>Ga0164242_10002636_pt1 | contig 20747 bp, 17 predicted proteins | sample OricomgcompostMG_FD_108783 | JGI IMG/M metagenome (GOLD analysis project Ga0164242, IMG submission 108783) | Miracle-Growth compost microbial communities from Emeryville, California, USA - Original compost - Miracle growth compost (MG) ... | reverse complement strand
GTAGAGCGCGTCTTTCCGCTCTATTCGCCCAACATCGAATCGATCACCGTCGTCCGCAAGGGCGCCGTGCGTCGCGCCAAGCTCTATTACCTGCGCGGCCGCACCGGTAAGTCGGCGCGCATCACCGAGCGCCGCGACAATCGCGAGGATACCGCCGCCTCGGCTTGATTGCATCGAATTGTTTGCCGAAGGGCGCGGGGCGGCACGGCCTTTCCGCGCCCTTTGCTTTACGTCACCGAGCGCCGCTCGAGATCGGTGACGTCGATGTCCGCAGCGACCAGCAACTTTTCGAGCGCTTCGGCTCCATTGGCTTCAGCGAAGGCCCGCTCGGCCTCCGAAATCGGCACCGCCTGGAGCCATTCGATCCGCAGTTCGGCGACACTCAGCGGCCTGGGACCGTCCGGCCAGGAAAAGGGCGGCATGAAATAGAAATGCGCGAGCGTCTCGGATAGCCCATAGAGGGTGAGAAGATCTGGGTGCACGGCACCCCAGCGCAGCGGCCAGCCCTCCTCGACCGCCGCCAGTGCGCATGTCCCGACCGCCCGCGAGAAATCGACTGCATTGTGCGGATAGGCGGCAACGATCTGCAGCCGAATACCTTCATAGCCAAGATCGTGGTCGGCCAGCGTCACCGTGCCTGCCGAGGCGAGCTTCTTGTCAGGGCCGATATCCGCGATGGCGACATCGATCCGCACCCCCTCGTCGGTATTGCGGCAGCCGACGAATCGTGGGCTGACCCCAAAAGTGTCGGCCAGTTCCTGCGCCGAGGCATGGGCAAGATCTGATACGGTCATTGCTGGCTCCCTGAACTGAATACCGTCCATGCCCGATCGCGCGGTTCTGCGCCACTTTACCTTGAGCTCGTGCGGACCGATAAGCCAGGCAACGCCGCGTTCGTCGGCGGTCATCACCTAAAGCGGGGACGAAATGCCGAAATCTGTCTTGCTTGCCTGCCTCCTGGCGACTGGCGCGCTGATGCCGCAAGCAGCAGCAGCGCAAGCCGCGCCGCGTGAGCTTACCCTCGATCGCGTGTTCGGCAGTCCCAGCCTCGACGGCACTAGCTTGCGCGATGCCAAGCTGTCGCCCGACGGCACGATGGTCACTTTTCTCAAGGCGCGGCTCGACGAGCAGGACCGCTTTGATCTGTGGGCGATCGACGCTGCCACCGGCGCGCAGCGGATGCTGGTCGATTCGAAAGAGATAGGTAGTGGCGCAGCGCTCACCGAACAGGAAAAGATGCAGCGAGAGCGGTTGAGGATCGGCGGCGAGAAGGGCATCGTCTCTTACGACTGGGCTCCAGACGGCAAGCACGTCCTGGTGCCGCTCGACGGGCAGCTCTATCTCGCCGGGCTCGATGGTAACGTGACGCAGCTCACCGACCAGAAAGGCGGCGAGCTCAACCCCGTGATCAGCCCTGGTGGCCGCTACGTCAGCTTCGTACACGACGACGAATTGGTCGTCGAGCCGTTGAATACCAGGCAACCGCACCAAATCACCCAAGGCGCAAGCGACACGGTGAGCTGGGGTACCGCCGAGTTTGTCGCGCAGGAGGAAATGGACCGCCACACCGGCTATTGGTGGGCGCCGCACGACCGCTATATCGCCGTGCAGCGTACCGACGTCAGCCCGGTTAAGATCGTCACGCGCACGGCGATCGGCTCGGACGGCACAAAGGTCTACGATCAGCGATACCCTGCAGCCGGCACGCCCAACGCAATTGTCGATCTCTACGTGATGAAGCCCGACGGATCGGGCAAGGTAAAGGTCGATATGGGGACGAACCCCGATATCTATCTCGCCCGAGTCTATTGGTCGGCCGACGGGAACACGCTTTACGTCGAACGCGAATCGCGCGACCAGCAGACGCTCGACATGCTCAAGGTCGATCCGGCAACCGGCAGGTCGAGCGTGTTGTTCAGCGAACATGCCGGTCCCGCTTCGTGGCTCAATCTCTCCAGCAACTTCCACGCGATGAAAGACGGCAGCCTGATCTGGTGGTCGGAACGCTCGGGCCACGGCCATCTTTATCGCTACGCAAAGGGCAAGTTCACCCAAATCACCAGTGGCGACTGGGAAGTACAGGAGCTGGTCGGCGTCGACGAGGCGAAGGGGCGACTCTACTTCACCGCCAACAGGGAAACACCCATCGAAGAGCAGCTTTATTCAGTCGATATCGACAAGCCGGGAGTGATCACCCAGCTGACCGAAAACGGCTGGACGAACGGCGCCGCGACGGACGACAAGGCGGATCGCTTCGTTATCGACCGGTCGAACACGGGCCACCCGCCGCAGCTTTACCTGACCGATGCGACGGGGCGTCGGCTGCGCTGGCTGGTCGAGAACACTATCGATGCCTCGCACCCGCTGGCGCCCTACATTAGCAATTTCCAGCCGGTGAAGTTCGGCACGATCGAGGCCAGCGACGGAACCACGCTCTACTATGAGATGATTACGCCCAAGCTCGTGCCAGGCAAGAAATTCCCGGTTTACATGTACCATTATGGCGGCCCCGATGTCGGGCAACTGGTCACCAACAGCTGGCACGGTCAGCCGCTCGCGCAATACATCGTCCAGCAAGGCTACGTCTATTTTATTATCGATAATCGCGGCAGCCCCAACCGCGGCACCGCGTTCGAAAATCATATCTATCACGCGATGGGCACCGTCGAGGTAAGCGATCAACTCAGAGGCGTCGATTTCTTAAAGAGCCAGCCGTTCGTCGACCCGGCCAAGATCACCACCTTCGGCTGGTCCTACGGCGGTTACATGACGGTCAAGCTTCTCGAAAAGACGCGGGGCGTGTTTGCTGCCGGTGTTGCGGTGGCCCCAGTCACCGACTGGCGGCTCTACGACACCCATTATACCGAGCGCTACCTCGGCGACCCCAATAGTGACCTCGCTGTTTATACCAGGGCCGGGGATCTCGCCGAAAGCGATAAAATCGGCGATCCTCTGCTCCTGGTCCACGGCTTGTCGGATGACAATGTCGTGTTCGACAATTCCTCGCGGCTGATGGCCAAGCTGGAAGCCAATGACCAGCCGTTCGAAGCGATGGTGTATCCTGGCAAGACGCACGCGATGTCGGGCGTGGTGGAGCATGTTTACCTGACGACGCTTGATTTCCTCAACCGGCACGTCGGGCTGCCGCCCATCGATCCGGCCAAATAACCTCGCACGCGATCGGCGGGCCCAAGCAAAACTTGCTTCCAATCCCCAAAAGGACGCTTAAGTAGCGGCCCCGCCCGCTGAAGGGCGATCAAGCAGGATTGGAGATCATGGGCTATCGGGTGGTGGTCGCGGGCGCGACCGGCAATGTCGGGCGGGAGATGCTCAACATCCTCGCCGAGCGCGAATTCCCGGCGGACGAGATCGCGGCGGTGGCATCGTCGCGTTCGACCGGCGACGAAATCGAGTTCGGAGAGACCGGCCGCAAACTCAAGGTCCGCAACATCGAGCATTTCGACCCTAAGGGTTGGGATATCGCGCTGTTCGCGATCGGCTCGGATGCGACAAAGGTTTATGCGCCCAAATTCGCCGAGGCAGGCTGCACGGTAATCGACAATTCGTCGCTTTACCGGATGGAACCAGACGTGCCGCTGATCGTGCCCGAGGTGAACCCCGAGGCGATCGATGGTTATACCCGGCGCAATATCATCGCCAATCCGAACTGCTCGACCGCCCAGCTCGTCGTCGCGCTGAAACCGCTGCACGATGCCGCGAGGATAAAGCGCGTGGTGGTGGCGACTTATCAGTCGGTATCCGGTGCCGGCAAGGCCGGGATGGACGAACTGTTCGAGCAGAGCCGCAACATCTTCGTCGGTGACCAGGCGGAACCGCACAAGTTCACCAAACAGATCGCCTTCAACGTCATCCCGCACATCGACAAGTTCCTCGACGACGGCTCGACCAAAGAGGAGTGGAAGATGGTGGTCGAGACCAAGAAGATTCTCGATGCAAAGATCAAGCTATCGGCGACCTGCGTGCGCGTGCCGGTATTCGTCGGGCATTCCGAAGCGGTCAATATCGAGTTCGAGAACGACATTTCCGCCGAGGAAGCGCAGAACATCCTGCGCGAGGCCCCGGGCGTGATGCTCGTCGACAAGCGCGAGGATGGCGGTTACGTGACGCCGGTCGAATGCGTCGGCGAATATGCCACTTACGTCAGCCGAGTCCGTGAAGACCCAACAGTGGATAACGGCCTCTCACTGTGGTGCGTGAGCGACAATCTTCGCAAGGGCGCTGCTCTCAACGCCGTTCAGATTGCCGAACTGCTCGGCCGGCGGCATCTCAAGAAAGCCGCATGAGCGTCACCGGCGGCTGTCGGTGCGGCGCGGTTCGCTACGAACTCGCGCTGCACCACCTGCCGCCGGTCTATTGCTGCCACTGCCGTGATTGCCAGACCTGGACGGGCGCGGCGTTCAGCCAGCAGGCTGTGCTGCGCGAAAGCGATTTTGCGCTGACGGCCGGTAGGCCGGCGCTGTTCGAGCTAACCAACCCCAGCGGGTCAATTTCGCGGCAATATGTCTGTGGGAACTGTCATACGCGGCTGTACAACACCAACAGCGCACGCCATGGCCTGGTGGTGGTCCGGGCTGGCGCGCTCGATGCCAGCGACGCGCTTCTGGCCGTGCTCCACATTTGGGTTAAGCGCAAACAACCCTGGCTCGAGTTACCCGAAGGTGTCCCGAGCTTCGAAGAAAGCGCACCCGCAGAGGCTTTCCTAAACCTTGTCATGGGGGAGCGACGATGAGCGAGAAGATGACCGGTGGCTGCCAGTGCGGCCGCATCCGATATTCGGTCGAGGTGCATGACGACGAAGCCTATCTGTGTCATTGCCGGATGTGCCAGCGAGCAACGGGCGGCGTTTCGATCGCGTTCAAGAACGTCAAGCGTGCCGATGTTACGTGGCAGCGCGAGCCAGATCTTTACGCTTCGTCTCCAATCGCCAAGCGTGGGTTTTGCTCTGCTTGCGGCACGCCACTTACTTTTGCGTTTAATGAGGGCAGCGAGAACATAGACTTGAGCGTCGGCAGTTTCGACGATCCTTCACGATTCAAGCCTCATCACCATTTCGGCGCCGAGAGTATCCACGAGGCGTGGCTCGACACGCGCGACCTGCCCCGATATCGCACCGACGAGTATGAACCGCTCGTCGAGCGATGGATGGCGACCGTTGGCAAGCTTCCCGATTGAACCGCGCTATTTCGATAGTTTCGATGGAGTGAGGCTCGCCTGGCGCGAGCTGGGCCATGGATCGCCGGTGATGCTGATCCACGGCTATTTTTCAAACGCCGAGGTCAACTGGCTGCGCTACGGCCATGCCGAGCGGATCGCGGCAGCGGGCTTCCGCGTCATCATGCCGGACATGCGCGCTCACGGTGATAGTGCGAAGCCACACGAGGCTGCCGCTTATCCGCCAGACGTTCTGATGCGCGATGGACTAGCGCTGATCGAGCACCTCAAGCTTAAGGATTACGATCTCGGCGGCTATTCGCTCGGCGGCCGTACGACGGTGCGAATGCTGGCCAATGGCGCCGCGCCGCGAAGAGCGATTGTCGCCGGCATGGGGCTTTCAGGCCTGGAGCATACTGCCGGTCGCGGAACCTACTTTCGCCATGTGCTGACCAATCTCGGCAGGTTCGAGCGGGGATCGTCCGAGTGGCTAACGGAGGCGTTCCTCAAGACGACCAAGGGCGATCCGGCCGCGCTGCTGCAAGTCCTCGACACCTTTGTCGACACACCGGCAGCCGTGATCAGCGCGATTGCGCAAACAACTTTAGTTGCCGCGGGAATTGACGATCACGATAATGGATCGGCTGCCGATCTTGCCGCATTGCTGCCACGGGGCCGACTTGTCGAGCTGCCGGGCAACCACATGAGCGCGGTGACAAAGCCCGAGCTTGGCGAAGCAATCGCTAGCTTTCTCTCCGCGCGGATGGAAAATTGATCCACGACACCTTCGTTCATTTGGCCTTCCGGGGGAACGGCGGGATCCAGCACCAAGCAAATTGCAACTGAACCCCGGCATTCAGCCGAAATCTCTTCGACGCGAAATCGAACAACCGGGCCAAAGCGCTATTCGGGAACCGTTCCCTCATCAGCAATGCCGGCCTCGAAGGATTTCGACGAGTCGCTGCCGTCGGTTTGATGCGCCCCCTTGCGGCGACTTGATCCGCGAAGCGAGAACAACGCGGCGCCCGCTGCAATGGCGCCGAGGCTGCCAGCGATTGCCTTCCACCAACGGCCGCCGCTTTTCCTTTTCCGATCGGTCGCGCGGGTATCGACCGGCTGCGGCGTCGGAACGGCGGCGACACTAAGCCCGGCGGCGCGTGGGCGGGCTGCGGGGCGACGCGGTGCCGGCACGCGCGATTTCGGAGCAGCTGCTGCCGATCTGGTACGCGGGGTCTTCTCGACTGGAGGCTTCGACTTGCTTGCTGTCGTGCGCCGCTGCCGTTTTGGCGGCTCGCCTTCGCCAGCGTTCTTGCGCGCGCTCTGACGACCGGGCTTGGCTGCTACCTCGGGTGGGGTTGCGTGGCCCGGATTGCCCGCGTCCGGCGTGCCGCCGCCTTTTGGCGGAGCGGGCGGAGAGGGTGGTTCGGTCGGTTCTGCCATAGGTCGACTCCCTGTGGTCGTGGCGGTTGGCGACGTAACGCGCGAACGCCCGCCAGCGTTGCGTGTTTAACGAAACGGCGGCTCGGCGAATGCGCGCAGCTTGCGGCTATGCAGCTTCGGTCCCTCGCGACGAAGCTCCTCGCAGGTTTCGATTCCGATCCGCATGTGCTCGTTGATGGCACGTTCATAGAAGCGGTTGGCCTGGCCGGGAAGCTTAAGCTCACCGTGAAGCGGCTTGTCCGAAACGCACAACAAGGTGCCGTAGGGCACGCGGAAGCGATAGCCTTGCGCCGCGATCGTCGCCGATTCCATGTCGACACCAACAGCGCGCGACAGCGAGAAACGCAGCGCCGAGCGAGAGAAGCGTAGTTCCCAATTGCGATCGTCGGTCGTGACGATCGTGCCAGTGCGCAGCCGTCGCTTCAGCTGATCGCCCGACTGGCCGGAAACGGTTTCTGCGGCGCGCGCCAGGGCAAGCTGAATCTCGGCAATCGCCGGGACGGGGATTTCTGGCGGCAGCACTTCGTCCAGGACGTGGTCGTCGCGCAGATAAGCATGGGCGAGAACATAATCGCCGATCCGCTGGCTGGGCCTGAGCCCGCCGCAATGGCCGATCATCAGCCACGCTTCGGGGCGCAACACCGCAAGGTGATCGCAAATCGTCTTCGCGTTGGAAGGACCGACGCCAATGTTGACCAAGGTTATGCCGGTGCGATCGGGAGCGATCAGGTGATAGGCCGGCATCTGGTGGCGCCGCCATGCCGAGTCGCTGACGACTCGCTCGGGATCGTCGCCGGCGTGGATCATCAGTCCACCCGCGCCCGATAGTGCGGTGAAGCGGCTGCCCTCTTCGGCAAGCTGTCCGCACGCCCAACGGACGAACTCGTCAACGTAGCGATGGTAATTGGTGAATAGAACGTAGCGCTGAACGTGCTCGGGCGGCGTGCCAGTGTAGTGGCGCAGCCGAGCGAGCGAAAAATCGGTGCGCAGGCCGTCGAACAGCGCCAACGGGCGATCGCTGTCAGCGCCTTGCCACAACCCGTCGGCGATCTCGTCGCCGATCATGGCTAGTTCGGTTGCCGGGAAATGGCGAGCTAACTCGGCGGCAGAAACTTCGTCGAGGCTGAGCGCGTGGCCGGGATCGAGTACATAGGGGAAGGGAATTTCCTGACGGCCGGTGACGGCTTCAACGTCGACGTCGTAATCCTCCATTAGCAAGGTGAGCTGCTCGGTGAGATAATCGGCGAACATCGCCGGCTTGGTGACGCTGATGCGATAGTCGCCAGGCGTCACCAATCGGCCATAGGATCGCATCGGCGTAGGCCGCTGCTCGTCGCTGCCGCGGAAGGTAAGCCGGATTTCGGGATAGGCGAACGATCCGTCGCGGCGGGCCTGCGGGTCCGGCGCTGCGCCGTCGATCAAATAGGCATTAAGTGCCGCCTGCAGGCGGGAAACGGAAGCGGTATAGAGTCTCTCGAGCTCCGCGACGATCTCGGGTGCGGTTGTCATCCCATGCCGCTAAATCGTGCAGGGTCCGGAAGCAAGGGGGCCAATTTGTTCGTGCCGGGGAAAGTCGAGGTAAGATACCTGCTCTCCCGGCAAGAAGAGCAACGCATCGACTTCGCTCAGCACGAACAATGATCTTGCAACCTGTTGCCTCACATCTGCTCAAGCATGTGCTCGGCCGAGCTCACCTTGAATTCGCCGGGAGCTTCGACGTTGAGCTGCTCAACGACGCCGTCGTTGACCAGCATGGACCAACGCTGGCCGCGCGTACCCATCCCGTATTTACTGCCGTCCATCTCTAAGCCAATTGCCTTGGCAAAATCACCATTACCGTCGGCGAGCATTGTCACTGCATCCGCCTCGTTGGCCTTGCGCCAGGCGTTCATCACGAAGGCATCGTTAACCGCTGTGCAAGCGATCTCGTCCGCGCCCTTGGCCTTGAGCTCCTCTGCCCTGTCAAGAAAGCTCGGTAAATGCTTGGCCGAGCAGGTCGGGGTGAAGGCGCCGGGAACTGAGAACAGCGCCACCTTGCGGCCCTTGAAAAAATCCGCCGACTCGACCCGTTCTGGCCCATTGTCGGTGGCCTTGACAAAAGTCGTATTGGGCAGACGATCGCCGACGCTGATGATCATGAAGTCCTCCTTTGATGACCGGCGCTAGCTTGGGCGCGGCAGGACGTTTTTCAAGCGTGGCGGTTGGCCGTGGCGTCGGCTATGAGCAAGTGCATGGATTCCGTTGCTTACCTTACCGGCCAATTCCTCCTGGCGATGCCGGGGATCGGCGATCCGCGGTTCGAACATGCGGTTATCGCGATGTGCGCGCATGGCGACGAGGGCGCACTGGGGATCGGCATCGGAGCGGTAGTAGCCAATCTCGGGTTGCATGAATTGCTCGCCCAGTTCGACATCGACTCCGGCGAGGTACCCGACGCGCCGGTTCATTTCGGCGGTCCGGTCGAGCCGCGACGCGGCTTCGTGCTGCACTCGCTCGATTGGGGCGGCCAGGATACGATCGATGTCGCCGGTCGTTGGGCGTTGTCGGGCACCGTCGACGTTCTTCGCGCAATCGCTTCGGGCAAGGGACCGTCGCGCTGGCTGGTCGCGCTCGGCTATGCCGGCTGGACCTCGGGCCAGCTCGAGGAGGAAATGACGCGGCACGGCTGGTTCACCACACCTGCCGGCCCTGAACTGATCTACGACGTAGCGGCGGCGGATCGCTGGCAGAAGGCATTCGCCGGCGCCGGCATCGACCCGCGCCTGCTCGCGAGCAGCACTGGACGGGCGTGAATGCACACGAACCGGACAAATCGGTCTGAAGGTTACTTGCTCGATACCTTAGCATGTAATGACGAACGACGTTATCCGGCTTTCCAGGCCGGCCGTCGAAATCAACCGTGCCGATCCTACCGGAAAACCGCTCAATGCACCGTCGCAAGATGGCCAAGCTTGTCGGGGTTGCGGACGACATAGATCGCGACGATGCGCCCGCCCTCGATCGCTAGCGCGGTAGTCTGAGGTAGACCATCGTACTCCATGCTGACGAAGCCCGGCAAACCGTTAATCCTTGTGAATCGCGCAGTGGCCGGCGGTGTGCCGGCAAGCAGGCGGGCGATAGCCTTTTGCGCGCGCATTACCTCGGCACGCCCGATCATCGGGCGACCCGCAGCCGGCCGCTTCCCGCCGCCGTCCGAATAGAGCACCACGTCCTCGGCCAACAGCTCGCCGAGCCGGGTCATGTCGCCGGAGCGAGAGGCGGCGAAGAACGCCTCGGCGATCGCCGCCCCCTGGTCACGCTCGACCGGATAACGCGGCCGTTCGGCCCGGACGTGGTCGCGCGCTCGAGCGGCAAGCTGGCGGCAAGCCGCCGCGTCGCGACCGATCGTCTCGGCGATTTCGTCGAAGCCTTGGCCGAACACGTCGTGGAGCAAGAACGCCGCGCGCTCGAGCGGTGAGAGGCGTTCGAGCGCCAGCATCAGGGGGAGCGTTACCTCGTCGGTCTCCTCGGGCTCAACGACTGGGTCCGGGAGCCAGGGTCCCCAATATTCCTCGCGCCGCGTCCGTGCCGACTTGAGCTGATCGAGGCACAGTCGGGTCACGACCCGGCGGAGGAAAGCGCCCGGCGAGCGGACAGCGGCGCGATCGGTCGCCGCCCAGCGCAGATACGCTTCCTGCACCATGTCCTCGGCATCGGCGACCGAGCCGAGCATCCGGTAGGCGACGCGAGCGAGCATTGGCCGTTCACGGTCAAAGCTCGCCGCGGGATCATCGACCGCGCTCATCTCGCGAGCGATGGATCGTAGAGATCGAAGCCGACCGCGAGCCGGTTCCAGCCGTTGATGACATTGATCAGCATGGTGAGTTGCACCTGCTCCTCGGGGGTAAAATGCTCCGCGAGCGCGGCATAGACTGCATCTGGCGCGCGCTTGTTGGCAATCTCGGTTAAATGTTCGGTCCAGGCAAGCGCAGCCCGTTCGCGGTCCGAGTAGCAGGGGGCCTCTTCCCAGGCATTGAGAAGGTAGAGGCGCTGCTCGGTCTCTCCGGCCTTGCGCGCGGCGAACGAGTGCATGTTGAGGCAGTTCGCACAGCCGTTGATCTGCGACGAGCGCATCTTGACCAGCTCGAGCAGCGCTGGTTCGAGCGTGCCTTTCTCGGCGGCGGCGGAGAGAGTGAGAAATGCCTGCACGAGACGCGGCGCTGCTTCGTAAGGGTTGAGGCGAGGGGTCATCATTGGTCTCCTTTGGCCGGGTTCACGAGCTTGACGAGAGCGCACGGGCGATTGTGACATCACCTCGAAAATTTGTTACCCGTCCGGCCGTTGCCCCTTCGCAAACATATAAAGACATCTTTATATTTGATCTGGGGCTTCTGGCCCTCTATGTGATCGGCATCGGCGGCGCCGTCGGGCGCGCCTCAACGCATGGGTTTTCAGGAGATTGTTTGTGGCTACCGCCCCCGCCATCGAGCGCAATGACTATGTCATCAAGGACATCGGCCTGGCCGATTTCGGCCGCGCCGAAATCAACATCGCCGAGACGGAAATGCCCGGCCTGATGGCGCTGCGGGACGAATATGGGCCCTCGCAGCCGTTAAAGGGTGCGCGGATCACTGGCAGCCTGCACATGACGATCCAGACCGCGGTGCTAATCGAAACGTTGACCGCACTCGGCGCGCAGGTCCGCTGGGCAACATGCAACATCTTTTCGACCCAGGATCATGCCGCCGCCGCGATCGCCGCTTCGGGCGTGCCGGTGTTCGCCGTGAAGGGCGAGAGCCTGGCCGACTACTGGGATTATGTCGGCCGCATTTTCGACTGGGGCGACGAGACCGCCAACATGATCCTCGATGACGGCGGCGACGCCACCATGTTCGCGCTATGGGGCGCGCGAGTCGAAGCAGGCGAGGAACTGCCCGAGCCGGAAAACGACGAGGAGGTCGAGTTCCAGCGCGCGCTCAAGGCCTTCATCAAGGCGAAGCCCGGCTATCTGACGCAGAGCGTCAGGAACATCCGCGGCGTTTCGGAAGAGACAACGACCGGAGTCCATCGGCTCTATCATCTCGCGAAGGCAGGCAAACTGCCGTTCCCGGCGATCAACGTCAATGATAGCGTGACTAAGTCAAAGTTCGATAATCTTTATGGCTGCAAAGAGTCGCTGGTGGATGCGATCCGCCGCGCTACCGACGTAATGCTGGCCGGCAAGGTCGCCTGTGTCGCCGGGTTCGGCGACGTCGGTAAGGGTTCGGCACAGTCACTTCGTAACGGCGGCGCGCGCGTGCTCGTCACCGAGATCGACCCAATTTGCGCGCTGCAAGCGGCTATGGAAGGTTTTGAGGTCGTGACGATGGAGGAAGCGACGCGCCGCGCCGACATCTTCGTCACCGCGACTGGCAATGCCGACGTCATTACCGCCGAGCATATGAAGGCGATGAAGCCGATGGCCATCGTCTGCAACATCGGCCACTTTGACAGCGAGATCCAGATTTCTGCGCTGTCGAACTACAAGTGGACCGAGATCAAGCCGCAGGTCGACCTGGTGGAATTCCCCGACGGCAAGCAGATTATCGTGCTGGCCAAGGGACGGCTGGTGAACTTGGGCTGCGCGACCGGGCATCCGAGCTTCGTCATGTCGTCGAGCTTTACCAACCAGACGTTGGCACAGATCGAGCTGTTCACCAAGGCTGGCGAGTACAAGAACGAGGTCTACGTGCTGCCCAAGCATCTCGACGAGAAGGTCGCGGCGCTGCACCTTGAAAAGCTCGGGGTGAAGTTGACCAAGCTTAGCCAGAAGCAGGCCGACTACATCGGCGTGCCCGTCAACGGACCGTTCAAGCCGGATCACTACCGGTATTGAGGGCAGGGCGGGCAACCCGCTGAATTTTGTCGTTCCAGCGCCAGGCGGCTCTCGCTCACTGGAAAACAAGCCGTTTGCGGCTAAAGGCCCTCGGATTCGGCAGGGTAACGGGCTCGAGCCATGCCCGCCGCGCGAATTGACGACCGGCATCCTATTGAGGATGCCGGTCGTTGTCGTCTAGGAGCGATCGCGGCGCGTCGGGGAGAGTGGATTGGTCCAGATGACACCGGGATCGGCGACGCTGGCTGGCATTGTGCTCGCCGCGCTGATTGCCTTGTCGTGTTGGATTTTGTTCGTCGGCTTGCGTCTTCGTGGCCGGGCGCGCGTCGCGGAGGCCGAGTTTGCGCGGCTTCGCACGCTAATCGATGCGGCGCCAGCGCAAGCGATGATCGTGGGTGCCGATGGACGGCTCGACATGTCCGGCAGACTGGCTGATTGGCTTGGTCTTGCCGACAAGCCGCGCTTTCTCGGAGAACTTGGTGGGGAGGGCGCCGGCCTGTCGTCGGACGATGCTGACGCGCTCGCGGTTAACGTTGCGGCGACGCAACGCGCCGGACGCGGATTCAGCATGGGGGTTCGGTCGCAAGGCTCGTCGCGGGCGCTGCTGCTGCGCGGCGAGCGGGCACCGAGCGAGGGCCACGCTCCCGATGCGGTGATCGTTTGGGTCTTCGACGCCACAGAAAGCCAAGGCGAAATCATGCGGCTGGAGGGCGATCTCGATCGGCTTTCATCGGCATTTGACGCCCTAACCGGGCTGATCGAGGTGGCGCCGCTGCCGATGTGGTATCGCGGGCCCGATCTAAGACTGGCCATGGTCAATTCCGCTTATGTTGAAGCGGTGGAGGCAGGCGGCGCCGACGAGGTGGTGGCGCGCGGCATCGAGCTGGTCGAGGCCGCGGGGCTCGGCGGGCCGCTTGCCGGCGCCGCGGCTGCTCGCGACAGCGGTCGGATGCAGCAGAACGCGGTTCCCGCGACGATTGGCGGCCAGCGGCGAATGCTGCGCGTCTATGACGTGCCGCTGGCGACCGGCGGCGTTGCGGGCTTTGCGGTCGACATCGAGGAACTCGAGCAAGCGCGCGGCGGCATCAAGCGCTTTGCCGAAGCGCAAAGGACCATGCTCGACCGGCTGTCATCGGGGGTTGCGCAGTTCGCCGCCGACCGCACGTTGGTGTTCTGCAACGAATCATTTCGCCGGCTGTTCGCGATGAGACGCGAATGGATCGCTGACCGTCCTGAGTTCGACCGCGTGCTCGAACGGATGCGTGAAGCCAACCGCCTTCCAGAAGTGCGAGACTTCCCGAGCTGGAAGGCGGAACGACGCGACTGGTTCACCGCAACGGGGGCGGTCGAGGAAAATTGGCATCTTGCCGCGGGCCAGCATCTCAGGTTGCTCGCCCAGCCGCTGCCCGACGCCGGCCTGCTGCTGATCTTTGAGGACCGCACCGAGCAGGTGCAGCTCGCCAGTGCGCGCGACACGTTGCTGCGCGTGCGCACCGCAACTTTCGACAATTTGTTTGAGGCTCTGGGCGTATTCGCCGGCGATGGCCGGCTACAACTATGGAACACGCGCTTTGCCCAGATCTGGGGATTTGGCGACGAGTTCCTGGCCTCGCATCCGCGTGTCGATGCGCTTGCCGAACGGGCGGCACCACAGCTGCGCAACCCACGCCGCGCTAGCCTGATCGGCGATCTGGTCCGCGCCGCGACCGTGGAGCGCCAGCAGCGCAACGGTCGCGTGTCATTCGCCGATGGTCGCCATTTCGAATTCGCAGCCGTGCCGCTGCCGGACGGCAACGCGCTCTTCACCATGCTCGACATCACCGATAGCCGTCGCATCGAGCAGGCTCTCCGCGACCGTAACCAGGCGCTGGTCGCCGCCGACGAGGTGAAGACCGCGTTTGTCGCCAACATGAGCTACGAGCTGCGCACGCCTCTTACCTCGATCAGCGGCTTCGCCGAGATGCTGCACGCGGGCTATGCAGGGGACATCGGGCCGGAGGCGCGAAGCTATATCGATTCGATCCTCGAGGCGGTGGCAAGGCTGGGAATGCTGATCGACCAGGTGCTGGACCTGACGCAGCAGGACGTCTCGCCACCGGAGCTGGAGATTGCCGATTTTGATCTCGCCGAGGTCGCCGAACAGACCGCCGAGTCGATTCGGCCGCTTGCCACGAGAAGTCAGCTCGACTTCGCGGTGCAGATCATCCCGACGGCTGGGCAGGTTCACGGCGACGCTCGTCGGGTCGGACAAGTTATCGATTACCTGCTGCGGCACGCGATCGCCGGATTGTCCGAAGGCGGCCGCGTGCTGCTGCACGTTGATGGTAATGATGAGACAGCCCGGATCGTCGTATCTGACGACGGGCCCGGCATGGATGCGGCAACCGTCAGGACCGCGTTCGATCGCTTCACTCGCCAAAGCATTACCGACGCCGGCGAACGCGCGCTGGGTCTCGCGCTTCCGCTCGCCAAGCAGTTTGTCGAGGCGCACGGCGGCACGATTGATCTGGTATCCGAGCCCGGCTCGGGAACGCTGATCACGGTGGAGCTGCCACGGGGGTGAGCGGGAAGTCGAACATGCAGAGCGCTTCGTCGCGCTTGGCGCGCTCCGCGGTTTGCGGTGCCGCATATTCTACGACGACGCCCCTTGTGGAACAGTGGATGCCGGAACAAGTCCGGCATCACAAGTTGTGATCCGCCTCGTCGATCCTGCCGCCAGCCATGCGCTTGGCGTTCGTCTCGCGCAGGTCGTCCGGCCGGGCGATGTGATTACCCTCGCCGGGCCGCTCGGGGCGGGCAAGACGAGCATCGCGCGAGGGCTCCTCGAAGCGCTCGGCGTGGAGGGCGAGGCGCCATCGCCGAGTTTCGCGATCGTTCAGCCTTACGATCCACCCGAGGTGCGGCTGCCGGTGCTGCACGTCGATCTCTATCGCCTCGAAGATTCTAGAGAACTCGTCGAACTCGGACTCGACGAGATGCGCGCTGATTCGCTGCTGATCGTCGAGTGGCCCGAGCGCGGCGGCGACTGGTCAAACGCGCTTGCGTTGAACCTGACAATCGAGCCGGATGGCGCGCGCGCCTTGACAGCGCGCGTACCACCGGCATGGGAGGGGCGATGGCAGACATGACCCCACCGGCCGACGCGGCCGGTTTTCTCGCAGCACATGGATGGGCTGGCGCGGAGATCGCGCCGCTCGCCGGCGATGCCTCGTTCCGGCGTTATTTCCGGATACGGAACGGGTCTCGCACTGCGGTGCTGATGGATGCGCCGCCGCCGCACGAGGACCCGCAGCCGTTCGTTGATATCGCCCGCTGGCTGGCTGAGCGCGGCTTTGCGGCGCCGGCGATTCTGGCGGCCGATGTCGACCGCGGGCTGGTGCTGCTCGAGGACTTTGGAGACGACCGAATGCGCGAGGCGATCCTCGCGGCACCCAATCGCACCGAGGCGCTTTACGCCACCGCGATTGACCTGCTCGTCGAGCTCCACAGGCATGAAGCGGGTCCGTTGCGCCCCTACAACCGCGCCGAGCTTGAGCGCGAGGCCGGGTTGTTCGTCGAATGGTATTGCCCGGCGGTCGGAATTGATGCCGATGTCGCGAGCTATCGCGCGGCTTGGGACGATGCCTTCGCCCAAGTTGAAGCTCCAGCATCGCCGGTGACGGTGCTGCGCGATTATCATGCCGAAAATTTGATGTTGCTTGGAGGCGGCGGCCTGGGGCTGCTCGACTTTCAGGATGCGCTGGCGGGCCATAAGGCCTACGACCTCGTCTCGCTGCTGCAGGACGCGCGGCGCGATGTCGAACCGGAAATCGAGGAAATGATGCTAGCCCGTTATCGTGCCGCGACCGGCGCGGGACAGGATTTCCTCGATGCCTACCACATCCTCGGCGCCCAGCGGAATGCCAAGATTCTTGGTATCTTCACCCGGCTATGGAAGCGCGATGGCAAGCCGCGCTATGGCGCTATGTGCCCACGAGTGTGGCGGTACCTCGAGTGTGATTTGGCAACGCCGCCACTCGCCGCAGTCGCGCGCTGGTTCGATACGACGGTACCACCCGACAAACGTGGTGACCCGATGGAGATTGCCGGCCGATGAAACTCAAGCGCACGCTTGCTATCCGTCCTGATCCGGGCGGCACAGTGCCCGAAACGGCGATGGTGATGGCGGCGGGGCTTGGCAAGAGAATGCGGCCGCTGACGGCAACGCGGCCCAAGCCACTTATCAAGGTCGCCGGGCAGCCTCTTCTCGATCATGTTTTCGACCGCCTGCGCGCCGCGGGAGTCAAGCGAGCGGTGGTCAACGTCCACTACCTTGCCGACGCGGTCGAGGCACATTTGAAGGCGCGGGTGAAGGACATCGAGGTGATCATCTCCGACGAGCGCGGACAGCTCATGGAAACGGGTGGCGGACTGGTGCAGGCGCGCGATCTGCTGGGCGACAAACCTTTCCTGGTCGTCAATTCGGATAATCTGTGGCTCGACGGACCGACCGACACAATACGGTCGCTCGCTGCAGCCTGGGACGATGCGGCGATGGACGCGCTGCTCCTACTGGTACCGCTTGCGCGCGCCAACTGCCACATTGGTCAAGGCGACTTTCACCTCGATCAACAGGGCCGGATCACAGGACGGCGCAAGCCGGGGCGGGTAGCGCCATTCGTCTATACTGGACTCCAGATCATGTCGCCGCGGATGATCGCTGATTGGCCGGAGGGGCCATTCTCGACGATGTTATTTTGGGAGCGCGCGATCGCCGCAGGTCGCGCCTATGGCTTTGTCCACGAAGGGTTGTGGTTCGACGTCGGCACACCGCAGGCAGTCAAACAGGTGGAGGCGATGCTGGCGGATGGCTGATCGAAGTCGGCCGGCCTTCTATACCATCCCAGCGCATCGCGCATTCGCCGATGCGCTCGCCGCTGGGCTGATTCGCCGCTACGGCAAGGGGCCAATGGGGCTCGCGCGGGGCCTGGTGCTGCTTCCCAACAACCGCGCCAAGCGCGCTGTTACCGATGCTTTCGTTCGCGCCAGCGGCGAGGGGCTGTTGTTGCCGCGGCTGGTGGCAATCGGCGATCCCGAGATTGGCGAGGGCGTCGACGCTGCACTCGATCCTGCCGGTATAGAGGATGCGCCGCCGCCAGCGATCGCCCCCCTCGCCCGGCGAATGATCCTGGCGCGGCTGGTGTCCGAGGAACGGGCGCGAGCCGGGCAGTCGGTCGATGCTGCCGAGGCGGTGCGGCTCGCTGGTGCGCTGGCTCAAACGCTCGATCAATTGCTGGTCGAGGAGGTTTCGCCCAGCCGGCTGCGTGATCTCGACCACGGGGATCTCACCGATCATTGGCAACGGGCGTTGGCGCTGTTCAACGTCGTGCTCGACCGCTGGCCCGATGAATTGAACTGCCGCGGGATGATCGAACTTGTCGAACGCCGCTCGCGGCTTTTGGCTCGGCTGGCGAAGCGGTGGCGCACAAGTCCGCCGTCCGGCTTCATCTGCGCCGCCGGCATCACGACGGCGGCGCCCGCGGTGGCGCGGTTACTGCGCTGCATCGGCGAATTGCCCGAGGGAACGGTGGTGCTGCCAGGCCTCGCCGTCGAAATGGACGAGGCGGAATGGCAAGCGCTTGGGCCGCACGAGCCAGACCCCGTGACAGGGATGCGCGCGCGGGCGATCGAGACGCATCCGCAGTTCCAATTAAAGCTGCTGCTCGACCGAGCAGGAATTAATCGCGGCGAGGTGAGGCCGTGGCGCGAGAGTGGCGGGCATGATGCCCGTGCGGCGCGCGGAACGGCAGTGGCCAATGCAATGGCGCCGGCGGCCTTCACCGGCAAGTGGACAGCGTTGCCTGCCGTGGCACGCCGGCTTTCAGGTGTTACGGCAGCAGAACTCGCAACCCCGGCCGACGAGGCACAGGCGATCGCACTGGCGCTCCGCGAAGTGCTGGAGACGCCGGGCCGAACCGCGGCGCTGGTAACGCCCGACCGTGCACTCGCTCGCCGCGTCGCGGCGCATTGTCGGCGCTGGAATATCGAGATCGATGATTCCGCGGGCCGGCCGCTTTCGATCATGCCGCCGGGAACGCTGCTCGCCGCGTTGGCAGAAGCCGCGGCGCAGCGCTTCGCGCCCTTGGCCTTACTTGCCTTGCTCAAACATCCTCTGGTCCGCACGGGCGCGCGGCGGCTGGCGTGGCTCGACGGCGTCCGCGCGCTCGACCTTGCGCTGAGGGGGCCGCGACCGGCGCCGGGGCTCGCCGGAATCGATGTGCACCTCGCCGAAGACGCGCCGCGTGAGCAAATGGTCCGCCGCGCCGCCGTCGCTTGGTGGCCCGAGGCACGCAACCTGCTTTCGCCGATGGAATCGGCGTTTGCTGCCGGCGAGCAGCCGCTTGCGATACTGCTCGAGACACTGCGCCAAGTCGCCGACGCGTTATGCGGTGATGCGCTTTGGGCGGAGCCGGCGGGGCGTGCACTCGCCGATTTCTTGGCGGACCTTGCCGAGCAGGCCGAGACAGGCCCCGCCACGATCGACCCGGCAGCGCTGGGCCCGCTGCTCACAACCTTGATGAGCGAAATCGCAGTGCGGCCGCCGCAGGGCGGACACGCGCGGCTTGCGATCTACGGCCTCCTCGAAGCGCGACTGCAAACCGCCGACTTGATGGTGCTGGGCGGGCTCAACGAGGGCGTCTGGCCGGGACTCGCAGCACCCGATCCGTGGCTCGCGCCGCGCATTCGCGCCGACCTCGGCCTGCCGGGGCTGGAGCGGCGCATTGGCCTTGCCGCGCACGATTTCGTCGAGGCGATGGGGGCGCCCGAGGTATTGCTGACACGCGCGCGCCGCGACACGCGGGCGCCGGCGATTGCCTCGCGCTTCTGGTCAAGATTGGAGGCAATGGCAGGCGGCTTACCGCGCGCCAGCAGGGTTGAGCAATGGACCGGGCAGCTCGACGATCCCGGCAAACATTGCCCTGCCACGCGCCCCGCGCCGATAGTCCCCCCCGAGCTTCGCCCCGATGTGATTTCAGTCACCGAGGTGGATCGCCTGAAAGCCGACCCCTTCGCCTTTTACGCACGCCGCGTGCTGGGGCTGGCCGCGCGCGATCCGGTGGATGCCGATCCCAGTGCCGCGTGGCGCGGCACTGCGGTTCACCTCGTGCTGGAGAGCTGGACCCGAGAGGGCAGCGACGATCCCGAAGCGTTGCGCGCGCGGGCGCAGGCGATGCTGTCGGACGAACGGACCCATCCGATGTTGCGCGCACTATGGCAGCCCCGACTGATGGCAGCAATCGACTGGATTGCCGACCGCATCGCCGCCGACCGTGCTGAGGGCCGTAGCATCGCTGCGATCGAGGCGTCGGGGCGCGCCGCAGTCGGGGGCGTCACTTTGAATGGCAAGGCCGACCGCATCGATCGGCTCGCCAACGGTAATCTAGCCATCGTCGACTACAAAACCGGCAAGCCGCCCTCGGCGCGCGCTGTCGCGGCCGGGTACAGTCTCCAACTAGGCTTGGTCGGCGCGATCGCCGAAGCGGGTGGTTTTGACGCCGTCTCGGGTACCGCAGAGGCTTTCGAATATTGGTCGCTGGCCAAGGGAGCGGGCGGCTTTGGCTATATCGCTACGCCGGTTGATCCCGACGGCAAGAACGGCCGCGTTCGGACCGAAGATTTTGTCGAACTCGCGCGGCGGCATTTTACTGTGGCCGCGCAAGAATGGTTGACTGGCGATGCACCGTTCACGGCGAAGCTTCATCCTGAATACGCGCCTTATGCCGAGTACGACCAACTGATGCGGTTGGACGAATGGTACGGCCGTGGCTGAGCGCGCTCACCCGCTGCCGCCGTTGACCGGCCACCAGGCCCAGGCGAGCCGACCCGAAGCCCATGTCTGGCTGTCCGCCTCGGCGGGGGTCGGCAAGACGCAAGTACTAGCCGCGCGGGTGTTCCGGCTGCTCCTGCGCGGCGTGGATCCCGGCGCCATTCTGTGTCTCACCTTCACCAAAGCGGGCGCCGCCGAAATGGCTGAGCGAATTAGCCGCCGGCTTGCCGCTTGGGTGAGGATGCGCGATGAAGACCTGTTCCGTGATCTGCAGGCGCTGGGCGAGCGCGGCGATCCGGCCCAGCGAGCGCTTGCCCGCACGCTATTTGCCAAGGTGCTCGACGCGCCCAACGGCGGCATTCGCATCTCGACGATCCATGGCTTCTGCCAGAGTCTGCTTGCCGCCTTCCCGATGGAGGCTGGGCTGGTGCCCGGATTCCGGCCCCTGGAACCGCGCGAGGAAGCGGCCTTGGC
>Ga0164242_10002635_pt1 | contig 20752 bp, 27 predicted proteins | sample OricomgcompostMG_FD_108783 | JGI IMG/M metagenome (GOLD analysis project Ga0164242, IMG submission 108783) | Miracle-Growth compost microbial communities from Emeryville, California, USA - Original compost - Miracle growth compost (MG) ... | reverse complement strand
GCCCGCCTTGATCTGGTAGACGATTGCGCCGTCGCGGAACGTGTTGCTTGTGGCGCCGCCACCGTTCGGGCCAGACCACGGGGATGCCGGGTTGTCGCCGTTGTAGAACTGCAGGACGACAGGCGACGTGCCCGTCGTCGGATCAATGCTGATGTCGTTGTCCTGGTACTGCGCCTCGATCAGGTAGTTGATCGACTGGCCCGAGGTCGTTGGCGTCGCAAAAGCGGTCGTCGTGTAGGCGCCGAGCTGGATGCCTTGCTTGAGAATCCGGTCGGACGTGTCAGCCGGCAGCGTGCCGCACGGCGTAGCCTCGAGCGCCTGCATCGAATACACCTCGCCCTGGCCGATCTGCACGGTCATCGACGCGGGCGTGGTGGGCGTACAGGCAAGGCCGTTCACGAGCGTGCTCGAGCCGAACATCGCGGCGCACACCTTCGCGATCGCCGTCATCGTGTATTGGGCTTGAGCGGAAAACAGCCATTCGTAAACCTGTTGACCGACGTACGTTTCGACACGACGCATTGAAAACTCCGGGCAATAAAAAAGCCCGCTCAGGGCGGGCCGTAGAAATGAAAAACCGCCCGTAGGCGGCTCCTGTGAGTCTGGCGTCGATCAGGAGAGGCGAGACTGGTCTAGGACGAAGGAGCGATCGAGAACCGATGGCGAAACGCCGTAGTTCGTGATGCACACACCGACGTTCGTCGCGACGGGTTTCGTCATGTTGATCGCGGCGAGGATGTCGGCGTCTGTCGCGGCGGTGACTTCCGCAGCGAGCGAACCCATGTAGCCGTGCGAGAGCGGCGCGGCGAGCGCTGACCAGGTCGGCGCGTTCGAATAGGCCGCACCCGCCGAGCCGCCTGTGACGGTCGGTCGATAGACCGTAATGAGGCAACTGAAGGGCGAGGCAATGGACCCCATACGAGCCACGCCGCAAAAGCTCGCCGGCCCGGTGTTGGCCCCCAGGCAACCGCTGTCGAGTGGCCGCGAGGGCTCGAAGATTATTGGGGCACGCCCGGTCAACTGCGTGAGCACCGCCTCCATCGCGGGGCGCGTGCCTTTTTTCTGGAAGATCGCGGTCTTGATCCGGGCGATGTAACTCGCGTCGGACTCATTCGCCTTGCGCGGCAGGCTGGAGCCGAAGAAGTCGGCCGCCCACAGATCGACCCAGCCGCCCGTCGACGTATCGAGCCGTGCCTGTGCGCGCACGAACAGGACGAGCAGATAGACGACCGAAAAGACGCTCGCGATGCCGTTGAGCAGCCCCGAGATGACCGGTGCATTGCTCCAGTCGCCGAACCAGCCACGCGGCAGATAGGACTGGAGACGGCTGACGATATCGTTGGTGTCGCCAGTCGCCATGTCAACTCACCGTCACAGTGCCGCACTGGAATGCGTGCTTGTAGTCGATCACGATGTCGCTCGTGGCACCGTTGAGCAGCAGATCGGTGATGTTCGTCACCCCGCCAACGGTGAATGCCTGGGCCGCGACGCCGGTATAGGAAAGCGTGGCGCCGTCGAGCGTCGTCTGCTGGCTGTTGATGTAGTTCTGGATCGCGGTCGCCACCTGCGCGGTCAGGGCCGTGTGTACGTAGCCGTCTGCGGTGGTGATCGTTGCGCTCACCGCCACGACTTGCGCAACCGGCGCGTGAACGGCGTAGGTCGAGCACAATGGTCGCACCGCTTCGACAGCGTTCTCGACGTTGGTCTTTTCGGTGTCGCTCAGACTGCCGCTGCCGTCGTTTGCGATCACGGTGAAATAGCCGTTCTGCGTCGAGCCGTTGTACTGCTGGTTTTCGGCGACGATGCCGGTCATGCCGATCTGCACGCTTTCGATCGCGTTCATCACGGCGAGCAGCGTTGCCGCTTCGAGACTTGCAATCCACGTCACGAAGCGCGCACGGGCGGACGCATCCGATTCGGCATTCGCGCCGTTCGTTACCGCGGCGCTGTTCGTCACGTAGTCGACGCCAGAAATTGCAGTACCGAGCGTGTTCAACTGGCCCGCAGTCACGTTTCCGGCCGTGCCAACAGCGGTGCATTTAGCCGGGACGTTCAGACTGGCCGTGCCAGCGGGAATAACGTAGCCGCTCTGGGCCGCGCTGTAGGCTGCATTGGTCGAGTCGGCGACGACGGTGTATTGAATCGAGCCGTCCGGCGTCGTGACGTTCGCGCCGGTCGGCACAAGCGCCTGATTCGTTGGCGTGTAGCGGGCGAACGCTTCCTGCGTCGTGCCAGCGGTACCGGGCAGACGCGAAAAGCCGAACTGGGCGAAGAACGAATCGAGATCCGTGCCGCTGGACGTCGCCGCGCGCGTGATCGCCAGAACCTGAAGGATCAGGCCTTGCAGCCACAGCGCTACGCCGCCCATGGCTTCGCCAATGGCGAGCAGCACCGATCCGATCGAGAAGTCGATGGGCGACGAAGCTGAGCCCTGCACGGCCGTCGCAAAGTTCGAAACGATCGAGCCGAACGACTGGGTATTCAGGTTTGCCATTTAAGGATCGGTCGAGGTGTCGAAACTCACGAATTGCGGCGAGGCCGTGTTCGCATCGGTGTACTGGATCGTCGCGCTGACGAGGTTTTGCGTCTGGGTCAGATCGATCCTGGGAGCGGGGTTTCGGGCCACGGCCTGCTCCAGTAGCATCTGGCCTTTAATCAGCGCCTTCGTTGCCGGGACGTTGCCGGGAGAACCCACCTTGCGCGGGACGCCCGCGCCATAGGTCGGATGCCACGTGTAATCGGCAGAGGCGGCCGGGTTGCCGGCGGGGTCGGAGAGTGCCGGGTTGGTCAGCAGGCGCCGGTAGACGCGCTGCGTGCCGGTGGTGGAGGGATCGGCCAGCAACAGGTCTCCCGATGGCGAGATCGACAGATCGGAGCCATAGAAGTGCGAGATGTCCACGGTCATTCAGCTTGAACGATTGAGGTTTGGCCGTTGGCCGGGGGCGGCGTGACGGGCGCGCCAGTATTGGCGCCGCCGTTGCCATTCGAATGCACGTGTGTCGTCGCCCACGCCGCAAAGAGGCTGTTGAGCAGGTTCTGGAGCGCGTTGCCGGCGCTCTGCAGCTTGATCGAGGCGGCCTGCACGATGGCAGATGCGGCCTTGATCGTGGCGCTTCCGGTGGCTGTCACGCTCGCGTTACCGCCGACGGTCGAAGCCATGTTGCCGGCCACCGTCGCGGTCAGGTTGCCAGCCGTCGATACGTTGACGTCCCCGCTCGTCACCATCTTGATAAACGAGCCGGTCTGATGGAGCGCCCAGATCTCGCCAGAGGGGACGGCGGGGGCCTGTTGCGCGACCGAGAAGACGCGCGCGACAATGGTCCCCGACGAGAAATCCCCGTGCTCGAACACGACGAGCACCTGGTCGCCGATCTGCGGACCGACTGCGACGCCCCAGCCATTGCCGATGCCGATCGCGCCGAGCGGCATCCAGTTCGATTCCTGCTCGCCGATCTCGGGATCGACCGGCTGCACCGTCACCTTCACCGCATGATTGCTCGGGTCGTAGCTACTGATCGTGGCGAACTGCGCGAGCGAATGCCTTCCCTGTGCTGCCATGGCTTGCTGCCGCATCGCATTGGCCAGCGCCGCCATGCTCATAGCGTCACCTCGGAATCAGGCGAATGGTTCTTCGCACCGATCGTCATGCTGTAGCTGTCCTCGAAGTTCAGGGTGCGGCGGATGCTGTCGGTGTAGTAGGTCTGGTCGAATTTGGTCCCCGTTCCGGACAGCGATATCAGCGACGGAATGTCGAGTGCGTTGTCGCCCGGCACCGTCAGGCCTTCGATCTTCAGTTCGTGCGCGACGATCTGGTTGTACCAGCTCTGTGCACGCTGCAGCGCCTGATCCTGCGTGAGGTTCGGGATCGTCTTCGAATAGATCTGCGCGCCGGAGCCGACCGTCGCGGACCCCACGCGGATCGTCTTGACGTTCGACGGATAGGAAACAACGAAGCCCTTGGCGAACTTCTTGTTCCAGCTCTTGATCTTGACCTGGATGCCACGCGAGACGGTCAGCGCGCGCGTAAAGTTGACCGCCTCAAAATTCGCCATCGCGCCGGATGACGCGGTCTGCGAACGGTAGACGAGCGGGTAGGGCGTCGTGTTTGCAGCCAACGGCGGCTGGAAGTACAGCGACTTGCCGCGCACCCACACCTTGAAGCCCTCGATGTCCGCGAGGTAGTTCAGGATGTCCCACTCCGAGCGCTCATCGGCCATGTTCACGTGGTCGATCTCGTAGTAGGTGCCGACCTTCGCGGTGGTCGCCTGCACGACCGGCGTAAGACCGTGCTTTTTCGCCAGCATTGTGGCGATCTGGCTCGAGGTCTGGTTCGGCCACTTCTGCGTGGTCTTGTTGTCGATGAAAAGACGCGAGAGATCGCGCCCATCGACTTCGATCGTGTAGGTGATCGGGTCAATCGTGATGTGATCGACCTGACCGTAGATGAAGCTCTTCAGGTCCGTCGGTCCATAATTGACCGGATCGTCCGGGTACCCGATGAAAAGCTCGACGAACATGTCCTGCTGCTCGGAGAACCAGTTCGCGTTGCGGTCGGGCGGCAACCGCGCGCCATCGAACTTGCAGCGGAACGTGTCGGCCGCGTAATACGCGTTGTTGTCGACTTCGAGGTCGATCCAGCCGGTGATCAGTTCGTCATTGAGCTTCACCGCCCCGCGGGGAATTTGCCCGGTGGGTTGGAGAAATGCGGTCATAGGCGAGAATCAGGAACTGAGGATGCCGGCGCTGGTGCCGTTGTTGTAAGGCGGGATGACGAGCGTGGTGATGCCGGTGAGCGTCGGATCGGCGAGGTTGTTGGCCTGCGCGATTTGCGTCCATGCGGTCGCGTCGCCATATTCCTTCGAGGCGAGATCGAACAGATTTCCACCACTGACCGTCACCGTGCGCACGCTGGAATTCGCCTGCCCGAGGTTCGTCGTCATGCGACCGAGGACGCCGCTGAGCGAGAGCAACTGCGGCTGCATATTCGCTGCGTTTAGCTGGCCAGTGAAGATCGACACGTTGGTCAGCAGCGGAACTGATGGCAGCACGCCTGCGGGCACCCCCACGCCAGCTAGCGTGGCGTCGGTCGATGCGATGAGTGACGACACGTGCCGGGTGACGGCATTCAGCGGCTGTAGCACCGAGGCCACCGTACTGAGGGACGCGCCAACGAAGGTGCTGACTGCCCCTGCTGCGCTCGTGAGCGCGCCCATCAGGCCCGTGAGCGTGCTGTCGCCGACACCTGAGGCGAGACTGTTCGAGGTGTTTAAATCGCCGTTGATCAGGTCGTCTGCGTCCGGCTGTGCGTCGGCATAGACGGGCGCCGTGAGGTCCTGCAGCACCTCCAGCGTGAGCCGGTACGGGATGCGCGCGAAGCGGTAATCCGGCTCGAAGCTCCGGATGTAGACCATCAGATACAGCTCGTCGAACGACAGCGCGAGCGGCTGCGCGGCGTTCTTCATCTGATCGAGCGTGAGTGCCCGGTCGAGCGCGCTTTGGCCGCCCTGGGTCGGGAAAAACTGACCGCTCCACTGGATCGGGCGCCAGTCCGTGCCGAGCGGCTGAATATCGCGCACGCCTCCGAGCATCTTCTTGATGGCGAGCTTCTGGTCACCGCCGAAGCCGATTTCTTCCGGGATTTCGAAATCCTGGAAGGTGAAGTCGCCGAGGATGAGGGTGACGTCTGGCATGGCAAGAGCGAAATGGATGGTGCGGTATCATTTATCCCGCAAAACAACTATGTGCGGGAGAGACTAATGCCGTCGAATCTAATTGAGGCGCTACCGGGCAGGCTCGAAAAAGCATTGTCCGGACTGACCAAAGGCAGCGAAGAGGTTCACGTCAAGCTAAAGGGCGCGTTCAAGGAAGGCTTGGTTGTCACAAGTCAGCGAGTTATTGTCGTCAAGGGCGGCTGGATGGCCGGTCAACTATTCGGCACCAACGTGTTTCAGATACCGCTGTCCAGCGTCGCCGGTGTCGAGGTCAAGTATTCGCTTCTTTCTGGGTATTTCGAGGTGTCGGCCGGAGGTATGCAAAATACCGACAAGAGTTATTGGTCGCAAAAGAAGGGCAGAGACCCGAAATCGGCACCTAACTGCGTTTCAATTACCGGCGGCAAGCGGGCCGAGGTTTTTCGCGAGGCCTGTTCCGCAATCATCTCGCTCAGAGATCGGCCGAATGCCCCCTTGACTGACCATCTATCGACTTCATCTTCCTTGGATGCCATCGGGCAACTCGGGAGGCTGCGGGACTCGGGGTACATATCGGACGACGAATTTTCAGAAAAGAAACGCGAATTGTTGTCGCGCTTAAGATAGCCGTTCACTTCACCCCTGGCATCGGGAGCGCCACGGTCGGATCTACCCCTAGGCCGTACAGCCCCGAGCCGAGTCGTTCGGACATGTACGGCGTCACCGCCTGCGCAACCTTGCGGCCATCGATGTTGATGGTGATGTTCACCATACCGCTGCTGGACGTCCTCGCGGGGCCCACCGTATCAACGGGGAGGGCTGCAAAGCCGGTCTTCCGCTTGAAAGGCACGGCCTTCGCGTCGAAGCCGTTCAATTCGCCACGATCGACGCGCGCCTGGGCACTCGGCGTCAGCTTGGCGCCTCCGTGATCCTTGTACGAGTCAATTTCCTCTTTGGAGAGCGGTCGGAAGGCGTAGATCGCCGCAGCGAACGTGCCGATTGCGAAAACGGCTAGACCGATCGGGCTCAGCAAGGCGCTGACAGCAAAGCCCAGCCCCCCAAACTTAGTGAGGCTTAATGCAAGCGACAGCGCCGAGAACGCGCCCTTCACCAGAAGAATGGAGCCAGCGACTGCCGTCAGTGTAGACAGCCCCAGGAACGCGCTCACAAAGGCCGTCACAGCAGTCTGGTGCTGCTCCATGAAATTCACCAGCGCCGACAGTTTTGGCGTCAGCCACTCGAACGCCTGAAGCAGCTTCGGCATTACGTCGTAAGCAAGCCGTACCTTCAGGTTTTCCCATTGGGCGTCGAGTTGTCGCTTTGCCAGTTCCGGATCTGTCTTCGCGAGATTTTTGTACGCCTGCGACGAATCCGGCGCACGCTGTATCAGGTCGCGGTCGCGTTGAAACTGCACGGCCTTGTTGACGAATGTTTGCAGCCCGAATGCGCCAATGCGATTTTTGGTCAGTGCGTAGTAAGCGCTGAGTTCGTCAATGTGCTGGGTCTTTTCCAGCCGCTCAATCGCCGGCTTGACGTATTTGACTGCCCACAACTCCGGGTTGTTGAACTCGGACTGACCCACGACTCCACCCGGCAGGATCTTGGATTTCGTCCGGTCGTGCGGATTATTTACTATCTTCTTGGGATCTACGAGACCCGCGGCAACCCAGTTGCCGATGAGATCCTTGGGGATCATCTGGCCCAGAACGATTGCGCCAGTCGACGCGATCACATTGCCGGCGCCTGATGCGCCGCCCCTGCCCGTTTTGAACTCCTGAATGAGGGTAGGCAGGTAGTTGTACTTGAAATCGTCGGACAGGTACGGCGCGAACGCGCGGGAATACTTCAGTGCCTGATGGAAATCCGCGACCGTGACCGTGCCGTTCATTGCGATGATGGCTTTCGACATCATCTCAGCCTGGCGGTTGACGTTTTCCTGCGTCAACGCGCCCTTCGTACCGAATTCTATGGCCTTGACCATATCGAAGCCGATACGATCCTGCGACGCGCCAGTGATCGACTGCATCACCGCGCCCATACGCTGCACAGTGGGCAGAATCGAGAGCGCTTCGGCGTACTTCCCCTCACCAAACGCGGATCGCAGTTCGAGCAGCGTCTTGATGTTCTCAGACGCCCTGCTTGACATCACTTCGTGGGTCGTTTCCCACGCCTTCTGAACGCTCTGGGCCACTTCCACTTGAGACATCCCCACATTCTTGAGGATGGCAAGCTGGTGGTAATATTCATCGGCTGACTTGACAGCGCCGTCGAACAGTTTCAACCCGAACGCCCCGGCACCCAACAAGGCGCCCCCTTGCAGCATCGTGAGCTTGATCTTGTCGAGCCGCTTCTGGAAATCGGTCGCCTGTCCATGCAACGCGGAAAACTGCTTGGACATGGCCATCAAGGCGCTACTGACCTGATTGACGACGCTGATCCGCACCGCGATCGAGTACGCTTCAAACATGGTGGCTCTTATGAGATTGCAGCACAGGGCACAGGAATGGCTGGCTGATCGAGTTTCGTGGGTTCAGTACCCGAATGTTCGCCAGATCGGGCGCAAGTCGCCGCGGTTCTTCCGGCATGCGATGCCAGCCAGCACTCGCATCACGCTCGCGCTACTGGGTCTGATGGCGCTATTCATCCTCATCCCGGCGATCACTGCTGGGGGATTTTTCCTCTACGCCATTATTGGGGCAGTGTTTGGGTGGCTTCCAGCGCGCTAGATATCGTGGTCGTAGCTCAATTGCGCCGGGATCGAGGCCTCTCCCAGCATCCCCGCGACGGCGGCACCCCCCAACGTCCTCCTGATGTAGTCGTGGCTATACTCAACCGCCGTACCGAGCACGGGTCGCGGCGGCTGCTTCTCCGTGCCTAGCTCGAACCACACGAGGTCCTGGTCATTGGACCCGATGAGCGCTTCGTGGCCGTCGACCTGACGCTCAACCGAATTCCGCATCTCGCCAGAGCGCAGACCAGGGTCGTTTTCCGTGTAGCCCTGGGTTAGACGATCTGCCTTGGTCGATTCGGCCAATTCCTCCCATGCCGGGAAGTGACCCACTGCCTGCTGGTAGTGACCAATCTCGTCTTTCGCTTTTTTTTGCACGTGGGCGGCTACCGCGTCCAGCCCGAGATGAAGCGCAAGGGATTCCTTGGCAGAGGCTTCGACCAGTTGCAGCGAAAACTCCGCGAGGCTCTTAAATTCCCTCATGGCAACTTCTTCCAGGACATTGAACTGAAGTCGAATTCGCTGCCTTCGAACTCCGAAAATGTGATTGACATGGCCATTCGCTCAAGCCTGTCGAGTTGCACGCCATCCGGATCATCAAAACGGCGCCCCAGCGCAACCGGGAGTGGAACCCCGTTTTTCACGAGCCAGCAAAACTCGCGAAACTCGAGGTTCCTTACGAGTTTTTTAGGGCTTCCGCTTCGGAGCCGTCTTGCGTGTCCGCCGTTGCTTTACCCTGAGTTTCAAAATGGCCGAGCACTGACACCATGCCTTCGCGGCCAACGCGCGAAATCGCAGCTTCGATCTGGGCAAGCGTGGCCGGGAAGGGGACCTTGACACCGTCGATCTCCACGACCATTACGGCCGGCATCACGTACGCAAGCACATAGTGCTGGTTGGATGCGGCATCGCCGAGTGCCCGCATGATGCGGCTTTCGGTCAGGAAATCCGGTTGCTCAATAACGAGCCGTCGCCCAAGCGAGTCGATGACGACGTTTTCGGCAACGGGCTGATTGAGCGTTTGCGCGTCGCCGGTCGTGCGCTGCGGCTTGACTGTGACTTTCTGCGTCATGGCTTACCCTTAAGATAGTTCGAGCTTGCGGCCGGCCTCGAAGGCGAACTTCTGCGTCACCTTGTCCTGGCCTTTCCAGGTGCCGTCGTCCTCGGGGTAGAGCGCCACGTCCGTGTACTGGAACTGCGAGATCGTCCCGTCGAGGTTCTGCACCGTGTGCGTGATGAAGATCTGGCTCGGCGGCAGGCCCGCGAAATACGCGGCTTCTGCCGCCGCAAAATACTGCTCGTAGGAAGCATCCTGACGGTCGAGCTCGAACGTGCCGGCGTGCCCGTCGGGGATCGGGCGGTGCTTGATCCGGCCTTCGATTCCCACACTCTTGAGCTTGACCATCGCGGGCTTGGCCTCGAACGACGTGATGCCGTTGATCGTCACCTGTCCGTAGTTCGAATCCACGATCGTCAACTGCGCCCCGTCGCGACCTACGCTGAAACTGTTATTGCCTGCCATGTGCGGCTCCTGCAATGCAAAAAGCCCGCGCGAGGCGGGCTACGAAAGGGGATTGGGATTACGCGCTCTGGACGTTCACGCTGACGGTCGAGCCGCCTTGCAGGGCGATCACGAATACGCGGACGATGGACAGGTATTTGACCTGCACGAGCGCCTGCATGATGCCGAGCGCCACGTTGTTGTCCGGGTTGTTCGTTGCATCGAGCGTGATCTTGAACGGCACCTTCGTCGGCTGGTTCGCGTCGCCGATGTAGCCGCTCACCTGCCAGATACCGGTGAGGAACGCACTCATCGCATCCTTCACGTCCGATCGCATGGTCGGCGTCTGCGGATTGCCGATGACAAAGCCGAACGTGGTGCCGCCGAGCGAGCCGGCGAGGAAGTTCGTCATCGTCGTGTACGACTCGCTGTTCGTCGCGGCCTGGCTCGATGCGTTGCGGTCGGTCTGGAAGCTGAAGTAATTGCCGCCCGGCGACGGATTGGCGAGGAAATCCACGCGGCCGGCGACGGCGGCCTGTACTTCGGCGCTCGAGTACGGCTGATTCTGGAGCGAGCGCTGCGTGCCGATGATGCCGAGAATCGGCTTGTTCAACGTGGACTGATTCGGCGTAAGCGTCGCGCGCAGCGGGCCCCAGATGTTCATCGGGGAGACGAGGCGCTGCATGTTGTTGACGGTGTCTTGCCAGTACACCCAGTCACCCACCAGCGGCTTGAACCAGGGCGTATCGACGCCAGCCGTCGCGAGCGCGGAAGCCGTACTGGCGATGTTCGTGCCGGCCGCTTCCTGTGAGCCGCCGAACATGCCGAATTGCTGCGTGAAGGCCGCGATCGTGCTCCACTGCGTCGAGGTCGTGTGATCGACGAGGTTGATCGTCTGCACGGCGGCCGATTGCAGCGCGTACATGCCCGTCACCGGGAATGAGGAGTTCGAGCCGATCAGCGTCGAGTCGGTAACACTGGAATCGCCGTCCGTGCCGCCCGACAGCGTGTAGGTGGACTGGGCCGGGGCCGCGGTCGATGTGCCGATCGTCGCGACGACGAGTTGCGAAGGACCACGCACACCCGACTGGCCGTTGTTCACGGCGCTGACAAGGTTGGTCCACAACGTCGCGCCACTGCCCGCGATATTGTCGTACACCTCGGGCGTAAAGCCGGCCATCTGCACGGTCAGTTTCGACGTGCTGGGGGCCGTGCCCGCACCGACAGTCGCCGAGATCGTATTGCCCGTCTTGCCGGTGTACATCGCGGTCAGCGTCGCGCCCGTGACCGGTGAGCCTGTGGTGTCCTTAAGCGGTGCCGTGGCGGCCGCGTCGGTGCCGTCCGTGACCCGCACACACCAGTTGTTGTACGAGCCAATGACGAACGCGAGCGCGAGCGCCGTAGCGAGATCGCGACTGCGAACGGTGACGGGGCCGACCTGCGAGGGTGCAGCGCTCGGCGAACCGACCACAAACGGGCTATTGACGGGGCCCCAAGACGCGACACCGACAAGACCATAGCCGTTCGTCGGAGCGCCCTGGATAACGGGCGGCGGCGCGACGATTTCCGTGTAGACGCCGGGTGCCGTCAGCGATGCGGCATTCAATTGCGAACTTTGAAAGAGCATCGAGCGCTCCAATGAAAAAGGGCGCCGCTATGGGCGCCCTTCAGGGGTGAAAGAGGGGTCTTACTGCGTCGCTACGCGGTTGCAGTGATGCGCGTTCGGCCCAGCCGCGACGGCCGCGACCGTCTTCGCATCGGTGATCGCGTCGCCCTTGGCGTAGGCGCCGAAGGGGTGAATCACCACGAGTGTGTAGGCCGGCGCGGCCGGCGTGCTGCTGTCTGCCATGTGAGGCTCCTAGGTGTCGATATCAAAAATGGTCTGGCCGGTCGGCGTCTGGTAGTCCGTCTCGACGGTTACCACCGTCGCCACTTGCTGCTCGACCGTCGTCGCATATTCGATGTCGTAAAACAGGTCGCGGCGGTAGGCTTTCGCCTTCTCCAGCAGATCGCTGAGCGTGGGCATCTGGCCGGTCGAGCGGCAGCGCGCGCCGAACCCGTCGGGCATCGTGAGAAACGAGATCTGCGCGAAGCCGGCCTTGATCGCTTTTCCGACCTGCGTGCGCGTCGTTGGGTCCGGCGCCCAGACGGTGATCTGCACGCGCTGGGACTGGCGCTCCCACTCGGTGGATGTTGTGCCGGTCGTGCCCACGCGCGCGGCCTGGACTGTTGCGCCGGCCTGCAGGGTGATTACGGCGCCCGAACTCGTCGTGCCGGGCCACGTCTGCGCAATCAGCGCGGCGAGCCCCGTCGCAATCGAGGTCAGCGAGTCGGTTGCCTGCACGGGATAGATGAACGCCTTGCCGTCGATCAGCACCGCCATGTTGTGCGGCGTGAAGGGCGCCGGCATCGCGCCGCCGACCGCAATCGTGTTGCCTGCGGCCGTAAGCGTCAGCGTTGCCGCCACGACCGACATGACCTGCGACTTCGGCGCATAGCGCGTCGTGTTGCGCTCGGGCCCGATCGGGAAGATGCTGACGTTGACGACGTCGTTTTGCAGATCCTTGTCGAGCGACGAGGAAGTGGGCCAGCCGGGGTACACCTTGACCGTTTGCCCGGTAACGGACGGTTGCCCCGTTCCGTTCGGATAGACGTGCCCGGCGATCTGCGTCGCCAGAATGTCGAGGACTTCGGAGATATCCGACATAGGCTGGCGTTACGTCTGGGCTTGCATACAGGTTAGCCGCCACCCGAGATCAGAAAGCTCGGCGCTCGAGACGATGTAGCGGCGGTTGATGTCGTCGGTGATGATGTCAGCGGTCAGCAGATTCACACCGGGATACGCCGGCAGCAGAATCGCCCACCACGGCAGGCGCACGTCGCCGGGAAGCGGCGCATCGCCTTTCTCGCCCTTCGTGCCCTGCAGCACCGACGCTGGCCACGCGGTCATCAGTTCGGTCTGGTTCGCGTCGATCGTGCCGCCGTATGGATTCACCCCCGCATCGACCTGCTGCTGCGGGCGGAAGATATTCAGTGTGCGGTTGCACTCGACCGCGAGAATCGGCAGCGTGTCCTGCTGCGCGGCGATGAAAAACGTCTTGTCGTCGTTGACGAGGTAATCGCCCACCTGCGTCTGGGTTCCGTCGAGCAGGGCATACCACAGCGGTTTGCCGTACAGGTTCGGCTTGCTGTAGGTCATGTCCTGCGCGTTGAAGCTCGCGTTTAGCGTGCCGAGCCAGGTCGCAGGAGATATCGGATTGGCTGCCGAAGTGGGGTGGTACAGGTTGTAGACGGGGCCGATGCGCAGCGCCGCTTTGCCGTAACCGCCGTAAATCTTTTGCTGGAGGGTGGCGGCGTCCATCAAAACTCCAGCAAGTCAATTCCCATCCCGCATCCCGAGCACAATTCCGATGCGATGGCGACAGCCTCTGCGGCGCTCTTGCCAAGGTGCATGGCGGTGGTTGCGTAGTCCTGACCACTGCCGATCGCAACGAATGGCCGCAGGATGTGAATCGGGAATTCGTTATTGGCGAAGACCAAGGCAGTCCCGCATGGCTTCACCAGCAGGACTCGCGCATACGCGTCCCCGACTGGTTGGCGTAGCTCGCCCGGTTTCCGACCATCAGCAATCCAGTTTTGCATCTCATAGACGCGTGGCAGATCACCGGCACCCCCCATTAACGAGCCATCTTCGAGGCGCTGCAGTTTGCTAACAGGGAACTTGCCGCCGTGCATTTCCATCATGCGATCGGCCGCTAGTGTCTTGCCATCCCATGCGATGACCGTCATTCAGACCACCAAGGAATTAGACGCGCCGCCGAAGTTCGGGCCCGGCGGCACTCCGAGAAAATTGCACAGACGCCGACGCCACGAGTCGAACAGCATGTCTCGGTCGCGCTGCTCGTTCTTGTTGTGGGTCCACACGGCGGCCTGGTCGGTGTCTAGGTTGGCCGATGTGCCCGGAATCGCATTCTCCAGCGTCGTCAGATTCGCCAGATAGGTGTTCACCACCACATTCCCTTCGTCCGCACTCATGTGTTGCAGGCGATATTCGAGCGCCAAGTACGTCTTCATGATCCACGGATATGGGAACACGACATTGCCGTCGCCGAGGGCCGGATAGCCGCAATGACGGCGGATGTCGGTCAACTGCGCGGACGTGAACGTATAGGGCGTGAAGGGCATTGCTTACTCGGTCGGGTCTTCCGGTTCCTGCTCGACTTCGGGCGCAGCGGCGCGCTTTTCTTGCAGTCGCGCGCCAGACTGGATGAGCTGGTGAATCAACGCAGCGTCGTTTTTCGGGCTGAATTCGGCGCCAGCCGGATAGAACGCATGCCGCTTGCCGACATGCATGCCGTGATTCTTCGTCAGGACGAAGGTCGAAACGCCCACTGCCTCGGCCGGTTCGGCGGCGGCCGGTGTTTCTGTCGCTTTTCTGGGTCGGCCCATGTCCGCTCCGTGATGTCAGATGTAAAAGGGCGACCCGAAGGCCGCCCCCGCTCGATCAGAGCGATTCCAGGATGATTGCGCGCTTCTGGGCCGACGAGTTGGCGGTCGGGATCGTCGCGCTCGTGGTCGTCGTGTCGGTCGGCACGGCAAACCCGCCCATGTACGACCACGTCTGCGTGATGACCTGCTTGAGCGCATCCAGCGGCTCACGCGTCACGTGCGCGATGTCGTCGACGATCACGATCGAATCGTCCTTATCCTCGCCTTCGAGGTTCTGACGATATGCCTCGTTCGTGAACACGCCCTCGACGAGCGCGCCCTGACCGCACAGGATGCCGCGGCGAACGTTGCCCACGCCTGCCAGCGTCTGCACCGGATTCAGGTTGGTCTCCTGCAGGCGGACGCCCAGCAGTTGAGCCACGACGCCCTGACGGTATTCTTCCGTCGTCACCTGACCGCGGAAGAACTGCTGGAACGCCGGATCGCTGTACAGACCCGTTGCCTGCAGCGGATCGAGGTACATGTGATACATGCCCGTCGCATCCACCACCGGCACGCCGTTGGCCGACATCGTGGCCTTGGCGGTCAGGATCATCTCCATCGTCAGCTTGCCGTTGTTCACGTCGTTCGACGCCGAGATGGCAGCGGACGTCGCCGCCATCACACCAGCCGAAGTGCTCGGGCGCAGGATCACCGGGGCGACCGACGACACCACTGCGTTGAGCGCCGTGCCATCGGCGACCGTCACGGACGTGGCGAAGGTCAGCGTACCCGAGATGCCGCCGGGGGACGTCGAGACGTTCGTACCATCTGCGGCCGAACCGGTGAGCGAGTACGTGTCGCTGCCGACCACGACGTTGACCGGGTTGGACGACGAGACGGGTACCACCTGGCCTTCGCTGTTCAGCGTGTTCTGGAAGCCGCGGATGTCGTCGACCGAGATCGTCGCGCCAGCCGAGCCCAGCGTGGTGCGCACACGGGTGTTGCCGCCCATGTACGCATTGAACAGCGTCTGCTGCGCGATCGTATCGACCGAGCGGAACGCCTGTTCGCCCAACGTGTAGCCGTTTCGCAGGAACAGGTCGGCGATGGCGACGCGCGAGGTCGCGATGTTCAGTTGCATCATGCCCGGATACTGGCCGATGCCCAGGATGTACTGCTCGACGCTGTAGTTCTGCGCGGTGAGACCGGACGTGAAGTCCGAGTTGGCAGCGGGCGCCATTGGCGTGGTGATAGCCGGCAGCAGGCCCGTGCGGGTCTTGGTGATCGTTTCACCGATGTTCGCCATGAACGGCTCTCGGTCGGCGATCGAGCGAAAGCCGAGTTTCGCCTTGAGCGGGAGGCCGAACTGGTGTTCGAGATAGCCCAACTGGATCACCGACTGGATCGCGGCCGGGAGGTTGTTAAATGCCATGACAGCTCCTGTGTGGTTTGGATAGGGAACGTCCCCTCGCCACCAGGGCTGTCGGGCAGTAAAGCGATGGCCGCGTCATGCGGCCGTGGAATGGATGGTTAAAACGCCTTCAGGTGAAGGCCCCGAGCCTTGGCATCAGCCGCGATCTCTTCTTTCGTTGCGGTACGGGCGTCGAACGTTTCCACCTTTTTCTTCGGCGGCGTCTGGCGCGTTTGCGAGGTTTCGGTGACGGGCGCCTTGAACAGATACGGCTTGGCCGTCTTGAACGCTTCGAGCAGTTCGGTGACGCCGGCTACTTCGCCGTTCTCGTCGACCTTCAGCGTCGAGATGTCGACCAGTTTCAGCGCGTCCGTGTCCTGAATCCCCAGCGCGACGGCTGCGGCCTTCAGTTCGGTGTTGATGATGCGTTTGTCCGTCGCGGCACGCTCGGCGTCGAGAGTGGCCTTCGTTTCGGCCTTCTGCGCGTCGATCGCCTTCTTCACGGCGTCGTCGATCTTCGCCTGGGCTGCCGCTTCGTCGATTGCCTTGGTCTTTTCACGCAATGCGGCGTTTTCACGGCGCAGTTCGCGCGCGTGTTCGCGCCAGGCGTCCGGAACTTCTTCGATCGGCAGATCGAGTAGCGGATTGCCGATACGCGGCGCGGCTGCCGTGGTCGCCGTCGTGGTGGCGGCCGGGGTTGTGGTCGTCGGCGCGCCCGCCGTCGCACCACCACCGGTACCGCCTTCGCCTTCGGGTGCCATCAGGGATGCCTGCATCATCAAACTGCGCAGAAGTTGTGGCATCAAGCCATCTCCATGTGAAAAAGCCCGCATCGAGCGGGCCGGGTATCGCCGGAATCAATCCAGCGGGTTATTCGTTGATCTGCGCCTTCACCTGAGCGGCGGTGTTGCGCTCGGCCATATCCGCATCGGCGAGCGCCTTCTCTGCCTTCGCATCTTCGATGTCGTATTCGGCGGCGAGGATCTGGATCGCCGTCTTGCGCGAGAGCAATCCCGCGTCGCAAAGCGTCTTCAGAGTGTTGGCGCGCGCCCGCAGGTCGTTTAGCGTCGGCTCGAACCAGTCCGGCCAGCGCAGCGTGGTTTCATCGTTCGGGTCGAACTGACCGACCGGGGCCCCGTTCTTGAACTGCAGCGCGATCTTCTGCGACGCCCGGACAATCATGCTGACGATTTCAGCAATCGCGCCTTCGCCGTAGCTGATCCGCAGCCGGTCGGCGAGATTGACCAGGGATTGCTGGGCGATTTCCATGGCACGACCAGACTGCACGGCAATCATCTTTTCGGGCGACGTCTGATTGCCGTGCATCACTTCGAGTGCGATTTCGCGCAGATGCTTGACGTAGTCCAGCACCGCGGCGCACCCAGTGCCGTTGATCTCCAGCAGCTTTGCGTCACCCTCGGCGGAAACCTTGATCGCGTTGGCCGCGCCCTTGATGGTCGCGCCGCCTTCGCCGAATCCCGGCTCCTTGATCAGCAGAGTCGGGTCCGACGTGTACTTGAGACCGCGGCCGGCCTGTGAAAGCTGGTAGTCGATCTCGATCTGCGTGTCGATCGCTTCATCGGGAAACGTCGGCAGACCGTCTACCGCATCCCCGCCAGGGAGATTCTTGATCCACACGACCGGCACGAAACCGAGTTCATGCTTGACCGTTTTTGCGTCGTCGATCTGAGGCTTCGCGTTTTTTTCGTCCGCTACCTTCCATGGAACAAACCACGTCTCCGCAGTGTCGTCCCATGTACGCTGAAACCAGTACGTCGCCTTCAGGTCGTCAGGAGCGATCGTGTAGCCGTTATCGGCCAGCGCCCGTCCGGAGGTCTTGTACTTCTCCGCAACACTGAGCAGCGTATCGGGCGCCTTCGGATTCCATGTCGGTGCCAGGAATTCCGTGCTCATCGTTTCGAGGAACACCCGCTCGCCGAGCACCTTGAACAGAATTGCAACTGAGCCGACACTGCCCCGCGTCGCGGCATCGATCATCACTGCGTTGAGCCCGATTTCCTTTGCGAGCTTCTTGATCGCGGCTTTCCGATCCTCGTCCTTCAGCTCAATCGCCGGGAAATGCCCCTCGGAGAACAGCAGCGAGACAGAGTCGTCGACTACCGTGCGGCAGAGGTTCGAACGTACACAGGGACGGCGGTCGCGAAGCGGGATGTACTCACCGGATCCGTTCTTTTCCTCGTGGAAGGCATTCGGCAATTCGTCGTACAGCGCACCATTCAGAACGCGCTGCAGGACCTGGAGCCGAAAAGTGCGCTCCGGGAAATCCTTGTCCTTGGGCAGCTTCGACTGGATGGTTTTGAACATTTACTTGCCGTGTTTGAAGCCGCGCGCGTTCTTCGCGAAGTGAGCCATCGCGCGCATGTGGGGATTCGTCGAATGCGTCGCCTCCTCGATCCGTTGAGCCGGAATCTTCTGGCCTTGCGGAATGCCGAGCGCGCGATGCAGTTCACCCTTGTGAGCGGGGTTGATTTTGATGGCCATGGGTCACCTGTTCATGTGGGGGACATGGGCGCCGTGCGTCGTTGTCGGCTTGGCGACCGGGAACAGGTAGGCGAGGGGATAACCCGCCGCGTCGCACATATGATCCTTGCCCGACCTCTTGTCAGGCTCGCCGTTGTCGTCATAGACCTGCTGCTCAAGACATTCCGTCAGCTCGGGACAGTTCTTCGTGTTGACGCGCAGCCGGCGCTCGCCGTCGCCATTCAGGATCAGCGCATTGACCGCATTGACGCGATCTTTGACGCGCGGATTCGTCGAGTGGGCGCGAATCTTGAAGCCGGCGTTTTGCAGGATCGTCAGGTCCGATACGCTCGCACTTTTGCTGCTGGTGTTTTTGCCGCTCGCATCGGGGAAAACGATGATTTCGTGACCCGGAAATCGTTCTTTCATCGACTGCGCCATGGCCGGCGTGTCGCGTTGCTTGGTCAGTTCAGCCACAGCGTGAGGGTGGCCGCCACGCATTACGTAGATGACCGTCGACATGTTGTTCACGTTGAAGTCATTTCCCGAATACAGGACTTCGCCGGGCTGAATCTCGGTATCGCAGTGATTCTTGTCGCGCGAAAACTCTGGATACACAGCGCCGCTCGTCAGGTTGACGAATAGCCCTTCCAGATATGCGGAAAGCAGGTTGGCCGGGTAGATCGCCCGCAGCTGGTCGACGTAGCCATCAGGCAGAAACGGGTTGCTCGAAGTCGGCGCGCGGTACAGCCTGTAACCGGGTTTGGGATCCTTTCCCCACACTTGATAGACGTACCGAAACCCTTCCGGTGTCGTCGCGATCGCCAGCGAATTCAGTTCGCCATCGGGTTTTTTCTTCCGGCACCGAGCGAGGCATTTGCGCCAGGCGTTGCCGGCCTTCTTTTCTTCGAGTGTGTCGAACTCGTCAATGCCGCCGTCAGAAATTTCGAAGCCGACGATGCGATCGGGATTATCCAGTGTACGGAAAATCACGCTGCCGCCGGTTCCGATCTTCATTTCCTTGTCCGACTTGTTCAGCTTATGACGGATCTTCATCGCATCCAGCCGCTCTTCAAACTTCGGCCATGCAATGAGGCTGATCAGGTCATAGGTCGGCGCGAAGTAGCCCACATTGAACTGCGGGTACGCCAGTTTCTTCATCATCAGGCGCGTAACAAGTGCGTCTGATTTGCCCGCGCCGAACCCGCCCACGAACGCCGGGAACTGCTCTTCCGAGAAAACGAAGTCTTCCTGCGGCTCGGTCAGCGCCAGATCAACTTCGAGTTCACTCATCTTTCTTCGCGCGGCGCACGGTAATGCGGATCGACTCGGGCGCGTCGCCATCCTCGTCAGACATCAGATCCTTGCGCGCCAATTCAAGCTTCCGTATCAGGTCGATCTGCCGAATGATCAGGTCCGCATAGTCGGGCGCAGCAGCCTTGATCTCGCGCTTGTCGAAGGGCTGCATGTCCTTCGTGGCTTCGTCGTAAGCCATACCTGACTTGTGCGCGACTTCTAGTGCGCCGTCGACCATCTGCTGCAGGTCAAGCGAACCCGACAGGCGCACGTACCGGTGCAGCTTGACCCGCGCCAGCCGGATCTCGTCGTCGAGTGAGCCGACCTCGGCGCGCTCGTACAGCGCCTTTTCCTCGGGAAGTAGAGCGTCGGAGTAGAAGCCGTGCTTGACGGCGTTACTGTTTCCCTTCGGCGCGCCGGTGCTGGCCCCGCCATGGAGTTTGCAGCGCGCTTTGCCTTCCACTGGAGCCCGTTTGCACGGCGCTCCAGATCGCGTGCGGGCACCGCATGTTCCTGCCATGCGTGGCCTCATCCATGGGGTTGTTTCGGTTAATCGCCCGTTTCAGGCAAAAATCACTTTTCGGCTTGCTGCGCAGTTTCATTCCATTGCACAGACCACCACGAATAAAGAAAGCCTCTTTCGAGGCAAACGCCGTTACCAGCGCGGAGGAGTTGGTTTCAGATACCGCGCCCAGTCATCGCACCATCGCGACCAGAGCCAGGCAGCACGTGCACAGGCGTTCAGGTATTCGGCGAGGGGATTCATGGGGTCAGCCGTCGTTGTTGGGCCATGCTCGCGGCTCTTCGTCGCTGATGCCGTCCCAGCCTTCGCGCCCGAGATAATCCCAGCCTTCGCTCATACGCCCCATCCGCTCGTGTCGTCCCGCGACTTGCCGCAATGCACGCAGCGCGAGGTGTAGGGGTAGGCCCGGTGCGGCACGTAGGCGTGAAAGCCAAGGCGGCAGAAGAGGCGGTTCATCCTTGCATCTTCCGCAGTTCATCGAGCCGCTGGATCAGGCTCGCCAGCAATGCGGGATCGAGGTTCCTGATATGGGACAGGTCGCGCTCGATGCTGTCGATGATGGCTTGCGGGGTCATGCTGAATCCCTGCCGTTGCCGGCAAAGTCCCCGTTGCGGGGAGCGGCCGGAGTGGACGGCCGAGCGGCCTCCGGCGCGGGGAAATCGAATAACGCTTCGGCTGCCTTGCGCGCGTC
>Ga0164242_10002634_pt1 | contig 20753 bp, 12 predicted proteins | sample OricomgcompostMG_FD_108783 | JGI IMG/M metagenome (GOLD analysis project Ga0164242, IMG submission 108783) | Miracle-Growth compost microbial communities from Emeryville, California, USA - Original compost - Miracle growth compost (MG) ... | reverse complement strand
GTTTCGGTGGTCATGGCGGTCAGGGTACGCCCGGTTACATTCCGAACCCGGAAGCTAAGCTGGCCAGCGCCGATGGTACTGCATGGGGGACCGTGTGGGAGAGTAGGACGCCGCCGAACAATCGTTGAGGAAGAGGTCGTGGGCCCGGTTGATCCGGGGCTGCGGCCTCTTTCGCATGTCCCGGCGAGCGCGGTCTTCCGCCGGCGGCCCCTGGCCGACCCGCCTCACGCACACAACCCGCCATCCCGCCACTCGGGAGCGAGTGGCGGATGTCTCCGTCGGGAGTGGTCCGGGTCACCTCCCTGTGATGAGACGATGGGGGGATGAAGGGACGCGTCCTTATCGTCGACGACGACACCGCTCTGGCTGAGATGCTCGGCATCGTGCTCCGGGGTGAAGGTTTCGAGCCGTCCTTCGTCGCCGACGGAGACAAGGCTCTCGCGGTGTTCCGCGACACCAAGCCCGATCTGGTGCTGCTCGACCTCATGCTGCCCGGCCGGGACGGCATCGACGTCTGCCGCCAGATCAGGGCCGAGTCCGGCGTGCCGATCGTCATGCTGACCGCGAAGAGCGACACCGTCGACGTGGTCGTCGGGCTGGAGTCCGGCGCGGACGACTACGTGGTCAAGCCGTTCAAGCCGAAGGAGCTGGTCGCCCGGGTGCGCGCGCGCCTGCGTCGGGCCGAGGAGCCGACGCCGGAGCAGCTCGCCATCGGCGATCTGGTGATCGATGTCGCCGGCCACTCGGTCAAGCGCGAGGGGCGCAGCATCCCGCTGACCCCGCTCGAGTTCGACCTGCTGGTGGCGCTGGCCCGCAAGCCGTGGCAGGTGTTCACCCGAGAGGTGCTGCTGGAGCAGGTGTGGGGCTACCGCCACGCGGCGGACACCCGCCTGGTGAACGTCCACGTGCAGCGGCTGCGGTCGAAGATCGAGCGTGACCCCGAGCGTCCGGAGATCGTGGTGACGGTGCGCGGCGTCGGTTACAAGGCCGGACCGAGCTGAGATGCGCGGCACGACCCCCATCGTCATGCCCGCTCCGCACGACGACGGGGTGAGCGGGGCGTGGGCGGGGCAGGAGCGGCCCGAGGCCGAGGCGCGGGCCGGGCGCCCTGGCCCCGTCCTCCTTCGGCGTGTCCCGACGGTGCCGGTGATCGGCCTGCTGGTCCGGCGGGTGCTGGGCCTGTTCCGGCGGTCGCGGGCGCTGTGGCGGCGTTCGATCCAGTTGCGCGTGGTGGCGACCACGCTGGTGCTGTCGCTCGGCGTGGTGCTGCTGCTCGGCGTCGTGGTGATGAACCAGGTCCGCAACGGCCTGCTGGACGCGAAGGTGCAGGCGGCCCGGAGTCAGGCGGCCGGCGGCTTCGAGAACGCGCAGAACCAGTTCGCGCAGCTGTCCGGGGCCGGGCGGGCGAACGGCTCGCAGGGTTCGGCGCTCCCGTCTGGGACGGGGGCGGCCGGCGGCCAGGTCGACATGGGCACCTGGCTGACCACGCTCGTCACCTACCTCTCCAGCGGCGGTGCCGGGGACTTCTCCGTGGTGGCGATGGCACCGTCCTCCCCCGGCGGTAACGGCGACGCGGGGGGCGCCGGCATCCGCGGGTCGCGGACCAGCGGCGACGTCTCGCCCTCCAGCATCCCCGCGGCGATGCAGCAGGCCCTGCAGTCCACGGGCCAGCAGCAGGAGGCCTACACCCAGATCGTCCAGGAGACCCCGAACGGGGTGACCCGGCAGGCCGGCGTGGTGATCGGCCGCCAGCTGTCGGGTCCGGGCAACAGCCCGTACCAGCTGTACTTCCTCTTCCCGTTCCAGGAGGACGCCAAGACGCTGGGCCTGGTCACCGACACGCTGGCGATCGCGGGCGTGTTCGTCGTCATCCTGCTGGGCGCGATCGCCTGGCTGGTGACGCGTCAGGTGGTGGCGCCGGTGCGGATCGCCGCGGGGATCTCCGAGCGCCTGGCCGCCGGCCGGCTGGAGGAGCGGATGAAGGTCTCCGGCACGGACGACATCGCGCGCCTGGGCGAGTCCTTCAACAAGATGGCGGCTGCCCTGCAGACGCAGATCCGCCAGCTGGAGGAGCTGTCGCGGGTGCAGCGGCGGTTCGTCTCGGACGTGTCGCACGAGCTGCGCACCCCGCTGACCACGGTGCGGATGGCCGCCGACCTCCTCTACGAGGCGCGCGAGGACTTCCAGGACGTCTCGGCGACGCGCTCGGCGGAGCTGCTGCAGGCGCAGCTGGACCGTTTCGAGTCGCTGCTCTCCGACCTGCTGGAGATCAGCCGGTTCGACGCCGGCGCGGCGGTGCTGGAGGCCGAGCCGGTCGACCTGCGTGAGGTCGTGCAGCGGGTGGTGGACGCGGCGGAGCCGCTCGCGCGGCGCAAGGGCAGCCCGCTGCGGGTGGTCGGCGCGGAGCACCCGGTGGTCGCCGAGGTCGATCCGCGGCGGATCGAGCGGGTGCTGCGGAACCTCGTGGTCAACGCCCTGGAGCACGGCGAGGGCCGGGAGGTGAGCGTGCGCCTGGCGGCGGCCGAGGGCGCGGTGGCGGTCGGCGTGCGCGACTACGGCATCGGGCTCAAGCCCGGCGAGGCCTCGCGGGTCTTCCACCGCTTCTGGCGGGCCGATCCGGCGCGGGCGCGCACCACCGGCGGGACAGGGCTGGGGCTGTCGATCGCGTTGGAGGACGCCAACCTGCACGGCGGCTGGCTGCAGGCCTGGGGAGAGCCGGGCGGCGGCTCGCAGTTCCGGCTGACGCTGCCGCGGAACGTCGGAGCGGACATCCAGCGCTCGCCGATGCCGCTGGAGCCGGAGGACTCGCGGCGGAACCGCGGTCTGGGCGCGTCCGGCGTGCCCTACCAGCGCTCCGCCCGTCCGGTGCCGGCGGCGGGGGAGCACCCGGCGCTTCCGGCGGGCGAGGCGGGCGCCGCGAAGGGCGGTGGCCCGGGTGCCGGTGGCCCCGCGGTGGGCCGGGCGCTGCCCGGTCAGGCGGCGGGCCCGGGGCCCGCGGCCGACGCCTCGTCCGCGGCCGGGTACGGTGCGGGCGTCGGGGCGCGGCGTGTGGTGATCCGCCGCGCCGCCGAATCGCCGGCGGCCTCGGCGGCCTCGGCCGGGCCGGGCGTGCAGGGATCCGCGCGCGGGGAGCGGGCGTCAGGGGAGAGCGCTGGGGAGGCACGGCGGAATGCGGACGACGAAGCGGAGGCCTGAGCGGCCCGGGCGCGAGTCCGGCCCTGAGGGGGTTCCCGTGCCGGGGACCCGGCCGCGCCGGGGTGCCGGCCGGGGCGCGCGCCGGCGGCTGTCGCTGCTCGCCCTGCTGGCCGCCGGTCTGCTCGCCGGGTGCGCGACCATGCCGGACAGCGGCCCGGTGAGCCAGGTGCCGGACACGGGCGGCAACGACGCGCAGGGGGCGCAGAACGCCCAGGTCCGGGTCTACCCGGTGCCGCCGACCGCGGGCGAGGAGCCGCAGCAGCTGCTGTACGACTTCCTCGATGCGCTGGCCAGCGACGAGTCCGACTACGGCACCGCCCGCGAGTACCTGACCTCCGGCGCGGCGGACCACTGGCAGTACGGTCGGTCGATAGCGGTGCTCGACTCGACGCCGCGGCTGTCCGTCAGCTCGTCGGGTGGGCACGAGCACATCGAGCTGACCGGGCACGAGGTCGCGACCGTGGACGGGCAGTCCGCCTACGAGCCGATCGCGGGCGGCCGCTCGTTCCGGGTCGGGTTCGACTTCGTCAAGGACGCCAAGGCGGGCGGGCAGTGGCGGATCGACGCGCTGCCGCCCGGGGTGATCCTCCAGCAGATCGACTTCCAGCGGATCTACCAGTCCGTCAACCTCTACTTCCCGACCCGGGACACCGGCGTCGGCGGGAGTCCGTCGCGGCCGGTGATGGTGCCGGACCCGGTCTTCCTGCGCGGCCGGATCGACCCGGTGACGACCGCGGCGCGGCTGCTGCTGCAGGGGCCCACGCAGTGGTTCCAGCCGATCACCACATCCTCCTTCCCGGCCGGCGCGAGGCTGCTGGACCGTCAGCTCTCCCCGGACGACAACGGGGCGCTGGTGGCGCACCTGTCCGGGGTGCCGGGACTGGCGCGGAACGCGGCGGAGTGCCGCGAGATGGCGGCCCAGCTGCTGCTCACGCTGCAGGACGCGTCCTCGGGCGCGGTGAAGCAGGTGGGGCTGGCGTCCGGGGCGACGGGCGGGCGGCTGTGTTCGTCCGACACTCAGTCGGTGGCCGACATGGCGCCGAGCCGACTCGCCGGGGACACCTCCGGCGAGTACTACGTCGGCACGGACGGCAAGGTGCTGCGCACGTTCGCGCAGAGCGACAAGGCGGTGACCGCGGGCGTGGCGCAGATCCCGTCCTCGGTGGACGGCGGCCTGGGCGCGATCGCGGTCTCGCGGGCCGCCGAGGGCTCCGGGGCGCAGCGCTTCGCCCTGGTCACCAAGGGCAGGCACGAGCTGTACGTGCCGTCCGGGTACGGGCCGGACGCGCTCGGCAGGCCCTGGCTGTCCACCGTCGGCGGCTCGCTGTCCACTCCCAGCTGGGACGGGACCGGAACGCTCTGGGTGGCGAACGCGAACGGGAACGGGAATGCGAGCGCGAACTCGGCGTCGGGTCCCGTCGTGGCAATGGTGAACGGCCGGACGCTGCCGGTGGACCTGACGGGTCTGCCCGCGGGCGGCAGGGTGACGGGGCTGCGGGTCTCCCCGGACGGCACGCGGATCGCGCTGATCGTCCAGCTGCCGAAGGCCTCCGGCTCCGACGTGAGCAGTGAGCTGCTGCTCGGCCGGGTGGAGCGCGGTGGGCGCGCGGCGGCGCCCTCGTACACGATCGACGGGCTGCGCGCGGTGGCGCCCGATCTGGTGGACGTCTCCTCGGTGTCCTGGGCGGACTACGACAGCCTGATCGTGCTGGGGAAGCCGGAGGGCGGCGCCAAGGAGCTCCAGTACGTGGACACCGACGGCTCGGTGGCGGGCAGTTCGGCGCAGGTGCCGATGGTGGAGGGGATGACCACGGTCTCCGCCTCGCTGGACCAGGACCAGCCGCTGCTGGCGGACTCCGGCCCGGACGGCCGGGTCGTCTACCGCCTCGGCCAGAGCACCAGCTGGCGCGCCCTCACCCCCGGCGGCACCGCCCCCACCTACCCGGGCTGACCGGGCCTTCCCGCTCGACCCGGGCCGGGCACGGCCGCCCCCCGGCCGGCACGGCCGCCCCCCGGCCCGGCCGGTCCCACCCGCGTCAGCTCCGGGCCGCCGGGCCCGGCCCGGCCCGCTCGGGCCCGGCGGCCGGCTGTTCCGGCCGGACGGGGGTGACAACGCGGGGCGGCGGCCGACGGGTGGTGGCCGCGATGGTGGCGGCGGCGAGGACGTCGGCGCCGGCGGCGGTGAGGGCGCGGGCGGCTTCGGCGAGGGTCGCGCCGGTGGTGACCAGGTCGTCGACGAGTACCACCCGGCCCGCGGCGAGGGCGCGCTCCCAGCGCGGGGCGGAGCCGAGCGCGCCGGAGAGGTTGCGCTGCCGCTCGGCCGCGCCCAGCCCGGCCTGGTCGGCGACGGCGCGCACCGGCCGGAGCGCGGGCAGCACGCGGGCGGGGATGTGGGCCGCGCGCAGCGCGCGGGCGGCCTCGCGGGCGAGCCTGCGCATCGGGTCGTGCCCGCGGGCGCGGACCGCGGAGGGCGCGGAGGGCACCGGGACCAGCAGGATCGGCGTCTCCGCGAGCCCCGGGCGGGCGGAGACGGCGGTGCGCACCGCGGTGGCGAGCGCCTCGCCGAGTGGCCGGGCGAGCCGGAGCGCGCCGCGTTCCTTGTGGTGCAGGATCATGCCGCGCACGGGGTCGGCGTAGTCGGCGACGGCGTGGATCTCGGGGAGTGCCGGAAGCCCCCGTCGGCCTGCCTGCCGGGGCACGCGGCGGCCGGGGGCGGAGTGCAGGAAGGCGCGGCAGTCGGGGCAGAGCTGGGTGCGCGGGGCGTCGCAGCCGGCGCACCGGGCCGGCGCGACCAGGTCCAGGACGGCGTCGAGCAGCTCACCCGCCCGCCGGGGCCGCACGGACAGCGGCGCGAGCGCGGCCGGCCCGGGTGCCGGTGAGGGCGGGGGAGCGGCGGGGCCGGCTGCGGTGGGCGCGAGGGGGTGCACGGGCACGGCTGGCTGTCCTTCCGGGCGGGCTCGGAACAGGCTCGGAGCGGGGCGCCGGACGCTCCCCGGACGGGTCGATCATCCTCGCCCGCGGCGGCGCTGACCGGTGGTTCTCGGCCCGGTTCATCCGAAAGAGCGGACTCGCCACGGGAGGTCTGTACAGGGCGGGCCGCAGCCGCGACGTTGGGGGCGGAAGGCGGTCGTCCTCCGGGTGTGGCATGGGGTGGGGCGCGGTCGGCGGGTGTGCTCCCCTCCGAGAGGCGAAGCGGCGGCATTCGGTGTTCCATGGGGTTTCGACCACTCTCTGTGGGGAGGAAGTGGTGTGAGGGGTGGTTCCGGCCGTCCCGCCGCCCTCCCGCCGCGTTCGGTAGCGGGGCCGCTGCCTCGTTGGGGCCGCGCGGGCCGTTGTCGGCCCGCCGGCGACAGTGCAAGGGAACGGAGTTCTGCGTGGACATCGTCGTGAAGGGCCGCAAGACCGAGGTGCCCGAACGGTTCCGCAAGCACGTGGCCGAGAAGCTGGACAAGATCCAGAAGCTCGACGGGAAGGTGATCAGCCTGGACGTCGAGGTCTCGCATGAGCGCAATCCGCGCCAGGCCGACCGTTCCGACCGCGTCGAGATCACGATGCGCACCCGGGGCCCGGTGATCCGGGCCGAGGCCAGCGCGCCCGACGCCTACGCCGCGCTGGACATCGCCTCGTCGAAGCTCGACGCCCAGCTCCGCAAGGTGGCGGACCGCCGACGGGTCAGCAAGAGCGTCCACCGGGCGCCGATGAGTGTGGGCGCGGCGACCGCGCGGCTCGCGGCGGAGGCCGACGCCGAGGCGTCCGCGCGGGAGCCGGAGCAGGAGCCGGTGCCGGTGACCCGGATCGGCTCGCTGAAGATCGAGGGCGACGGCCCGCTGGTGGTCCGCGAGAAGACGCACCGCGCGCAGCCGATGGCGCTGGACCAGGCCCTCTACGAGATGGAGCTGGTCGGCCACGACTTCTACCTCTTCGTCGAGAAGGACAGCGGGCTGCCGAGCGTGGTCTACCGGCGGCACGGCTACGACTACGGTGTGATCCACCTGAAGCCCGAGGAGCTCGGGTAACCGCGCCGCCCGCCTCCGCCGATTCGGTCGAAAAGCCGAACTCTGCCGAGAAGCCTGCGAGTTGAGTGACGGGCGCCGCTGCGCCGGTCCCGGTCCGCGAACCGGGCGGCGCGGCGGCGCTTCGGCCTGCTCGGCGCGGGCGTGCCCGCCGGCGGAACCGCCGGGGTGGCTCCGGCGACACGGGTACCGTGCACGCTAGCGGTGCCGGGCGGCGTCGGGGTGCGGAGGCACATGCCGTTGACACGACCGAGGGAACTCTCCCCGACGGGTTGATCGCGGTGTCGGTGGAGCGTGGAATCATGGCGGACAGCAGTCGACGGGACCAGGGCCTGCGCCCTGCCGAGGGGGAGGACCGGATGGGCGATCACTGGGAGTCCGGGCCCGCCGGAATCGGGCCGGAGCCTTCCGCGCGCGCCGCCGCCGAGCCGATCCGCGTGCTGGTGGTCGACGACCACGCGCTGTTCCGGCGCGGGTTGGAGATCGTGCTCGCGCAGGAGGAGGACGTCCAGGTCGTCGGCGAGGCGGGGGACGGCGCCGAGGCGGTGGAGAAGGCGGCGGACCTGCTGCCCGACATCATCCTCATGGACGTCCGGATGCCCCGGCGCAGCGGGATCGAGGCGTGCACGGCGATCAAGGAGGTCGCCCCGAGCACGAAGATCATCATGCTGACGATAAGCGACGAGGAGGCCGACCTCTACGAGGCGATCAAGGCGGGCGCCACGGGTTACCTGCTGAAGGAGATCTCCACGGACGAGGTGGCCACCGCGATCCGGGCGGTGGCCGACGGTCAGTCCCAGATCAGCCCGTCGATGGCGGCGAAGCTGCTGACCGAGTTCAAGTCGATGATCCAGCAGCGGACGGACGACCGGCGGCTGGTGCCCGCGCCCCGGCTGACCGACCGCGAGATCGAGGTGCTCAAGCTCGTCGCCACCGGGCTGAACAACCGCGACATCGCCAAGCAGCTGTTCATCAGCGAGAACACGGTGAAGAACCACGTCCGCAACATCCTGGAGAAGCTGCAGCTGCACTCCCGGATGGAGGCCGTGGTGTACGCGATGCGCGAGAAGATCCTCGAAATAGGCTGACGCCCCGGGGCTTCTCAGGCGAGGGCGGCCGCGAGCGGTGCGGCGAGTTCCGGTCGTCGCACGCGCTCGACGCGGACCGCGGTGCAGCCGACCCACTCCGCCGCCTCGCGCAGCGCCTGGGCCGCCGCCGGGACGTCCTTCGCGGAGTCCAGTCCGATCTGGCGGGCGACCAGGGTCTTCCCCTCCCGGCCGGGGTCGACCCGGCCGACCAGGCGGCCGCCGGCGAGCAGCGGCATCGCGAAGTAGCCGTGCACCCGCTTCTCGCGCGGGGTGTAGGCCTCCAGCCGGTGCGTGAAGCCGAAGATCCTGGCCGTCCGGGCGCGGTCCCAGACCAGGGAGTCGAAGGGGGAGAGCAGCGTCGTGCGGTGCCGGCCGCGCGGCTCGGTGGCGAGGGCCTCCGGCGCGGCCCACGCGGGGCCGGAGGCGGCGCGGCGGGCGCCCGCCCCCGTGCCGGCGCCGGCCGCCGACGCGCGCCCCCAGCCCTCCACCCGCACCGGCAGCAGCCCCGACTCCGGTAGCGCTGCGCGGACCTGATCGACCGTCAGGCGGTAGTAGTCGGCCAGGTCCTTCTCGGTGGCGACGCCGAGGGCCGAGCCCGCGCGGGCGACGAGCGCGCGCAGACAGGAGGCGTCGTCCGGGTCCTGCTCGAGAAGCTCCGCCGGGACGGCGCGTTCGGCCAGGTCGTAGACGCGCTTCCAGCCGCGGCGCTCGGCGCAGACGACCTGCCCGGTGTCCAGCAGCCACTCGACGGCGATCTTCGTCTCGGACCAGTCCCACCAGGGGCCGCCGTTCTTGGCGCCGCCGAGTTCGGTGGCGGTGAGCGGGCCCTCGGCGCGAAGCCGGTCGAGGACGGCGGCGCAGGAGCGCTCGGCGTCCTCCATCCGGTGCCAGCGGCGGCCGCGGGCGACGAACGCGCGGCGGCGGAAGCCGAACAGCGGCCACTCCTCCATCGGCAGCACGCAGGCGGCGTGCGCCCAGTACTCGAAGGCGGAACGGCCGTCCCAGTAGGCCGACTCGACGACGGGACGGCCGACCGCGCCGAGGCGGGCGTAGGCGATCAGCTCGTGCGAGCGGGCGAGCACGGAGATGGTGTCGAGCTGCACCGCCCCGAGGTGGCGCAGGAGTCCGGGCACGCCGGCGCGGCGGTCGGGGGCGCCGAGCAGGCCCTGCGCGCGCAGCGCGATCCGCCGGGCCTCCGCGGCCGTCAGTTCCACGGGCCGCGCCTCCGCGCCGCCGGCGCCGGGCGCGGCGCCCCGGACGCCGGGGCGTGCGTCCCCGGTCCGCGCGTCCCCGGTCCGCGCGTCGCCGGAGCGCGGACCGGCGAGGCCGGAGGCCGCCGCGGCGGGCGGGGAACCCGGGCTCGGGGCGGGCAGGGTGGCCGGATCCGGGGTGGCGGTGGTGCGGCTGGGGGTCATGCCGCCAGCGTAGGCGGAGGCACCGACAGCCGGGCGCCCGCCGGGCACCGGGACGATGCCTGCCGGACATCCGGTATGTCCGGCTACATTCGTTTTGTTGATCTGAGTGGACTGTGTGCCGGCACGGCGCCGGGGGTGAAGACGCGACAGCGGGTTGACGGACCTCCCGGGGGGCTGGGTTCCTCGCATACGATGGCCGGGAGGTGGTGTGCCGTCCTCCGGGCGGTGCGCCGAGAAGAGCGCCCTAGGCCCAGGCAAGGAGCCCGCATTCGTGTCCGTCTTCGACAAGATCCTGCGCGCAGGTGAAGGAAAGATCCTTCGCAAGCTGCACCGCATCGCAGCCCAGGTCAACTCCATCGAAGAGGACTTCACGGGCCTGACCGACGCCGAGCTGCGCGGGCTCACCGACGAGTACAAGCAGCGCCTGGCCGAGGGCGAGACGCTGGACGACCTCCTCCCCGAGGCCTTCGCCACGGTCCGCGAGGCCGCGCGCCGCACGCTCGGCCAGCGCCACTACGACGTGCAGCTGATGGGCGGCGCCGCGCTGCACCTCGGGTACGTGGCCGAGATGCGCACCGGTGAGGGCAAGACCCTCGTCGGCACGCTCCCCGCGTACCTCAACGCGCTCTCGGGCAAGGGCGTCCACCTGGTCACCACCAACGACTACCTCGCCGAGCGCGACTCGGAGTGGATGGGCAGGGTGCACCGCTTCCTCGGGCTCGAGGTGGGCGTGATCCTGGCCAACATGTCGCCGGCCGAGCGCCGCCGCCAGTACGAGTGCGACATCACCTACGGCACCAACAACGAGTTCGGCTTCGACTACCTGCGCGACAACATGGCCTGGTCGCAGGACGAACTCGTCCAGCGCGGCCACAACTTCGCGATCGTCGACGAGGTCGACTCGATCCTGATCGACGAGGCCCGCACCCCGCTGATCATCTCCGGCCCGGCCGACCAGGCCACCAAGTGGTACAGCGACATGGCGGCCCTGGTGAAGCGCCTCAAGCGGGACCGCGACTACGAGGTCGACGAGAAGAAGCGCACGGTCGGCGTCCTGGAGGCCGGTGTCACCCGGGTCGAGGACTACCTGGGCATCGACAACCTCTACGAGTCCGTCAACACCCCGCTCGTGGGCTTCCTGAACAACGCCATCAAGGCCAAGGAGCTCTACAAGAAGGACAAGGACTACGTCGTGATGAACGGCGAGGTCCTGATCGTCGACGAGCACACCGGCCGTGTGCTGGCCGGCCGCCGCTACAACGAGGGCATGCACCAGGCGATCGAGGCGAAGGAAGGGGTGGAGATCCAGAACGAGAACCAGACCCTGGCGACCGTCACCCTGCAGAACTTCTTCCGCCTCTACGACAAGCTCTCCGGCATGACCGGTACGGCCATGACCGAGGCCGCCGAGTTCCACCAGATCTACAAGCTCGGCGTGGTCCCGATCCCGACCAACCGCGCGCCGCGCCGCATCGACCAGTCCGACCTCATCTACAAGTCGGAGCAGGCCAAGTTCGCCGCCGTGGTCGAGGACATCGCCGAGCGGCACGAGAAGGGCCAGCCGGTCCTGGTCGGCACCACCAGCGTCGAGAAGTCCGAGTACCTCTCGCAGGAGCTGCGCAAGCGCGGCATCCCGCACGAGGTGCTCAACGCGAAGTACCACGAGCGCGAGGCGCAGGTCGTCGCGCAGGCCGGCCGCCGCGGCGCGGTCACGGTCGCCACCAACATGGCCGGCCGCGGTACCGACATCATGCTCGGCGGCAACCCCGAGCACCTGGCCGCCGCGGAGCTCGCCCAGCGCGGGCTGACGCCCTCCGAGACGCCGGAGGAGTACGAGGCCGCCTGGCCCGAGGCGCTGGAGAAGGCCAAGGCCGTGGTGAAGGCGGAGCAGGAGGAGGTGCAGGGGCTCGGCGGCCTCTACGTCCTCGGCACCGAGCGGCACGAGTCCCGGCGCATCGACAACCAGCTGCGCGGCCGCTCCGGCCGCCAGGGCGACCCGGGCGAGTCCCGCTTCTACCTCTCCCTCGGCGACGACCTGATGCGGCTGTTCAAGGCCAACATGGTCGAGCGCGTGCTGTCGATGGCGAACGTCCCGGAGGACGTGCCGATCGAGTCCAAGATGGTGACCCGTGCGATCGCCTCCGCGCAGACCCAGGTCGAACAGCAGAACTTCGAGACCCGCAAGAACGTCCTGAAGTACGACGAGGTGCTCAACCGGCAGCGCGAGGTCATCTACGGCGAGCGCCGCCGCGTCCTGGAGGGCGAGGACCTGCGCGAGCAGATCGGCCACTTCATGGACGACACGATCGACGCCTACGTCCACGCGGCGACCGAGGAGGGCTTCGCCGAGGAGTGGGACCTCGAGAAGCTGTGGAGCGCCTTCAAGCAGCTCTACCCGATCGGCGTCTCGCTGGACGAGCTCGCCGAGGAGGCCGGCGGTGAGGACGCGCTCACCCCGGACGACATCCAGGAGGCCGTCAAGGCCGACATCCACGAGCGCTACGCCGAGCGCGAGCAGCAGCTCGGCGAGCAGGTCATGCGGGAGCTGGAGCGCCGCGTGGTGCTCTCGGTGCTGGACCGGCGCTGGCGCGAGCACCTCTACGAGATGGACTACCTCCAGGAGGGCATCGGCCTGCGCGCGATGGCGCAGCGCGACCCGCTGGTCGAGTACCAGCGCGAGGGCTTCGACATGTTCACCGCGATGATGGAGGGCATCAAGGAGGAGTCCGTCGGCTACCTGTTCAACCTGGAGGTCCAGGTCGAGCAGCAGGTCGAGGAGGTGCCGGTCGGCGCGGAGCTGTCCGACGCGGCGCCGGCGGCCCAGGGCGGCGGTGGCGCCGTCCCCGCGGCGCCGGTGGCGCCGGAGATCCGGGCGAAGGGCCTGGTCGCCCCGCAGCGGCCGGACCGGCTGCACTTCAGCGCCCCGTCGGTGGACGGCGAGGGCGGCGTGGTCGAGGGCGAGTTCTCGGCGGGCGACGCCGCCGAGCTGGAGGAGACCGGCGCGTCCTCCGTGCTGGGCGCCCCCTCCGACGGCCTCACCCGCGCCGAGCGCCGCCGCGCGGCGAAGGGCGGGCGGCGCCGCCGCAAGTGACCCCGCGGGGGGCGCGCGTCGCACCCCCGCGAACCCCTGCTGACGCCGACGCCCCCGAGGCCGGCGACCCGCGGCGCGGTGCTCCCGCGCCGCGTACGGGCCGCCCCCGCGGGGGCGTCGGCGTCTTCCGGCGGGCGTCGGTCGGCGCGTCCGCGCGGCGTACCCGGGCGGCGGCGTCCGGGGCCGGCCGTGGCGTCGGGTGACCGCTGACGCGGGACGGCACCGGTGGGGCCGGGGGCCGGCCGGCGTCAGCGGGGGAGGGTGCGGGCGTCGAGGGCGGTGAGGCGCCAGGCGGTGCGGGCGCGGGCGTCCGCGCGCAGCTCGATGCGGAAGGCCAGCGACTCGAACCGGCCGTCGGGGAGGGCGATCGAGGCGCAGGCCTCGATCGCGGGTGACCGGTCGTCAGGTGTCGTGGTGTGCACGGTTCGCAGCGCCGGTGCGAGCCCGCGCTCCGGGCGCAGCAGGCCCTGGTGGAGCAGCGCCTTGACGCGTTCGGAGACGGCGTAGGTGGTGCGCGGCAGCAGTTGGTCGCAGGGCCGGAGCCCCGCCAGCACCTCCACCAGCCGCTGCGCGAACGCCACCGCGCAGGCGTGGTGCTCCGGCCGCCCGGACCGCGGATGCCGCGGCCCCTGCAGCCGGCCGAGCCGGACCGAGCCGGGTGCGGGCGCGCCGGTGGCCGGAGCCCCGGCGCCCGGCCCGGCGCCGGCGGTGCCCGTGGCGCGGGCGGCGCGGGCGGCTGCTCCGGCGCCGGCGGTGGCTGTGGAACGCGGGCCGCGCGCGCTGTGGCGGGCCTCCGCGGCATGCGGGGTGCCGGCGCCTGAGGCACGCCGCGAGTGCGGGGCGGTTTCGGCCTGCCCGGCAACGGCGGTGCGCGGGGCGTGCGGCGCGTCCGGGATGCCGTCGGTGCTCGGGGCAGACGGGGCGCCTGTGGCATGCCGAGTGGCTGCGGCATGTGGACCGGGCGCGGCTGAGGGGTGGGCGCAGCGGCGCTGCGCGGCGCGGGTGGGGTGGGGCGGGACGTGGAGCTGAGCCGTCGGAGCCATGCGGGACGACACCCCCGGAGGTCAGGTGGGCGGTTGCGGTGCGGCCGCTGGGGACTTGCTACCGGCCGGTCACCGCACCGGCAATGCAAGCCCGAGGTTCGCGTCGCCGCTCGCAAAATTTCACCCGTACGAGTGGCCGAGCGAATCACCGCAGGTGGGAGTAGGTGCGGCGGAGTGGCGCGGGTGCTCGCGCGGGCGTTCGGGTTAACCACCGGGCGCGGGTGTTCACTCGAACGGGGACAATCGGGCACGCCCTATCCTGAGGAGCGCGGCGCCGCCCACCGCGGCCCTGTAGCTCGTCCGACGCATCGAAGTACCGGAGCCCCGCCATGCGCGTGTATGTCCCCGCCACCCTGCGCGGTCTCGCCGGCGCGCACGAGAACGCGCGCGCCGCCGACGGGCTCGGCGCGACCCCGCTGCGCGCCTACGCGGTGACGCCGGCGCTGCGCGAGTGGTACGTGAGCGACGACATCGAGGAGCTGGAGTACGCGGCGATGGCGCGGGCGGCCCAGGCCTCGCTGCGGCTGCTCGCCGAGGACCCGGAGGCGCCGCGCCGCCGGGTCGTGGTGGCGGCGGACGTGCCGGACGGCGCGGTGAAGACCGATCGGGACGCGGAGTACGCCACGGCCGCCGCGCTGGGCGCGGTCCTCCTGGTGGACGGGCTGCCGCTGGCCAAGGCCGCCGCGGTGCACGTGGACGAGCCGGAGGCGGTCGAGGACGTGGCCGCCGCGGCCGCCGCCGTCGCGCGGGCGGACGCCGGCGACGAGGACGCCCGCTTCACCGTCGACGGCGCTGAGGACCACGAGCTCCTCTGGTACGGCCTCCAGGAGATCCCCGCCCTCCTCGGCCGCCCCTGACCTGTCGGTGGGGGCGGATACAGTCGCGGACGTGGGTACTCACATCGTCTGGGACTGGAACGGGACGCTCTTCCACGACATCGACGCCGTGGTCGCGGCGAGCAACGCCGCGTTCGCGGAGTTCGGGCTCGCGCCGCTGAGCGTCGAGCGCTACCGCGACCTGTACTGCGTCCCGATCCAGGACTTCCACCGGAAAGTGATGGGCCGTCACCCCACGGAGGAGGAATGGGTGCGGCTCAACGACGCCTTCGAGCGGGCCTACGCGCGGGAGCGGGCGCGCTGCGGGCTCGCCGAGGGCGTGCGCGAGCTGCTGTCCGGCTGGCGGACGGGAGGCGGCTCGCAGTCACTGCTGTCGATGTACGGGCACGCCGAACTGGTGCCGCTGGTCACGGGATTGGGGATAGCCGCGGAGTTCGCGCGGGTGGACGGGCGGCCGGAGCCGTCCACGGGCGGCAGCAAGACGGAGTACCTGGTGCGGCACCTCGACGCGCTGGGCGTCCCGGCGGGGAGCACGGTGGTGATCGGGGACGCGCTGGACGACGCGGTCGCGGCGCGGGCGGTGGGGGCGCGGGCGGTGCTGTACAGCGGGGGGTCGCATTCGCGGGCGTCGCTGTCGACGCTTGGGGTTCCTGTGGTCGACTCGCTCTCCGAGGCGGTGGCGCTGGCTCGCGTGTACGCGTGAGCGCTTGCGGTGGCCGCGCCCAGGGGTTCGCGCCCACGCCCCGCGCCCCACCCCGGGGGAGGTGCTGGGTGCCTCCGCCTACGGGGCATCAGCGGCGGCTGGTCGCGCGGGTGCGGGAAGGTGCCGGGTTGGTCGCGCAGTTCCCCGCGCCCCTTCAGGTGGCGCTTCGCGCCTGCCTTCGGGGGCGGGGGTGGTCGCGCCCGCGCGGCGGTGCCGCAAGTGTTACTGCCCCGCGCCCCTTCAGGCGGCGCTGCGCGCCTGCCTTCGGGGCGGGGGCTGGTCGCGCCCGCGCGGCGTAGCCGCCCGCGGACACGCGAGTGTCACGCTGCGTGATTTACATGTACCGCGAGTGACAGGATGGGTGCATGGATGCCGTCACCCAGGTCCCGCAGCCCTTCAACGAGCCGGTGCGCGGCTACGCGCCCGGCAGCCCGGAGCGCTCGCGGCTGGAGGCGAAGCTCAAGGAGCTCGCCGGTCTGGAGCTGTCGCTGACCATGACCATCGGCGGTGAGCAGCGGATGGGCGGCGGCGAGCGGATCGACGTGGTGCAGCCGCACCACCACGCCGCGAAGCTCGGCGTGCTCGGCAACGCCACGCACGACGACGCGCGGCTCGCGGTGGACGCGGCGCTCGCGGCCGCGCCGCAGTGGCGGTCGATGGACTTCGACGACCGCGCCGCGGTCTTCCTGCGCGCCGCCGAGCTGCTGGCCGGCCCCTGGCGGGAGACGGTCGCCGCGGCGACCATGCTCGGCCAGTCCAAGACCGCGCAGCAGGCCGAGATCGACGCACCCTGCGAGCTGGTCGACTTCTGGCGGTACAACGTGCACTTCGCCCGCGAGATCCTGGCCGAGCAGCCGCTGAGCTCGCCGGGCGTGTGGAACCGGATGGACCACCGCCCGCTGGAGGGCTTCGTCTACGCGATCACGCCGTTCAACTTCACCGCTATCGCCGGCAACCTGCCGACGGCCCCCGCGCTGATGGGCAACACCGTCGTCTGGAAGCCCGCGCCGACGCAGACCTTCGCGGCCTGGCACGTGATGCGGGTGCTGGAGGCGGCCGGCCTGCCGCCGGGCGTGATCAACATGGTGACGGGGGACGGGATCGCGCTCTCCGAGGTGCTGCTGGCCCACCCCGCCCTGGCCGGCGTGCACTTCACCGGCTCCACCGCGACCTTCCAGAAGCTGTGGAGCACGGTCGGCGCCAACATCGCGCGCTACCACGGCTATCCGCGGCTGGTCGGCGAGACGGGCGGCAAGGACTTCGTGGTCGCGCACCCCAGCGCCGATCCGGCGGTGCTGCGGACGGCGCTGGTCCGCGGCGCCTTCGAGTACCAGGGCCAGAAGTGCTCCGCGGCCTCCCGGGCGTACATCCCGCGCAGCGTCTGGCGGCGGTTTTCGGACGATTTCCTCGGCGAGATCGACGCGCTTGCCGTGGGCGACGTGAGCGATCTGTCCAACTTCATGGGCGCGCTGATCGACGAGCGCGCCTTCCGCAAGAACAAGCTGGCCCTCGACCGCGCCAGGCACGACGAGCGGGTGGACGTGGTCGCCGGCGGGCAGCTGGACGACGCGATCGGCTGGTTCGTCCGCCCCACCGTGCTGCTCGGCACCGACCCGCGCGGCGAGGTCTTCACCACCGAGTACTTCGGCCCGCTGCTCGCCGTGCACGTCTACGAGGACGACCGCTGGGCGGACATGCTGGACCAGATGGAATCGGTCGCGCCGTACGCCCTGACCGGCGCGGTCGTCGCGCAGGACCGGGCGGCGATCGCGACCGCGGCCCAGCGGCTGCGGTTCGCCGCGGGCAACTTCTACGTCAACGACAAGCCGACCGGCGCCGTGGTCGGGCAGCAGCCCTTCGGCGGAGGCCGGGCGTCCGGGACCAACGACAAGGCCGGGGCGAAGCAGAACCTGATGCGCTGGGTGTCGCCCCGGTCGGTGAAGGAGACCTTCCTGCCGCCGACCGAGGTCCGCCATCCGCACCAGGGCTGAGCCGGCGCCGTGTCCGCGCCGGGGCGCGCCGGGCTCGCGTGCCGAGCCCGGGTGGCCGAAGCGGACATACCGGGGCCCCGATTGCACCGATCAGGCCCCTGACACGCTCCTGGCAGCTGACTAACCTGGCACAGGCCGCTGAGCCCGAACCAACCGGCATACCCAGGACGCGGGTTGTTCATACACAACTACACGCGCGGACTTCCGGGCATGCGGGAGAATACGGGCGTAATCCGGCGGCCGGAGAGACCACCGGGTCACGCAACGGCGCGCGACGGGAGCCAGATAGCCATGCAGACCAAGCTGGACACAGCGAAGGCCGACCTGATCGAGAAGGCGGGTGCGGTCGCTGAGAACAGCCGGGTGGGGGGCGGAGAGCAGGCGACGGCACTGGGCGGGGGAGACCTCGACGCCTACCTGCGGCACTACTACCTCCACACCTCCCCCGAGGACCTGGTCGGCCGGGAGCCGATCGACATCTACGGCGCGGCCGCCTCGCACCTGCGGCTGGGCGCCTCCCGCCCGCAGGGCTCGGCCGAGGTCAGAGTGCACACCCCGACCGTGGAGGAGAACGGCTGGGCCTGCGACGGCCACACCGTGGTCGAGATCGTCACCGACGACATGCCCTTCCTGGTCGACTCGGTCACCAACGAGCTGAGCCGCCGGCAGGACCGCGGGATCCACGTGGTGATCCACCCGCAGCTGGCGGTCCGCCGCGACATCACCGGCAATCTGCTGGAGATCCTGGACACCGACCCCTGCACCGCCGAGCGGCGCGCCGCGCTGCCGGAGGACGCCACCGTCGAGTCCTGGATGCACGTCGAGATCGACCGGGAGACCGACCGGGAGGACCTGCGCCGGATCGAGCGGGATCTGCGCCGCGTGCTCGGCGACGTCCGCGAGGTCGTCGAGGACTGGTCGAAGATGCGCGAGGCCGCGGTCCGGCTGGCCGACGACCTCAGCGCCGAGCCGCCGGCCGGCATCGCCGAGCGGGAGGTCGGCGAGGCCTGGGAGCTGCTGCGCTGGCTCGCCGACGACCACTTCACCTTCCTCGGCTACCGCGAGTACGACCTGGTCCGGGTGGACGGCGAGAAGGCGGACGCCGAGAAGGCGGACGGGGACGAGGCGGAGGGCGCCGGCTACGAGCTGCGCGCGGTCGCCGGTACCGGCCTGGGCATCCTGCGCGCCGACCCGATGCACCACGGCGCCGAGGGCGATCCGCACAGCGAGGCCTTCGGCCGGATGACCGCCGAGGCCCGCGCCAAGGCCCGCGAGCCGCGCCTGCTGGTACTGACCAAGGCGAACTCCCGCTCCACCGTGCACCGCCCCTCCTACCTCGACTACGTGGGCGTGAAGAAGTTCGACGCGGACGGCAACGTGGTGGGCGAGCGCCGCTTCCTCGGCCTGTTCTCGGCCGCCGCCTACACCGAGTCGGTCACCCGCATCCCGGTGCTGCGCCGCAAGGCCCAGGAGGTGATCGCCGGCTCCGGCTTCGCCGAGGACAGCCACGACGGCCGTGACCTGCTGCAGATCCTGGAGACCTACCCGCGCGACGAGCTCTTCCAGACCCCGCTCGACGAGTTGCTCGGCGTCGCCCAGAGCGTGCTCTACCTCCAGGAGCGCCGCCGGCTGCGGCTGTTCCTGCGCCTGGACGAGTACGGCCGCTACTACTCGGCGCTGGTCTACCTTCCGCGCGACCGCTACACCACCGACGTGCGGCTGCGGCTGATGGAGATCCTGATGGAGGAGCTGGGCGGCTCCACCATCGACTACACCGCCTGGAACACCGAGTCGGTGCTCTCCCGGCTGCACTTCGTGGTGCGCGTCCCCGCGGGCACGCACCTGCCGGCGCTCACCGAGGCCGACTGCGAGCGGATCGAGGCCCGCCTGGTGGAGGCCGCCCGCAACTGGGAGGACGCCTTCACCGAGGCGCTGCCCGCGGAGTTCGGTGAGGAGCGCGCCGCCGCGCTGTACCGCCGCTACGCGCACGCCTTCCCGGACGGCTACCGCGCCGACTTCGACGCCCGCGCCGCCGTCGCGGACCTGCGCCACCTGGAGAGCCTGGACGACCGCAGCGGCGCCTTCCAGCTCAACCTCTACCAGCCGGTCGGCGCGCCGGCCACCGAGCGCCGGTTCAAGATCTACCAGGTCGGCGCCGCGGTCTCGCTGACCGCCGTGCTGCCGGTGCTGCAGCGCCTCGGCGTCGAGGTGGTGGACGAGCGCCCGTACGGGCTGAAGCGCACCGACGGCGTGGCGGCCTGGATCTACGACTTCGGGCTGCGGCTCACCCCGGAGACCGCGCGGCTGCTCACCGACGAGGCCCGCGACCGCTTCCAGGAGGCCTTCGCCGCCACCTGGGGCGGCCTGGCGGAGAACGACGGCTTCAACTCCCTCGTCCTGACCGCCGGGCTGACCTGGCGTCAGGCGATGGTGCTGCGCTCCTACGCCAAGTACCTGCGCCAGGCCGGGTCGACGTTCTCGCAGGACTACATGGAGGACGCGCTCACCCACAACCCGCACACCACGCGGCTGCTGGTGAACCTCTTCGAGGCGCGGCTCTCGCCCGCCCACCGCCAGGGCGCCGACGAGCTCACCGAGGGCATCCTGGAGGAGCTGGACGGCGCGCTGGACCAGGTGGTCTCGCTGGACGAGGACCGCATCCTGCGCTCCTTCCTCAACCTGATCAAGGCCACCCTGCGGACCAACTTCTTCCAGCGCGACCGGGCCACCGGCGAGTGGCACCCCTATCTCTCGGTCAAGTTCGACCCGCAGGCCGTCCCGGACCTGCCGGCGCCGCGCCCGGCCTACGAGATCTGGGTGTACTCGCCGCAGGTCGAGGGCGTGCACCTGCGCTTCGGCAAGGTCGCGCGCGGCGGGCTGCGCTGGTCGGACCGCCGCGAGGACTTCCGCACCGAGATCCTGGGCCTGGTCAAGGCGCAGATGGTGAAGAACACCGTGATCGTGCCGGTGGGCTCCAAGGGCGGGTTCGTCGCCAAGCGGCTGCCGGACCCGGCGGTGGACCGGGCGGCCTGGATGGCCGAGGGCATCTCCGCCTACAAGACCTTCATCTCCGGCCTGCTGGACGTCACCGACAACCTGATCGCGGGCGAGGGCGTCCGGCCGCCGCAGGACGTGGTCCGGCACGACGGCGACGACACCTACCTGGTCGTCGCCGCCGACAAGGGCACCGCGACCTTCTCGGACATCGCCAACGAGGTCGCCGAGAGCTACGGCTTCTGGCTGGGCGACGCCTTCGCCTCCGGAGGCTCGGCCGGCTACGACCACAAGGGCATGGGCATCACCGCCCGCGGCGCCTGGGAGTCCGTGAAGCGGCACTTCCGCGAGCTGGGCCACGACACCCAGGCCGAGGACTTCACC
>Ga0164242_10002633_pt1 | contig 20758 bp, 19 predicted proteins | sample OricomgcompostMG_FD_108783 | JGI IMG/M metagenome (GOLD analysis project Ga0164242, IMG submission 108783) | Miracle-Growth compost microbial communities from Emeryville, California, USA - Original compost - Miracle growth compost (MG) ... | reverse complement strand
TTCGTCGGCACGGTCGTCAAGACCACGACGTTCGGCGCGTTCGTGTCGCTCTCGCCGGGCAAGGACGGTCTGCTGCACATCTCGCAGATCCGCAAGCTCGTGGGCGGCAAGCGCGTCGAGAACGTCGAGGACGTCCTGTCCATCGGGCAGAAGGTCCAGGTCGAGATCGGCGAGATCGACCCGCGCGGCAAGCTCTCGCTGCACGCGGTCGTCGACGAGGAGCGGGCCGGCGACGGGGCTCCGGCCGCCGACGAGCAGCCCGCCGCGGCCGACGCCTGACGTGACGCTGGACCTCCCGCTCGTCAGCCCGGGTCTGCCCGGGGCCGAGCAGGCCGCCGGGCAGGACGGCGACGCCCTCGTGCGTCGTTCCGTCCTGCCCGGCGGTGTCCGGGTGCTCACCGAGCACGTGCCGGGCATCCGCTCGGCGAGCGTCGGCGCCTGGGTGGGCGTGGGCTCGCGCGACGAGACCGACGGGCACTTCGGCTCGACGCACTTCCTCGAGCACCTGCTGTTCAAGGGCACCCCGACGCGCTCCGCGATGGACATCGCCGAGTCGTTCGACGCCGTCGGCGGCGAGGCCAACGCCGCCACCGGCAAGGAGCACACGTGCTACTACGCGCGCGTGCTCGACACCGACCTGCCCATGGCGGTCGACGTCATCGCCGACATGGTCACCTCGTCGCGGCTCGAGGCCGCCGAGCTCGAGACCGAGCGCGGCGTCATCCTCGAAGAGCTCGCCATGAACGACGACGACCCGAGCGACGTCGTGCACGAGCAGTTCGCGACCGCCGTGCTCGGCGGCCACCCGCTGGGCCGGCCGATCGGCGGCACGCCCGAGACGATCCGCGCGGTGCCGCGCGACGCCGTCTGGGAGCACTACCGCCAGCACTACCGCGCCTCCACGCTGGTCGTCACGGCCGCGGGCGGTGTCGACCACGACACCCTCTGCGCGCAGGTCCAGAGCGCGCTCGCGCAGGGCGGCTGGGAGCTGCCCGCCGACGCGGCGCCGACCGGGCGGCGCGTACCGGCCGACGGCGCGCTGCGCCCGGGGCTGGGCGGCATCCCCGCCGACGGCGTCGAGCTGACGATCCGCCGGCACACCGAGCAGGCCAACGTCATCGTGGGCGGGACCGCGCTCACGGCGACGGACGACCGCCGCTTCACGCTCTCGGTGCTCAGCGCCGTGCTCGGCGGCGGCATGTCGTCGCGGCTGTTCCAGGAGATCCGCGAGAAGCGCGGCCTGGCGTACTCGACGTACTCGTTCGCGTCCGGCCATGCCGACACGGGCGTGTTCGGGCTCTACGCCGGCTGCACCCCCGGCCGCGTCGACGAGGTCGTCGACCTCATGGTGCGCGAGTGGGAGCGGATGGCGGACGCGCCGATCACCGCGGCCGAGCTGCGCCGCTCGCTCGGCCAGCTCGCGGGCGGTCTCGTGCTCGGCATGGAGGACACGGGCTCGCGCATGAGCCGGCTCGGCAAGGCCGAGCTCGTGCACGGCGAGCTGCTCAGCGTCGACGAGTCGCTCGAGCGGATCCGGGCCGTGACGGCCGCGGACGTGCAGGAGCTCGCGGCCGAGCTCGCGTCGCGGCCCCGGTCCGTGGTGCGCGTCGGGCCATTCGGCGACTGACCCGCCGGACCGCCCGCACGCGTCCGCGGCGCGCGTCATGATGGGGCCATGGCCGACGACCTGGTCTACCGGCGGTTCGCCCCGCCCGACGACGCGCGCGCGATCATCGACCACCTGTGGGTGGTCCGTCAGCCGGCCGGGACGAGCGTGCGCGAGGTGCTCCTGCCCGACGGGCACGGCCTCGTGCTCGTCACGACGGGGGAGCCGGGTTCGCGTGTCGATCCGCTGACCGGGGTTCGCGGCGCCGACGTGGCGGGCGTGCGCGGGCTCGCGACGCGTGCCCTGGTGCGCGAGCAGGCCGGTCCCAGCGTGCGCCTCGGCGCGCAGCTCGACCCGCTCGCCCTGGCCCGGCTCGACGTGCGCACGCGCGCGGCCGACCGGAGCGAGCCGCTCGCCCTGCTCGTGGACGACGCCGTGGTCGCCCGGATCGTCGGCGACCTCGACGCCGGCCGGGACGAGGCGGCCGCCCGGTCGCTCGCGCAGGCGATCCTCGAGCGCCGCAAGCCCGGCGACGACGACCCGTCGCTCGCGCTGCTCGGGCCGGTCGTGCGACACGTCGCGACCGAGCGCGGGCTCGTGACGACCGCCGAGCTCGCCCGCCGCGCGGACCAGGCGCTCATGACGCTGCACCGGTGGTTCAGCGAGCACACGGGGGTCGACCCCGCGCGCTACCTCGCAGCCGTGCGGTTCAGCGCGTTCGTGCGGGAGGCGGTCGGCCCGGGTCCCGTGCGCCCGCAGGACGTGCTCGCCGCGATCCGCTGGTACGCCGGCGCGGGGTACCCGCCGCGCGAGGTCGAGCGGTTCACGGGGCTCGCGCCGCTCGCGCTGCGAGCCGTCGAGCGGGGCATCGCCGACGCGCTGGGTGTGCCCGCGTAGCGGTTAGGGTTGCGGACCGTGAGCGAGCGCATCAGCGTCGCCGTGCTGGGCGCGGCCGGACGCATGGGGTCCACGGTGGTCGGGGCGGTCTCCGAGGCGGACGACCTCGACCTCGTCGCGGCGCTCGACGCGAGCGACGACCTCGCGGCCGTCACCGCCGCGGGCGCCCGCGTCGCCGTCGACTTCACGGTGCCCTCGGTGACGGAGGCGAACGTGCACGCGCTCGTCGACGCGGGGGTGCACGTCGTCGTCGGGACGACCGGGTGGGACGCCGCCGCGCTCGACCGCGTGCGTGACCACCTCGCGGACCGGCCCGGCGTCGGGGTGCTCGTCGCGCCGAACTTCGCGCTCGGCGCGGTGCTCGCGATGGCGTTCGCCCGCCAGGCCGCGCGGTGGTTCGAGTCCGCGGAGGTCGTGGAGCTGCACCACCCGGACAAGGTCGACGCGCCCTCGGGCACGGCGATCCACACGGCCCGCGCCATCGGCGCCGCACGAGCCGCGGCCGGGCTCGGCCCGTCGCCGGACGCGACGAGCACGGGGCTCGAGGGTGCGCGCGGCGCCGTCGTCGGCGGTGTGCACGTGCACGCCGTGCGGCTGCGCGGTCTCGTCGCGCACGAGGAGATCGTGTTCGGCAACGCCGGCGAGCAGCTGACCATCCGCACCGACTCGTTCGACCGCGTCAGCTTCATGCCGGGCGTGCTGCTCGGCGTGCGGCGCGTCGGGTCGCTGCCGGGCCTGACCGTCGGGCTCGAGCGCGTGCTCGACCTGGGCTGATGGCGGGGCGCAGCGCGCGGGCACGGTGGTCCGGGCCCGCGGTCGCGGGGGCCGTCACGGCGCTGCTCGCGATCTACGTGTGGGTCGTCGCCGCGCGGGCGACCGCGCTGCTGCGCTCGGGGGAGCCCGTCGGGATCGTGCTCGGCGTCGCGTTCTGGGTGCTGCCCGTCGTGGTGATCTGGCTCGTCGCGCGCGAGTGGCGGCTCGCCATCGACGTGCAGCGCATGGCGGACGAGCTGGCGGCGGCCGACGAGCTGCCCGTCGACGACCTGCCGCGCTCACCCGGCGGCCGCATCGACCGCACCGCCGCGCGCGAGGCGTTCGGTGCCGCGCGCGAGCGCGCCGAGGCCACGCCCGACGACTGGCGATCGTGGTACCACCTGGCGTTCGCGTACGACGCCGCGGGCGACCGGCGCCGCGCCCGCGAGGCGCTGCGCGCCGCGAGCCGTCTCCACCGGGGCGCGGCCACGACGGGGCCCGACGCGATCTGAGCGGCGTCCCCCGCCGCTCGCGGCGTCAGATGCCGGCGGACCAGCGGTGCTCGTTGACCGTCCGGTGCGTGCCGTCGGGCAGCTCGCCGGCGACGACCTCGCGCACGACGTCGTCCGGGCCGAGGCCGGACTCGCTCAGGAAGCGGGCGCGCGCGTCGTCGCCGTCGAGCACCCACGTGTGCAGCTGGTCCGCGCCGTCCTCGCGCAGCAGGTCGACGACCGCCGCGAGCAGCCGCGAGCCGTGCCCGCCACGCTGCGCGGCCGGCGTCACCTCGAGCGCGACGAGCACGCCGCCCGGGGCCTCGCCCTCGGGTGCCGCGACGGGCGCGACGGCCGCGAAGCCGACCACCGTCGGGCCGTCCATCGCGACGAGCACGCGGTAGCCCGGCCCCGGCGGAGCGGCGATCGACTCGCGCCAGCCCGCCGCGACGGCGTCGGCGTCGAGGTCGTCGAGCGCCGCGCCGAACACGTCGGCGTGCGTGTCGCGCCAGGCCGCGAGCTGCACCTGGGCGATCACCTGCTCGTCGCCCGCCACCGCGGGGCGGACCGACACGTCGGAGGTCTCGGAGAAGAGCGGCACCGGGCGAGGCTACCTCGCGGCCGTCACGGCATGCCGAGCGCGCGCAGGACCGCGGCCGTCACCGCGGCGAGCACGACGACCACGATGAACGGCGCCCGCAGCGCGAGCGCGACGGCCGCGACCACGAGCGCGGGCAGCCGCGCGTCCGCGACGAGCGAGCGCCCCGCGGTCGCGGCCTGCACGGCGACGAGCGCGGACAGGAGGGCGACCGTGACCAGGGCCGCGATGCGCGCGACGCGTGGCTGCGCGAGCCAGTGCTCGGGCAGCAGGTGGCCCACCAGCTTGAGCGCGAACACCACGGCGCTCGCGGCGAGGATCGCGAACCACGTCAGCCCCGGGCTCACGGCGTCGCCTCCGGTGCGCCGCCGGACGGCCCGTCCGGTGCGAGCAGGTGGTCGGGCGCGAGCAGGGGCGGCGGCGGCTCGGTCGCAGGCGGGCGCGTCACGAGCCCCGCGACGATCGCCACGAGGGCCGCGAGCAGCACCGGGACGCCCGCGGGCACGAACGGCGTCGAGGCGAGCGCGACGAGGACGGCACCCAGCGCGACGAGCTGCGCCAGCCCCTTGCCGGGGCCCGTCACGCGCGGCCAGACGAGCCCGAGGAACGCGGCTGCCGCCGCGGCGTCGAGCCCGTAGCGGCGCGGGTCGCCCAGGGCGTCGCCGACGAGCGCGCCCGCGAAGGAGAACGCGTTCCACAGCACGTACACGCCGACGCCCGTCCACCAGAACCCGACGCGACCCGCGTCGCGGTCGCGCTGGGCGGTGCCCACCGCCGTCGACTCGTCGATCGTGAGCTGGGCCGCGACCGGCCGCAGGCGCGCGCCGACGCGCAGGATCGGCGTCACGAGCGGCCCGTACAGCGCGTTGCGGACGCCGAGCAGGCCCGCGGTGGCGATCGCCGCACCGGCCGCCCCGCCGCCCGCGACCACGCCGACGAACGCGAACTGCGACCCGCCGGAGAACATCAGGAGGCTGAGCGCCACCGTCTGCGGGATCGTCAGCCCCGCGGCGACGCCGAGCGCGCCGAACGAGACGCCGTACAGGCCGGTGGCGACCGAGACGGAGACCGCCTGGCGGACCGCTGCCCGCCGTGCGTCGTCGCTCGTCACGCCCGTTACTGTCGCACGCCCGCCGTCGCTCCTCGCCTCAGAGCGCGACGTACACCGGCTCGAGGTACTCCTCGAGGCCCGCCTCGCCACCCTCGCGGCCGAGGCCGGAGTGCTTGACGCCACCGAACGGCGCGCTCGCGTCGGAGACCATGCCGCGGTTGACGCCGAGCATCCCCGCGTCGACCTGCTCCGCGAGGCGCATGACGCGGCCCACGTCACGCGTGAACGCGTACGCGACGAGCCCGAACGGCGTGCGGTTGGCGAGCGTGATCGCCTCCTCCTCGGAGCCGAACGTCACGACGGGCGCGACGGGCCCGAAGACCTCCTCCGTGACGATCCGGCCCTCGGGATCGACCCGGTCGAGCACCGTCGGGGCGTAGAAGTAGCCGGTGCGCCGGGGCCGCTCGCCGCCGACGTGCACGTGTGCTCCCGCGTCGACGGCCTCCGCGACGACCTGCTCGACGCGGTCCACGGCCGACTGCTCGATGAGCGGCCCGACCGTCGTGCCGGGCTCCGCCCCGTGGCCGACGACGAGCCCGCGGAAGGCCTCCGCGAGGCCCTGCGTGAAGTCCTGCGCGACGGACCGGTGCACGAGGAACCGGTTGGCGGCGACACACGTCTGGCCCGAGTTGCGCATCTTCGCGGCGAGCGCACCCTGGATCGCCGCAGGGATGTCGGCGTCCTCGAACACGAGGAACGGCGCGTTGCCGCCGAGCTCCATCGACGTCCGCAGGATGTGGGGCGCGGCGGCGGCGAGCAGCTGCGCGCCCACCTCGGTCGAGCCCGTGAACGACAGCTTGCGCAGCCGCGGGTCGGCGAGCAGCGGCGTCGAGACCGAGCTCGCGGACGACGACGGCACGACGTTGACGATCCCCGTCGGCAGGCCGCGCTCCGCGAGCTCCGCGCGGATGATCTCGGCGACGAACGACGTCGTCAGCGGCGTGAGCCGCGCGGGCTTGACGACGACCGTGCAGCCGGCCGCCAGGGCCGGCGCGACCTTGCGCGCGATCATCGCGATGGGGAAGTTCCACGGCGTGACGAGCAGCGCCGGACCCACCGCGCGGCGCAGCACGAGCTGGTGGTTGGACCCGGTCGGCGCGCGGCGCGACAAGCCCGGGAACCGCACTGCCTCCTCGGCGTACCAGCGCACGTAGTCCGCGCCGTAGGCGACCTCGGCGCGCGACTCCGCGAGCGGCTTGCCGCCCTCGGCGGTGATGAGCGCCGCGATGTCCTCGGTGCGTGCCGTGATCGTCTCGAACACCGCGCGCAGCAGCTCCGAGCGCTCGCGGGGCGCGGTGGCGCGCCAGAGCGGGAACGCGGCGTTCGCGGCGGTGAGCGCGTCGAGCGCGTCACGCTCGCCACCGTCGGCGACGTCGAACAGGCCCTCGGTCGTCGCGGGGTCCGCCACCTCGAACGTGCGGCCGCTCGCGGCCTGGCGCCACTCGCCGTCGACCAGGATCCCCGTCGGGACGTGGGCGGCGACGGTCGGGGGCAGCGCGGTGCTCATGTCGTCAGTCTCGCCCGCCGTCGCGCGGCGCGCAGGTGGGCGGGCGGCGCGCGTCGGGGCCCTGCGCCGCACCGCGCGCGACCTACGATGACCGCCATGGCCGCGCCGATCGAGACCCCGTACGAGGACCTGCTCCGGCTCGTCCTGGAGACCGGGACGCCGAAGGCGGACCGCACCGGGACGGGCACACGCTCGGTGTTCGGCCACCAGCTGCGCTTCGACCTGCAGGCGGGCTTCCCGCTGGTCACGACGAAGCGCGTGCACCTGCGCTCGATCGTCTACGAGCTGCTGTGGTTCCTGCGCGGCGACTCGAACGTGCGCTGGCTGCAGGAGAACGGCGTCACGATCTGGGACGAGTGGGCCGACGCCGACGGCGAGCTCGGGCCCGTGTACGGCGTCCAGTGGCGCTCGTGGCCCACGCCCGACGGGCGGCACGTCGACCAGATCGGCGAGCTGCTGGCCAACCTCCGTCGCGACCCCGACAGCCGGCGGCACATCGTCTCGGCGTGGAACGTGGCCGACATCCCGTCGATGGCGCTCGCGCCGTGCCACGCGTTCTTCCAGTTCTACGTGGCCGACGGGCGGCTGAGCTGCCAGCTCTACCAGCGCAGCGCCGACCTGTTCCTGGGCGTGCCGTTCAACCTCGCGTCGTACGCGCTGCTGACCCACATGGTCGCCCAGCAGGTCGACCTCGAGGTCGGCGACTTCGTGTGGACCGGCGGCGACTGCCACATCTACGACAACCACGTCGACCAGGTGCGCGAGCAGCTGGCGCGCGAGCCGTTCCCCGCGCCACGCCTCGAGCTCCGCCGGGCGCCGTCCCTGTTCGAGTACACGTACGAGGACGTCGAGGTCGTCGGCTACCAGCACCACCCGGCCATCAAGGCGCCGGTGGCGGTGTGACGCTCGGGCTCGTCTGGGCCCAGTCCCCGGCCGGCGTGATCGGCGTGGACGGCGCCCTGCCGTGGCACGTGCCCGAGGACCTCGCGCACTTCCGGGCGCTGACGCGCGGCTGCCCCGTCGTCATGGGCCGCGCGACGTGGGAGTCGCTGCCCGAGCGGTTCCGGCCGCTGCCGGGGCGGGACAACGTGGTGCTGTCGCGCGCGCCGGGCTACGCGGCGCCCGGCGCCGCCGTCGTCGGGTCGCTGCCGGAGGCGCTGGCCCGCGTCGACGGCCGCGACGCGTGGGTGATCGGCGGGGGAGGGGTCTACGCCGCGGCGGAGCCGCACGCGGACGTCGCCGTCGTGACGATCGTCGACGTGGACGTCGCCGGCGACACGCACGCGCCCGCGCTGGACGCGCGCACGTGGCAGGTCGTCGACGACGGGCCGTGGCTGACGTCGGCGCAGGGCCCGCGCTACCGCTTCGTCACGAGCCGGCGGCGCACGTCGCGCTGACGCCGCCGTGGGCGGTCGTCGGCCGCCGGCGCGGCCTCGCGGACGCGGCCGCGAACGCCGGGCGCTGCGCCGCTGGTGACGGCGGCCCCGCGCCGGCGTCCGTACCGCGAGGTCGCGCGACGGTGTGTCGCACCCGGGCGGTACCGTTGCCGCATGCCGCAGGTGACGTCGTCCGTCCGCCCGTTCGGGGCCGTGCTGTCCGCGATGGTCACGCCCATGACGAAGGACGGAGCGGTCGACCTGGCCGCGGCGGTCACCCTCGCGAAGCACCTCGTCGACGGCGCGGGCCACGACGGTCTCGTGCTCAACGGCACCACGGGTGAGGCCCCGACCACGCACGCGCCGGAGAAGGCCGAGCTGGTCGCGGCCGTCGTCGAGGCGGTCGGCGACCGGGCGTACGTGGTCGCGGGCGCCGGCTCGAACGACACCGCGCACGCCGTGCGGATGGCCGAGCAGGCGGCGGACGCGGGCGCGCACGCGCTGCTCGTCGTGAGCCCGTACTACTCGCGGCCGTCGCAGCCGGGCCTCGTCGCGCACATCACCACGGTGGCCGACGCGACCGACCTGCCGGTCATGGTCTACGACATCCCGGGCCGCGCCGGCGTCCGGATGGCGCCCGCCACGATCGACGCGTTGGCCGCGCACGAGCGGATCGTCGCGATGAAGGACGCGTCCGGCGACCTCGCGGCGGCGGCCGACGCGACCGCGCGGACCGGGCTCGCCTGGTACTCGGGTGACGACGCCCTGACGCTGCCGTTCCTCGCGCACGGTGCGGTCGGGGTCGTGGGCGTCGCGACGCAGGTGGTCGGGCGCCAGTTCGCCGCGATGGTCGCGGCGTGGGACGCCGGTGACCACGCCGAGGCGCTGCGCCTGTTCCGCACGACCGTCCCCGCCGTGCAGGCGATCAACGGACCGGGCTTCCAGGCGGTGTTCGCCAAGGCGGCGCTGCAGGTGCTCGGGCTGCTCGACAGCCGGGCCGTGCGGCTCCCGTACGTGCCGGCCACCGACGACGACCTCGAGGGCATCCGCGCCGGCCTGCGTGCCGCCGGGCTGCTCGACACGGCGATGGCCTGAGGGCCCGCCCCCATCAGAAGACCAGGAGAGACCTTGAGCCATCCGCACCCCGAGCTGACGCTGCCGCCGGAGCTACCCGAGGGGGCCCTGCGGGTCGTCGCCCTCGGCGGTCTCGGCGAGGTCGGCCGCAACATGGCCGTGCTCGAGTACGCCGGCCGCCTGCTCGTCATCGACTGCGGCGTGCTGTTCCCCGAGGACAACCAGCCGGGCGTGGACCTGATCCTCCCGGACTTCGACTACATCCGGGACCGGCTCGACGACATCGAGGCGATCGTCCTCACGCACGGCCACGAGGACCACATCGGCGCGGTGCCGTACCTGCTGCGGCTGCGCCCCGACATCCCGCTGGTCGGCTCGCAGCTGACGCTCGCGTTCGTCGAGGCGAAGCTCAAGGAGCACCGGATCGCCCCGCTGACCCTCGCGGTGCGCGAGGGCCAGGTCGAGCGGCTCGGCGCGTTCGAGTGCGAGTTCGTCGCGGTCAACCACTCGATCCCGGACGCCCTGGCCGTTGCGGTGACGACCGGCGCGGGCACCGTGCTGCACACGGGCGACTTCAAGATGGACCAGCTGCCGCTCGACGGGCGGATCACGGACCTGCGCGCGTTCGCGCGGCTCGGTGAGCGAGGCGTCGACCTGTTCATGGTCGACTCGACCAACGCCGAGGTGCCGGGGTTCGTCGCGCAGGAGCGCGGCATCGGGCCGGTGCTCGACTCGGTGTTCGCGGAGTCGACCAAGCGGATCGTCGTCGCGTCGTTCTCGTCGCACGTGCACCGCGTCCAGCAGGTGCTCGACGCGGCGGCCGCGCACGGGCGGCGGGTCGCGCTCGTCGGCCGGTCGATGGTCCGGAACATGGCGATCGCCGGCGAGCTCGGGTACCTCAACGTGCCGGACGACGTGCTGATCGACGCCAAGCGGGTCGACGAGCTGCCGGACGACGAGATCGTGCTGATGTGCACCGGATCGCAGGGCGAGCCGATGGCCGCCCTCTCGCGGATCGCGAACAACGACCACAAGATCTCCGTGGGCCCCGGCGACACGGTGATCCTCGCCTCGTCGCTGATCCCCGGGAACGAGAACGCGGTGTTCCGGGTCATCAACGGCCTGACGCGGCTCGGGGCGCGCGTCGTGCACTCGGGCAACGCGAAGGTGCACGTCTCGGGGCACGCGAGCGCCGGCGAGCTCCTGTACTGCTACAACATCCTCAAGCCGCGCAACGTCATGCCCGTGCACGGCGAGGTGCGCCACCTCGTCGCGAACGCTGCGCTTGCCGTGCAGACGGGCGTCCCGGCCGACCGCGTCGTGCTCGCCGAGGACGGCGTGGTCGTGGACCTCGTCGACGGGAAGGCGTCCGTGGTCGGGGCCGTGCCGTGCGGGTACGTGTACGTCGACGGGTCGTCCGTCGGTGGCGTCACCGAGGCCGAGCTCAAGGACCGCCGAATCCTGGGGGTCGAGGGGTTCGTGTCGATCTTCGCCGTCGTCTCGTCTGCCGACGGCAAGGTGCTGGCCGGGCCGCAGATCCATGCCCGCGGGTTCGCCGAGCAGGACGACGTGTTCGAGGACATCCTCCCCGAGCTCACGGCCGCCCTGGAGGAGGCCGCCCGCGGGGGAGCGGTCGACACGCACCAGCTGCAGCAGGTCGTCCGCCGCGTGGTGGGCCGCTGGGTCTCGAACCGCCTGCGCCGCCGCCCGATGATCATCCCCGTCGTCGTGGAGGCCTGACCCGGAGCGGAGGTCCGGTGAGGGTCGCGCGGAGCGCGGCACTCGCCGGGCCGCAGCGCAGGGGCGGGCCGACCGCAGGTATCGGGCCTGACCCGGAGCGGAGGTCCGGTGGGGGTCGCGCGGAGCGCGGCACTCGCCGGGCCGCAGCGCAGGGGCGGGCCGACCGCAGGTATCGGGCCTGACCCGGAGCGGAGGTCCGGTGAGGTCGCGCGCAGCGCGGCCCTCACGCGTCCCGGGCCGCTCCGCACTCCACGGCCACGGCGGCCTCGGCCGGGTCCGGCACGGCCGTCGCGTTCGCGCGACCCCGGCGCGACGCCGCGGCGGAGCCGGCCAGGATGAGGGCCATCCCCGCGAGGACGCCCCACGTGAGCGGCTCGTCGAGCACGAGCGCACCCAGTGCCACGGCGACCACCGGGTTGAGGTAGGCCACGAGCGTCGCGCGCGCCCCGCCGACCTCCGCGATCAGGCCGAAGAACAGCACGAACGCGAGCGCTGTACAGACCACGCCGAGCGCGAGCAGCGCGAGCAGTGCGTCGGCGCCGGGCATGGGCTGCGGCCCGCCTACGAGCACGATCGGCAGGTACACGAGCGCCGAGAGCCCGAGGCAGGCCGCGGTGAGCGGGATGGACGGCACGCCGCCGAGCCGCCGCTCGGCGATGAGCGGCGCGACCGCGTAGCCTACGGCCGCGAGCAGCACCTGCACGACAGCCCACGGGTCGTCGGCCGCCGCTCCGGGACCGAGCAGCAACGCGACGCCGCCGAGACCCACGGCGAGGCCTGCCCACCGGACGGCCGCGACGTGCTGCCGGTCGACCAGGCGGCCGACGACCACCGCGACGATCGGCACCGTCGCGACGAGCAGGCCGGTGGTCGAGCTCGTCAGCGTCCGTTCCGCGTTGGAGAGCAGGAACCACGGACCGACGATCTCGAGCGCCGCGAACGCGACGACCGCCGGCCAGTGGCCACGGAGCACGCGCAGCCCCCCGGAGCGCCACGCGAACGGGGCCAGCAGCAGCGCCCCGACGCCGGTGCGCGCGAGCACGACGGTCGCGGGCGTCACCTCGCCGACCGCGACCTTGATCAGCAGGTACGGCACGCCCCAGATGACGCCCATGGCGCCGAGCAGCACCCATCCACGCCGGCTCATCGCCGCACCCTCCGCACCGGTCGGACCACCCGTCGGGCCCCGTCCGCCGGCTCGACCGCCGGTCGGCCCTCGTACGCCTGCACGCTCGAACGGTACGGCCAACCACCGACACTCTCGCCGCGCGCGGTCGGGACGACGCCGAGCGATCCGCCGACCCTCGGACGGGACCTCGCGATCGTGGGTCGTACGCGGCAGGCTTCGGGGCATGACGACGACACGTCCGACCCTGACGTGGATCGGCGGCCCGACGGTGCTCCTCGAGCACGCCGGCACGACGTTCCTCACCGACCCGACGTTCGACCCCGCTCCGGGCGAGTACACGGGCAGCGGTGCCACCCTGCGCAAGCTGATCGGGCCTGCGGTGCCCGCGGACGAGGTCCACCCGGACGTCGTCCTGCTCTCGCACCACCAGCACGCGGACAACCTCGACGCCGCCGGCCGGGCGATGCTGCCGCGCGTGCCGACGATCGTCTCGACGGCGTCGGCTGCGGCCGCCCTCGACGGGGTGCGTGGCCTGGAGCCGTGGCAGGCGACGGAAGTCGGGCGCTTCCGCGTCACGGCCGTGCCCGCGCAGCACGGCCCGCAGGGTTCGGAGCCGCTGAGCGGGCCGGTCGTCGGCTTCGTGCTCGAGTCGCCGGGCACGGCGACCGTCTACGTCTCCGGGGACAACGCGTCGCTCGACGTGGTGGAGCAGGTCGCGCGACGCTTCGAGATCGACGTCGCGCTGCTGTTCGTCGGGGGAGCCAACGTCGGGCGGTTCGGGGACGAGCCGATGACGCTCGACGCGCGGCGCGCGAGCGCGGCGGCCGACCTGCTCGAGCACGCGGTCGTCGTCCCGGCGCACCACACCGACTGGGCGCACTTCGTCGACCCGCTGTCGGCCGTGCAGGAACGGTTCGCGCGCACCGGTCACGCGGAGCGGCTCGTCGTGCTGGAGCGCGGGGTGCCGACGCCGGTGTGACGTCCGTGCGGCGCGGCGGACCGTTCGACGGCGCGACACGCGCCCGCGCGGCGCGGCGACGTGGGACGTCCCCGCTAGGTTGAGAAGCATGGCCGGCGGTCCCTCCAGCACCCGCACGCGCGCCGGGAGCCCCCGGCCCGCGCAGGCGCGCGCGGGCTCGTCGCGCCCCGGCGGCAGCCGCACGCCACCGCCGCCGAAGCGCCCCGCGCTGCCGGTGCGGATCGTCAAGGGCGTCTGGATGGGCTGCGCCCACCTCGTCGGCGGCACCGCGCGGCACATCGGCCGCGGGGCGCGCGAGCTCGATCCGGCGCACCGCCGGGACGGCATCGCCTTCGCCCTGCTCGCGCTCGCGGTCGTCGTCGCGGCCCGCGAGTGGTGGAACCTGTCCGGCACCGCGGGTGACGCGGTGCACTCGGTCGTGGCGGGCACGTTCGGGCGCGTGGGTGTCGTCGTGCCGGTGGTGCTCGTGTACGTCGCGGTCCGGCTGATGCGGCACCCGGACCGGGTGCAGGCGAACTCGCGCATCGGCATCGGCCTCACCGCGATCGCGCTCGCCGTCTGCGGCATCCTGCAGATCGGCGCCGGCCTGCCGACCACCGACGACTTCGCCGCGCTCCGCAAGGCCGGCGGGATCGTCGGCTACGCCGTCGGGACGCCGCTCGCGAGCCTCGTCACCAAGCCGATCGCGGTCGTCCTGCTCCTCCTGCTCGCGTTCTTCGGCGTCCTCGTCGTCACGGCGACGCCCGTCAACCAGGTCGTGCCGCGGCTCCGCGGCACCTACCACCGGCTGACCCGCCGGCACGACGAGACCGAGGACGAGGACGCGCCGCTCGTCATCAACGCGGGCCACACGGCCGTGCCCGAGACGGAGGTGCTGCCGAGGAAGCGCCGCCTCGGCCGCCGCAAGGCCGAGCACGCGGACGACGCGGACGAGGCCCGGCTCGATGCGTACGAGGCCGACGAGGCGTACCTGAGCGCCGCCATGGTCGAGGCCGCGGCGGCGGACGACCCGGCAGCGGTCACCGAGCCGACGGCGGTCGTGGCGCCGGTCGAGCGGCGGATCGAGGCGCCGCCGACCACGGGCGTGCCGCGCGGCGAGCAGCCGACGCTCGAGGGCGACGTGCTCTACACCCTGCCGTCGGAGGACTCGCTCGCCAAGGGCGCGCCCCACAAGGTGCGGTCCGCGGCGAACGACCGCGTCGTCGAGGCGCTCACCAACGTGCTGGACCAGTTCGAGATCGACGCGCAGGTCACGGGCTTCACGCGCGGCCCGACGGTCACGCGGTACGAGGTCGAGCTCGGCCACGGCGTCAAGGTCGAGCGCGTCACCGCGCTGTCCAAGAACATCGCCTACGCCGTCGCCAGCGCGGACGTGCGCATCCTGTCGCCGATCCCCGGCAAGTCCGCGATCGGCATCGAGATCCCGAACACCGACCGCGAGACCGTCGCGCTCGGCGACGTGCTGCGCTCGAGCGCCGCCAAGCGCTCCGAGCACCCGATGGTGATCGGCGTCGGCAAGGACGTCGAGGGCGGCTACGTGGTCGCGAACCTCGCGAAGATGCCGCACCTGCTGGTCGCGGGCGCGACCGGCGCGGGCAAGTCGTCGTTCGTCAACTCGATGATCGTCTCGATCCTCATGCGCTCGACGCCCGACGAGGTCCGCATGGTGCTCGTCGACCCGAAGCGGGTCGAGCTGACGATCTACGAGGGCATCCCGCACCTGATCACGCCGATCATCACCAACCCGAAGAAGGCCGCCGAGGCCCTCGAGTGGGTGGTCCGCGAGATGGAGGCGCGCTACGACGACCTCGCGATGTTCGGGTTCAAGCACGTCGACGACTTCAACGCCGCCGTCCGTGCGGGCAAGGTCAAGCCGCTGCCGGGCTCCGAGCGCAAGATCGCGACCTACCCGTACCTGCTGGTGATCGTCGACGAGCTCGCGGACCTCATGATGGTCGCACCGCGCGACGTCGAGGCGTCGATCCAGCGCATCACGCAGCTCGCGCGCGCCGCGGGCATCCACCTCGTGCTCGCGACGCAGCGCCCGTCGGTCGACGTCGTCACCGGTCTGATCAAGGCCAACGTGCCGTCCCGCCTCGCCTTCGCGACGAGCTCGCTGACGGACTCGCGGGTCGTGCTCGACCAGCCGGGCGCCGAGAAGCTCATCGGCCAGGGCGACGCGCTGTTCCTGCCGATGGGCGCCGCCAAGCCGATGCGCACGCAGGGCGCGTGGGTCTCGGAGTCGGAGATCCACGCGGTCGTCGAGCACGTCAAGAAGCAGCTCAAGCCCGTGTACCGCCAGGACGTCGCGGTCGCGCCGAGCAAGAAGCAGGTCGACGAGGACATCGGCGACGACCTCGACCTGCTGCTCCAGGCGGCGGAGCTCGTCGTCACGTCGCAGTTCGGGTCGACGTCGATGCTGCAGCGCAAGCTGCGCGTGGGGTTCGCGAAGGCCGGCCGGCTCATGGACCTGCTCGAGTCGCGCGAGATCGTCGGTCCCTCGGAGGGCTCGAAGGCGCGCGAGGTCCTCGTCCAGCCCGACGACCTGCCCGGGACGCTCGCCATGCTGCGCGGCGAGAGCGTGGACGACGGCCTGCCGGGCGACCCACCCGTCGCGGTCGACTACTTCGACGACGCGGAGGACGACGAGGCCGGTCGCCGGTGAGCGACCTCTCGCCCGGCGAGGTCGTCGGTGGGGTGATCGCGGTGGTCGCGATCGTCGCGCTGATCGCCGTCCTGGTGCTGCTGGGACGGCAGCGCAAGCACCTGCACCGGCAGGACGAGCTCCTCGCGCTGAGCCGAGAGCTGCGGCACCGCTACGACGCGCTGCAAGCGGTGACGAAGGAGGGTGTGCTGGTCTCGTCGCTGCAGGGCCGCGTCCTGGACCTGTCCGAGCGTGCCGCCGCGATCCTCGGCGTCGACGCCACGACATCGGTCGGGCGGCCCCTCACCGACCTGCCGATCGTGCTCGTCAACGAGCAGGGCCTCGCGATGAACCCCGCCGCGGTGCTCGGGCACCGCAGCGCCCGCGCGGGGTTCACCGTGGACTCGGAGCTCGTCGGCGTCGCCGCCCCCGGTGCCGCGGGCGGGCAGGTCCGCATGGTGCAGGTCGCGAGCCAGCTCGTGCCGGCCGGCGACGGCGAGCAGGCCGCGGTGCTGACGACGCTCGTCGACGTCACCGGCCGCCGCGAGGTCGAGGCAGCGCTGAGCCGCAGCGAGACCCAGTTCCGGGTCGCCATGGAGAACGCGCCGATCGGCATGGCGCTCGTGGACCTCGACTGGCGCGTCGTCGAGGCGAACGCGGCGTTCGCCGAGCTGCTCGGCACGAGCGTCGGCGCGCTGCGCGGCTACCCGATGGAGGACCTGTCGACGCCGGACACGCGCGCCGCGGAGCGGCTCGAGGTCGACCGGCTGCTCGGCGGCGGCCAGCACCGGTTCTCGCTCGAGAAGCGCTACCAGCGCGCGGACGGCCACCTCGTCTGGGTGGTGCTCGACACCGCGCTGGTCCGTGCGCCGACCGGCGAGCCCGACCACTTCGTCGTGCAGGTGCGCGACTCCACCGAGTCGCGCCTGCAGGCCGAGATGCTCACCCACCGCGCCATGCACGACCCGCTGACCGGCCTCGCGAACCGGACGCTGCTCCAGGAGGTGCTGCAGTCGGTCCTCGAGCAGCCCACGGCAGCCGACCGCGTCGCGGTGCTGGCGTGCGACCTCGACGCGTTCAAGGAGATCAACGACCGGTACGGCCACGCCGCCGGCGACGAGCTGCTGGTGCACGTCGCGGGCGTCCTGCGCGCCGCGACGGCCCGCCGGGGGACGGTGGCCCGGCTCGGCGGCGACGAGTTCGTGGTCGTCGTGCAGGACCAGGACGGGCCGCGGGCGGTCTTCGAGGTCGCGGCCGCGATCCACGCCGGGCTCGCCGAGCCGGTGCGGGTCGGGCGGCGTCGGCTCGGCGTCGCGGCGAGCATCGGCATCGCGCTCGCCGACGCGGACACCATCGCGGGCGGCGCCCCGACGCTGCTCGCCGCCGCGGACGCCGCGCTGTACAAGGCGAAGGGCGGGGGACGCGGGCGGACCGAGGTGTACGAGTCGTCGATGGGCATCGTCTCGAGCGCCGACGTCCACCGCGAGCTGTCGCAGGCGCTCACGGACGGCGAGCTCGTCGTGCACTACCAGCCGATCGTGGACCTCGCCGACGGGCGGCTCGTCGGCTACGAGGCGCTCGTGCGCTGGCAGCACCCGTACCGCGGGCTCCTGCTGCCGGCCGCGTTCCTCCCGCTCGTCCAGGAGGCGGGGCTCGCGGTGCAGCTCGGGCAGTTCGTCGCGACGTCGGTGGTCGCGTTCGTCGCGTCCGCGCCCGAGTCGACGCTCTGGGTGTCCGTGAACGTGTCGGCGGACCAGCTCGGTGACGGCGAGTTCGCGACGACGCTGCTCGCCGAGATCTCGCGGCACCGCGTCATGGCGGGGCGGATCGTCGTCGAGCTCACGGAGTCCTCGCTGGTCGCGTCGGGGACGCGCATCCGGCACGAGCTGACGCAGCTGTCCGCCGCGGGCGTGCCGATCCTGCTCGACGACTTCGGGACGGGCGTGTCGCCGCTGTCCTACCTGCGCGACCTGCCCGTCGCGGGCGTCAAGCTCGACATGTCCTTCACGTCGGGGATCCCCGACGACCCGACCGCCGGCAAGGTCGCGCGGGCCCTCGGGGCGCTCGCGCGCGAGCTCGCGATGGTCACGATCGCCGAGGGCATCGAGCACGAGGAGCAGGCCGACTACCTGCACCGCAACGGGTGGCGGTACGGGCAGGGCTGGCTGTACGGCGGGGCGCAGCCGGCGCCCAAGGCCTGACGCCGCACGCGGGGCGCAGCCGACGCCCAAGGCCTGACGCCGCACGCGTGGCGCAGCCGACGCCCGAGGCCCGGCGTCGCACGGTGACGTCGCGGGCGCGCGGTCCGGCCGCGCGTCCCCGTCTCCCCGCGGAGCGCCTCAGCCCGTGCGCTTGACGACGACCGGCGCCGGACCCGTCGGCGTCTCGGGCTCGGTGCGCAGCGGGGCCTGGTCGCCCGCCGCGGCCTCGACGCGGGCCAGGCGCTGGGCGACCTGCGCCTTCGTCAGGTTCTTCGACCCGTCCGGGATGTCGGTCAGCGCGTGCACCTGGTGGCCGCCGAGGCGGTCGACGGTGATCGGCGTGTACTCCACGCCGGTGACCCGTGCGGGCCCGGCGGGCTTCCCGGTGGCCGGATCGGCCGCGGGGCTCGTCACGTGCGCCGTCAGGAGGATGCCCGAGTCGGTGCTCGACACGCAGCAGTCGCCGTCCTGGTTGGAGACGTAGTTGCCGAGGCCGTACGCGACCCACATCCCCGTGCCGTCCGGGCCGCCGGGCAGCTTGACGACGGGCTGCGGGACGTGCGCGTGGTGGCCGATGACGAGGTCGAACTCGCCCGAGTCGGCGAGCTGCTGGTCGACCTGCTGCTGCTGCGGCGTCGGCGCCGTCTGGTACTCGACGCAGCAGTGCACGCTGGCGATCACGAGGTCGGCGCCCGCGGCGCGTGCCGCCTTCGCCTGCGCGACCATCGCCGGCACGTCGATCATGTTGAGCGACCACGGCTTGTCGGCGTCGACGGGCATGCCGTTCGTGCCGTACGTCGCCGAGATGTGCGCGACCGTGATCGTCTGCCCGTTGCGATCGAGCTGGTAGAGCTGCGGCTGCGCCTGCTCGGCGGCGCTGCGAGCGGTCCCGTCATGGCCGAGGCCGACCTCGTCGAACGCGTCGAGCGTGGCCTTGACGCCCGCGAACCCGCGGTCGACCGAGTGGTTCGACGCGGTCGAGCAGCCGTCCCACCCCTGCGCCTTCAGCGACGCCGCGAGCTGCTTGGGCCCGCCGAACACCGGGTAGCCGCTCGGCTTGCCGTTCGGGGCGACCGGCACCTCCATGTGGCAGATCGCGAGGTCGGCACCCTGGATCCAGGGGTCCATGCCGGCCAGCAGCTTCGTGTAGTCGTAGCCGCCCGCGGTGCGCGCGTCGGCGTTCACGCCGGCGTGCGGTAGGACGTCGCCCGCCGCGACGATGCTGAACTGCGCGTCGGGCTCGCGCGTCGGGGTCGGGGACGGCGTGGGCGTCGGGTGCGTCGGGTCGCTGCTCGTGGTCGGCGGCGCGGCCGCGAGCGCCGGGTCGGCGGTCGGCGAGGTGCGGAGCGCCGCAGCGGTCGCCCCGGCGCACGTCAGCAGAAGGGCGAGCACCGCCATCACGACGACCTGGCGCGACCGTCGCGCCGCGCGGGCGTGGCGAGTCACATGCGGACTGTAGTGCGTCGACGTCGGGCCACCGCGCGACCGGCGTGCGGGTTCACCCGGCTCGGTGTGAAGGTCCTGGGCGGGCATCCCTTGGCCGGCCGCGTGCCCGCGCGCCCGTAGGCTGTCCGCGTGTCCGACGCCGCGCCCCTCGCCGTGCCGCGGTGGACCGTGGCGAACACGCTCACGGTCCTGCGGATCGTGGCGGTCCCGTTCTTCCTGTGGGCGCTGCTCGCCGCGGGCGACGACCGCGTGGGCCTGCGGCTCGTCGCTACCGCCCTGTTCGTCGCCGCTGCGCTGACCGACCGGCTCGACGGGTGGCTCGCGCGCCGCAACGGGCAGGTCACCGACCTCGGCAAGCTGCTCGACCCGATCGCCGACAAGCTGCTGATGGGCGCGGCCCTCGTGGGCCTGTCGATCCTGGGCGACCTGTGGTGGTGGGTCACCGCGCTGATCCTCGTCCGCGAGATCGGCATCACCGTCATGCGGCTCTTCCTGCTGCGGTACCTCGTGCTGCCCGCGTCGCGCGGCGGGAAGGTCAAGACCGCGCTGCAGTCGGTCGCGATCGGCCTGTACCTGCTGCCGCTCGCGCACCTGCCGGGCTGGGTCTCGGTCGTGGCGGCCGTGCTCATGGCGGCCGCGGTGGTCGTCACGGTCGTCACGGGCGTCGACTACCTGCGCGCCGCCGCGCGCATCCGGCGCGCGGCGCGGCGCGTGGGTCCCGCGTGACGAGCCTGGCCGAGGACCTCCTCGCGGCCTGTGCCGGTCGCGGCTGGTCGCTCGCCGTGGCCGCGTCGCTGACCGGTGGGCTCGTGTGCGCGACGCTCGTGACGGTGCCCGGCGCGTCGGCGGTGCTGCGCGGCGGCGTCGTCGCCTACGCGACCGACCTCAAGGCGGCGCTGCTCTCCGTCGACGAGGCGCTGCTCGAGGCGCGCGGCGCGGTCGACCCCGACGTCGCCGTCGCGATGGCGGTCGGCGTGCGGACGAGGCTGACGGCGGACGTGGGGATCGCGACGACCGGCGTCGCGGGCCCCGACCCGCAGGACGGCAAGGCGCCCGGCACGGTGCACGTGGCAGTCGTGACGCCGGACGGCGTGCGCGGCCGCGAGCTGCGGCTCGGTGGCGACCGGTCCGCGGTGCGGTCGGCGACGGTCGACGCCGCGCTCGAGCTCGCGCGGGACGCGCTCCGCGGGTGACGCGACGCGACGC
>Ga0164242_10002632_pt1 | contig 20759 bp, 21 predicted proteins | sample OricomgcompostMG_FD_108783 | JGI IMG/M metagenome (GOLD analysis project Ga0164242, IMG submission 108783) | Miracle-Growth compost microbial communities from Emeryville, California, USA - Original compost - Miracle growth compost (MG) ... | reverse complement strand
GTGAAGACGACCTCGCAGGCACGGGCGAAGCGCTCGGCGTCGAAGGTGTCGTCGTCCTTGAGGAACTTCAGCAGGTTGAGCGAGGCGAGGTTGCAGGAGGAGTTGTCCAGCGACATGTACTCCGAGCACGGGTTGGACGCGGTGATCCGGCCGGTCTCGGGATTGGTGTGCCAGTCGTTGATGGTGTCGTCGTACTGCAGACCCGGGTCGGCGCACTCCCACGCGGCGACGGCGATCTTGCGGAACAGGTCGCGGGCGTCGACCTCCTCGATCACCTCACCGGTCATGCGGGCGCGCAGGCCGAAGGACCTGCCCTCCTCGACCGCGCGCATGAACTCGTCGGTGACCCGGACCGAGTTGTTGGCGTTCTGGTACTGGACCGAGGTGATGTCGCGGCCGCCGAGGTCCATGTCGAAGCCGGCGTCACGCAGCGCGCGGATCTTGTTCTCCTCGCGCGCCTTGGTCTCGACGAACTCCTCGATGTCGGGGTGGTCGACGTCGAGGACCACCATCTTGGCCGCACGCCGGGTGGCGCCACCGGACTTGATGGTGCCGGCCGAGGCGTCCGCGCCACGCATGAAGGAGACCGGGCCCGACGCGGTGCCGCCGGAGGAGAGGAGCTCCTTGGAGGAGCGGATGCGGGACAGGTTGAGGCCGGCGCCCGAACCGCCCTTGAAGATGAAGCCCTCCTCCTTGTACCAGTTCAGGATCGAGTCCATCGAGTCGTCGACCGAGAGGATGAAGCAGGCGCTGACCTGCTGCGGGGACTGGGTGCCGACGTTGAACCACACCGGGGAGTTGAAGGCGAAGTACTGGTTGGCGAGGAGCCAGGTGAGCTCCTCCTCGAAGACCTGGGCGTCCTGGTCGGTGGCGAAGTAGCCGTGCTCGATGCCCGCCTTGGTGTAGGTCTTCACCACGCGGTCGATCAGCTGCTTCAGGCTGGTCTCGCGGGCGGGGGTGCCGACCGCACCACGGAAGTACTTGGTGGTGACGATCGTGGAGGCGTTGACCGACCAGAAGTCGGGGAACTCGACGCCACGCTGCTCGAAGACCGTCTCGCCGCTCTTCCAGTTGGTCTGGACGACGTCGCGTCGCTCCCAGGTGATCTGGTCGTAGGGGTGCACACCATCAGTGCTGAACACCCGCGTGAGGTGGAGCCCCCCGGAGCGAGCCTGCTGACCCGCGCCGCTCACCGTCTCGGTCATTGCCTTGTCCCCTTGTCGCGTGATTTTCATGTCGTACGTCGGTCTCTTCGGTGCTGCTGGAAAGCCCGGGCAGGCTCGCTTCCCCACGGCCTGCCCGGGCGGTCTGTGTCAGCCGGTGACAACCGGCATGTCGGGCTGGACCTCGCGCAGCCGACGCTCGGTGCGCAGCATCGCGATCTCGTCCTCGAAGTCATCGGCGGACGCGAACTGCCGATAGACGCTGGCGAAGCGCAGGTAGACGACCTCGTCGAGCTGGCGCAGCGGCGCCAGGATCGCCATCCCGACCTCGTGGGCCGGAACCTCGGCGTAGCCGCTGGCACGCAGCGAGTCCTCGACCTCCTGGCCGAGGCAGGCCAGCTGGTCCTCGGTCACCGGCCGCCCCTTGCAGGCCTTCCGGACGCCCGCGATCGCCTTCTCCCGGTTGAACGGCTCGGTCGCCCCGGAGCGCTTGAGCACCGTCAGCTGCATGAGCTCGACGGTGCTGAACCGCTTCTCACATCCCTGGCACTGCCGCCGACGACGGATGGAGCTGCCGTCCTCGGCGACCCGGGAGTCGAGGACCTTGGTGTCTGCGTGCCGGCAGTATGGGCAGTGCATCTCGGTCCCCTTTCGCGGTCGGTGATGTGGATCCAGCTGTGGACGAAGTCGCCTCAGCTGTGGAGAACCGGCTGTGACGTGTGCAACATCGCGGCTCACATGTGAACTAGATGTGGATAACTACATCCGTGTAACTACTAGATGTAGTGGTAACCGTACGCGCCGGCCGCGAGGCGTGCAAGTGGCGCCGAACCTCTTCGGCGTGTCGCGCTGAACGCGTACCGAACCACGCCCGCGCAGGAGAGAATGGTGCCGTGGCTCGACAGAGTGGAGGCAAGCGGAGGGGCGCCCGGAAGGCGGCCCCGCCTGCGCGCAGCTTCCGCAAGGACGTCTTCGTCCTCGCCCTCGCGACGACTGTCGCAGTGGTCGCGTGGGGCTATCTCGTCTACGCCGCCATCGACTTCGGCACCGACGCCCGCGGCGGCGAGGGGAGGGCATGGGTTTTCTTAGCGCTCGCCGCGGTCGGGGCCGCGGCCTGCCTCTTCACGGCGTTGATGCTGCTGGCCCGGACGATCCGGGCCCTGACCGCCGCTCCGGTCAGTCAGGGATCCGCAGCGTCTGACCAGCCGACAGGCTCACACCAGAGAGTCCGTTGATCTTCTCGATGTGAGCGATCATCGCCCGGACGTCACCGCCGTGAGCAGCCTCGGTGGCGAAGCCCCATAGCGTGTCGCCCGGCGCCACCACGACCGAGTGCGTGGGCTCCGGGGTGCCGGCATGACTGGCCGCGCCCGCCGCATTGGAGATCAGCAGACCAAGCGCGAGCAGCACCAGGAGCCCGGCGGCGAACACGACCACGCGCCCGCGCCGGGTGAGCCGCACGGCCGACACCGGTCGCACCGCCTTCGAGGGGCCCGGCAACGGGGAGTCGAACAGCTGGTCGAGGATCATGGTGCTCATGTCAGTCTCCTGGGAAGTCGGGACCTGGAGTGTCCGAGCAGATGTCTATCCGCGACCTCTGACAGTTTCGGGAGAGACGCTTTCGATCAGACTTTCGATCGAACACATGAGCGATACTAGATCATGTGTTCGAAGTCGAGCAAGTGTTCGAACGAACGAATTCCGCACGCGATCCCCGGACACGCCGCTTCGAACAGATGTTTGAACACGGCCCGCCGGTGCACTACCTTCGAGACATGACCTCGAAGCAGGAGCCGACCGGCAACAACCTCGCCGAGCTGCCCGACGGACCACCGGACGCGACCGGACTCACGCCGCGCCAGCAGCGGATCCTCGCCCATCTGCGCGACTGCATCGAGAAGCGCGGCTATCCGCCGAGCATGCGGGAGATCGGCTCCGCCGTCGGCCTGACCTCGACCAGCTCGGTCGCCCACCAGCTCAAGGTCCTGGAGCAGAAGGGCTTCATCAAGCGAGACCCGCACCGGCCCCGGGCCCTCGAGGTCTTCCTGCCCGAGGTGCTCGCCGCCCGCAAGGCGATCAGCAGTGCCGACGACACCGCGTCCTTCGACGAGACCGGCCTCGGCGACGCGGTGCCCGAGGCTCGCTACATTCCCCTGGTCGGCACCATCGCGGCCGGGGCCCCGATCCTCGCCGAGGAGCAGACGGAGGCGGTCTTCCCGCTCCCGCGCGAGCTCGTCGGCGACGGCCAGCTGTTCCTGCTGCGGGTCAAGGGCGACTCGATGATCGAGGCCGCGATCTGCGATGGCGACTTCATCGTCATCCAGCAGGCCCAGACCGCCGACAACGGCGACTTCGTGGCTGCGCTGCTCGACGGCGAGGCCACGGTGAAGGAGTTCCGGCGCAAGGACGGCAAGGTGTGGCTGATCCCGCACAACTCCTCGCTCGAGCCGATCGACGGCACTCACGCCAGCATTTTGGGCAAGGTCACAGCGGTTCTGCGCAGCCTCTGAGCAGGCCGGGGCGTAGTATCGACCGGTGGCTACCGACCGTCGTACCGCCCTGCGGCGACTGGCCGGAGTCGGGGCCGGCGTCCGCGAGCTGATCCTGATTGCGGTCCTCTACATCGCCTACACGGCATCTCGCTTGCTCGCCAGCGACGCCGCTGGACCGGCATTCCACCGCGCGAAGGTCCTGCGACGCATCGAGCAGGCCATCGAGTTGGACTGGGAGCACGGGCTCAACGTGTTCTTCGTGCACCACGACACGCTCGCCCTGCTCTCCTGCTATTGGTACTCCACCGCCCACTACATCGTCACCCCTGGCGTGCTGATCTGGCTGTACTTCAAGGGTCGGCACGCGTACATCCCCGCGCGTCGGGCGCTCATCGTCGCCACCCTCATCGCGCTGGCTCTCTACCTGATGCTGCCGACCGCTCCGCCTCGGCTGATGGGCCACTACGTCGACGTCCTCAGCATCCATTCCGACAGGGGCTGGTGGGGCGGCGACGCCTCCGCCCCGCGCGGGATGGGACACCTGACCAACCAGCTCGCCGCGTTCCCGTCGCTGCACGCCGGCTGGTCGCTCTGGTGCGCGCTCGCGCTGCATCGTCACGCCCGCTTCCGGCTCACCAAGGTGCTGGGCTGGGCAGGCGCCCTGGCCACCGCCATCGTGGTGCTGGGCACCGCCAACCACTGGGTTCTCGACGTGGTCGTCGGTTGGATGGTCGTGATCGCGGGCTTCGTCGCGGTCAGTGCCTTCACGCCTAGACTGCAAGTCGCCTCCCCCGTCGAGGCACCTCTCGGGACCGAGGCCCGACAGCTCAGCACGTAGGGCTGCGTGCCGCACAACGTTACGGAGATCTATGCGCTTCCCCGCACGAACTGCCGCCCTGCTCGCTGCTCTCACCGCCCTGCTGGCCTCCGGGCTGAGCGTCGCCGGCGGCGTACCCGCGCAGGCGGCGTCCGGGTCCCACCATGCTCAGGCGGCCACGAGCTCGCTGGCTCGACTGCCACGGCTCTCGACCAAGGCCGGCACCGATGAGTACGGCGACACGCGGGGCGACGCGACCATGTACATGCGCAGGCTCGCCCTCGATTACGACCACCTCCGCGGTGACGCACGGATCCAGGCGCGTGCGTCCCTGGCGCGTCCCAACGTGGGTCCGGCGAAGACCTGCACGGCGAACATCTGCGTCCACTACGCCACCAGCGGCAGCGACGCCCCCAGCGGACAGATCACGCCGGCGCTCGTCCTGAGCACGCTGCAGCGGATCTACGACATCTATCAGAGCTCCGGCTACCGGATGCCCGAGCCCGACGGGAACCGCGGCGGCGACAGCCGCACCGACATCTACCTGGCCAACATCGGCTCCCAGGGCTACTACGGCTATTGCGCGCCTGAGCCGAACCCGGGCTCGAACGCGCACCACATGCCGGCGTTCTGCGTCCTGGACAACGACTACGCCGAGTTCCGCAGCGGCACGCCGATCACCAACCTCGACGTGACGGCGGCGCACGAGTTCTTCCACGCGGTGCAGTTCGCCTATGACGCGACCGAGGACCCCTGGTTCATGGAGTCGACGGCGGTCTGGATGGAGGACGAGGTCTTCGACGCGATCAACGACAACGTCCAGTACCTGCCGTTCGGCCCGCTGCGCAAGCCGGGCCAGTCGCTCGACAAGAACACCGCCTTCGGCGTGTACGGCGGCTGGATCTTCTTCCGCTGGCTCACCGAGCACCGTCCGCAGCTGACCGGTGACCTGCCCAGCGTCGTCCTCTCGATGTGGCAGCGCGCCGCCGCTGACGCCGGTCACAAGGACCGGTACTCCCTCCAGGCGGTCAAGGGCGCCATGAAGGCGGCCGGTCTGCCGCTTCGCAGCGCCTTCGCGAAGTTCGCCGCCGCCAACCGCGATCCTGCCCACACCTACAGCGAAGGCGCGGCCAACCACTATCCGCTCGCCAAGCCGACCAAGAGGTTCAAGCTGCGCAGCACGCATCGCACCAGCGGCAGCGTGCGAGTCGACCACCTCGCCGCCGCGACCGCGCGCTTCGTGCCGAAGGGCAAGCGGCTCAGGCACAAGAAGGCGAAGCTGCACCTGACCGTGAACATGGCCGACAAGCGGCACGGCAGCGGCGCCATGGTCACCGTCTTCCTGCGCAGCGGCAAGACCAAGGTCAAGAGCGTCCACCTGTCCAAGTCCGGCAGCGGCGCCGTGACCGTGCCGTTCAGCACGAAGAAGGTCAGGCGGGTCGAGCTGACCATGGCCAACGCCAGCACCCGGATGCGCTGCTGGATCGGTGGGCGCTTCTCCTGCGAGGGCCAGCCGAAGGACATGAACGTGCTGGAGAGGTTCACCGCGCGGCCGCGGCGCTGAGTCCGTCGGGCAGATCGCCGAGACCCCATGCCGATCCGGCGTGGGGTCTCGGCGTCCCGGAGCTTCGGGATCCGGCGGCCCGGGCTCAGCTCACGTCGCCGCGGCGGCGAGCCGGTGCAGCGCCTGGCGGGCGACCGCCGGGTCCAGCGTCGGCCACATCGGCGGCAGGCTCGCCTTCAAGAACCCGCCGTATCGGGCGGTCGCCAGCCTCGGATCGAGTACGGCGACGACGCCGCGGTCGGTCGTCGTCCGGATCAGGCGACCCGCCCCCTGGGCGAGCAGCAGCGCCGCATGGGTGGCGGCGACCTGCATGAAGCCGTTGCCACCGGCCTTGTCGGCCGCCTGCTGGCGGGCGCTCATCAGCGGGTCGTCGGGGCGCGGGAACGGGATCCGGTCGATCAGCACCAGCTGGCAGGTGTCGCCGGGGACATCGAGCCCCTGCCACAGCGACAGCGTGCCGAACAGGACGGTGTGGGGATCGCCGACGAACTGCGCCGCCAGCTCCGGCAGCTGGGCATCGCCCTGCGCGAGCGTGGTCAGGTGCGGCAGCCGCTTGCGGACCGCCTCCGCGGCCGCCTCCGCCGCGCGACGCGAGGAGAAGAGGCCAAGGGTCCGTCCGTCCGCGGCATCGATCAGCTCGACGATCTCGTCCAGCACCGCCGGCGCCATCCCGTCTCGACCCGGGGACGGGAGGTGACGGGCGACGTACAGGATGCCCTGCCTGCCGTAGTCGAACGGGCTGCCGACGTCGAGGCCGCGCCAGGGCAGCTCCGCGTCGTCCTTGCGCAGCCCCAGCGAGCCGGCGACGACACCGAAGTCGCCGCCCAGCTTGAGCGTGGCCGAGGCGAAGACGACGGTCTTGTCGGTCAGCAGCCGCTCGCGCATCTGGGCCCACACCTGCAGCGGTGCGATGCACAGCCGCGGGGGGATCCTCTCGCCACCCTCGGCGAGCCAGAGCACGTCGGAGTCCTTGTGCTCGGCCATCCGCTCGGCGATCTCGAAGACCTCCTGCACACTCCCCCGCGCCTGCTGCAGCCCCGGGTCGGGCCCCGTGTCGGATCCCGTGTCGCTGCTCTGCTTCGGGTACGCCGAGAGGCACGCGCGCGCTGCGTCGCGGACCAGCACCAGGGCATCGGCCAGATCCACCGGCAGGGTCTCGAGGCGGCCCGGTCGAGCGTCCCCGATCGCCACCCGGAGTGCCTCGCCGGCATCGGCGAGGTCGTCGGCCTCGGTGCCGTCGACATGGCGCTGCGAGCGCCGGGCGGCCCGGTCGACGTCGTTCGCGGTCAGCTCGTCGGTCGCGGCCTGGGTGACCCGCGCGACCAGCTCGTGGGCCTCGTCGATGACCACCGCGTCGTACTCCGGGATCATCGGCACGCCCTCGATCGCGTCGATCGCGAGCAGGGAGTGGTTGGTGACGACGAGGTGGGACTTCTGCGCCTTCTCCTTGGCCCGCTCGGCGAAGCACTCCTCGCCGAAGGGGCACTTGGCCGCGCCCAGGCAGTCGCGGTGGGTCACCGAGACCTGGCGCCACTCCCGGTCGGTGTGCCGCGGCGCACTGTCGCGCTCCCCCGTGCCGCCGTCCTGGGACTCCTGCTCTGCCCACTTGCGCAGCTCGAGGACCTTGGTGGCCATGTCGCCCATCGGGACGTCCATCGACAGCGTGCCCTGGTCGTCCGGGACGCCCTCGCGGATGCGGTGGAGGCAGGCGTAGTTGGCCCGGCCCTTGAGCACGGCGTAGGAACTGTCGAGCCGGCGGCCCTCGAGCGCCTTGACCAGCCGCGGCAGGTCGCGCTCGACCAGCTGGTGTTGCAGCGCGAGCGTCGCGGTGGCGACCACGACCCGCTTGTCGTGCAGCAGACTGGGCACGAGGTAGGCCAGTGACTTGCCGGTGCCGGTGCCGGCCTGGACGAGCAGGTGCTGGCCCCCGCCGAACGCCTGCGCGACCGCCTCGGCCATCTGGACCTGACCGTCACGGGTGCTGCCGCCGAGCGCGTCGACCGCTGTCGCCAGCAGCTCGGCGACCGGGGTCGTCGAGGGGGCGTCGGCAGTCGCTGCGGGGTCGGTGGGAGGCACCGGAGCACTTTATCCGTGGGGTGTGACATCGGCGTTCTCGCCAGGCCCGCGGCGCTTGTCAACGCGGCTGCCGTCCAGCCTGCGTACCGCCCACGCACTACGCAGCAACTGCGCATACCCTTGTCCCGTGAAGGTGCTGCTCCTGGAGAACATCCATCAGGTCGCCGTCGAGAACCTCGAGAAGGCCGGCTACGACGTCGAGCTCCGCACGGCCAGCATGTCTGAGGACGAGCTGATCGCCGCGCTGCCGGGTGTGACGATGTTGGGCATCCGGTCCAACACCCACATCACCCCGAGGGTGCTGGACAACGCGTCCGACCTCCAGGCGATCGGCTGCTTCTGCATCGGCACCAACCAGGTCGACCTGGAGTACGCCGCCAAGAAGGGGGTGGCGGTCTTCAACGCGCCCTACTCCAACACCCGCTCGGTGGTCGAGCTGGTCATCGCGGAGATCATCAGCCTGGCCCGCCGGCTGCCGGACAAGACCCAGAAGATGCACAGCGGCATCTGGGACAAGTCGGCCAAGGGCAGCCATGAGGTCCGCGGCCGCACGCTCGGCATCGTCGGCTACGGCAACATCGGCACCCAGCTGTCCAACCTCGCCGAGGCGCTGGGCCTCAACGTCATCTTCTACGATGTCGCCGACCGGCTCCGGCACGGCAACGCCCGGCGCATGCCCAGCCTGGACGCCCTGCTCGCCGAGGCCGACGTGGTCTCCCTGCACGTGGACGGCCGGCCCGGCAACGCCGGCATCTTCGGGGACGAGCAGTTCAAGAAGATGAAGCCGCGCTCGATCTTCATCAACGCCGCCCGCGGCATGGTGGTCGACACCGAGGCGCTGCGTGAGCACATCCTCTCCGGCCACATCGCCGGCGCGGCCCTCGACGTCTTCCCGATCGAGCCGAAGGCCCAGGGCGACGAGTTCGAGTCGCCGCTGCGCGGCTTGGACAACGTCATCCTCACCCCCCACGTCGGCGGCTCGACGCAGGAGGCCCAGGAGGAGATCGGCTGGTTCGTCTCGGGCAAGCTCCGCGACTTCCAGCGGGAGGGCTCCACGGCGCTCTCGGTGGACCTGCCGGCGGTGCAGCCACCGCGGCTGACCGAGGGCTGCCGCCTCGCCTACCTGCACATCAACGTGCCCGGCGTACTCGCCGAGGTCAACAACGTGCTGGCCTCCGAGGGCGCCAACGTCAGCGGCCAGTACCTCGCCACCAAGGGCGAGCAGGGGTACGTCGTCACCGACAGCACCGAGCCGATCTCCGAGAGCGCGCTCGCCAAGCTGGAGGCCTCGCCGCACACCATGTGGCTGCGCTCCTACTCGGCCTGATCCTCGGCCTGACCTGCGCGCAGGACGCAAGACACGTAAGGTCTTCCGCCATGGAGTTGCCTCAACATTGGCCGCTGCCCCAGGCAGCATCCCTACGTGACGAGCTGGTGGCGGCCTATGCCGACCCCGGGCGCCACTACCACGACACCCGGCACCTGAGCGAGGTCCTCGACCGGCTCGACGAGCTGGCCGCGGCCGGGACGGCGTTCGACGACGCCCCGGTGCGGCTGGCCGCGTGGTTCCACGACGCGGTCTACGACTGCGAGCGCGACGCCGAGGAGCGCAGCGCGGCGTGGGCCGAGGACAGCCTGGGCTCGTTCTGCCCCGAGGAGACCGTCGCCGAGGTCACCCGGCTGGTGCGCTCGACCGAGACCCACGTCCCCGAGGACGGCGACGCCAACGCGGCGGCACTGTCCGACGCCGACCTCGCCGTACTCGCCTCGGAGGCCGACCGCTATGCCGAGTACGCCGCCGACGTCCGACGCGAGTACGCCCACCTCGACGAGGCGGAGTGGCGACACGGTCGCGCCGAGCTGATCCGCGGCCTGCTCGGCCGTGAGCAGCTGTTCCACACCGACCTCGGCCGGAGCCGCTGGGAATCGGTGGCGCGCACCAATCTGGCGGCCGAGCTGGACAGCCTGACGGTCTCGGCCGGGCCCCGGGGCGCCGCCGCCGGCCGGTCCGAACAACCAGTCGAATAACGATTGGATCACCCCGGTCCCCGGTTGCGACGATAGGCGGTGTGACCTTCTCGACGTACGCCGCGCTGACCCGCCACCCCGTGGTGCGCCGGGTGCTGGTGCTCGGGTTCGTCATCCGGGTGCCGCTGTGGGCGGTCAACGTCGCCGTCACGCTGCACGTGGTCACCCACCTGCACCGCTCGTACGCGCAGGCCGGGGTGGTCTCGATGGTCGCCGCGGCGGCACTCGCGATCAGCAGCCCGTGGCGTGGCGGCCTGCTCGACAAGGTCGGGCTGCGGGCGTCCATCGCGCCGTCGCTGGTGGTCAACGCGGTCGCCTGGTCGATCGCGCCGTTCGTCGGCTACTGGCCACTGCTCGTGCTGGTCGGGATCGCCAACCTGATGGCGGTGCCGACGTTCTCGATCATCCGCTCGGTGCTGATCGCGGCGGTCAGCGAGGAGGAGCGCACCACCGCGCTCGCGATCGACTCGGTCGCCACCGAGATCTCCTTCATGGTCGGTCCGGTGCTCGGCGTCCTCGCCGCGACCTACCTGCCCACACCGACCGCCCTCCTGCTCTGCCAGGTCTTCGCGGTCGCCGCCGGCTTCGTGCTCTGGGTCGTCAACCCGCCGGTGCAGCACGCCGACGACCCCACGTCCGACCAGTCCCTGACCGCTGCCGGGCTGCGTCCCCGCCGCCGCACCTGGGTGACCCCGCGGGTGCTGCTGGTCCTGGTCGTCTCCCTGGCCGCGACCGTCATCCTCACCAGCGAGGACCTCGGCTCGGTGGCGGCGATGCGCAGCCTGCACCACTCCGGCTCGCTGGGCTGGGTGCTGGCGCTGTGGGGCCTCGGCTCCGCCGTCGGCGGCGTCGTCTACGGCGGCATGCAGCGCCGCCCGCAGGCCGCGCTGCTGCTGGCGCTGCTGGGCGCCACCACAGCGCTTGTCTCGGTCGCCTCCGGCGAGGCCGCGTTCGTCGCCCTGCTCTTCCTCAGTGGCGCCTTCTGCGCACCGACCATCACCGCCACCGTCGACGACCTGTCCCGGGCGGTGCCCGCGTCGGTGCGCAACGAGGCGATGGGCTGGCACGGCTCGGCCCTGACCCTCGGCAGCGCCCTGGGCGCACCGGCGATCGGTCAGGCGATCGACGCCGGCGGGTGGGGTCACGGCTTCCTCTACGGCGGCTTGGCGGGCCTGCTCATCGCGCTGGTCGCGCTGAGCGCGGCGTCGTGGCGCCGGCGGGCGAAGCCCGGTGGGCCCGAGGGTCCGGTCGGCCCGTTCGGCCCGCTGGGCTCGGCCGGCGCCGGCGACCCAGTGGGCGCAGTGGTCGGCTGACCGGGCCGTCAGACCGCGCCGTCAGACCGCGCCGTCAGACCGGGCGGGGCGCCGCGGGCGACGCAGGCCGGCCCCGCGCAGCCGCGCCACCAGCTCCCGGCTCGACACCTCGGCGGCGCCGGCCGCGACGACGGCGTCGTACCACTCGGTCGGCACGTCGTAGTGATCGCGGTGGAACCCCCGCGGCGGGATCCCGGCCGTCCGAGCGAAGGCATGCAGCTCCGCATAGGAGACGTCGCTGACCAGGTGCGACCACCAGCGGTCGTAGCGCGGCACCAGCGGCGGGTCGATGAGGATCACCTGCCCATTGTGACGACTGCGTTTGACGAGTGCGGCACCATGGGACCCGATGGACCACGCGACACTGCTCGACGCCCGCGCCCGGGTGCTGGCCGACCTGGCGGCCCGCCAGATGGCCACAGCGCCCGCCGTCTCGCTGCTCGAGGACGCCATCTCCGAGCGCGGCTGGTGGGCCGACCAGTGGCCCGCCGGCGTCCAGTACGTCGCCGGCCTGGTCGCCCAGGACGTCCAGGACGGACTGTTCGAGGCGATCGGCCGCTGGCCGCTGTGCCAGCACTGTGGCAGCGCTGCGCCCGAGCACTCGCTCTTCATCCAACCCGACCTGGGCGGCCCCGACCCGGTCTGGGTGTGCGAGGAGAGCGGCGAGACGATCGCTCCGCTGGGCCGGCTGTAGCTACTCGCCCAGGCCGAGCTGGAGGCGCATGGTGAACCGGTCGGCGCGGTAGGCGGAGCGGGAGACCTCCACGGCCCGCTCCTCGGCGAAGGCACGGCGCTGCTGGCGGAGCACCGCCCGGCCGGCCTCGACCTCGAGGTGGTCGGCCTCCTCGCCGGTGGCCACGTCGGCGCTGATGTTGTCCTCGACCCAGGTCGGACGCAGTCCCCGGTTGGCCAGCTCGAGGTAGAGCGAGGTCGGCATCCCGCTCTGCAGGAAGCCGGGGAGCAGGATCTCGTTGAGGTAGGCGTCCTCGACACACATCGGCACGCCGTCGGCGCGGCGCAGCCGCTTCCAGTGGATCACCGCGTCCCCCGCGGTGATGCCCAGCGCGCGCGCCACCCCTGGACCCGCCTGCTCGCGGCGGGCCAGCAGCGTCACCGACTCGGGCAGCATCCCGCGACGGCGCATCTCCTCGGAGTAGCTCATCACCGGCGTCGCCGTACGCCGGGGGCGCGCGACGAACGTGCCACGGCCCGGGATCCGCTCCAGCAGACCCTCCCCGACCAGAGCGTCCATCGCCTGTCGCACCGTCATCCGGGCGACACCGAAGAGATTGACGAGCTCGCGCTCCGACGGCGCCGGCGACCCCGGCGTGCTGCCCGCGACGAGGGACCTGACATACTCCCTGACCTGGACGTGCTTGAGGCCGCGGTTCGCCGCCACGGTGACCCCCTGCTCCATGAGTGCTTACGGTAAGGGCCCGCGACACGCCGCGTCCCGAGAATGGCGAAGTTCGAACACTTGTTCGGCCGATATGCCTACAGTGGAGTATGGACTTCCAGGGCACGCTCTTCGCTGCGCCGGACCTGACCGAGCCGCGCTGCGACACCATCACCCGCACCCCGCTGACGGCCGGCGCCTGGATCGATGTCGCCCGCGGTTGGCTGCCCTCGGCCGACGAGGTCTTCGACACGCTCCGGCATGCGGTGCCCTGGCGTGCCGAGCGCCGCCAGATGTATGACCGGATGGTCGACGTGCCTCGGCTCGTGCACACCTATCTCGCCGCCGACCCGCTCCCCCACCCGATGCTGGACCGTGCCCGCGAGGCACTCAGCGAGCACTACCTGCCCGAGCTGGGCGAGCGGTTCCGCACCGCCGGCTGCTGCTTCTACCGCGACGGCAACGACTCGGTCGCCTGGCATGGCGACCGGATCGGCCGTGGCCGCAGCCACGACACCATGGTCGCGATCGTCTCGCTGGGCGACCCGCGCCGGCTCGCGCTCCGCCCGGTCGGCGGCGCCGGGCCCGATCGACGGGGCTCGACCAGCATCGAGATGGGCCATGGCGACCTGGTCGTGATGGGCGGCAGCTGCCAGCGCACCTGGGAGCACGCGGTGCCGAAGGTGGCCAGCGCCGGGCCGCGGATGTCGGTCCAGTTCCGCCCGCTCAACGTGTTCTGATCCCGGGTCAGGGCATGGCGTACGTCGAGACCAGCGGGTAGTGCTGTCCCACTCGGAAGGCGTCCTCACGCAGCACCGCCACCGACCTGGCCCGCTCGGGCGACCAGACCACGTCGAGATAGGAGCCGCTGCGCGTCCCGGAGCCCTGACCGGGGCGAAGCTTCCCCTTGACCGCCTGCCACGAGGCCACCAGCCCGTGCCGGTGCATGGTGGCGTAGGCGAGCTTGTGCTTGTGCTTGCGCCTGTCCGCCCGGTAGTTGTCGTTGAAGTCGCCCAGCAGCCAGACCGGTCCGTCGGCCCAGTGCTTCTCCCGAGCCACGATCTTGCCCAGCTTGCGTACCTGCTGCTCGTACATCGCGAACCGCCGGGGCACGCCCCGGACCCGCCGGCCCTTGCGCACCGCGTTGGGCAGCAGATGGACGTCGATGACCGAGATCGTGCGACCCGTCGCCGTACTGCGCAGGCGCGCGATGGTCGCGCGCGTGGTCTGCTGGTGCGTGACGCCACCGCCCAACCGCTCGACCTGCCGGCCGCCGGCGGTCTTCGGCGCCCGGCCCCCGACCAGCCTGAAGAGGCTGCTGTTCCAGAAGATCGGCTGCTGGCGGTAGCGCGGCGAGACGTAGCTGGCGATCCCGGGCACCGCCTTCAGGGCCGCGGTCTTCTCCTTGCCGGTCGCTTCCTGCAGCCCTCCGATGTCGACGCGCGTGCTGAAGTCACGCACCGCCTGCGCCCACCGGTCCAGCGGCACCCCGGCGTCGATGTTGAAGGTGCCGACCCGGAGCACGGCAGCGCGTGCGGCCGGGCCGGGCTCGGCGGGCGCGGCGCTGGCCATGCCGGCGGCCTGGCCCGAGAGTAGGGCCGTGCCGACGACGCCGGCGAGGATCGTCGTGCGAAGGGTTCTGCGGGCGCGTGTCTGCATGCGTGGATCCGTTCTGTATCCGGGTCGTGGTGCGTCGAGTACCCACCTCAGCCGGCGAGGAACCCCTGCTGGACCAGCCAGTCGTGGGCGACGTCCGCCGGCTCGCGTCCGTCGACGTCCACCTCGCGGTTCAGCTTGGCGATCACGCCGTTGGTCAGCTTGGTCGCCACCGGCGCGAACAGGTCCTTGATCTGCGGGTAGTCCTTCATGGCCTCCTGGCGGACCACCAGGGAGGCGTTGTACTTGGGGAAGAAGCTCTTGTCGTCCTCCAGCGGCGTCAGGTTGAGCGCCGCGATCCGGCCGTCGGTGGTGAAGACCTCGCCGAAGGTGCACTCGCCCTTCGCAGTCGCGTCGTAGATCGCGCCGGTCTGCAGGGTGCGCAGATTGCTGCGCGGGATGCCGTGCGGGCTCCCCAGCGGGAGGCCGTACTTCTCGAGCATGCCCTTGAGGCCGTCGGGACGGTTGGTGAACTCCGACTCGACGCAGAACGTCCGCTTCGCCGGCGGGATCTTGCTCATCTGGGACAGCTTGGTGATGCCGTACTGCTTCTTGGTGGCGGCGTTGATCGCCATCGTGTAGGTGTCGTTCATCGGCGCTGGCGGAAGCCAGACCAGACCGTTCTTCTTGAGGTCGGCATCCCGGGTGGCGATGTACTGCTTGTCGGAGTCCGGGATCGGCTTGGTCTCGCCGAGGTAGGTGAGCCACGCCGTGCCGGTGTACTCCCACTGCATCTGGACCTGGCCGGAGAGCTGGGCCTGGCGGGCGGCGGAGCTGCCGGGGATGTTGGTGAGGTCCTTGACCTCGGCACCGGCGGACTTGAGCAGGATGACTGTCATCTTGCCGAGCAGGATCTGCTCGGTGAAGTTCTTCGAGCCGACCGAGAACGTTGCCCCGTCGAGCCGCTTCACGTTCGCCAGCGGGCCGGCCAGGGTGCCGCTCGGCGTATAGCCGCCAGCGGTGCCGAGGCCGATACCGCAGCCGGACAGGGCTACCAGCAGGGCGCCGACCAGAGCGGCCGGGAGGAGTCGGTTGAGCCTCATCAGATCCCCTTCGGGCGGAAGACGAGCTCGAGGACGCGGCCAGCCCATTCCACGAGGAGCGCGAGCAGTGCGATCAGCAGCGCGGAGGCGATCATGACCTTGAAGCGGAACAGGTTGATGCCCGCCACCAGCGAGTCACCCAGGCCACCGGCGCCGATGAAGGTCACCAGCGCCGCGGTGCCGACGACCAGGACGAGGGCGGTGCGGATGCCGGCCATGATCACCGGCAGCGCGAGCGGCAGCTCGATCCGCAGGAGTACGGCGCCGGCCGACATCCCGATGCCTCGCCCGGCCTCGACCAGGGTCGGGTCGACCCCGTCCAGCCCGGTGATGGTGTTGCGCAGCACCGGGAGGAGCCCGTAGAGGGTCAGCGCGAGGATGGCGGTCCAGAAGCCGATGCCGAGCCAGATCGCGAGGAGGGCGACGAGACCGATCGACGGCGCGGCCTGCCCCGCGTTGGCGATGCCGACGACCACCGGCGCGAACGACCGCGCGGGACCGCGGGTCAGCAGGATGCCGAGGGGTACGGCGACGGCCACCACGATCACCGAGGAGACCACTGTCAGCTCGATGTGATGGACGATCTGCTCGCGGATCGCCGGCCAGGCCAGCGCCGACCGCTCGATCGAGTCCAGGTCGGCGGTCTGGCGCCACCAGACGTAACCGAGGAAGACCACCACGACGAGCACCGGCAGTACGAGTAGGAGCCCGATCGTCTCCGCTTCCACCCGGTCGCGGAGGCGCAGCCGCGGCCGGGCGCCGGCACGGTCCGCCTCAGGCGCGTCCGGCGTCTTTGGCACTGTTGGGCTGGTCGGCGTCGTGGTGCTCATACGGAGGCCTCCGGAGCCGTCAGCCCGTCGTCCTCGACCGCGTTGTGCCGAGCCGCGGCCTCCTGGTGGACGGCCGCCTCCTGCTCCACCGCGCGCATGTGGCCGGTGACGCTGTCGAAGTCCACCACGCCGAGATACTGGTCGCGCCCGTCGCACACGATCGCCCCTCCGTGACCGGACGTCAGCATCGTGTCGAGGGCGTCATTGAGCGTGGCCCGCTCATCGAGGGTCACCAGGCTCTCCCAGTCGCCTTCCTGGATCGTGTCGTGGCGGCGGAGCTGACGCAGGAAGCGCCATGCGACGGGCCGGTTGCGGGCGTCGAGTACGACGACGGCGGCGTCACCGGCCTGCTCGGCCCGGGCGATCGCCTCGGTGCTGGACTCACCGACCTTCGCAGTGCTCCGACGGGTGAACTCGAGGTCGGAGACTCGGGCCAGGGTGAGCTGCTTGAGTGCAGAGCCGGAGCCGACGAAGTCGTCGACGAAGTCGTTCGCCGGCGCTGCCAGGATCGCCTCGGGGGTGTCGTACTGGGCGACCTTCGCGCCGTCCTGGAGGATCAGCACCCGGTCACCGAGCTTGATCGCCTCGTCGATGTCATGGGTGACCATCACGATGGTCTTGTGCAGCTCGCGCTGGATGCTCAGCAGCTCGTCCTGGAGCCGCTGCCGGGTGATCGGGTCGACCGCACCGAACGGCTCGTCCATCAAGATCACCGGCGGGTCAGCGGCCAGGCCACGAGCGACACCGACGCGCTGCTGCTGGCCGCCGGAGAGCTCGCGCGGGTACCGGTCGCGGTAGCGGGCCGGGTCGAGGCCGACCAGGTCGAGCAGCTCATCGACGCGGGTGGCGATCCTCTTCTTGTCCCAGCCGAGCAGCTTGGGCACGATCGCGATGTTGCGGGCGACCGTCATGTGGGGGAAGAGGCTGCCACCCTGGATCACGTAGCCGATCCGGCGACGCAGCTCGTCCTGGCTCTTGGTCCGGATGTCCTCGCCGTTGATGCTGATCGACCCCGAGGTCGGCTCGATCAGCCGGTTGATCATCTTCAGCGAGGTGGTCTTGCCGCAGCCGGAGGGGCCGATGAACATCACGATCTCGCCGGCCGGGATCGTCAGGCTGAGCGAGTCGACGGCGCTCGTCCGCTGGCCGGCGTACCGCTTGACGACGTTGTCGAGCGTGATCTCCGCGCCGCTCACGGCGTGGTTCTGGGGAGTGGTCATGCTCGGATTCCCTTCGAGGTCGTCAGGCGGCCCAGGAGGACCAGCAAGAAGTCGAGGATCAACGCCAGGATGACGACCCCGACGGTGGCGACGAGGGCGTAGTTGAGCGCGTTCGCCCCGCCGAGCTCGCCCAGGCCGGTGAAGATGTCCTTGCCGAGGCCCGGGCCGAGGGCGTAGGCGGCGATCGCCGCGATGCCCATCGACATCTGCAGCGACACCCGGATGCCGGCGATGATCACCGGCCACGCGAGCGGCAATCGGATCCGGAACATCACCGCGAGCTCGCCCATGCCCATGCCGCGAGCCGACTCGAGCAACGCCGCGTCGACGCCGACGAGGCCGACGATGGCGTTGCGCAGGATCGGCAGTACGGCGTAGAAGCACACGCAGATGAGGGCCGTGGTCGCGCCGATCCCGGTCAACGGCATCAGCAGGCCGACCAGAGCGAGCCCGGGGATCGTCAGCCCGATCGCGGTGAGCATGTTGAGGACGTTCGACGTGGCGACGCCGGCGACGGCGCCTCCGATCCGCGGGACCCGGGTGGCGAACATCGCCAGGAGGATCGCGATGACGGCCGCTAGGACGACCGCCAGCACGACGAGATAGACGTGCTGGAAGCCGTCGTACAGGAGCTGGTGCCGTCTGTCCTCAATGAACTGCCACACCACGAACCACCTCACCAGCGTTGACACACAAGAAAGCGGCGGACGCCGGAAAGGCGCCGCCGCCGCGGGGTCGTCCCGCGTTGGGACGGGGGTACCCCGATGACCGCAGATCCATGCGTCGGGCGACGACGTCTCTGCGCGCGGAGCGTCCCGCGCCGTCCGGGCATGGCGGTCCGGACGGCGCGGTGCGAGCGTCCGTCAGCGCCTCCGCAGCCGGCGTACGACGAGGACCGCGGCCAGCCCGCCGAGCACCGCGGCGACCGCCTGCCGCCAGTAGCTGCGGGCCAGCACCGGCAACACGGTGGCACCGAGGTCGAGGGCGTCGTCGCTCCCCGCGGCGCTCTGCGGGGCGCTCTGCGGGAAGCTCGGCGCAGCTGCCACCGGCGTGATCGCCGGCTCGCTCGCCGGGCCGGCGTCGGGATCTGCTCCCGGTACGTCGGCCGCGGCGGCGCCGGTCGGCATCGACGCCGGCTCGGCGTCCTGGTCGGCGTCGGGGCCGGCGTCGGGGCCGGCTTCTTGGGCGGGCGGGGCCGCCGCCGAGCGCTGCTCGAGGCAGGCGACGAACTGGGCGAGCAGCTTGTCGGAGACGTCCTGCATCACGCCGCGACCGAACTGCGCCGGCTTGCCGGTGATGGACAGGTCGGTGTCCACCTGCACATCGGTGCCGGTCGTCCCCTCGCCCATGGCCACCGTGACGGTGGCGCCGGCGGTGCCGTTGCCGCGCTTGTCGCGCCCCTTGGCCTCGACCACGAACGAGTGCGTGTCGGGGTCCTTGGCGACGAAGGCGCCCGACCCGGCGTACACCAGCGCGATCGGGCCGAGCTTGACCTTGACGGTGCCCTCGAACGTGTCGCCGTCGGCAGAGGTGACCTGGGCGCCCGGGAAGCACTGCGCCAGCCCGGCGATGTCACCGAATCGCTCCCAGGTCTCCTCGACGCTGCCGGGCACGGTGAAGCGGTGGGTCAGCTCCACGGCGTCACCCCTCGGCCCGGGACAGCGCGGCCAGCAGGGCGCGACGGGTCAGCACCTCGGCCAGGTGGCGCCGATAGTCGGCGTCGCCGTTGAGGTCGCTCGGCGGGTCGACGCCCTCGGTGGCCCGGCCCGCGGCGGCCCGGATGGTGTCCTCGCTCGCCGGCCGGCCGAGCAGCGCCTCCTCCACGCCCCGGGCACGCAGCGGCGTGGCGCCCATGTTGGTCAGCCCGATCCCGGCGCCCGCGAAGCTCCCGCCACTGATCCGCACGGTCGCGGCGACCGCGCAGATCGACCACTGGTGCTCGACCCGGACGAACTTCTCGTAGTGGGCGCCCCAGCCGGTGTGCTTCGGCACCCGCACCTCCACCAGGATCTCGTCCTCGCCGATCGCCGTCTCGAACAGGTCGACGAAGAAGTCGTCGGCGCCGACGGTGCGGGGTCCGCCCGGCCCGGCGATCACGAACTGCGCATCCAGCGCCAGTGCCGGGCCGCCCAGGTCACCGGCCGGGTCGGCGTGCGCGAGCGCTCCGCCGAAGGTCCCGCGGTGGCGGACCTGGGTGTCCGCGAGGCGCTCGACGGCCCGGGCGAGAAGAGCGGCGTGCTGGGCCACCAGCGGGTCGGCGGCGACCACGCTGTGCGGGGTCATCGCCCCGATCACTATCGCGTCGCCGTCCTCGCGGATCCCGCGCAGTGACTCGATCCGGCCGAGGTCGATCACCCATTCCGGGGCGTTGAGCCGCATCCGCATCACCGGCAGCAGGCTCTGCCCGCCGGCCAGGATCTTGGCGTCGTCGCCGTACTGCTGCAGGGCGGCCAACGCCTCCTCCAACGTGGTCGGCGCGACATAGTCGAAGGCTGCCGGGATCATTCGGGGCCCCCGTTCAAACCGGAACGAAGTGAGGATCTGAATGGGGTGTTCATTCGTCTGCTCCTGTCGTGCGGTCGACGGTGCCGGACATCCCGGTGGACTCGTCGAAGTGCGGGGCGGCGGCACCGACGGTCTCCCCGCCGGAGCCCGCGCCGTGGATCGCGCGCCACACCCGCTCGGGCGTACACGGCATCTGCACGTCGTGTACGCCGAGGGGCCGCAGCGCGTCCACGACGGCATTGACGACCGCCGGCGTCGATGCGATGGTGCCGGCCTCGCCGACCCCCTTGGCCCCGAGGCTGTTAGTGGTCGCCGGCGAGGAGGTGTGGTCGATGTCGAAGCTGATGGTGTCGGCAGCGGTGGGCAGCAGGTAGTCCACGAAGCTGCCGGTCACCAGGGTGCCGGACTCGTCGTGCACCGCCTCCTCCCACAGCGCCTGCGCGATGCCCTGGACCAGGCCGCCGTGCACCTGTCCGGCCACGATCAGCGGGTTGATCACCACGCCGATGTCGTCACAGGCGACGTACTTGCGCAGCTTCACCCGGCCTGTCTCGGTGTCGACCTCGACGGCGCACAGGTGGGTGCCGTGGGGAAAGTTGAAGTTCACCGGGTCGAACGTCGCCTCGGCGTCCAAGGACGGCTCGACGCCGTCGGGC
>Ga0164242_10002631_pt1 | contig 20759 bp, 18 predicted proteins | sample OricomgcompostMG_FD_108783 | JGI IMG/M metagenome (GOLD analysis project Ga0164242, IMG submission 108783) | Miracle-Growth compost microbial communities from Emeryville, California, USA - Original compost - Miracle growth compost (MG) ... | reverse complement strand
GCCGTAGCGCTCGTCCGGGACGCCGATCACCTGGGCGTCCACGATGTCCGGGTGCGTGTAGAGGAACTCCTCGATCTCGCGCGGGTACACGTTCTCGCCGCCGCGGATGACCATGTCCTTGATGCGGCCGACGATGTTGACGTACCCCTCTTCGTCCATCACCGCGAGGTCGCCGGTGTGCATCCAGCCGTGCTGTAGGACCTCCGCGGTCTCGTCCGGCTCGCGCCAGTAGCCGGACATCACCGAATACCCACGGGTGCACAGCTCGCCTGCGGACCCGACCGGGACGGGCAGGTTGGACTCGGGGTCGACGATCTGCACCTCGAGGTGCGGGTGCACGCGGCCGACCGTCGACACCCGGCGGTCGAGCGAGTCGTCGACCCGGGTCTGCGTCGACACCGGAGAGGTCTCGGTCATGCCGTAGCAGATCGTCACCTCGGGCATGTGCATCTCGCTGACCACGCGCTTCATCACCTCGACCGGGCACGGCGAGCCGGCCATGATGCCGGTGCGCAGCGACGTCAGGTCGTAGTCGGCGAAGTTCGCGAGGCCCAGTTCGGCGATGAACATCGTCGGGACTCCGTAGAGCGACGTGCAGCGCTCGGCCTGCACCGCTTCGAGCGTCGCGGTGGGGTCGAAGCCGGGCGCCGGGATGACGACGCAGGCACCGTGGCTGGTCGAGGCGAGATTGCCCATGACCATCCCGAAGCAGTGGTAGAACGGCACCGGCACACAGATCCGGTCCTGCTCGGTGTAACCCGACAGCTCACCGACGAAGAAGCCGTTGTTCAGGATGTTGTGGTGGCTGAGCGTGGCGCCCTTGGGGAAGCCCGTCGTGCCGGACGTGTACTGGATGTTGATCGGGTCGTCGAACGTGAGGGACGCGCCGCGCTCGGCGACCTGCTCGGACGTCACGGACGACGCGTCCGCCACGAGCGCGTCCCAGCTCGGGTCGGCGATGTAGACGACCTCGCGCAGGTCGGCCAGTCCGCCGCGGACCTCGTCGATCATCTCGCGGTACGCGCTGGTCTTGAACGCGACCGCGGACACGAGCAGCGAGACGCCGGCCTGACGCAGCACGTACTCGAGCTCGGAGGTGCGGTAGGCGGGGTTGATGTTGACCAGGATCGCGCCGATGCGTGCCGTCGCGTACTGGATCAGGAACCACTCCAGGCAGTTCGGCGCCCAGATCCCGACCCGGTCGCCGGTCGCGACGCCGCGGGCCAGCAGCCCGCGGGCGAGGACGTCCACGTCGGCGTCCAGTTCGGCGTAGGTGAGCCGTCTGCCGGCGGCGAGGTCGACGACCGCCTCACGTCCGGGGAAGCGGGCCGCGATGCGGCGCAGGTTGGCGTCGATCGTCTCGCCGAGCAGTGGGGTGTCGGACGTCCCGGACGCGTAGGACGACGGGCCGGACGCAAGCGCAGCGATCATGCTTCGCACTGTAGGTGGCGCGGATCACAAGCAGAAGCGCCGCACCCCTCGCAAGGGATGCGGCGCTTCGCGAGCTGCTTCGGCGACGCTCAGGCGTCGACCGTGGCGTTGGTGTTGCCCTCGAGGAGCAGGCGCACCTCGGACTCGCGGTAGCGGCGGTGGCCACCGAGGGTGCGGATCGAGGTGAGCTTGCCGGCCTTGGCCCAGCGGGTCACCGTCTTCGGGTCGACGCGGAACAGCGTCGCGACCTCGGAGGGGGTGAGCAGCGGCTCGGACTCAGGGCGCTGGCGAGGAGTCGTCATGAGGTCCCCTTTCTGGGGCTTGCGTAGATCTGTCGCGGCGGAGGGGTCCTGGGGCCCTCCACGCGGAGCACGCGGGTCCTGTCCGCGTCACCTCGCACAGTATGCGGAGCGGAACGCACCTTTGCTACCCGACGTACGGCCCGTGTCCACTGTGTGCCACGGCAGGGGTGGTGTCCGGTTCGTCCATGGGGTCGAAACGGGCATTTGCTGGCAGGTTTGGACATCGCGCCGCAGCTGTGAGCCGGAAGCGCCACACCGGATTCGGCGGTGTGCGGGCGTTCGCAGGCTCGCGCTATTCTGGTCGCACGAGGATGACAAACATTCCCGACGTTGCCGTGCGGCGCCGTAGCGCCGGCCGCCTCGTCGGATGACCGGGTGAGCGAGGGGGTCGAGCCATGGGGCGCGGCCGTGCCAAGGCAAAGCAGCAGAAGGTCGCTCGAGAGCTGAAGTACAACAGCTCCCATATGACCGATCTGGAGAAGCTCCAGCGAGAACTCGCGGGAGGATCGCCGACCACCGCTCGCGCGGACGTCGTGGATGACGACGACTACGGCGACGACGACTACGGCGACGACGGTCGCTGGGCCACCGGCGGCAGCTGAGGTCGTCCCGTCGACCCGGCCATTCCGTGACACAGTTTCCGTCACAACTATGGCACGCTATGTCCAGGTGGACGCCGCTCCGGCGTAATTTCCGGCCAGCGTGACCCGGGCCGGTCCCTCAGTCGGCGCTATTTCACCGAGTCGCCAGGCCGGGACGCCACGATCGGCGGCCACGGCGAGCGCGTCCTCGGCCTGCTCGGCCGGCACGACAGCGACCATGCCCACGCCGAGGTTGAACGTCAGCTCCAGCTGCGCCCGGTCGACCGGGCCGGTGCGGGCGACCAGGTCAAAGACGGCCTGGGGCGCCCAGGTCGAGCGGTCGACGTGTGCCTCGAGGCCGTCCGGCAGCACCCGGACCAAGTTGCCGGCGAGCCCCCCGCCGGTGATGTGCGCGAACGCGTGCGCGCCGGCCTCGGCGGCGAGCGCGAGGCAGTCCAGGGCGTAGACGCGGGTCGGGGTCAGCAACTCCTCGCCGAGGGTGCGTCCGCCCAGTCCGTCCGGTGTCGAGTCCAGCGCGAGCCCGGCGCGCTCGAGCAGCACGTGCCGCACCAGCGAGTAGCCGTTGGAGTGCACGCCGGACGAGCCGAGCGCGATCAGCACGTCCCCGGCCGCGACCCGCTCCGGGCCGAGCACCGCATCCGCGTTCACGACGCCGACCGCGGCACCGGACACGTCGTACTCGTCCGGGCGCATGACGCCGGGGTGCTCGGCGGTCTCGCCGCCGACCAGCGCGCAGCCGGCCTGGACGCAGCCTTCGGCGATGCCGGCGACGATCGCGGCGATCTGCTCCGGGACGACCTTGCCGGTCGCGATGTAGTCGGTGAGGAACAGCGGCTCGGCACCGACGACGACCAGGTCGTCGACGACCATCGCCACCATGTCGATGCCGATCGTGTCGTGCTTGCCCAGCGCCTGCGCGATCGCGATCTTGGTGCCGACCCCGTCGGTCGAACTGGCGAGCACGGGCTGGGGGTACTTCGCGAGATCGAGCTGGAACAGCCCGGCGAAGCCGCCGAGCCCGCCGAGCACTCCGGCCCGGTCGGTGCGCTTGACCGAGGACTTCATCAGCTCGACGGCCCGGTCGCCCGCGGCGATGTCGACGCCGGCGGCGGCGTAGCTGGTCACGGGCGCGAGAGCGCGTCTTCGGCGAGGGCCGCCGAGCGCTCCGGCTCGCGGCCGACCGCCTTCTCGATGCCCTCGAGGACGTGCTTGCCGACGACCTCGGGCAGCGGGATCGGGTACTCGCCGTCGAAGCACGCCCGGCACAGCCGCGTCTTCGGCTGCTCGGTCGCCGCGATCATGCTCTCGAGCGAGACGTAGCCGAGCGAATCGGCGCCGATCGACGCGCGGATGCCCTCGTCGTCCAGGCCGTTCGCGACCAGCTCGGCCTTGGACGCGAAGTCGATGCCGTAGAAGCACGGCCACTTCACCGGCGGCGCGGAGATGCGGACGTGTACCTCGACCGCGCCCGCCTCGCGCAGCATGCGGATCAACGCTCGCTGGGTGTTGCCGCGGACGATCGTGTCGTCGACGACCACGAGCCGCTTGCCGCGGATGACGTCGCGCAGCGGGTTGAGCTTGAGCCGGATGCCGAGCTGGCGGATCGTCTGCGAGGGCTGGATGAACGTGCGCCCGACGTAGGAGTTCTTGACCAGACCGAGCCCGTACGGGATGCCGGACGCCTCGGCGTAACCGATCGCCGCCGGCGTGCCGGACTCGGGAACGGGGATCACCAGATCCGCCTCGGCCGGATGCTCCTTCGCGAGCCGGCGGCCGAGCTCGACGCGCGCGGAGTGGACGCTACGACCGGCGATCGTCGTGTCGGGGCGCGCGAGGTAGACGTACTCGAACACGCAGCCCTTGGGCTCAGGTGCGGCGAAGTGCTGCGAGCGCAGCCCGTCCTCGTCGATCGCGACCAGTTCGCCCGGCTCGATCTCGCGGACGAAGCTCGCGCCGACGATGTCGAGCGCGGCGGTCTCGGACGTCACGACCCAGCCTCGCTCGAGCCGGCCGAGGACGAGCGGGCGCACCCCCTGTGCGTCGCGCGCCGCGTAGAGGGTGTGCTCGTCCATGAACACGAGCGAGAACGCGCCGCGCAGCTGGGGCAGGACGTCCATCGCGGCCTGCTCGACCGAGACGTCCGGACGTCCGGCGAGCATCGCGGTCAGCAGGTCGGAGTCCGTGGTCGCGCCCATGCCGCCGCCGAGCACACCCTCGGCACGGGCCTTGGCCATCAGCTCGACGGTGTTGACGAGGTTGCCGTTGTGGCCGAGCGCGAGGCCGGTGCCGGCAGGCGTGGTGCGGAAGCTGGGCTGCGCGTTCTCCCACGTCGTCGAGCCGGTGGTCGAGTAGCGCGTGTGGCCGACCGCGATGTGCCCCTGCAGGGTCGCGAGGGTCGCCTCGTCGAAGACCTGCGACACCAGCCCGAGGTCCTTGTAGACGACCATGGACGAACCGTCGCTGACCGCGATGCCCGCGGCCTCCTGCCCTCGGTGCTGCAGCGCGTACAGACCGAAGTAGGTCAGCTTCGCGACCTGTTCACCGGCTGCCCAGACCCCGAAGACGCCGCAGGCGTCCTGGGGACCTTTCTCACCGGGGTAGACGTCGTGGTTGAGTCGGCCGTCGCCTCGGGAAGCCACGTGCCCAGTGTACGGGCCCCGGCGACCGGCGCGATCAGCGCAGCACGGGCAGGTACGGCCCGAGGTCGGCGCGGTTGCCGCTGGCCCGGATCGTCCCGGCCCCGACGGCCTCGGCGAAGGACGTGCGCCCGGTCGCCACCCGCAGCCACGCGACCGGATCGGCCTCGACGACGTTCGGCGGCGTGCCGCGGGTGTGCCGCGGCCCGGTGATCGCCTGCACGGCGACGAACGGCGGCACGCGCACCTCGACCGAGCGGCCCGGCGCCTGCTGGGCGAGGTACTCCGCGAGCGCGCGGACGGTCGTGGCGAGGGCGAGACGCAGCAGCGGCACCGGCTCGCGGTCGGGCACCGAGCGGGTGAGGTCGTCACAGTGCACGACGAGGTCGAGCACGCGCGTGCGCGCGAAGTCCAGCGCGGTGATCGCGCCGCGCGGGCCGGCGATCACCGTGCGCTCGGTGACGCCGTCGGGCACCTCCACCGGCACTCGCAGCGCGGCGCGCAGCTCGCCCGGCGTGCGGTCGCCGGTGACCTCGATCGTCGCCGCGGTGATCTGTTCGGCGGCCGGTGCGTAGGCGCGCACGTACTGCGCCGCCGGGGTCGTCGGGCCGTCCGCACGCGTCGGCAGGTGCGCGGCCAGGCCCTCCTTGCTGCCGACAACGTGACCGACCAGCCGACGGACGTCCCAGCCGTCCAGCACGGACGGCCCGTCGAAGCGCGCGTCGTCGAGGCCGTCCAGCCAGTCGGCCAGCGCGACGCACTGCGCCGCGTAGGCGGCGACCTCGGCGCCGAGCCGATCAGCCATGGGTCAGGCGAAGCGCGCGGGCAGCGTGGACGTCCACGCCGACCGCAGCTCACGCAGCGACACGGAGAACTGGCCCTGGACGTTCAGCGCGGTCTCGAGCACGTCGACGACACCGATGCGCGCGTGCGGCAGGCCGCGCGCGCTGCACATGTCGGTGAAGCGGATCTCCTCGCTGCGCGGCACCGACACGATCGCGCGACCGGCCGACTCGCTGAACAACGCGACGAACGGGTCGGCGTCCTCGGGCAGCGTCACCCGCACGCCGGCGTGACCGAGCAGGCACGCCTCGACCAGCGCCTGGACGAGGCCGCCCTCGGCGAGGTCGTGTGCCGAGTCGATCAACCCGTCCCGCGACGCGTTGATCAGGATGTCCGCGAGCAGCTTCTCGCGCTCGAGGTCGACCTGCGGCGGGGTGCCGCCGAGGAAGCCGTGCGTCGCGTACGCCCACTCCGAGCCGCCGAACTCGTCCTTGGTGTCGCCGAGCAGGTAGACGAGCGCGCCGTCGGTGACGAAGCCCTGCCTGGTGCGGCGGCTGACGTCGTCGATCACGCCGAGCACGGCGATGACCGGCGTCGGGTGGATCGCGGTCGTGCCCGTCTGGTTGTAGAAACTGACGTTGCCACCGGTGACCGGGGTGCCGAGCGCGAGGCAGCCGTCGGCCAGACCGCGCACCGCCTCGCTGAACTGCCACATGACGGCCGGGTCCTCGGGCGAGCCGAAGTTCAGGCAGTCCGAGACCGCGAGCGGGCGGGCGCCGGTGGTGGCGACGTTGCGGTACGCCTCGGCGAGGGCGAGCTGCGCGCCGGTGTACGGGTCGAGGCGCGTGTACCTGCTGTTGCCGTCGACCGAGATCGCGATCCCGCGCTGCGTCGACTCGTCGAGGCGGATCATGCCGGCGTCCTCGGGCTGGGCGAGCACGGTGTTGCCGAGTACGAACCGGTCGTACTGATCGGTGATCCAGGACTTGTCGGCGAGGTTCGGCGACGCAACCATGCGCAGCACGGCTGTACGAAGTTCCGCGGGCGTGCGCGGGCGGGGCAGGTTGCGCCCGTCGTGCTGGATGAGGACGTCCTGATCGTGCGGGCGCTCGATCGGCCGCTCGTAGACCGGCCCCTCGTGCGCGGCCGTGCGCGGCGGGATGTCGACGATCACCTCGCCGTGCCAGCGCATCCGCAGCCGCCCCGTGTCCGTCACGGTGCCGATGACGGTCGCGGTGACGTCCCACTTCGCGCAGACGGCGAGGAACGCGTCGAGCTGCTCGGGCGTCACCACCGCCATCATGCGTTCCTGCGACTCGCTCATCAGGATCTCTTCGGGCACGAGCGTCGGGTCGCGCAGCGGCACCACGTCGAGGTCGACGTCCATGCCACCCGTGCCCGCCGCCGCGAGCTCGGTCGTCGCGCAGGACAGCCCGGCCGCGCCGAGGTCCTGGATGCCGACGACGAGGTCCTGGGCGAAGATCTCGAGGCAGCACTCGATGAGCACCTTCTCGGCGAACGGGTCGCCGACCTGCACGCTCGGCCGCTTGGAGGGCTTCGCATCGTCGAACGTCGCGCTCGCGAGGACGGACGCACCGCCGATGCCGTCGCCGCCGGTGCGGGCGCCGAACAGGACGACCTTGTTTCCCGGGCCGTCGGCCTTGGCGAGCTTGATGCCGTCGGTGCGCATCGCGCCGACGCACAGTGCGTTGACCAGCGGGTTGCCGGTGTAGCAGTCGTCGAAGACGACCTCGCCGCCGACGTTGGGTAGGCCGAGGCAGTTGCCGTAACCGCCGACACCCGCGACGACCCCGGGCAGCACCCGCGCGGTGTCCGGCGCGTCGAGCGGGCCGAAGCGCAGCGAGTCCATGACCCCGATCGGCCGCGCGCCCATCGTGAGGATGTCCCGGACGATGCCGCCGACGCCGGTGGCCGCGCCCTGGTAGGGCTCGACGTAGGACGGGTGGTTGTGCGACTCGATCTTGAACGTGACCGCCCAGCCGTCGCCGGCGTCGACCACGCCCGCGTTCTCGCCCATACCGACGAGCAGGGCGTCGGTCTTCGGGGCCTTCTCGCCGAACTGGCGCAGGTGCACGCGCGAGGACTTGTAGGAGCAGTGCTCGCTCCACATCACCGAGTAGATCGCGAGCTCGGCGGATGTCGGCCGCCGGCCGAGGATGTCGCGCACGCGGCGGTACTCGTCCTCGGCCATGCCGAGTTCGGCCCACGGCTGCTGACGGTCCGGCGACGCCTCCGCCGCCTCGACGGTGTCCAGCGAGGCTGTGGACGTCATGCGGTCACCACCGCTCCGGCGATGCCGAGGAAGAAGCCGAGCCCGTCAGCGCCGGTGCCGGTCAGGTCGTCCAGCGCGTGTTCCGGATGCGGCATCAGCCCGACGACGTTGCCCGCCTGGTTGGTGATGCCCGCGATGTCGCGGTAGCTGCCGTTGGGGTTGCCGCTCACGTAGCGCACCACGACGCGGCCCTCGCCTTCGAGCTCGTCCAGCGTGCGGTCGTCGGCGACGTAGCAGCCGTCCATGTTCTTGAGCGGGATCGTGATCTGCTGGCCGGCGCGGTACGCGGTGGTCCACTCGGTGGACGCGTTCTCGACGCGCAGCTGCTGCGGCTTGCAGACGAACTTGCGACCCACGTTGCCGACGAGCGCACCCGGCAGCAGGTGCGATTCGCACAGCACCTGGAACCCGTTGCAGATGCCGAGCACGGGCAGGCCGTCCCTGGCGCCGGCGATGATCGACTCCATCACCGGCGAGAAGCGGGCGATCGCGCCGGCGCGCAGGTAGTCGCCGTAGGAGAAGCCGCCGGGCAGGATCACGGCGTCGACGTCGTGCAGCGACGGGTCACCGTGCCACAGCGGGATCGCCTCGGCCCCGGCGACGCGTACGGCCCGGGCCGCATCACGATCGTCCAGACTGCCCGGAAAGGTCACGACACCTACGCGCACCGCCACGCTGTCAGGTTACCGGCGCCGCCGCGCGACACCGCCATCGCTCCGCAAGCGTCGCTCAGCGTGACCATCGCTCCGCAAGCGTCGCTCAGCGTGACCATCGCTCCGCAAGCGTCGCTCAGCGATGAACGGTGAAGTTCTCGATCACCGGATTCGAGAGCAACGTCTCGGCGAGGTGGTTCAGCGTCGCCTCGTCGATGTTGTCCTCGACCTCGAGCTCGAAGTGCTTGCCCTGTCGAACCTCGGTGACGCCGGTGATGCCGAGGCGGCCGAGCGCGCCGACGATCGCCTGCCCCTGCGGGTCGAGGATCTCCGGCTTGAGCACGACGTCGACCACCACGCGGGCCACGGCACCTCCACGAGCGTTGTTTCCGGTGCGGACGAGCCTAGGGCATCGGGAGGGACGTCCCGGAGCGTCGGCGCCGTTCAGCGCCAGCCGATGCGCCGCAGCAGCGCGAGCGCCTTCGTCATCACAGCGGCGAACGTATCCTGGCTGACGGACCCGGGCGGGCCGATGTTCATCAGCCGCTGCCGGGCCAGGGTCTGCGCCTCGGTGTACTTCAACAGCCCCTCGGCGCCGTGCCGCCGGCCCAGGCCGGACTCGCCGACGCCGCCCATCGGTGCGTCCACCGATCCCCACGCCGCCGCGTAGCCCTCGTTGATGTTCACGGTGCCGGCGTGCAGCCGCGCGCCGACGTCACGTCCGCGCCGCACGCTGCGCGTCCACACCGAGGCGTTGAGCCCGTACGGGGTGTCGTTGGCCAGGCGGATCGCCTCGTCGACCGAGCGGAACCGGTAGATCGACACCAGCGGGCCGAACGTCTCGTCCCCGAAGCAGGTCGCGCCCGGCGTCACGTCGGTGAGGACGGTCGGTTCGAAGAACAGCGGGCCGAGGTCCGGCCGCGCCTTGCCGCCGGCGAGCACGGTCGCGCCGTGCGACACCGCGTCCTCGACGTGCTTGGTGACGACCGCGAGCTGGTCGGCGTTGGTCAGCGAGCCCATGTCGATCGCGAAGTCGTACGCGCCGCCGAGCTTCATCGCCTTGACCGCCGCGACGAACCGGGGGACGAACGCGTCGTAGATGCCGTCCTGGACGTACATGCGCTCGATCGAGATGCAGAGCTGGCCGCTGGACGAAAAGCACGCCCGCACGGCGCCCTCGACGGTGCGGTCGAGATCGGCGTCGTCCAGCACGAGCATCGCGTTCTTGCCGCCGAGCTCGAGCGAGCAGCCGATCAGCCGCGCGCCGGCCTGCTCGGCGATCCGCTTCCCGCTGGGCGTGGAGCCGGTGAACATCACGTAGTCGGCGTTGTCCATCAGCACCGGGCCGAGCGTCGAGCCGCGGCCGAGCACCATCTGCCACAGGTCCGCCGGCAGCCCCGCCTCCCGCGCGAGCGCCAGCGACCACAGCGCGGTGAGCGCGGTCTGGTTGTCGGGCTTCTGGATGACCGCGTTGCCGGCGACCAGCGCCGGGATCGAGTCGCCGACCGACAGCGCGAGCGGGTAGTTCCACGGCGAGATCACCGCGACGACGCCCTTCGGCTGGCGCAGCTCGCGGGTCGAGGTGAGCCCGGGCAGCACGCCGGTGCGCCGCTTGGCCCGCAGCAGCCCGGGCGCGGTGCGGGCGTAGTAGCGGGCGGTGTTCGCGATGTCGGCGACCTCGAGGAACGCATCGCGCCGGGCCTTGCCGTTCTCGGCCTGGATCAGGTCCATGATCTCGTCCTGCCGGGCGAGCATCAGGTCGTGGAAGCGCAGCACGATCCGTGCCCGCTCGCGAACGGGACGCGCGGCCCAGGCCCGCTGGGCGACGCGGGCCCGCTCGAAGGCGGCGAGGACGTCCTGCGCGCTGGACTGCGGCAGTGCCGCGAGACGCTCGCCGTTGTAGGGCGCGAACGTCTCGAGCGTCTCGCCCGACGTCGCGGGGACCTGGGCGACCAGCCGCGCCCCGCCACCCCGGGTCAGGACGGGCGGCAGCGGGACGAACGAGTGCGGCGACTCCGACGAGACGGTGGCAACCATCCGTCCATAATGAACGACGTTCAGTAAGAACGCGAGCTACTGCGCCGGCGAATGCAGCTGCGCCATCACCGGCGCGAGCTTCGCCAGCTCGTCCAGCATCGTCTTCGCGGCACCCTCGACCTCGCTGGTCGCCGAGAAGACGCCGTTCTCGTCCAGGTGGTTGCGCACGAACGGGATCGCGACGGACGCCGCCAGCGGATAGGCCCGCAGCGTCGACATGACCGGGCGGAACGCGTGCACCGCGCGCATGCCGCCGGACGCGCCGCCGTAGCTGACGAAGCCGACCGGCTTGTAGGCCCACTCGCGGTACAGGAAGTCGACCGCGTTCTTCAGCACGCCGCTGAAGGAGAAGTTGTACTCGGGCATCACGAACACGACCGCGTCGGCCGCGGTGATGATCTCGCTCCAGCGCTTGGTGTGGTCGTGGACGTAGTTGTGCTGCGCCGGGTGGTGCGGCTCGTCGTGGAACGGCAGGTCCAGCTCGGCCAGATCGGTGACGTGGACGTCGAACCCGCCGTGCTCCCGCGCCGCCTCGGCGAACCAGTCCCCCACCGTGCGGCCGACCCGGCCGGGGCGCGTGCTGGCGATGATGATCTCGAGGCGGGGCATGGGCGGATCACTCCTGGTTCGCGGGGGTCGTCCTTCCGAGCGTAGCAAATAGGTGACGTGTCAACTTGAAGTCACGTACCATGGCGGTATGGCCGAGTGGCTGGACGACGACGAGCAGCGGGCGTGGCGCGCGTACCGCCGCATGGTGCTGCTGGTCGACTCCGCGATCGCGCGCGAACTGACCCGCGACAGCGGGCTGTCGATGCCCGACTATCACGTGCTGTCGGCGCTTTCCGAGGCCAGCGACCACCGGCGCCGGCTCACCGATCTCGCCGCCCGGATGCAGTGGTCGGCCAGTCGCCTCTCGCACCACGTCAGCCGGATGGAGCAGCGCGGCCTGGTCACCCGGGCCGACTGCAGCGAGGACCTGCGGGTCGCCTACGTCGTGCTGACCGAGGCCGGCTGGGAGGCGATCAAGGCCGCGGCGCCCGACCACGTCGCGTCCGTGCGCGATCACCTGATCGACCGCCTCGACCGCGCCGACATCGCGCACCTGACCGGGATCGCCGAGAAGGTGATCGCCGGTTTCGGCGAGTCCTGCCAGGACAATCCCGAAGCTCAGGCCGACGCTCAGCCCAGCCAGTCGGCGAAGCTCAAGCCGGTCAACGTCTCGTAGGCCTGCACGTAGCGGTCCCGGGTCGCCGCGACCACGTGATCGGGCAGCGCCGGGGGCGGGGCGTCCGTGGACCGGTCCCAGCCCGACTCGGCCGAGAGCAGCCAGTCCCGGACGTACTGCTTGTCATAGCTCTGCTGCGCGTGCCCCGGCTCCCAGCGATCGGCCGGCCAGAACCGGGACGAGTCCGGCGTCAGCACCTCGTCGCCGAGCACCAGGTCGTCCGTTCCGGGGCGGCGGCCGAACTCGAGCTTGGTGTCCGCGAGCAGGATGCCACGCTCGGCGGCGATCGCCGCGGCGCGCGAGTAGATCGCGAGCGTGAGGTCCTTGATGCGGGTCGCGAGCTCGTCGCCGACGGTCGCCGCGACGGTCACGAAGTCGACGTTCTCGTCGTGCTCGCCGAGCTCGGCCTTCGTCGCCGGGGTGAAGATCGGCTCGGCGAGCTTGTCGCCCTCGGTGAGCCCGGCGGGCAGCGGCACTCCGCAGATCGCGCCGTCGCGGCGGTAGTCGACCGTGCCCGAGCCGGCCAGGTAGCCGCGCGCGACGGCCTCGACCGGCACCATCTCCAGCGGCTCGCAGACGATGGCCCGACCGCGCCACCGGGGCGGGATGACCGGGTCGTCGACGCTGATCAGGTGGTTGTCGACCAGGCCGTCCAACTGCTCGAACCACCACACCGACATCGCCGTGAGGATGCGGCCCTTGTCCGGGATCGGGTTGTCGAGGATGTGGTCGAAGGCCGAGATGCGGTCGCTCGCGACCATCACCAGGCGGCCGTCGTCGGTGCGGTAGAGGTCGCGGACCTTGCCGCTGTGGACGTGCTGCAGCCCCGCGGGCGCCTCGGTCATGGCCTGATCCTCCCAGGTGTCCGCGGGCGGGCTTAAAGCACCGGTCCCGCCCGGTCGGTGGTCGCGTCGACGGACGCGGGATCACCGATGGGCGGGACCGGCAGGCTGGTTGCGACCGCCAGGACTACGGCCGCAACCGGGGTGATGGCTCTACCACCACCAGTCCGCGGAGTTGGCCGACATCGTGGTGAACGACGACGGCGTCGAGATGATCGTGGTCGAGTTCGTGGTCGACGGACCGGCTGCCTGCGCCGCCACACTGCCGAGACCGACGACGAGGCCGGCCGCGAGCGCGACGACGGCAGCGAGCTTACGCGTTACCCATGACACAGTAAATCCCCTTTGTCCTGATTCGGATCGCACTGACCCCGTCCTTGGAGCCGCATGATCGCGATTCGACAGTTTTCCTCTCTTAGGATTCATGGCGAGGACCGGACGAACCAAACTCAGGCAGTGGCAGCTAGCTGCCTGGCACGAAATGCGGATGGCGTTATGGGCGATTTGGACGAGCTTGGCCCGATCGAGGTGGCGCTCTATCGCTCTGCCCTCGCCCGTCCGGGATCGCAGTTGATCTCGCTCGCGACCGAGCTCGAGCAAAACACCGACGATCTCGACAAGTCGCTCGCCCGGCTCGTCGAGATGGGTCTGGTCCGCGTCGACGAGAACGACGCGCTGACCGCCGTGAGCCCGATGCTGGCCGAGGCGACCGTGCTCGGCGCCGAGGATCTCGAGCTCGGTGCGCGCCGGGTGTCGGTCGAGGCGCGCCGCAACGCGATCCGGCGGCTGGTCGTCGACTGGAACGAGGCGCTCAGTGCGCACTCGCCCGAGTTCTCCGTCGACGTCATCTCCGACCAGAACCAGATCGGCAACGTGCTGATGCACTACGCCGAGCGCTGCCAGAACGAGTTGCTGTCGGTCGCGCCCGGGCGCCTGCCCAAGACCCGCATCGACAGCCGCACCCGCATCGCGAACCTGTACTCGCTGCGGCGCGGCATCAAGTTGCGCGCGCTCTACCAGCACGCCGCGCTGCGCGACCGGCACACCCGCAGCTACCTGGCCGAGTCCGCCGACAACGGCGCGAAGATCCGGTTCGCGACCTCGGTGCCCGGGCGCAGCCTGGTGATCGACCGTGAGGTCGCGCTGCTGCCGATTCCGACCGACGACCCGGCGAAGATGGGTCTCGCGGTGGTGCGCGAGCCGAACGTCATCGCCTGGGTCATCGCCACGTTCGAGCAGCTGTGGGCCGAGGCGACGCCGCTCGAGGACGCCCTGAGCCGGCAGACCGACGAGGCCGAGCTCGACCAGACCCGGGCCGCGATCCTGCGGCTGATGGCCGAGGGCGAGAAGGACGAAGCGATCTCGCGGCGCCTGTCGATCTCAGTGCGCACCTGCCGCCGGCAGATCGCGGACTACATGGCGCAGGTCGGGGCGACGAGCCGGTTCCAGGCGGGCGTCATCGCGGCGCGCGCCGGTCACCTCGACACTGCACAGCCAGGCTGAGGTTTACCATCGGCGCCTAGCTCGGCGCCACCCGCTGCCACGGCCGCAGCTGCTCGAGCTGCCCGGCGAGCGCGAGCAGCGTCGCCTCGCTGCCCGGACGTCCGACGAGCTGGACGGACAGCGGCATGCCGTCCGGCCCGACACCGGCCGGCACCGCCATCGCGGGCCACCCAGCGAGGTTCCACGGGGCGGCGAACGGCGCGTAGGCCGAGCTGGACCAGAGGTTGGCGACCAGGCCGCGCTCAGACCAACGGATCGAGCGCGGCGGGGTCGTCGCGAGCGTCGGGGTGAGCAACACGTCGTGGTCGGCGAAGAACGCCTCGGCGACCGCCTGCCACTTCGTGCGCCCGCTCTCGCGCGGGAAGCCGGCGCGCAGCACGAGCCGCCCGATCGCGGCCTGACGCCTGGTACGCGGCAGCAGCTTCGAGCGGTCGGCGACCAGGCGCGCGTCCAGTTCGACGCCGGCCATCCAGCGAGCGATACCGGAGTTCGAGACGTGCGTGCCGTACCGCGGGCTCGCCTGGCGCACGGTGTGGCCCGCCTCGCGCAGCGCGGCTGCCGTGTCCTGTGCGGCGGACTTCCACGCCGCGGCCACCGGCACACCCGGCACCGGACGCCGCGTCGAGACCGCGATGCGCAGCCGGCCCGGTTCGCCGACGGACGCGAACTCCGGACGTCCGGCGAAGACGGAGAACATCAGCGCACAGTCCGCGACCGTCGTCGCGAGCGGGCCGTTCTCGGACATGTCGAACCACGAGCCGTTGCCGAGCTCGGCGGGCACGACGCCCAGACCGGCCTTGATGCCGACCAGCCCGCAGCACGCGGACGGGATACGGATCGAGCCCATGCCGTCGTTGCCGTGCCCGATCGGCACCATGCCCGCCGCGACCGCGGCCGCGGTACCGCCGGACGATCCGCCCGGCGTGCGGTCGGGATTCCACGGGTTGCGGGTGATCGACGTCGGGCTGTCGGTGACGCCGAAGACGCACAGCTCGGGCACGCGGGTGAGCCCGACGACCACCGCGCCCGCGTCGCGCAGCCGCGTCACGACCGGATGGTCGGTGTGCTGCGGCGTGGGGTCGGTGGCCGCGCTGCCGTTGCGCATCGGCTCACCGGCGACCGGGACGTTGTCCTTGATCGCGATGGGCACGCCGGCCAGCGGCAGCGACGCGCGGTCGTCACGCGCGTCGACCGCGTCGGCCTCGGCCAGGGCCTTCTCGGCACGGACGAGCTGGAACGCGCCGATCGCCGCGTCGCGCTCGGCGATGCGCTCGAGCGCGGCGGCGACCTCCTGCCGGGCGGGCTGGCCGGCGCGGACGGCGGCGGCGATCTCAACGGCGCTGGGCGCGGACATGGTCGCTGGCATGGCTGGACGGTACTGCCAGGATCGGAGGTATGGCCGATCCACGCGCGGGACGTCCCGCCGAGCCCGCAGACCTCGTCGACATCGCGAAGCTCGTCACCGCGTACTTCGCCGAGCACCCCGATCCGGACGACCCTGCGCAGCAGGTGTCGTTCGGGACGTCCGGTCACCGCGGGTCGGCGTTCAGCGCCACGTTCAACGAGGACCACATCCTGGCCACCAGCCAGGCGATCTGCGAGTACCGCGCGCAGGAAGGCATCGACGGGCCGCTGTTCCTCGGCGCCGACACCCACGCGCTGTCCGAGCCGGCCACGGTGTCCGCGCTCGAGGTGTTCGCAGCCAACGACGTGACCGTCCTGGTCGACTCGCGCGACGGCTACACGCCGACGCCGGCGGTGTCCCGCGCGATCCTCGCCCACAACGCGTCCGGTCCCGCACACCGCGCGGACGGTGTGGTCGTCACGCCGTCGCACAACCCACCTTCCGACGGCGGGTTCAAGTACAACCCGCCGGACGGCGGCCCGGCCGGCACCGACATCACGAAGTGGATCCAGGATCGCGCCAACGCGCTGCTGCGCGCGGGGCTCGACGGCGTGAAGCGGGTGCCGTACGCGAAGGCGAAGGCACATGCCGGCACCTACGACTTCCTGGACGGGTACGTCGGCGCGCTGCCGCAGGTCGTCGACATCGACGCAATTCGTACAGCTGGGCTGCATATCGGTGCTGACCCGTTGGGCGGTGCCTCCGTCGCGTACTGGGCCGATATCGCCGAGCGCTACGACCTCGACCTCACCGTCGTGAACCCGCGCGTGGACAAGACGTTCGGCTTCATGACGCTCGACTGGGACGGCAAGATCCGGATGGACTGCTCGTCCCCGTCGGCGATGGCGTCACTGATCGCCCGGCAGCACGACTTCGCCATCGCGACCGGCAACGACACGGACTCCGACCGGCACGGCATCGTCACCCCCGACGGCGGGTTGATGAACCCGAACCACTACCTCGCGGTCGCGATCTCGTACCTGTTCGCCCACCGGCCCGACTGGCGCGCGGACGCCGCGGTCGGCAAGACGCTGGTCAGCTCGTCCATGATCGACCGCGTCGCGGAGTCCCTCGGCCGCACGCTGCTCGAGGTGCCGGTCGGGTTCAAGTGGTTCGTCCCCGGCCTGCTGGACGGCTCGGTCGCGTTCGGCGGCGAGGAGAGCGCCGGCGCCTCGTTCCTGCAGCGCGACGGGTCGGTGTGGACGACCGACAAGGACGGCATCATCCTGTGCCTGCTGGCGTCGGAGATCCTGGCCGTCACCGGCTCGTCCCCGTCCGAGCTGTACCGCGGGCTGACCGAGAAGTACGGCGACCCGGCGTACGCGCGCGTCGACTCCCCCGCGAGCCGGGAGCAGAAGGCGAAGCTCGGCAAGCTCGCGCCGGACGCGGTCTCGGCCGACACGCTGGCCGGCGACGCGATCACCGCGCGATTGACCGAGGCCCCCGGCAATGGCGCGGCGGTCGGCGGGCTCAAGGTCGTCACCGACAGCGGCTGGTTCGCCGCACGACCCTCCGGCACCGAGGACGTTTACAAGCTCTACGCGGAGTCCTTCCGCGGGCCGGAGCACCTGGCGCAGATCCAGGACGAGGCACGCGCGATCGTCGACGCCGCGCTGGAGTAGCCGGTCGACCAGTTCAGCGGGTCAGGCGCGGGGTCGCGCCGTTGGTGCAGGTGACCTGCTGCCCGGCGTCGGCGTAGAAGAAGTAGCTCTTGTGCGCGTCGGTGACGTCGCAGAGCACGACGGTCAGCCCGGTCTTGCCGGTCGGCGCGTCGGCGGGCACGACGATCCACGGGCCGTGCGTGACGGTCTTCGCGGTCTTCGGGTCCGGGACGCTCGCGGCGTCCGAGTTCGGCGAACTGGTCGCCGGTGCGACCTCGTCCACCCGCTGCGGCACGGCGCCCGAGGACGTGTGGTGCCCGGCCGCGTAGCCGGCGAGCCCCGCGACGGCGCCGCCGACGACGAGGACGGACGCGACGGGGATCCAGATCGTCTTCGGAATGCCGCGACGCTTTCCCTGGACGGGCGGCGCAACCGGCGGGCGCTTCGGCGGCTCGGTCGGCCGGCGCGGGGGAGGGGCGGCTGAGGAGCGGCGCACCACGAGCGGGCGCACGTTGGCGGACTCGTCGGGCTGGTCCCCCGACCGAGTGGGCTGATCGACCACGTCCACACCATCGGGCGGACGCGCCGGAACATTACCGACCGATCGTTCGGAATATACGATCCGAGCGTGGACGAGCCCGCCGACGACGCCATCGCCGCGATGATGGCCAACGACGCGGCGTCGCGCGCGCTCGGCATCGAGGTGGCCGAGCACTCGGCCGGTCGGGCCGTCGCCCGGATGACCGTTCGCGCGGACATGGTCAACGGCCACGACATCGCGCACGGCGGGCTGGTGTTCACCCTCGCCGACACCGCGTTCGCCTGCGCGTGCAACAGCTTCGGCCCGGCGACCGTCGCGGCGTCGGCCGAGATCGTGTTTGTCGCCCCGGCCCGGCTGGGCGACGAGCTGACGGCCGAGGCGGTCGTCCGCACGCAGTTCGGACGCGCCGGGATCTACGACGTGACGGTGCGCCGCGGCGATGACGTGATCGCCGAGTTCCGCGGCCGCAGCCACCGCCTGGCGCCGCGGTGAGCGCGCCGGCTCGCCGCGGACGTCCCGGCTACGACCTCGACACCCTGCTCGCGGTCGCGGTCGAGGTGTTCAACGAGCGCGGGTACGACGGCACGTCCATGGAGGATCTGTCCCGCCGGCTCGGCATCGCGAAGTCCGCGATCTACCACCACGTGGCGAGCAAGGACGAACTGCTGCGCCGCGCGCTGGACCGCGCACTGGACGGGCTGTCCGGCGTCGTCGACGAGACCCGCGGTCTGGACGTGCCGGCGATCGCGCGTCTCGAGCACCTGGTGCGCGGCAGCGTGGTCGTGCTGCAGCGCGAGCTGCCCTACGTCACCCTGCTGCTGCGGGTGCGCGGCAACACCGACGTCGAGCGGGCCGCACTGGCCCGCCGGCGGCAGATCGACCGCTACGTGGCCGGGCTGGTCGCCGAGGCCGAGGCCGCCGGCGACGTGCGCCCCGACATCGATCCCGCGGTCACCGCCCGGCTGCTGTTCGGCATGGTGAACTCGCTGGTCGAGTGGCTGCGCCCGTCCGGGGCGGACGACCCCGCGCTGGCGGACGCGGTCGCGGCGGTCGCCTTCGACGGTCTCCGGCTGCGACGGTAGGCGCAGCGAACCGGCCGAGCGGATCTCGCCGCCGAACCTCGTTGCCGAACGTGTCGACGAGCCGCCAGGATCGTCCTCGGCACGTCGGCACGTTCGGAGGATCGATGAAGCTCTTGCAGTGGCTCCGGGCGCGCGACGTCGGGCTGAACGCGCTGCGCCGCGCGACCCGCACGGCGATCGTCATGCCGGCGATGTTCGCGATCGGCTTCAAGGTCATCGGTGACGCGAACCTGGCGACGTTCGCGGCGTTCGGGTCGTTCGCCCTGCTGCTGCTCGTCGACTTCGGCGGTTCGCTGTGGGACCGCGTGCAGGCACAGGTCGCGCTCGCCGCGCTCGGTGCCGTGTTCGTGGCCGTCGGCACGCTCGCCTCGAATACAGCCTGGCTGTCTGCGGTCGTGATGGCGGCGATCGCCTTCGTCGTGCTGTTCTCGGGTGTCGTCAGCTCCGTACTGGCCGGCGCGTCCACCGCGCTGTTGCTGGCGTTCATCCTTCCGGTCGCCACGCCGGCGCCGGCCTCGGTGATCCCGGCGCGGCTCGAGGGCTGGGCACTGGCCAGCGGTGCCTCCCTGCTCGCCATCACACTGCTCTGGCCGGCCCCGGCCCGCCAGCCGCTGCGCGCCCCGGCGATCGCCGCGTGCCGCCGCATCGCCGACCGCATGCGCGCCGAGGTCGCGCTGCTGCTCGGCCAGCCGGGTTGGACGACCGAATCGCGCGACGCCGCCGTCGAGGCGGCGCGGGCCGCCCTCGCCGGGCTGCAGCGCGCGTTCTTCGCGACGCCGTACCGCCCGACCGGGCTGAGCACGGGCAACCGCACGTTCGTCCGGCTGATCGACGAGCTCGCCTGGCTCGGCCAGATCCTCGACGCGGGCCAGCCGATGCCCGGGCACCGGCCCGACGCGGCCGTCTGCGCGGTGAAGTCCGCGGCGGCGGACGTCCTCGAGCGCGGCGCCGAACTGCTCGACCGCCCGGACGACGACGGCGCCGGCTTCGCCGACGCGCAGCGGCGGCTGCAGGCCGCGATCCTGCAGATGGAGGAGCACTCGACCGAGGCGCTGCCCGTCCATCGCCGTCCCGACCCGGACGGCGCCGACCGGGTGACCGAATTCGTCAGCTCGCTCGAGCCGAGCTTCCGCGCGCAGGAGACGTCCTACGCGATCTCGGTGATCGCCGCGAACATCGAGCTGACCGTCGCGGCCGAGCGGCGGTCGTGGTGGGCGCGACTGCTCGGCCGCCAACCCGAGGGCGCCGGCGGCACGCTCACCTCGGTGCAGGAGCGCGCGGCCGCCCACGTCGAGCGGCACTCGGTCTCGCTGCACAACAGCCTGCGCGGCGCCGCGGCCCTCGGCATCGCCGTCCTCATCGCCAACCTCACCGGTGTGCAGCACTCGTTCTGGATCGTGCTGGGCACGCTGTCGGTGCTTCGCTCGAACGCGCTGAGCACCGGCCAGAACGTGCTGCGCGGAATGCTCGGCACCGCCGCGGGCGTGATCGCCGGCGGCCTGCTCATCTGGGCGATCGGGACGAACACGAACGTCCTCTGGGCGCTGCTGCCGATCGCGATCGTCGTCGCCGGCTTCGCGCCCGCGGCGATCTCGTTCGCCGCGGGGCAGGCGGCGTTCACGATCACGCTGGTCATCCTGTTCAACATCACCGCGCCGACCGGCTGGTCGGTCGGGCTGATCCGCGTCGAGGACATCGCGATCGGCTGCGCGGTCAGCCTCGCCGTCGGCGTGCTGTTCTGGCCGCGCGGTGCCGGTTCGGTGCTCGGGCAGGCGCTCGCGGAGTCCTACGCGGACTGCGCCCGCTACCTGCGCGCGTCGGTC
>Ga0164242_10002630_pt1 | contig 20762 bp, 19 predicted proteins | sample OricomgcompostMG_FD_108783 | JGI IMG/M metagenome (GOLD analysis project Ga0164242, IMG submission 108783) | Miracle-Growth compost microbial communities from Emeryville, California, USA - Original compost - Miracle growth compost (MG) ... | reverse complement strand
TTTTCGCGGCGCCCGGCGTCCAGTCGCGCGACGCCTCGCCGAGCAGCGCGAGCGCCTCCTCGGTCAGCGCCGCCGGCAGCGGCTTGTCGAGTTCCTTCGCGCGCTGCACGACCGCGCCGCCCGCAATCCGCAGCCGGTGGCCGTTCTGCGTGATCGCGATGCGCTTGACCGCATCGACGATCGTCGTGCGCGGCACGCATTCCTCGTGCGCAACCGGCGCGGTCAACGCGTGCAGCCGCACCGGATAGAGCGGCAGTTTCACGCCGAGCGGCGCGACGAGCGCCGGCGTCTGCGCGCCGGCGGCGACGACGACCGCATCGCCGGAAATCACGTCGACTTCGCCGGCGCGCGCGGGTCGCGCGTCCGGGTCGTCGCGCGGCGCCAGTTCGACCGCCGCCCGCTGGCTCTCGACGCGGATCGCGCTGACCGCGCGACCGGTCTCGAACTGCACGCCGCCGAGCGCGTCGAGTTCCTGCTTCAACTGCTTGACGAACAGCGGGCAGTTCGCGACCAGCGCGTCCGGAAACCGCACACCGCCCGCGAACGGCGGATCGGCCGGCACCGCATGCTCGCCGGCGACCACGGCGGACGCCGACAGCACATGGTGCGGCGTCTCGAACCGCCGCAGCAGTTCGAGCGCCGGCTGCGACAGCGACCACTCGTCGTCGCCGCGCACGACGTACAGCAGCCCCTCGCGTTCTTCGAATTCGATCTGGAAGCGGCCGGTCACGTCGTCGAGCGCGTCGCGCGCGGCGTCGATCAGCGGACGCAGCAACGCGTATTGCGCGGCGAACGCGTCGGCGCCGTGCAGTGCCGACAGCCGCTTCACGAACGTGCGGGCCGCGCCGCCGAAACCGGTCTTGCAGATCAGCCCGCTCGCCGCCGCGCGGCCGTGGCGCAGGAAGGTCGGGCCGAACCAGACGTCGAGCGGCGTCGGCAGCACGACGCCGCTATGGCCCCAGGTGGCGCCCTGCGCGACGGTCGCGTGACGCTCGACCACGCACACGCGGTGACCTGCGGCACGCAGCTGGCAGGCGGTGGCGACGCCGGCAATTCCGCCGCCGATGACGATGACATCCATGACGATAAGGTCTGCGGGCAGCCGGCGCGCCGCTGCGCTGACGGAACGGGCGCGCGTCTGCCGTGGGTAAGGCGTGCGGCGCGCGGCGGGCGCGCCGATCGGAGGAAAACGCCGAATGATAGCAGCCAAACGGCCGCGCCAGTGGTGCGCGCCGCCGCGCACCACCCGCATCCGGGCAGCCGACGGGCCGCGCCGACGGCGTGGCCGGCGCAGCCCCGCGTACGGGCCGGGCAGGGCTTCCGGGGTATAATCGCGGTCTTCCCTACGCCTTTAGCCGCAGCCGCGCGCGATTCGCCGCTTTCCGTCGAGATCCGCTGGCTGAGCGGCCCGTGGCGCAACCCGCGACGCCTTTTCGCGAAGCAAACGCAACGTCCTGTCATGGCCCACTTCTCGTGTTTTCCCGGCGCTTCGGCCCTTTCCGACTTCCGGCAGACCCGTCTTCTCGAAACGCTTGCGCGCATCGACGGCGGCATCGTCGGCGTGCGCGGCCAGTATCTGCACTTCGTCAATTCGGCCACGCCGCTCGCGGACGATGAGCGCGCGAAGCTCGAAGCGCTGATGCACTACGGCTCGCCGTTCGAGGCGCCGGACGGGCGCGGCGCGACGGCCACGTTCCTCGTGGTGCCGCGTTTCGGCACCGTGTCGCCGTGGGCGAGCAAGGCGACCGACATCGCGCACCACTGCGGGCTCACCCAGGTGCGCCGGATCGAGCGCGGCGTCGAATATACGGTCGTGCTGAAGAATGGTCTGCTCGGCGGCCGCAAGAGCCTGTCGGACGACGCGCGCGCGGCGCTCGCCGCCGCGCTGCACGACCGGATGACGGAAAGCATCGCGGCATCGCGCGACGAGGCGCTGCATCTGTTCGACGAACTGCCGGCGCGACCGATGCAAACCGTCGACGTGCTCGGGCACGGCCGCGCGGCGCTCGAAGTCGCGAACGGCGAACTCGGCCTCGCGCTCGCCGACGACGAGATCGATTACCTGGTCGACGCGTTCACGAGGCTGGAGCGCAATCCGACCGACGTCGAACTGATGATGTTCGCGCAGGCGAACAGCGAGCATTGCCGGCACAAGATTTTCAACGCGCAGTGGACGATCGACGGCGTCGAACAGGACATGTCGCTGTTCGCGATGATCCGCAACACCGAGAAACTGAACCCGCAGCGCACGATCGTCGCGTATTCGGACAACTCGGCGATCATGGAAGGCGCGGTCGCCGAGCGCTGGTTCCCGCGCCACGCGAGCGGCGACGGCGTTCCCGCGGAGCGATACGGCCGCCACACCGAACTCACGCACACGCTGATGAAGGTGGAGACCCACAACCATCCGACCGCGATTTCGCCGTTCGCGGGCGCCGCGACCGGCGCGGGCGGCGAGATCCGCGACGAAGGCGCGACGGGCCGCGGCGCGCGGCCGAAGGCGGGCCTGACCGGCTTCACGGTGTCGAACCTCGATCTGCCGGGCGCCCGCGAGCCGTGGGAAAACGCGCTCGACGCGGCCACGCCGCTCGCGTGCCGCCATCGCGGCGACGACGCCGCGCCGTACGGCCGCCCGGACCGCATCGCGTCGCCGCTGCAGATCATGACCGACGGGCCCCTGGGCGGCGCCGCGTTCAACAACGAATTCGGCCGCCCGAACCTCGGCGGCTACTTCCGTGTGTACGAGCAGAACGTCGCGGGCACCGTGCGCGGCTATCACAAGCCGATCATGATCGCGGGCGGCATCGGCAACATCAGCGCGCAGCATACGCACAAGCACGACCTGCCGGCCGGCTCGCTGCTGATCCAGATCGGCGGCCCGGGCATGCGCATCGGCATGGGCGGCGGCGCCGCCAGTTCGATGGCGACCGGCACGAACACCGCCGAACTCGACTTCGATTCCGTTCAGCGCGGCAATCCGGAAATCGAGCGGCGCGCGCAGGAAGTAATCAACGCGTGCTGGCAACTCGGCGACGCGAACCCGATCCTGAGCATTCACGACGTCGGCGCGGGCGGGCTGTCGAACGCGTTTCCGGAACTCGTCGACGGCGCCGACAAGGGCGCACGTTTCGAACTGCGCAAGATCCAGCTCGAAGAGTCCGGCCTGTCGCCGCGCGAAATCTGGTCGAACGAAGCGCAGGAGCGCTATGTCCTCGCGATCGCGCCGTCGGACCTCGCGCGCTTCGACGCGATCTGCTCGCGCGAGCGCTGCCCGTACGCGGTCGTCGGCACCGCGACCGACGAACGCGAACTGAAGCTGATCGACACCGATGAAAGGGCGCTGGCGGCGAGCGGCCACCATCAGCCCGTCGACATGCCGATGGACATCCTGCTCGGCAAGCCGCCGCGCATGCATCGCGACGTCGCGCATACCAGCACGCCGCTCGTGCCGGTCGACGTGACCGGCATCGCGTTCGACGAAGTCGCGAAGAGCGTGCTGCGTCATCCGACGGTCGGCAGCAAGTCGTTTCTGATCACCATCGGCGACCGTTCGGTCGGCGGCACCAGCGTGCGCGACCAGATGGTCGGCCCGTGGCAGGTGCCGGTCGCGGACTGCGCGATCACGACGATGGACTACGCGGGCTTCCACGGCGAAGCGATGACGATGGCCGAGCGCACACCGCTCGCGGTGATCGACGCGCCGGCGTCCGGCCGCATGGCGGTCGGCGAGGCGATCACGAACATCGCGGCCGCGCCGATCCGCTCGCTCGACACGCTGAAGCTGTCCGCGAACTGGATGGCCGCGTGCGGCGCGCCCGGCGAGGACGCCGCGCTGTTCGACACCGTGAAGGCGATCGGCATGGAACTGTGCCCGGCGCTCGGCATCGGCATTCCGGTCGGCAAGGATTCGCTGTCGATGCGCACGAAGTGGAATGACGACGGCGTCGCGAAGGAAGTGGTCGCGCCGGTGTCGCTGATCATCTCCGCGTTCGCGCCGGTCGACGACGTGCGTGCGCATCTGACGCCGCAACTGCGGCGCACGGACGAGGCAGGCCGATCGGTTGACTCGGTGCTGATCGCGATCGACCTCGGCCGCGGCAGGAACCGCCTCGGCGGCAGCATCTTCGCGCAGGTCACGCAGCAGGTCGGCGATGCGGTGCCGGACGTCGACAGCGCCGACGACCTGAAGCGATTCTTCGACGCGATCCAGACGCTGAACGCGAACGGCCAGTTGCTCGCGTACCACGACCGCTCGGACGGCGGCCTGTGGGCGACGGTGTGCGAGATGGCGTTCGCGGGGCACGTCGGCGTGTCGCTGAACGTCGACATGCTGACGCTCGACGCGGACCACGAGTCCGACTACGGCGACGCGAAGGACTGGGCGAAGCAGACCAGCGGCCGCCGCGACGACCGCACGCTGCGCGCGCTGTTCGCCGAGGAACTCGGCGCGGTGATCCAGGTGAGCGCCGCGCAGCGCGACGCGGTGTTCGCGGTGCTGCGCGAGCATGGGCTGTCCGCGTGCTCGCACGTGATCGGCCAGTTGAACACGCGCGACACGATCGAAATCTATCGCGACGCGAAGAAGATTTACGACGCGCCGCGCGTCGATCTACAGCGCGCGTGGAGCGAAGTCAGCTGGCGCATCGCGCGCCTGCGCGACAACCCGGCCTGTGCCGATGCCGAATACGATGCGCTGCTCGATGCCGCCGATCCCGGCATGCAGCCGCATCTGACGTTCGATCACGCTGAAGACGTCGCCGCGCCGTTCGTCGCGAAGGGCGCGCGCCCGCGTGTCGCGATCCTGCGCGAGCAGGGCGTGAACTCGCACCTCGAAACCGCGTACGCGTTCGACCGCGCGGGCTTCGACGCGCACGACGTGCACATGAGCGACCTGCTCGAAGGCCGCGCGACGCTCGCGGACTTCGCGGGCGCGGTCGCGTGCGGCGGCTTCTCGTACGGCGACGTGCTCGGCGCCGGCGAGGGCTGGGCGAAAACGATCCGCTTCAACGCGCAGCTCGCCGACATGTTCGCGGCGTTCTTCGCGCGCGGCGACACGTTCGCGCTCGGCATCTGCAACGGCTGCCAGATGCTGTCGAGCCTCGCGTCGATGATCCCGGGCGCCGATGCGTGGCCGAAGTTCACGCGCAACAAGTCCGAGCAGTTCGAGGCGCGCTTCTCGCTGGTCGAAGTGCAGGCGTCGCCGTCGCTCTTCTTCGCCGGGATGGAAGGCTCGCGCATTCCGGTGGCGGTCGCGCACGGCGAGGGCTACGCGGATTTCTCGCAGCAGGGCGACGCATCGCGCGTCGCGGTCGCGATGCGCTATGTCGATCACCGCGGCGAAGCGACCGAACGCTATCCGTTCAACCCGAACGGTTCGCCCGCCGGCATCACGTCGGTGACGACGCCGGACGGCCGCTTCACGGTGCTGATGCCGCACATGGAACGCGTGCACCGCACCGTGACGATGAGTTGGCATCCGCAAGGCTGGGGCGACGCGAGCCCGTGGATGCGCGCATTCCGGAACGCACGCCGCTGGATCGGTTGATCGCGCACGCGTGAAAGCCGGCCGGGTCGCGATCGAACCCGGCCGCCGCCAACAAAAAGCCGCCGGGTCTCGCAACCCGGCGGCTTTTTTTCGGCGGCGTCCGCGTTACTGGATCTTCGCCTGCTGACGCAGCTTCTGTTCGAACTGCTGGAGCTTTTCCTGCTCGATCTGCTGGACGATCTGCGCGCGCACCTGTTCGAGCGGCGGCGGCGTGATCGGGCGGATATCGTCGACGCGGATGATGTGCCAGCCGAACTGCGTATGCACCGGCGTGTCGGTCATCTGGCCTTTCTTCAGATGCGTCGCCGCTTCCGCGAAGGCCGGCACGTACGCGCGCGGATCGGCCCAGTCGAGGTCGCCGCCGTTCTTCGCGGAGCCCGGGTCCTTCGAATACTGCTTCGCGAGGGCCTCGAAGCTCGCGCCGGCCTTGATCTTCGCGATCAGGTCCTTCGCCTGCTGCTCGTCGGGGACGAGGATGTGGTGCAGGTGATATTCGTTGCCGCCCTGTTCCTTCACCAACTGGTCGTAGCGCGCCTTCACGTCGGCGTCCGACGGCTTGTTGTTCTTCATGAAGTCTTGCAGCAGCGCGCGCAACACGACGGTCTGCTGCGCGACCGCGACTTGCGCCTTGACGGCCGGCTGATTCGGAATGCCGCGGCGGATCGCTTCCTGCATCAGGATCTCGCGGTTCACGAGTTCTTCGCGGACGGCCTGCTGTAGCTGCGGCGTATCCTGCTGGCCTTGCTGCACAAGCTGCGCAACCAGCGCGTCGGCGCGCGCTTTCGGAATCGGCGTGCCGTTCACGACGGCGATGTTCTGCGCGAAGGCCGGCGCAGCGACGCACGCAGCCAGCAGTACCCAGAGACGGGTTTTCTTCAAGGTCATGAAAAGTCCTGACGGGGCGACAAAAAAAGGAATATCGAGAGGGTTTACCGGGGACGCGCGCTGGCTTCGTCGGGCGTGAGCGCCGTGATCGCGAGCGCGTGGATGCCGCGCTGCATTGCCTCGGCCAGCGCATCATACACCATGCGATGCCGCGCCACGCGCGCCTTCCCGGCGAACGCCGGCGACACGATCGTCACGCTGTAATGGCCGCCGGCAGCCGCGCCGGCATGGCCCGCGTGCTGCGCGCTGTCGTCGCGCACGTCGAGCGACACGACCGGCGCGAGCGCCGCGCGCAGCCGCGCATCGATCAGCGCCGCGCGTTCGGCGGCGCCGGCGGTAAGGAACGCATCGCTCATTCTTCTTCCTTCATGTAACGCGACAGCCACAGGCTTTGCCCGACGATGAACACGAGCAGAATGCCGGTCGCGCCGAACAGCTTGAAGTTCACCCACGCGTTGGTCGAGAAGTGAAACGCGACGAACAGGTTCAGCACGCCGAGCAGCGCGAAGAACACCGACCAGACGACGTTCAGTTGCGACCACACGCGCGGCGGCAGCGTGATCTGCTTGCCCATCATCGCTTCGATCAGGTTCTTGCCGAAGCCGAGTTGCGACGCGATCAGCACGACCGAGAACGCCCAGTACAGCACCGTCGGCTTCCACTTGATGAAGGTCTCGTCGTGCAGCGCCAGCGTCGCGCCGCCGAACACGGTGACGATGCCGAGGCTCAGCCACAGCATCGGGTCGACCTTGCGGTGCCGCAACGCGACCCACGCGATCTGCACGAGCGTCGCGCCGATCGCCACCGCGGTCGCGGTGAAGATGCCCCAGAGCTTGAAGGCGACGAAAAAGAGGATGATCGGAAACAGATCAAACAGGAATTTCATGGTGCGCGCGGGCGAGCCGCTGAGTCCGTAAAGAGGGCGCGAGGCCGGGGCGGGCGACATCCGCCGCGCGGACGTGGCCGGCGGGTGCGAGGCCGCGCGCGCGGTTGAGTCGAAGGGTTGACCGCTTACTTCGGGTCGAATTGTAGCGCAGCCGAGTTGATGCAATACCGAAGGCCGGTCGGCGCGGGGCCGTCCTCGAACACGTGGCCGAGGTGCGCGCCGCAGTGCTTGCAGCGAACCTCGATGCGCAGCATCCCGTGCGAGCGGTCGGTTTTCTCCTCGACCACCTCGCCGTTGATCGGCCGGAAATAGCTCGGCCAGCCGCAGCCGGCGTCGAATTTGGTGTCCGATTCGAACAGCGGCGTGCCGCAGCACACGCAGTCGTACACGCCGCGGTCCCAGTGGTCCCAGTAGCGGCCGCTGAACGGGCGCTCGGTGGCCGCGTGGCGGGTCACCTCGTATTCGACGTCGGAAAGCTGCTTGCGCCAATCGGCGTCGTCCTTGCGCACCGGATACGCGTCGGTGTCGTGATCGTCCTGGCTCATGGTCGGGTCTCGTTGGGGCGGAAGAAGGGTTGCGTTACGACGAGCAGCTCACTTCGAGCGAACTCGCCCAGTCGGGCGGCAGCGCAGCATACGCTTCGTACTCCGGCTGCTCGTCGAACGGCCGGCGCAGCACGCGCGCGAGTCGTTCGACCTCACTGAAATCCTTTTGTGCCGCGCGCTCGATCGCGCTCTGCGCGAGATGGTTGCGCAGCACGTATTTCGGGTTCACGCGGTTCATCGCTTCGGCGCGCGCGGCGTCGTCGCGCGGCTCTTCGGCAAGACGCGCGCGATAGTCGACCGCCCATGCGTCGAACGCGGCGCGGTCGAGGAACAGGTCGCGCACCGGCGCGTCGTGCGTTGTTTCGTGCGGCATCGGGTTCTTCGACAGCTTCGCGAGGCGGCGGAACGTCAGCGTGAAGTCCGCGCGGTTCGCATGCATGATCTCGAACAGACGGTTCGCGAGCGCGTCGTCGCCGTCGCGCGCCAGTTCGAGGCCGAGTTTCGCGCGCATCCGCGTTTCGAGCGCCGGCGCGAAACGCGCCTTGAAGCGTTCGAGCACGCCTTGCGCATCGGCGATCGCCCGTTCGGTGCGGGCCTTCGCGTCGTTCGCGCCGCCGTCGTTGCCGTCGTGAGGACGGAACAGCGGCAGCAGCGCCTGCGCGAGGCAGAACAGGTTCCAGTACGCAACCTGCGGCTGCATCCGGTATGCGTAGCGGCCGTGCGTATCGGAGTGATTGCAGATGTGATTCGCGTCGAAGCCGTCGATGAAGCCGAACGGACCGTAGTCGATCGTGAGGCCGAGGATCGACATGTTGTCGGTGTTCATCACGCCGTGACAAAAGCCGACCGCCTGCCATTCGACCATCAGCGCGGCGGTGCTGCTCACCGCGTCGTCGAGCAGCGCGAGGTACGGATCGTCGGCGTCGCGGCAATGCGGGCGAAAATGTTCGATCACGTGATCCGCGAGTTGGCGCAGCGCGTCGATGCGGTCGTTCGCGTAGAAATGCTCGAAGTGGCCGAAGCGCACGAAGCTCGGCGACACGCGCGTGACGACGGCGGCCGTTTCGAGTTCCTCGCGCCGCACCGGCTGGTCCGAGCCGGTCACGGTCAACGCGCGCGTGGTCGGAATGCCGAGGTGATGCATCGCCTCCGAGCACAGGAATTCGCGGATCGACGAGCGCAGCACCGCGCGGCCGTCGCCCATCCGCGAATACGGCGTGCGGCCCGCGCCTTTCAGTTGCAGTTCGTAGCGGCGGCCCGCGTGTTCGATCTCGCCGAGGCCGAGCGCGCGGCCGTCGCCGAGCTGGCCGGCCCAGACGCCGAACTGATGGCCGGAATACACCGACGCATACGACATCGCGGACGGCGGCAGCGCGCGCGTGAAATTCCCGCTGAAAAAATCGGCGAACGCGCGATCGTCGACGACGCGCGGATCGATGCCGAGCATCGCCGCCGCGTCGGCGGAAAAGCCGATCACGTACGGCGCGGGCAGCGGCGCAGCGGGCAAACGCGTGACGAACGCCGCGCCGAGCGCCGCGAACGCGTCGTCGCGCGGCGCGGCGAGCGCGCGCGCGAGCGCGTCGAGCGGGCTGCCGGGCGCGAGCGCCGGGTCCGGCGTTGTTTCTGAAATGCCTGGTGAAAACGACATGTTGAGGGCCCAAGAGTAAGCCGATATTGTAAGGCGACCTCCGCCGGCCTGCTGGGCGTGGCGCGGCCCGCCGCGCACGGCCGCGCGAACGCCGGAACGACGCGAGAACGACACCCGACCGAGCGCAGGAAGACCCATGCCGATGCCGCCGCCGCTGCCTGGCCAGATGATGGACGTGCCGCTGAACCTGTCGTCGCTGCTCGCGCACGCGGCCCGTCACCACGGCGACACCGAGATCGTGTCCCGGCGCGTCGACGGCGACTCCGGCGAACTGCACCGCTATACGTATCGCGACTGCGAACGGCGCGCGAAGCGGCTCGCGCAGGCGCTGATCGCGCTCGGCGTCGCGCCGGGCGAACGCATCGGCACGCTCGCGTGGAACGGCTACCGCCACCTCGAGGCGTACTTCGGCGTGACCGGTTTCGGCGCGGTCTGCCATACGATTAATCCACGCCTTTTCATCGAACAGATCGCGTTCATCATCAACCACGCGGACGACCGCTACGTGCTGTTCGACACGACCTTCGCGGCGCTCGTCGACACGCTCGCGCCGCAGTGCCCGAACGTGCGCGGCTGGATCGCGCTCGCCGATGCGGCGCATCTGCCGGATCTGCGCACGCCGGTGCTCTGCTACGAGACGCTGCTCGATGCGCAGCCCGACGCGTTCGCGTGGCCCACGCTCGACGAGCGCAGCGCGTCGAACCTCTGCTACACGTCGGGCACGACCGGGCATCCGAAGGGCGCGCTCTATACGCACCGCTCGCAGGTGCTGCACGCGTACGGCGCGTCGCTGCCGGATTCGATGGCGCTGTCCGCGCGCGACGCCGTGCTGCCGGTCGTGCCGATGTTCCATGTGAACGCGTGGGGCATTCCGCACGCGGCGCCGCTGACCGGCGCGAAGCTCGTGTTTCCCGGCAAGGATCTCGACGGCCGGTCGCTGTACGAACTGATGGAAGCGGAGGGCGTCAGCTATTCGGCGGGCGTGCCGACCGTCTGGCTCGGGCTGCTCGCGTATGTGCGCGAGGCCGGCGTGCGCTTTTCGTCGTTGCGGCGGACCGTGATCGGCGGTTCCGCGTGTCCGCCCGCGATGCTGCGCACGTTCGAGGACGAGTACGGCGTGCAGGTGATCCACGCGTGGGGCATGACCGAAATGTCGCCGCTCGGCACGCTCGCGAAGCTGAACTGGGAGGAATCGCGGCGGCCGCCCGACGCGCAACGCGCGCTGCTCGAAAAGCAGGGCCGCGCGATCTGCGGCGTCGACATGAAGATCGTCGACGACAACGGCCGCGAACTGCCATGGGACGGCGTCGCGTTCGGCGACCTGCACGTGCGCGGCCCGTGGGTGATCGACCGTTACTTTCGCCAGCCGGCGTCGCCGCTCGTCGACGGCTGGTTCCCGACCGGCGACGTCGCGACGATCGACCCGGACGGCTTTCTCGGCATCACCGACCGCAGCAAGGACGTGATCAAGTCCGGCGGCGAGTGGATCAGTTCGATCGAACTGGAGAACATCGCCGTCGCGCATCCGGCGGTCGCGGAGGCCGCGTGCATCGCGTGCGCGCATCCGCGCTGGACCGAGCGGCCGCTGATCGTCGCGGTGCTGCATCCGGGCGCCGCGGTGACCCGCGACGAACTGCTTGCGTTCTACGAACGGAAGGTGGTGAAGTGGTGGGTGCCGGACGACGTGGTGTTCGTCGACGAACTGCCGCACACCGCGACCGGCAAGCTGCAGAAGCTGACGCTGCGCGAACGGTTCCGCGATTACGTGCTGCCGACGGCGGCCGATGCGCGCGACTGACCGACGACCCTGGACCGAACCATGAGAAGTGCGACCGACGTCTTGCTGCTGGTGGACCTGCAAAACGACTTCATGCCCGGCGGCGCGCTGGCCGTCGCGCGCGGCGACGAAATCGTGCCGCTCGTGAACCGGCTCGCGCGCGCGTTCAGCCACGTGGTGTTCACGCAGGACTGGCATCCGCGCGAGCACGTGTCGTTCGCCGCGAACCATCCGGGCCGGCAGCCGTTCGAGACGATCGCGCTGCCGTACGGCGAACAGGTGGTGTGGCCGATGCATTGCGTGCAGCACACCGAAGGCGCGGCGCTGCATCGCGGACTCGACGTGCCGCACGCGCGCGCGATCATCCGCAAGGGCCATCATGCGGACGTCGACAGCTACTCGGCGTTTGTCGAAGCGGACCGCCGCACGCCGACCGGTCTCGCCGGCTATCTGCGCGAGACCGGCGTTACGCGCGTGTGGTGCTGCGGGCTCGCGACCGACTACTGCGTCGCGTGGAGCGCGCTCGATGCGCGCGCGGCCGGTTTCGAGGTCGCGCTGATCGAGGACGCGTCGCGCGCGATCGATCTGAACGGTTCGCTCGCGCTGGCGTGGCGGCAACTGGCGGCGGCGGGTGTCGCGCGCGTGCGGTGGGCGGACGTGCTGACGGCCACCCACTGACTCCCGGCAGCAAGCCCCCCCTTCGCCTGCCGCCGACTCCGGGTATCATGCCGATAGCTGCGGCGGCGAGCCGCATCGTCCATTCCAATGCAATCGAAAAGGTGAACGCGTTGATCCGTCATATCGTGATGTGGAAGCTCAAGGAAACGGCAGAAGGCGCGTCGCGCGCCGAGAACCTCGACAAGCTGAAGCGCCTGCTCGAAGGCTGCCGCAAGCTCGTGCCGGGCACGCCGGCCCTTCTCGAAGTCGGTTTCGCCGAGCCGGGCCTTTTTTCGACCTTCGATATCGTGCTGGTCGCCGACTTCGCGGACAAGGCCGCGCTCGATGCGTACCAGGACCATCCGGACCACGTGGTCGTGAAGCAGTTCGCGCAGGCGGTCGCCGAAGCGCGTCAGTGCGTCGATTACGTCGTTTGAGTCGCGCGATGACGGAGACGCGCCGCACGCAGCCGGTGATCGAAAGTCCGTTCGTCGATTCGCTCGGCGCGCAGCTTGTCGGCGCGGCCGACGGCGCGAGCGAGGTCGTGCTGCCGCTCGCGGACCGTCACCTGAATACGTGGAACGTCGCGCACGGCGGCGTGACGATGACGCTCGCCGACATCGCGCTCGCGATGGCCGCGCGCTCGCTCGCGGGCGACGGCGTCGGCGTCGTCACCGTCGAGATGAAGGTGAACTTCATGCAGCCGGGGCGCGGCGAGTTGCGCGCGTTCGGCCGCGTGCTGCACCGCTCGACGACGATGGCCTATTGCGAAGGCGAGATCCGCGACAGCGAAGGGCACTTCGTCGCGAAGGCGCTCGGCACGTTCAAGTACATGCGCCGGCTCGCGGTCGGCCGCGACGTGACGGGTCAGCGGCTGCGCAGCGACCCGTCGGCGAAGCCCGGCCCGAGCGACGGCTGATCCGGTCGCCGCACGCGTGCCGCGCCGCATCGCAGGCACGCGCGGCGGTGCGTTGGCGCGCCGGCCGGGCCACGCCGGCCGCGCCGTATCTCAATCCGAACAGGGGCTCCCGATGCCGCAACTCAATCGCCAGATTCTGCTCGTGTCGCGTCCGACCGGCGCGGCGAGCGTCGACCATTTCCGGCTCGTCGACACGCCGCTCGCCGCGCTCGCCGACGGCGAGGTGCGCGTGCGCAACCACTACCTGTCGCTCGATCCGTACATGCGCGGGCGCATGAGCGACGCGAAGTCGTACGCGCCGCCGCAGCCGCTGAACGAAGTGATGATCGGCGGCACCGCCGGCGAGGTGGTCGAGTCGCGCAATCCGCGTTTTGCGGTCGGCGATTTCGTGGTGGGTACGCTCGGCTGGCAGGAATTCGGCACGTCCGACGGCGCGGGCCTCATGAAGGTCGAGACGTCGCGCGTGCCGCTGTCCGCGTATCTCGGCGTGGTCGGCATGCCCGGCGTCACCGCGTGGTATGGCCTGAACCGGATCATCGCGCCGAAGGCCGGGCAGACGATCGTCGTCAGCGCGGCGAGCGGCGCGGTCGGCAGCGTCGTCGGCCAGCTGGCGAAGCTCGCCGGCGCGCGCGCGGTCGGCATCGCGGGCGGCGCGGACAAGTGCCGCTACGTGACCGACACGCTCGGCTTCGACGCGTGCGTCGACTACAAGGCCGGCAATCTGCCGGCCGACCTCGCGGCCGCGACGCCGGACGGCGTGGACGGCGCGTTCGAGAACGTCGGCGGCGCGCTGCTCGACGCGACGCTCGAACGGATGAACCCGTTCGGTCGCATCGCGATATGCGGGATGATCGCCGGCTACGACGGCCAGCCGGTGCCGCTCGCGCAGCCCGCGCTGATCCTGCGCTCGCGGCTTCTCGTGCAGGGCTTCATCGTGACCGAGCATCTCGATCTGTGGCCGCAGGCGCTCGCCGAACTGGGCGACCTGGTCGCGCAAAAGAATCTGCTCTATCGCGAGACCGTTACGCAAGGGCTCGAAAACGCGCCGGAAGCGTTCCTCGGACTGCTGAAAGGCCGCAACTTCGGCAAGCAGTTGGTGAAGCTGATCTGACGCCGCCGTCCACCGTCCACCGTTGAAACCCGATTCGCTCATGTCCGATCCGTTCCAGTTCGACCACCGCGTGGCCGTCATCACCGGCGCCGCCAGCGGCTTCGGCCGTGCGTTCGCCGCGCACGGCGCGGCGCGGCGCATGAAGCTCGTGCTCGCGGACGTCGATGCCGCGGCGCTCGCGCAAACCGTGGACGCGCTGCGCGCGCAGGGCGCCGACGCGATCGGCGTGCCGACCGACGTCAGCGACGCCGCGCAGGTCGACGCGCTCGCGAACGCCGCGCTCGACGCGTACGGCGGCGCCCATCTGCTGTTCAACAATGCGGGTGTCGGCACCGGCGGCTTCGTGTGGGAAAGCAGCGCGAAAGACTGGGCATGGGTGTTCGGCGTGAACGTGATGGGCGTCGCGAACGGCCTGCGTTCGTTCGTGCCGATCATGCTGAAGCAGCCGGGACGCTCGCACGTGGTGAACACCGCGTCGGTCGCGGGGCTGCTGTCGCCGCCGGCCATGGGCGTGTACAACGCGTCGAAGCACGCGGTCGTGTCGCTGACCGAGACGCTTTATCACGACCTGCAAAGCGTCGGCGCGAACGTCGGCTGTTCGCTGCTGTGCCCGGCGTTCGTGCCGACCGGCATCGTGAAGGCGGAGCGTACGCGGCCGCCGGCGCTGCGCAACGATGCGCCGCCGACCCGCTCGCAACAGGCGGCGGACCTCCAATTGCAGCGCGCGGTGCGCGCGGGCAAGCTGTCGGCCGACGAGGTCGCGTCGCTCGCGTTCGACGCGGTGCGCGACGGACGCTTCTACGTGCTCACGCATCCGGCGATTCTCGCGACCGTGAAGCTGCGCCACGAGGACATCGAGACGCAGCGCGCGCCGACCGATCCGCTGTCGCTGAAGCCCGAGGTCAAGCGCGCTTCCTGACCATGCCGTTGAACCGGAACGTCGAACGGGTGCTCGCGATGATCGCGCGCGCCGCGCGCCCGTCGTACCACACGCTGACGCCGGCCGACGCGCGCGCCGCCTACGAGGCGGGCGCGTCGGTGCTGGAGATCGCGCCCGCGCCGATGCATGCGGTCGAAGACCTGCGCGTGCCGGCCCGCGACGGCGCATCGATCGGCGCGCGGCTCTACACGCCCATCGAGCCGCACTGGGCCGAGCCGCTGCCGGCGCTCGTGTATTTTCATGGCGGCGGCTTCACGATCGGCAGCGTCGCCACGCACGACGCGCTGTGCCGGATGTTCGCGCGCGACGCGCGGTGCGCGGTGCTGTCCGTCGATTACCGGCTCGCGCCGGAACACCGCTTTCCGACCGCGGTCCACGACGCGTTCGACGCGCTGCGCTGGCTCCGCGACACGCGGGCGAACACGCGATCGACGCCGCGCGCCTCGCGCTCGGCGGCGACAGCGCGGGCGGCACGCTCGCAACGGTCTGCGCGGTGCTCGCGTGCGATGCGGGCATCGCACCGGTGCTGCAACTGCTGATCTATCCGGGCACCAGCGCGCATCAGCGCAGCGCGTCGCACGAGCGGCTGGCGCACGGCTATCTGCTCGACGCGAAAACGATTCAGTGGTTTTTCTCGCAGTACGTGCGCGACGACGCCGATCGCGACGACTGGCGTTTCGCGCCGCTCGACGGCACGCACGGCGGCGAGGGCGGACCGGGCGGCGGCGCGCCGGACTTCGCGGGCGTCGCGCCGGCGTGGATCGCGGTCGCCGAATACGATCTGCTGGTCGACGAGGGCATCGCGTACGCGCACAAGCTGCGCGCCGCCGGCAACCGCGTGACGCTCGTCGAGTATCCTGGGATGATCCACGAGTTCTTCAAGATGGGCGGCTTCGTGCGCGAAGCGGTGGCCGCGCACGCGCACGCCGCGGCTGCGCTGCGCGATGCGTTCAGCGCCGGGTAAGCCGCCGCGCCCGCGTCGGGTCGAGCCAGTCAGACCACGTCAGGACACGTCGAAACGTTCGAACCGGTCGAACTCGCCGGGCCGCACGATCCGGTGCGAACCGTTGTCGTCGCTGCGTTCGATCGCAGCGACGTCGAGCGCCGCGCCGGCGCGCACGCCGACGCGAAGCGCGGTCGTGCCGCGCGTGCCGTACTCCGGCGTGTCGATGAACGCGGCCGACAGCACGCGTTCGCGTTCGAGCGGAATGCCGGTCGCGGGCAGTTCGTCGTCGCGGGCCTGCTGCGGATCGCGCATCATCGCGACGAGCCGTTCCAGCGGCACCGGCGGATTGGCGGCGCTCAGTTGCGCGAGTTCGGCGCGTTTTCTGACGAGCTTCGGCCACGGCGTGTCGAGCACCGCGTTCGAAATGCCGTGCGTGCCTTCCGGCAGCAGCGCGGGCGCCGTATCCGCACGGTTGCAGTACCACGCGAGTTCGCGCCGCTTCAGGTCGCCGACCAGCAGGTTGAAACCGTTGTACAGATCGCCGTCGCGCGCGACCTGTTGCAGGTAGCGGAGCGGCGTCGCTGGCAGGTTCGCGGCGCCGGCCAGCCAGTTCGAGACCAGCGTGCCGCGCGTCGGCGCGTCGGGCCGGGTTTCGTGCGGGGCGCGGTAGTTGGTCAGCGCGGCGAAGCGGCCGTCGCGCGCGATGCCGAGCCACGTGCCGCCGCCGACCAGGTCTCGGCCCGCGAGCACGTTCGGCGCGTCGTTCCACCAGTGCAGCGGTTCGGCCGTGCGGCGCAGGAACTCGTCGCGGTTCGCCGCGAGCGTGAGCAGCGCGCCGTCGCTCGCGTGCGGCCGCCAGTCGAACACGATCAGACACATGGCGCACGACCCGCGAAGACGCAACCCACGGCAGGTGTCTCAACCGTACCGGCAACGCACGCCACGCGCGGCACGCACACCGCCTGCCGAAGCGCCGCGCGGCGGCGCCAGCACCCCATCGGCCGCAACGCGTCAGTCCTCGGTCGGCAGCGCGTACGGCAGCGGCAGAATGCGCAGCGCCGGACCGTCGGCGGCGCCGAGATGCACGCTGCCCGATTCGAGCGCGGCGAGTTTCAGTTCGGCGAGCAGATCGACGCCGCCGTCCGGCGCGGCGGCCGCGTTGACGATCATCCCGCACGGCTGGCCCGGATCGTCGGAATGGAACAGTTCGACGCCAGGCCGCGCGGCGTCGACGCTTGCAGCGACGCTCGCGAGCGACGTGCGGCGCTTGATCGTGCCGCGATACTGGCTGCGGGCGACCACTTCCTGGCCCGGATAGCAGCCCTTGCGGAAGTTCACGCCGCCGAGCACGTCGTAGTTGACCATCTGCGGAACGAACTGTTCGGCGACCGGCTGCGTGATGCGAGGCTCGCCGGCGCGGATATCGAGCCAGTCCCATACCGCCGGCGACACGCGCGCGAGCGCGCCGTCGAGCGACGCGAGGCCGGCCTCGACCGCCGCCTTCGGCCCGACCCACAGATAACGCAGCCGGTCCGCCGCGTCGGGGACGCGGATCAACGTGCCCGACGGCGCGTCGATCGTCACGTGCACACCGTCCGGCAGCGCGTCGAACTGGGCCGCGAGCGCGCCGCGCACGTCGCCGGCGAAGCCGACCACCGCGAGACTGTCGCTCGCATCGGCGAGTTTCGCCTTCGCGCGCAGCACGAACATCGACAGCCGTTTCTGCACGGCCGCCTGCACGTCCTTCGCCACCATCAGCCGGATCGCGTCGGCGGACTTCCACACGAGGAACGACGCGAGGAGCCGCCCCTTCGGCGAGCAGTAGCCGGCGAGCCGCGCGCCGGTCACGTCGAGGTGCTGGACGTCGTTCGTCAACTGACCGTGCAGGAAGGTCGCCGCGTCGTCGCCGCTCGCGTCGATCACGCCGAACTGCGGCAGCACCGTGTACGCGCCGCCGTGCAGCACCGCGTCGAAGTCGGCGGAGGGCGGCTGGGCGGCGCCCGGTTGCGTCGGGGACGAGGATGGGGCGTGGGCGGAATCGGGCGGGACGTTCATGGATTCGGGGAACAGTCAATCCTGACTTTGGCTAGAGGGACCAGGTATTATAGAGGGTCCATCTGAGTCGTATTTTCATGTCCCTGCTGAAGAAATGCCTTGTCGCCGGCGTCGCGCTCGTCGTGGCTGCCGGGGCCGCGGTCGGCGGCGTCTGGTACTGGGCCGCCACGCCCGTCAAACTCGCCGCCGACCAGCTAGACGTCACCGTCAAGCCGCACAGCACCGTGCGCAGCGTCACCACCCAGTTGCGGCGCGGCGGCGTGCCGATCCAGACCGAACTGTTCATCGCGATGACGCGCGTGCTCGGGCTGCAAAGCCGGCTGAAATCGGGCAACTACGAGTTCAGGCGCGGCATCACGCCATACGAGGTGCTGCAGAAAATGGCGCGCGGCGACGTGAACGAGTACGTGGTGACCATCATCGAAGGCTGGACCTTCAAGCGGATGCGCGAGGAACTGGACGCGAATCCGGCGCTGCGCCACGACGCGGCGAGCCTGACCGACGCGCAACTGCTGAGCGCGATCGGCGCGCCGCCGGCGCCGCACGACAGCGGCGAGGGGCTGTTCTTCCCGGACACCTATCTGTTCGACAAGGGCACGAGCGACCTCGACGTGTACCGCCGCGCGTACCGCGAGATGCAGACGCGTCTTGCGCAGGCATGGGCCGCGCGCACGCCCGGTCTGCCGCTGAAAACGCCGTACCAGGCGCTGACGCTCGCGTCGCTCGTCGAGAAGGAGACCGGCCGCGCGAGCGACCGCGCGCTGGTCGCCGCGGTGTTCGCGAACCGGCTGCGCGCGGGGATGCCGCTACAGACCGATCCGTCGGTGATCTACGGCCTCGGCGCCAACTACGACGGCCATCTGCACAAGCGCGACCTGCAGACCGACACTCTTTACAATACGTACCTCCGGATGGGCCTGCCGCCGACGCCGATCGCCCTGCCGGGCGAGGCCGCGCTCGAAGCCGCGCTGAACCCGGCGGTCACGACCGCGCTGTACTTCGTCGCGAAGGGCGACGGCAGCAGTATCTTTTCCAACACGCTCGGCGACCACAACAAGGCCGTCGACAAATACATTCGGGGTCAATGATGGTGCGGGGCAAGTTCATCACGTTCGAAGGCATCGACGGCGCGGGCAAGACGACCCATCTCGAATGGTTCCGCGACCGGCTCGCGGCGAGGCCGGCCGCCGCGGGCCACGCGGTCGTGATGACGCGCGAGCCGGGCGGCACGCCGCTCGGCGAGACGCTGCGCGAGATCGTGCTGCACCAGCCGATGGACCTCGAAACCGAAGCGTTGCTGATGTTCGCCGCGCGCCGCGAGCATCTGGCGCGCGTGATCGAGCCGGCGCTCGCGCGCGGCGACTGGGTGCTGTCGGACCGCTTCACCGACGCGACGTTCGCGTACCAGGGCGGCGGCCGCGGCCTGCCGCGCGACAAGCTGGAAGCGCTCGAACGCTGGGTGCAGGGCGGCTTCGAGCCGGACCTGACCGTGCTGTTCGACGTGCCGACCGACACCGCGAGCGAGCGGCGCGGCGCCGCGCGCGCGCCGGACCGGTTCGAGAGCGAGACCGACGCGTTTTTCGCCCGCACCCGCGCCGAATATCTGCGTCGCGCGCAGGAGGCGCCGTACCGGTTCGCGATCGTCGACGCGACGCTGAACGTCGACGAGATTCGCAAACGACTCGAAGTCGTTATCGCAACGCTTTGATTTTTCGATGAATTAAGCCGCGCAAATAACGGCGACCGAACCTCAAGTAAAATCTCTTTTGTGCCTCTAACCCGCTGACGAAAATGATTTATCCGTGGCAAACCGATGACTGGAGCCGCCTGCAGCAGTTGCGCAACCACTGGCCGCACGCACTGCTGCTGCACGGCCAGGCCGGCATCGGCAAGCTGCATTTCGCGCAGCATCTCGCGCAGGGTCTGCTGTGCGAGGCGCCGCAGCCGAACGGCGAGCCGTGCGGCCGCTGCGTCGCGTGCGGCTGGTTCGCGCAGGGCAACCATCCGGACTACCGGATCGTCGTGCCGGAAGCGCTTGCCGCGCTGGCCGGCGCCGCGCCCACCGACGACAAGGCCGACAAAGCCGATAAGGACGACGGCGGCGACGGCAAGAAGACCCGTGCGCCGAGCAAGGAAATCCGCATCGAACAGGTGCGCGCGCTGCTGGACTTCAGCGGCGTCGGCTCGCACCGCGGCGGGATGCGCGTGGTCGTGCTGTATCCGGCCGAGGCGCTGAACGTCGCGGCCGCGAACGCGTTGCTGAAGACGCTCGAAGAGCCGCCGCCCGGCGTCGTGTTTCTGGTCGTGTCCGCGCGGGTCGACCGGCTGCTGCCGACGATCATCAGCCGCTGCCGTCAGTGGCCGATGGGTACGCCGTCACCGCAGGCGGCGCGCGCATGGCTCGCGGCGCAGGGTGTCGCCGACGCCGACGCGCTGCTCGCCGAAGCCGGCGGCGCGCCGCTCGGCGCGCTCGCGCTGGCCGGCGACGACAGCCGGACGCTGCGCGACTGGACCCTCGCGCAACTGGCCGCCGGCGCCCGGTGCGACGCGTTCGCGTGCGGCGAGGCGTTGCAGAAGCTGCCGGTGCCGCTCGTGCTCGGGTGGCTACAGCGCTGGCTGTATGATCTGCTGGCCGAGCGCACGGCCGGGCGGCCGCGCTATTTTCCGCAGGCCGGCGCCGCGCTGTCGCGCTGCGCGGCCGCGCTCGATCCGACCGCGCTCGCGCGCTACACGAGGACGGTCACGCGCCAGCGCGCGATCGAAAACCATCCGCTCAACGCGCGGCTCGTCTTCGAGGAACTGTTCCTCGGCTACCGCGATATGTACGCGTGAACCCGCGCTCACGTTT
>Ga0164242_10002629_pt1 | contig 20763 bp, 15 predicted proteins | sample OricomgcompostMG_FD_108783 | JGI IMG/M metagenome (GOLD analysis project Ga0164242, IMG submission 108783) | Miracle-Growth compost microbial communities from Emeryville, California, USA - Original compost - Miracle growth compost (MG) ... | reverse complement strand
CCACGCTCTTACACATCCCCAATCCCGAATCCCGAATCCCATGCTAGAGAAAGTCCTCATCGCCAACCGCGGCGAAATCGCCCTGCGGGTGCTGCGCGCCTGCCACAGCCTCGGCATCAAGACCGTGGCGGTGCATTCCACCGTGGACCGCAACCTCAAGCACGTGGGGCTGGCCGACGAGTCGATCTGCATTGGCCCCGGCCCGTCCGCCGACAGCTATCTCAATATCCCGCGCATCATCGCCGCGGCCGAGATCTCCGACGCCAACGCGATCCACCCCGGCTACGGCTTCCTCTCCGAGCGCGCCGACTTCGCCGAGCAGGTGGAACAGTCCGGCTTCGTCTTCATCGGCCCCACCGCCGAGGTGATCCGCCTGATGGGCGACAAGGTGGAGGCGATCCGCGCGATGAAGGCCGCCGGCGTGCCCTGCGTGCCCGGCTCCGGCGGTCCGCTGGGCGACGACGTGGAAGAGAATCTGCGCATCGCCCGCGACATCGGCTACCCGGTCATCATCAAGGCCGCCGGCGGCGGCGGCGGCCGCGGCATGCGCGTGGTGCGCACCGAGGCGCACCTGGCCAACTCCATCGTGATGACCAAGCAGGAGGCCAAGGCGGCCTTCGGCAACGACCAGGTGTACATGGAAAAATTCCTGGAGAACCCGCGCCACGTGGAGATCCAGGTGCTGGCCGACGGCCAGGGCCATGCCATCCACCTGGGCGAGCGCGACTGCTCGATGCAGCGCCGCCACCAGAAGGTGGTCGAGGAGGCGCCCGCGCCCGGCATCACCCCCGAGCTGCGCGCCGAGATCGGCAAGGTCTGCGTGGACGCCTGCCTGCGCATCGGCTACCGCGGCGCCGGCACCTTCGAGTTCCTGTTCGAGAACGGCCGCTTCTACTTCATCGAGATGAACACCCGCATCCAGGTGGAGCACCCGGTGACCGAACTGATCACTGGGGTCGACCTGGTGCGCGAGCAGCTCTTGATCGCCGGCGGCGAGAAGCTGACGATCCGCCAGGAGGACATCAAGATCGCCGGCCACGCCATCGAGTGCCGCGTCAACGCCGAGGACCCGGACAGCTTCCTGCCCTCGCCCGGCACGGTGAAGCGCTTCGAGGCGCCCGGTGGCCCCGGCGTGCGCGTGGACACCCACCTGTACGACGGCTACCGCATCCCGCCCAACTACGACTCGATGATCGGCAAGCTGATCGTACACGGCCCCGACCGCGCCACCGCCATCGCGCGCATGCGCCTGGCGCTGGCCGAGACGGTGATCGAGGGCGTGAAGTGCAACATCCCGCTGCAACAGCGGATCATGGCCGACGTCGGCTTCCAGCAGGGCGGCCAGAACATCCACTACCTGGAGAAGCGGATGGCCGAGCAGAAAGAACACAAGGCGAGTGGCGAGTGAAGACGGGCGAGAAGTGAGTGAGGAGGAGCGAGGAGTGAGAGAAAGCACTCCGATGCGGCCTCCAGCAATCCCAGCAACCCCTGACTCTTCTCTCACTCTTCACTCGTGGACTCTCACTCCTCGATCCTGGACTCTCACTTCTCGCCCATGCCCTTCCTCGAACTCTCCCTCACCATCCGCGCCGAACAGCAGCCGCGCACCGAGGAAGCGCTGGACGACCTCGGCGCACTGTCGATCACCCTGCAGGACGCCGACGCGGAGACGCCCGACGAGCAGGCGATCTTCGAACCGGGCGTGGGCGAACTGCCGCTATGGCCCACCCTCACCCTGAATGCGCTGTTCGAGGCCGGCGCCGACCGGCGCGGCCTGGGCGAGGCATTGGGCGAGCTGCTGCCCTGGCTGGAGCCGGGCCAGATCGCCTTCCGCGACGTGCCCGACGAGGACTGGGAACGCGCCTGGATGGATCAGTTCAAGCCGATGCCGTTCGGCCGCCGGCTGTGGATCTACCCGTGGAATATCGAGCCGCCGGACGACGCCGGCCTGGTGGTGGTGCGGCTCGACCCCGGCCTGGCCTTCGGCAGCGGCACCCATCCCACCACCGCGCTGTGCCTGGAATGGCTGGACGGCCTCGACCTCGCCGGCCGAACCGTCATCGACTACGGCTGCGGCTCGGGCATCCTCGCCATCGCCGCACTCAAGCTCGGCGCCGCCGCCGCGGTGGGCGTGGACAACGACCCGCAGGCGCTGGCCGCCTCCGCCGACAACGCCGGGCGCAACGGCGTGGCCGACCGCCTCGCGCTGTTCCTGCCCGAGCACCACGTGGTCGAGCCGGCCGAGGTGTTCGTCGCCAACATCCTGGCCGGCCCGCTGGGCGAACTGGCGCCGACCTTCGCCGCGGCGGCGAAACCGGGCGCGCCGTTTGCCATCTCCGGCATCCTCGACGGCCAGCAGGACGAACTGCTGCAGCGCTACGCCGCCTGGTTCGACGACTTGCGCGTGGACACCCGCGAGGACTGGGTGCGGATCAGCGGCCGCCGGCGCGGCTGACCTCCACGCCTCCCGCGCCCGCCGCCACATCCGTCCGGCTCCCCGCCCGCACCCGCCGCTGCCCGTACGCACGCCCACGAGGCCCTTGCCCCACCCGGCACGCGCGGACCCGCCCGGCGACGCCCTGCTAAGCTTGCCGAGGCCCCGCCGAAACCGTCCCATGTACACGCAATGCCCCGAATGCCTGTCCGTGTTCTCGCTGGATGCGCGCACGCTCGCGCAGGCGCACGGCTTCGCGACCTGCGGACATTGCGGCGCCGGCTTCGACAGCCTCGCCACGCTCGCCGAGCACCTGCCGCCGGAACCGTTCCGCGAACTGCCCGCGCACGAGCCGGCACTCGAGCCGCCGCGCCTCGACCTCGCGGTGTACCGGCCGCGCCCGCCCGGAGAGCCGCTGCCAGCGCCCACGACGGCGGCAGCGCCTGTCGCGACGGCGGAAGAAGACCTCGCAAACCTGAGCTTCACCCCGCGTTTCGCCCGGCCCCGGCCCCGACGCTGGCCGTGGATCGCCGCCTGCCTGCTGCTCGCGCTGCTGCTCGCCGCGCAGCTGGCATGGGCCTGCCGCGACGCCTTGATCGCCAATCCCGTCGTGGGGCCGCGCCTGCGCCAGGCCTGCGCCGCGCTGGGCTGCGAGCTGCCGCTGGTCCGCGACGTGCGCCGGCTGCGCCTGCTCGCCCGCGACGTGCAGGCCCACCCCTCGGTGCCGGGCGCGCTGCTGATCAGCGCCACCGTGCGCAACGACGCCACCTTCGCCCAGCCCTGGCCGGTGCTCGCGGTCACCCTGTTCGACGTCGACGGCAAGCGGCTGGCGATGCGCCGGCTGCGCCCCGCCGAGTACCTCGGCGACAGTGCCGAACAGGGCCGCGGCCTGGCCCCCAACGGCATCGCCACGCTGGTGCTGGAGGTGGACGACCCCGGCCAGCGCGCGGTGACCTTCTCGCTGGATTTCGAATAGCCCGCCGGCGTTTTTCGGGCACGGCGCACTTAAATTTGTCGGCCCACGCGGGTACACTCGGTACCCCCGCGCCGTTTCGCAAGGCGTGGCCTCGGACCCGCCGCGGCACGCGGCAACTGCCATAACCATGGCGACGGCCCACGCAGCCGTCGCGTCAGCTCGTGAGGGGACATGCCCGTGAACGCCGTCAGACTGCCTGCCAACGGGGCCACAAGGGAAGCCTCGTCGCAGAGCGCGCTGAGCGAATGCGTCAGCCGTACCGTGCGCCGCTATCTCGCCGACATCGGCGACACGGAATGCAGCGAGGGCCTTCATGCGCTGGTGATCCGCGAGGTCGAGGGGCCGCTGCTGCGCGAGGTGCTGGCCTTCCACGACGGCAACCAGAGCCGCGCCGCCGCCGCGCTCGGCATCAATCGCGCCACCCTGCGCAAGAAACTCACCTCGCTCGGCCTGCTGTAGCCGCGCAGGCATTTGGCCGTCCAAACGGCCGCCCCACCCGGGCAACGGCCCTGCCGGCTCGGCTATAATGCGTGGCTTTCCCGTCCGGAAACCCCGCCATGACCCCATCCGCCGCCCCCATCCGCCGTGCGCTGCTCAGCGTCTCGGACAAGACCGGACTGGTCGAACTCGGCCGGCGCCTGGCGGCCAAGGGGGTGGAACTGCTCTCCACCGGCGGCTCGGCCCGGGCGCTGCGCGAGGCCGGCGTGGCGGTGAAGGACGTCAGCGAGCTGACCGGCTTCCCCGAGATCATGGATGGCCGCGTCAAGACCCTGCACCCCAAGGTGCACGGCGGCCTGCTGGGCCGGCGCGGCACCGACGACGCGGTGATGGCCGAACTGGACATCGCGCCCATCGACCTGCTGGTGCTCAACCTCTACCCGTTCGAGGCCACCGTCGCCCGCCCCGACTGCACGCTGGAACAGGCCATCGAGAACATCGACATCGGCGGACCGGCGATGCTGCGCTCGGCGGCCAAGAACTGGAACGACGTGGGCGTGCTCACCTCGCCCGGCCAGTACGAGGAAGCGCTGGCCGAGATCGAGCAGACCGGCGGCCTCTCGCGCGCCACCCGCTTCAGGTTGGCGGTGGCCGCGTTCGACAACGTGGCCAACTACGACGGCGCGATCAGCGACTACCTCTCGGGCCTGAAGCTGGACGACGCGCATGAAACCATCGCCGGCCACGACGCCTTCCCCGGCCAGGTCAACAGCCGCTTCGTCAAGCTGATGGACCTGCGCTACGGCGAGAACCCGCACCAGCAGGCCGCGTTCTATCGCGACCTGCATCCTGCGCCCGGCACGCTGGCGACCTTCAGGCAGTTGCAGGGCAAGGAACTGTCGTTCAACAACATCGCCGACGCCGACGCCGCGTGGGAATGCGTGCGCAGCTTCACCAAGCCCGCCTGCGTGATCGTCAAGCATGCCAACCCCTGCGGCGTGGCGGTGAGCCTGGACGGCATCGGCCAGGCCTACGACCTGGCCTACCAGACCGACCCCACCTCGGCCTTCGGCGGCATCATCGCCTTCAACCGCGAGGTGGACGGCGCCACCGCCCAGGCCATCGTCGCGCGCCAGTTCGTCGAGGTGGTGCTGGCGCCGGCCTATGCCGAGGACGCGCTCAAGGCCTTCGCCAGGAAGGGCAACGTGCGCGTGCTGGCGATCCCGGTGCCGCCCGGCACCGACCTGGCGGCGGCGCACCCGGGCAACAACGTCAAGCGCGTGGGCTCGGGCCTGCTGATCCAGACCGCCGACACCGGCATGGTCGGCCCGGGCGAGCTCAAGGTCGTCACCAGGGTGGCACCCACGCCGCAGCAGATCGACGACCTGATCTTCGCCTGGAAGGTGGCCAAGTTCGTCAAGTCCAACGCCATCGTCTACGCCAGGGACCGCCGGACCATCGGCATCGGCGCCGGCCAGATGAGCCGCGTCTACAGCGCCAGGATCGCCGGCATCAAGGCCGCCGACGAGAAGCTGGAGGTACGCGGCTCGGTGATGGCGAGCGATGCCTTCTTCCCGTTCCGCGACGGCATCGATGCCGCCGCCGCGGCCGGCATCGGCGCGGTGATCCAGCCCGGCGGCTCGATGCGCGATGCCGAGGTGATCGCCGCCGCCGACGAGCACGGCATGGCGATGGTGTTCACCGGGATGCGCCATTTCCGCCACTGAGGGCCTGTCCGCGGACCTTTCGCAGTCGCGACCGGAACCGGCCGGGCCACCGCAACCGTCTCGCTACGCCTATTCCTGCCTCAGCGCATCGTGCCGCTGCCCCACCGCAGCGCTGCCGGCCGCGCGCCGGGCGTAGCGGCGCGCCAGCACCGCGCAGACCATCAGCTGGATCTGGTGGAACACCATCAGCGGCAGCACGATCATGCCCAGCGAATGGCCGGCGAACAGCACCTTGGCCATCGGCACGCCGCTGGCCAGGCTTTTCTTGGAGCCGCAGAACACGATGGTAATCTCGTCCTCGCGGGCGAAACCCAGCAGGCGCGCGCCATAGCGCGTGATCAGCAGCAACAGGGCCAGCAGGATCGCGTCGACCACCACCAGGCCGCCCAGCACCGGCAGCGGCGTCTGCCGCCACAGCCCCTGCAGCACGGCGGCGCTGAAGGCGGTGTACACCACCAGCAGGATCGATCCCTGGTCCACCAGCCCCACCAGCGGCTTGTGGCGCTGCACCCAGCCGCCGATCCAGCGCTGCGCCACCTGCCCGGCCACGAACGGCACCAGCAACTGCATGACGATGCCGCCCACCGCGTGCCAGGACATGCCGCCCTGCCCGTGCGCCTCCAGCACCAGCCCGACCAGCAGCGGCGTGATGAAGATGCCCAGCAGGCTCGACGCGGAGGCCGCACAGACCGCCGCCGACACGTTGCCGCGCGCGATCGAGGTGAAGGCGATCGACGATTGCACCGTGGACGGCAGACAGCACAGGAAGACCACGCCCAGGTAGAGATCCCGGGTCACCAGCGGCTGCAGCAGCGGCTTCAGCGCCACGCCCAGCAGCGGGAACACCGCGAAGGTGCTCAGCAGCACGCACAGGTGCAGCCGCCAGTGGGTAAGGCCGGCCAGCGCCGCCTCGCGCGAAAGCTTGGCGCCGTGCAGGAAGAACAGCAGCGCGATCGCCACGTCCGCCAGCGCGTCGAAGGCCCGGGCGCCCCAGCCGCGGCACGGCAGCACGCTGGCCAGCAGCACGGTGGCCAGCAGGGCGCAGATGAAGCGATCGGGCAGGTAGCGGCGCAGGGACATGGGATCCACCGTACAGGACGGCTCGACGAGGCGACGTGACTATTGCAGCGTCGCCGTACTGATAAATCAAATCGTTTTATCTGATCTCGTGATAACTTGAATGCATGAATGTCAGCCTGCGCCAGCTGCGCGCCTTTCTCGCCGTGTCGCGCCAGCGGCACTTCCGCCGCGCAGCCGAGCAGGTGCACCTGACCCAACCCGCGGTCAGTCGCCACATCGCCGAGCTGGAGGCCGAACTGGGCGTGCGGCTGTTCGACCGCAACACCCGCGAGGTGGTCCCCACCGAGGCCGGGCGCTACCTCCACAATGCCGTGGAACGCGTGCTCGACGAGCTGGAAAGCGTGCTGGCCCACGTCCATTCCGAGGGCGAGAGCCGGCGCGGCACCGTGCGCGTGGCCGCCGCGCCCACGCCGTCGGCCGAGCTGATGCCGCGCTGCATCGCCGAATGCGCGCGCGACTGGCCGGAGCTGACCCTGCACCTGCACGACCGCACCCAGACCGAGGTGCTCGACAGCGTGCGCGGCGGCGAGGTGGATTTCGGCGTCACCATCGATCCGCCCGGCAGCGGCGAGTTCGAGCGCGAGACCATCATGCACGACCCCTTCGTGCTGGTCTGCCGGAGCGACCATCCGCTCGCCCGTCTCGGCCGCGTGCCGTGGAAGAAACTGCGCGGCGAACCCCTGGTGTTGCTCGACTATTCCTCCGGCAGCCGCCGCCTGATCGACCAGGTGCTCGACGAACAGCGCATCGAGGCACGGGTGACGCAACAGACCAGCCACACCCACACCGCCTTCCGCATGGTCGAGGCGGGCCTGGGCAGCAGCATCACCCCGGGCCTGTCGCTGCCGGAATCGCCCCGGCTGGCGGTGCGCCCGCTGGTGCCCACGGTAAAGCGCGCCATCACCCTGATTCGCCGCCGCCACCGCTCGCTGTCGCCGGTGGCCGAGCTGGTATGGACCCGCCTGCGCGACATGGCCGCCGAACAGGAGCGGCGCGCGCAGCGCTGAGCGTTTGTGAATTTTTCAAACGCTCAGCCCGGCCATGGATGGCCGGGCGCGGATCAGCCACGCAAGTGGCCGATCCGCGGAGGCGCGTACGGACAGCCGCCGGACACGCCGATAAACATGCCGCATCTCGCGGCATGTTTCACAGGCGCTGAGCGCCCTGCGGACATGGCGCTCACGCGGCGTTGAAGCCGGGGCGGCTAGCCTGAACCCGGCTTTCCGCGGGAACGCGACATGCGCTACGAACTGTATTACTGGACCGGCATCCAGGGCCGCGGCGAATTCGTGCGGCTGGCGCTGGAAGACGCCGGCGCGGACTACGTCGACGTGGCGCGCGAGCGCGGCGACGACGCCATGGCGCCCTACCTGCAAGGCGATCGCGCCGGCGCCCGGCCGTTCGCCCCGCCATTCCTCAAGGCCGGCCGCACGGTGGTGGCACAGACCGCGCTGATCCTGGCCTGGCTCGCGCCCCGGCTAGGCCTGGTGCCCGAAGGCGCCGCCGCCCGCCTGCAGGCGCAGCAACTGCAGTTGACCATCAGCGACATGGTGGCCGAAGTCCACGACACCCATCACCCGGTCGCCGCCAGCCTGTACTACGAGGACCAGCGCGAGGCGGCCCGGCAGCGCGCGGCGGATTTCCGCCGGCTGCGCCTGCCCAAGTTCCTGGGCTACTTCGAGGACGTGCTGGCGGCCGGCGACGGCCTGCACGCGCTGGCCGGACATTCATACGTGGACCTGTCGCTGTTCCAGCTGATGAGCGGCCTGCACTATGCCTTTCCCCGCGCGATGCGCCGGCTCCGGCCCGAGCTGCCGCACCTGCACGCACTCGCCAGCCGCGTCGCGGAGCGGCCGCGCATCGCCGCCTACCTGGCCTCGCCGCGGCGCCTCGCCTTCAACGAAAGCGGCATCTTCCGCCACTATCCGGAACTCGACGCCACGCGTTGATATGGCGCCTGCAATGCGCTCCCCGCCCAGTCCATCTATCGCGGGAGCAGCCAGAACCATGACGCAGGCTGAACCGCTGGTTGGCATGAGGCGGCTCCGGTCGCGGCTGAAGCCGCTCCCACAAGCACAAGTCGGTAGACGATGACAAACCACCATCGTTCGCCCTGGGCGAAGTCGAAGGCTTGCCTCGATGGCCTCGTGCTGCATGCATGGTGCTCTACCTGTGGGGACCATGGTCTTTGGTTTACCGCCGGGCCACCAGCTTTTTGTGGGAGCTTTTTGTGGGATCGGCTTCAGCCGCGACTGGCACCCCACGGTATGGCACTGAAGTCGCGGCTCAAGCCGCTCCCACAAGCACAAGTCGGTTGGCGATGACAAACCAACGTCGTTCGCCCTGAGCGAAGTCGAAGGCTTGCCTCGGCGGCACTGCCCCAGACAGTTGCTCCCACCAAAAGCCCAGGCATCCGGGATTCGATCGGCCCGTCGTTCCTTGTGGGAGCCACTGTCGGTGGAAGCATGTCTTGGGGACTTCCTTGTGGGAGCGGCTTCAGCCGCGACCTGGAACCGCGTGGCCGCTCAGCCGCCGTCGTCCGACGAGGACGCCTCGGCCGGCTTGCTCTTGCCCCACTCCAGGATCTTGTACATCACCGGCTGCACCGGCGGCGCGCCGTTCTGCGCGTGCAGGCGTCCCTGCGGGTCGACCATGTAGGTCTGCGGGATACCGTGCTTGGGCCGCACCACCACCATGTACACGCGGCCATTCTGGCGGAACTCCTCCACCGTGTCGTCGCCCTGCTGGCGCACGCGCACGTCGGGCGGCGGCGGCCGGTCGCCGGCCGTGGCCTGGCTGTCGCCGGGCATCTTCGGCGCCGGGATCGGCTTGCTCGGGTAGCGGCTCGGCGTGGTCTCGGCCGGCGTCTCCTCCGGCGCGGGCGCGCTGTGCGCCGACGCCGGCGCGGTGGCCTTCACGCCGGGATCGTCGATGCCGGGCGGCGGCGGCGCGGGCGCGAACGCCGGCTTGCCGCCGGAGGTGGTCTGTGCCAAGAGCGGCGCCGCGGCAAGCGCGGCAAAAACGAACAGGCAGGAGCGGATAACGGGTTTCATGACGGCGGCCTCGTTGGGGAAAGCGAGCATACCAGCGCCCCGGGATGCGTTCCCGTGAACCGCACGCAGCGGCCGCGCATGCGAGAATCGGCGTATGTCCAAGCTCATCCTGATCGACGGCTCGTCCTACCTCTACCGCGCCTTCCACGCGCTGCCGCCGCTGTCCAACGCGCACGGCGAGCCCACCGGCGCGCTGTTCGGCGTGGTCAACATGCTGCGCGCCACGCTGAAGGCGAAACCCGACTACGCCGCCTTCGTCAGCGACGCCTCCGGCCCCACCTTCCGCAACGCGCTGTACGACCAGTACAAGGCCAACCGGCCGCCGATGCCCGACGAGTTGCGCGCGCAGATCGAGCCGATGCTGGCGATCGTCGCCGCGCTGGGTTTCCCGATCCTGCGCGAGCCGGGCGTGGAGGCCGACGACGTGATCGGCACGCTGGCCCTGCAGGCGCACGCGCAGGGCATCGAGGTGGAGATCTCCACCGGCGACAAGGACCTGGCCCAGCTGGTGCGCCCCGGCATCACCCTGGTCAACACCATGACCAGCACCACGCTGGACAACGACGCGGTGCGGGCCCGCTTCGGCGTGCCGCCCGAGCACATCGTGGATTTCCTCGCGCTTACCGGCGACAGCATCGACAACGTGCCCGGCGTGCACAAATGCGGCCCCAAGACCGCCGCCAAATGGCTGGCCGAATACGGTTCGCTGGACGGAGTGATCGCGCATGCCGGCGAGATCGGCGGCAAGATCGGCGAGTACCTGCGCGAGGCGCTGCCGCGGCTGCCGCTGTCGCGCGAGCTGGTGACGATCAAGACCGACGTGCCGCTGCGCGAGGGCCCGGCCGACCTGGCCCTGCGCGGGCCGGACACCCTGCAACTGCGCGAGCTGTATACGCGCTACGAGTTCAGGGCGGCGTTGAAGGAGCTCGAAGAGGCGGGACCCGGGACTCGGGACCCGGGACTCGGCAAAGAGCGCAAAGCGCCAGACTCGCCCGACTCGGCTTTTCCGGGTCCCGAGTCCCGAGTCCCGGGTCCCGCCGACTACGAACTGGTCACCACCCAGGCCCAGCTCGACGCCTGGCTGGACAAGCTGCGCGCCGCGCCGCTGATCGCCTTCGACACCGAGACCACCAGCCTCGACGCGATGCGGGCCGAGATCGTCGGCCTCAGCCTGTCGGTGCAACCGGGCCAGGCCTGCTACGTGCCGCTGGCGCACGACTACGCCGGCGCACCGGCCCAGCTCGACCGCGACGCGGTCCTTGCCGCGCTGAAACCGCTGCTGGAAGACCCGGCGAAGCCCAAGCTCGGCCAGCACGCCAAGTACGACATGAACATCCTGTCGCACTACGGCATCACGGTGCGCGGGCTCAGGCACGACACCATGCTGGAATCCTACGTGTGGAACGCCACCGCCACGCGCCACGACATGGACTCGCTGGCGCGCAAGTACCTCGGCTACGAGACGGTGAAATACGAGGAAGTGGCCGGCAAGGGCGCGAAACAGATCCCCTTCTCGCAGGTCGACCTGGACACCGCCTGCCGCTACGCCGCCGAGGACGCCGACGTCACCCTGCGCCTGCACCACGCGCTGTGGCCCAGGCTGGAAGGCGAGCCTAGCCTGCGCAAGGTGTACGAGGCCATCGAGATCCCGCTGGTGCCGGTGCTGGCCGGGATGGAGCAGCGCGGCGTGCTGATCGACGTGGCCGAGCTGCGCCGGCAGAGCCAGCAATTGGGCAAGCGCATGCTGGAACTGCAACAGCAGGCCTACGCGGTGGCCGGGCGCGAGTTCAACCTCGATTCGCCCAAGCAATTGCAGGCGATCCTGTTCGACGAACTGGGCCTGCCGGCCAAGCTGAAGACGCCCAAGGGCCAGCCGTCCACCAACGAGGAGGCGCTGGAAGCCATTGCCGACGAGCACGCGCTGCCGCGGCTGATCCTCGACTACCGCGGCCTGGCCAAGCTGCGCTCCACCTACACCGACAAGCTGGCCGGCATCGTCAACCCGCGCACCGGCCGGGTGCACACCAGCTACCACCAGGGCGCGGTGGCCACCGGGCGGCTGTCCTCGTCCGATCCCAACCTGCAGAACATCCCGGTGCGCACCGAGGAAGGCCGGCGCATCCGCCAGGCTTTCGTGGCGCCGCAAGGCTGGCGGGTGATGGCCGCCGACTACTCGCAGATCGAGCTGCGCATCATGGCCCACCTGTCCGGCGACGAGGGCCTGCTCAAGGCCTTCCACGAGGGCGGCGACGTGCACCGCGCCACCGCCGCCGAGGTGTTCGGGCTCAAGCCCGAGGAAGTTACGCCCAACCAGCGCCGCGCCGCCAAGGCGATCAACTTCGGCCTGATGTACGGCATGAGCGCGTTCGGTCTGGCCCGCCAGCTCGGCGTGGGCCGCGGCGAGGCGGCCGACTACATGGCCCGCTACTTTTCCCGCTACCCCGGCGTGCACGCCTTCATGGAAGCCACCCGCGAGCGGGCGCACCGCGACGGCTACGTGGAAACCCTGTTCGGCCGCCGGCTGTACCTGGAAAACCTCCAGGCGCGCAACCAGGCTTTGCGCGCCGGCGCCGAGCGCGCCGCGGTGAACGCGCCGATGCAGGGCAGCGCGGCCGACATCATCAAGCGCGCGATGATCGCGGTGGATGCCTGGCTGCAGGGGCGCGACGACGCCCACATGCTGATGCAGGTGCACGACGAACTGGTGTTCGAGGTGCGCGCCGACGCGGTGGACGAGGTGCGCGCGGCGGTGACCGAACGCATGTGCGGCGCGGCCTCGCTGGACGTCCCGCTGCTGGTGGACGTGGGCGTGGGCGCCAACTGGGACGAGGCACATTGAAGCGGTCCGCCCCGCCGTCGCCCCCCGCGCCGGCTACGGCCCGGGATGCGTCGCAATGGTTGCCTTTGCGTGAAATGAATCGACGCTAACTATTCCCCGCGATCGCCGTGCAACTTTTCCGCGCCGGCGCGTTCCAATCCATCGGATGCACGCAACGGCATCCCCGGCACTCACCTCCCTGAGCTGCCACCCGGAAACGGACCTCTCCCCTGGGTTTCGTTTCCCCGGCCCCGAGGACTCCCCCCTAAGTCCTCGGGGCTTTTTTCATGGGAGCCACCGTCTTTCAGCCGGCGCGGATCGCCGGCCACGCCCCGCTGTCCCGCGACGGCGGCGCATGCCTGGCCCGCTCGGCCCTGGCATGCAGGTAGACCGCGCAGCTCACCCGCAGCAGCGAGGCCAGGTTGCCCACCTCGCCGCGGTCCGCGACGACCTCGTCGTGCAACTGGCTGATGAAGCGCGAGGTGCTGACCGACTGCTCGGCGGCCAGCGCGTCGAGGATGTCCCAGAACTCGTTCTCCAGGCGCACGCTGGTGACGTAGCCCTGCAGCCGGACCGACCGCGTGGTGCTGCCGTAGCGGGCCGGATCCGTCGATGCGTACATGCGACACATGACTCTCTCCCAGGTTTGGATACCGCGGCGTGATCGCCGTCTTGTCTCCGGCAGACAGTAGCACCCGCGAATGGCCCGGGCCACTTCGGGCCGGACGGAAGCCGGCCATGCGCGCATGGCCGGCACGACGAGCCGCCATGCCCCGCGGGCAGAACTCGCCCGGACCGGAGCGTGCGACTTGAGTCGGTGTAGTAGGTCGTTAATACCTCGCCCGCCCGCGGTCGGCATACCGTCTATGCCCGGCGACCGCGGCAGGTGTCCGGCGGCCGCGAAGCGAACCCGCCACCGGAGCCGCGCATGAACGTCTCTTCTCCTTCCCGACGCCGTTTTCTCAAGCAGGGCAGCGGCGTGCTGATGGGCACGCTGGTACTCGGCAGCCCGCTGGCCCTGCTCGCGCCCAGCCGCAGCTGGGCGCTGCCGCTGGCCGCCCTCGACGACCACCAGGGCCGCACCCTGCTGCAACTGTGCCGCGTGCTGTACCCGCACGCGAAGCTGGACGATGCCGCCTACGCCCTGGTGGTCAAGCAGCTGGACGCCGACGCGGCCAGGGACGCCGGGCTGAGCGACACCTTGCGGCAAGGCGTGGCCGGCCTGGACAAGGCGTCCGGCGGCGCCTGGCTGGAACTCGACGCCGGGCGGCGCCTGGCCCGGGTCGAGGCGATCGAGGGCACGCCGTTCTTCGAAGCGGTGCGCTCGACCACGGTCACCGTGCTCTACAACAACGACATCGCCTTCGCCTACTTCGGCTACGGCGGCGCGAAGGGCGACGGCGGCTACCTCTACCGCGGCTTCAACGACCTGCATTGGCTGCCCGATCCCCCGCTGCCCGACGCCAGCGGCCCGATGCCGCCGGCCTGACCCGCTTCCCCTCGACACCCCGGCAGCCAGGAGCCACCCGACATGGGCATGTACGACAATCGCAAGACCTTCGCCAGCGACGACGACCACGTGGTGGTGGTGATCGGCTCGGGCGCCGGCGGCGGCACGCTGGCCAACGAGCTGGCGCAGAAAGGCATCGACGTGGTGGTGCTCGAAGCCGGCGACCTGCATACCCCGGCCGACTTCCACACCGATGAGTGGGCCGCCTTCCACCAGTTGTCGTGGACCGACCAGCGCACCACCTCGGGCAGCTGGCGCATCGCCAAGGATTTCCCCCACCTGCCGGCCTGGATCTGCAAGACCGTCGGCGGCACCTCGGTGCACTGGGCCGGCGCTGCGCTGCGCATCCAGCCGCACGAATTCCGCGCGCGCAGCCACTACGGCGCGATCGTCGGCACGCAGTTGCTGGACTGGCCGCTCGACCCGGACGAAATGACCCCATACTACGAGCGCGCCGAAAGCAAGATGGGCGTGACCCGCACCCACGGCTGGCCGGGCCTGCCGGGCAACAACAACTTCAAGGTGATGTACGCCGGCGCTACCAAACTCGGCTACAAGGCCTGCAGTACCGGCCACATGGCCATCAACTCCATCGCCCGCGACGGCCGCACCCACTGCATGCAACGCGGCTTCTGCTTCCAGGGCTGCCGCTTCAGCGCCAAGTGGTCCACCCTGTATACCGAGATCCCCAAGGGCCTGGCCAGCGGCCACATGGAACTGCGCAGCGGCGTGCAGGTGGCGCGCATCGAGCACGACGCCAGGGGCCGCGCCTCGGCCGTGGTCTACATCGACAAGCAAGGCCGGCGGCACCGCCAGAAGGCTCGGGCGGTGGCGGTGGCCGGCAACTCGATCGAGACGCCGCGGCTGTTGCTGCTGTCCGCCTCGCCCACCTTCGACGCCGGGCTGGCCAACAGCTCCGGCCAGGTCGGCCGCAACTACATGCGCCACACCACCGGCAGCGTGTTCGGCGTGTTCGAGCAGCCGGTGCACATGTTCCGCGGCACCACCATGGCCGGCATCGTGCGCGACGAGGACCGCCACGACCCGTCGCGCGGCTTCGCCGGCGGCTACGAGATGGAGACCATTTCGCTGGGGCCGGCCTTCATGGGCGCGTTCTTCGACCCCGGCGCCTGGGGCGCCAAGTTCGCCGGCGCGCTGGACCACTACGCGCACATGGCCGGCATGTGGCTGGTCGGCGAGGACATGCCGCAGGCCGGCAACCGGATCACCCTCAACCACGACGTAAAGGACGCGCACGGCCTGCCGGTGGCCAACGTGCACTACGACGACCATCCCAACGACGCGGCCATGCGCGAGCACGCCTTCCGCCAGGGCGAGGCGCTGTACAAGGCCGCCGGCGCGGTGCGCACCTACCGCACGCCGCCCTACCCGTCCACCCACAACATGGGCACCTGCCGGATGAGCGCGAAACCGGCCGACGGCGTCTGCAACCGGCACGGCCAGAGCCACGACATCCCCAACCTGTTCATCGCCGACGGCAGCCAGTTCACCACCTCGGCGGCGGAAAACCCGACGCTGACCATCGTCACCCTGGCCATCCGCCAGGCCGACTACATCGCCGCGCAAATGAAGGCGCGCGCGATCTGACGCCGCGCGGGCACACAATAGAACCGCCGCGGCCGGCATCGCACCGGCCGCGGCCGCAAATCCAACGAGGATCTTCAATGAGCTTCACCAGCGAACGACAACCCGGCGTGACCGCACCGCCCCCGCAGTCGGCGGGCTTCCGCCTCAACCACAGCATGCTCCGGGTGAAGGATCCCGAGCGCTCGCTGGCGTTCTACACCGGCGTGTTCGGCATGCGCCTGCTGCGCCGGCTGGATTTCCCCGAGATGAGCTTCTCGCTGTACTTCCTGGCCCGGCTGGACGACGACGAGGCGCGACAGGTGCCCGAGGACGCCCGCGCGCGCACCGAATGGACCTTCCGCCAGCGCGGCATCCTGGAACTCACCCACAACTGGGGCACCGAGGCGCAGGCGGACTTCGCCTACCACAACGGCAACGAGCAGCCGCAGGGCTTCGGCCACATCTGCTTCTCCGTGCCCGACCTCGACGCCGCCGCCGCCTGGATGGACCAGAACGGGGTCTCCTTCGTCAAGCGGCCCGACCAGGGCAAGATGAAGGACGTCGCCTTCGTGCGCGACCCCGACGGCTACTGGATCGAGCTGGTCGAGGCCGGACGGCTGGGTTCGCTGGGCATGCCGGTGGACGCCGCCGGCTGACGATCGCGCCGCCCGGACTGGCATAGCGACGCCCGATCCGGCGCCCGCGCGGCATGCGTACGGGCGCCGGCAAGACGCAGGCCCGCCTGGGGCCTGCGCTGCACGGCTTCAATCGTGGGGCAGGCTGATCGCATACAGATACCACGCATCGTGCGGCAGCCACTGCTCGGTCCAGCGCCAGTCGTCGTCGTGCCCCGTCTGCGCATAGCCCAGGTCGAAGGCGATGCCGTCCTCGTCGTGGAGTCCCGACGTGATGCCGTTGATGATCGCCCCCGGCGCGCTGGTGTACTGGTAGGAATCGAAGAACATGTACTGGGCGTTGTTCTCGCCGCTGCCCATCAGCATGGAACTGTCGAACGGGTTGCGCCCCAGGATCCAGTGCAGCTGGTTCCAGGCGTAGTCCTGCAACTTCGCCCGGAACGACGGATCGTCCGCGAACAGCGGCATCGCCATGCGCGCGGCGGCGGCCAGCGAGGCCAGGCGGGCGTTCTCGCCCTGCCACCAGGGCGCCGCCTCGCTGTCGTGCGGGAAGAAGAATTGCGTGCGGATCTGTCCATGGCCGCGCCGGACCAGCTGCCGCGCATAGCCGAACGGGTTGTTCACCTCGGCCGTGGTGCGCAGTTCGAACGCCAGCGAGCGACGCACGGTATCGCGCACCCTGGCCCGCTGCGCCTGACTGGCGACATCGGCGTAATCGAGCAGGGCCACCACCGGCAGGCCTGCGTCGGAGGGGTGGAAATAGGGCCGTGTGCCATTGTCCGCGCGCCAGTAGTCGCGATAGCCGCCATGCGTGGTCAACCGCGCCATCAGGCTGTCGGCGCGGCGGTCCGCCTCGCCCAGCCAGCTGCCGTCGTGCGAGGCCCTGTACAGCTCGACCGCGGCCAGCAGGGCGCAGTAGTCGTCGACGATGTTCTCCTTGCCGTCGTTGAGCAGCTCGGCGTTGTGCGCCGCCAGGAAGCGATAGGCGTCCTCCGCCGCCTGCAGGTAGCGCGCGTTGCTGAAGTCGCCATGGTCGGGCAGCGTGCTGGCGGCGGCCAGGCCGGCGATGGCCACGCCCGCGCCGGAGCGGAAGCTGGCCTCGTAGGCATGCGGCCCGTGCGGCGCGCCCTTGACCGCGGCGGTGGTCGTGTCGCCGGGATTCTGTTTGATCTTGATGCGCAGGTTGGGGTCGCCGATCGCGCGGTCCTTGGCCAGCTTGTCCTTGCCCGGCGCCGCGATGGACTGGTAGAAGGAGCCGTCCGGGCGCTTGATGCGCACCAGGAAATCCGCGCCGAACAGGGCCTCGTCGAGCAGGCGCCGCTCATACTGGGTGAAGTTGGGATCGTGCCGCGCCTCCAGTTCCCGGTAGGTAGCGACCAGGCTCCACTCCACCAGCGGGACCTGCTGCGGGTTGAAGTACGAAGTCGGGTTCTGGTGCGACAGGTGGATGCCGTAGTCGCCGGTGGCGTCGTACCAGCCCCCGCGCGCGTCGATGAAACCGCCCTGGGGCAACGCCAGGTGACTGTCGGCCCGGTCGAAGGCACCGGAGGAGCGCTGCCCCTTGAAGTAGTAGATCACGTTGGACAGCGTGTGGCGTTCGAGCACGTTGTCCTGCACTTCGAACGGGAACGAGCGTACCTCCTGGCCGCCCACCCGGGTCGTCACCAGGTAGTCGCCCGGCGTGGCCAGGGCGGAAAAGTCGGCGAGCCAGTACTGCCCCGTGTTCCAGCGGGCGACGGAGCCTTCCGCCTTGAGGTTGCCGCTCAACACGATCTTGCCGGTGTGGGCATCGACCACCTGGAACCCTTGCGGCTTCTCGCCGGGCGCCGCCTGCACCAGCGCCTGCTTGGCGGCATGCGTGTCGTAGCCGACCTGGTCGATGAGTATTTCGGCCGCGTGGGCCGCCTGGCCCGACACAGCCAGTGCGAGTCCACAGCCGGCAATGCGAAGTAACGTCGACATGGGATATCTCCCTTCGATGGAGTGGTGATGGGCGCATCCGCGCCATGCGGATGCGATTTGCGCCGGAAATCCGCGCTCAGAACTTGAAATGCAGGCTGGCCATGTAGCGGCGCCCGGTGGTGTATTTGCCCACCACCAGCTGTTTGCTGCCCAGGTACTGCAGGTATTTCTCGTTGAGCAGGTTCATCGCGTCCAGCGACAGCGACAGGTGCTCGTTGAAGTTCCAGCCGAAGCTGCCGTCCAGCTCGGTGTAGTCGTCCACGCTGGCCGGCGCGGCGCCAGCGACGTAGCCGCCCGCCAGGTAGTGGCTGCGCCAGCCGTAGGTCAGGCGCGCGCTGAGCGGCCCCTTCTCGAAATAGGGACTGACGTTCACCGCGTTCTTCGAGTTGTACGGCAGGCCCTGCCCGGCATGGCTGCGCCCGTTCGAATAGGTGTAGTTGGCGCTGAGGCCGAAGCCGGTGTCCCCGAACGGCTGCTGGTAGTTGATCGTGAACCCCTTGATGGTGCCGCTGCCCTCGTTGTACGGCCGCTGGACGCTGAAGTCGCAATAGCCCTGCGCGTCGCAGTTGCCCAGCTTGCCCAGGTAATCGGAGGCGTAGGTGGTGGGGTCGGTATCGTGGAGCGGGTTGAACAGGCGTTCCACCTGCGCCTCCGTGTCGACGTAGTTCAGCACGTGCTTGAAGAACAGCGACCCCGCCAGCACCGACTGGTCGGCGAAATACCATTCGGCGGAAAAATCGAAGTTGTACGACTTGTACGGATCCAGCCCCGAGTTCCCGCCGCTGCCCGTCAGCCCGCCGTTGTTGAGAAAGGTGTTGTGCACCAGCTGGTTGTACGGCGCCCACGCCATCACCTTGGCGGCGGCGAACCGCAGCACCACGTCCGCGCCGGTGTCGTAGACGAGATTGAACGACGGCAGGATGTCGTTGTACGTGTGCCTGTCGGTCTGCAGCCAGCCGGACGGCGCCGGCAGCACCGGCTCGCCGGCAACGTCGTAGCCGGTGCCGTCGATCTCGGTGCGCACGTAGCGCAGGCCGAGGTTGCCGTGCAGTGTGTCGGTGGCGTAGTCCAGCTGCACGTACGCGGCCTTGGACGTCTGCTTCAGGCTCCAGGTGTTGTCCAGGAAGGAGGCGGGGTCGGGCTCGTCGAAATCCAGCGCGCTGCCGAGCACCCACTGGCGGATCGCGCCCTGCCCGGCGTAGATGTGATGGCTGGCGTCGCTGGAATAGCCGGCGAAAGTGGAGCCGTCGAGGATGTCGGCATAGCCGATGTCGCCCACGTCGGCCAGGCTGCCGGTCGAGGCGCTGTCGTAGACGTACTGGGCATACGCCTCGTTGTGGCGCGCATAGCGCACGCCGGCCTGCAACTGGTTGACCAGGCCGTCGAAGTCCTTGCTGAAATCCACCTGTCCGTAGGTGTCCTTGGCGCTCGACGGTATCTTGCTGTAGCTGCCGAACAGGCTTCCCTGGGTGACCCAGTCGGATGGGTTCCTGAACGCCGCCGGATCGTCGTAGGCCGGCCCCTTGCTGGTGTTCCAGCTATAGCCACCGTAGTACGTGGGCTGGATGTAGGCCTGGTTGTTGTTGCCGTCGTCGGCCTTGCTCACGCCGGCCTGCGCGGACAGGCCCCAGCCGCTGCCGCGATAGCTGCCTTTCAGGTCGAGTCCCTTGGTCGTCACCGTGGACTGGCGCACCTGGGTCTGGAACTGCGTGATGGCGGGCGTGGCGCAGGCGGGATCCTCGTTGCCGCAGGAATGGCCGCCGTACACCAGCCCGTCGGCGTTGGCGGACAGATTGGTGAAGCTGTCCAGCGTCTCGCCGACGCGGGCGATCAGCGACTGGTTGAAATTGTCGAAATCCTCCTTGACGTACAGGCCGCGCAGGTCGAGCTCCAGCGCGTCGGAGGGCTTGAACTGCAGGTTGACGGTGGCGGTATTGCGCTTGCGGTGCTGCTGGAACCACGCCGTGTTGATGGAATCCGGCAACTGGTCGGTGGCGCGCACGTAGCCGCCAGCGATCAGGCTGGCCACCTTCGGGTCGCCGGCGAATGCCGACACCGGGTCGTAGTGGAAAACCTCCAGTCCCTGGCGGTCCACCTGTTCCTCATAGTGCGATCCGGACACGGCGACGCCGAAGGTCTGCGCGGCGTTCTTCCAGCTGTACAGCAGTGAGGCGTTCGGCTCGCTCTTGCCCGCCTGATCGTTGTAGGTCATGCCGGCCGAACCGCTCAGCGTGTTGGCCTTCATGTCGAGCGGCTGGCGCGTGTGCATGATCACCGTGCCGCCGATGCTACCTTCCGGCAGCCGCGCCTCGGGCGACTTGTACACTTCCAGCCGGCCGAGGATCTCCGGCGCCAGCAGCGTGTAGTCGAAGCCTCGGCTGGGCTGCTCGCCGAACAGCCATGCCGTCTGCGCCACCGGATGGCCGTCCAGGAACGACAGGTTGAGGCTGGGATCGGTGCCGTCGATGCTGACCCGTTCGCCCTGGCCGAAGCGGCGGTCGATGGTGACGCCGGGAATGGTCGACATCGCCTCGGCGACGTTG
>Ga0164242_10002628_pt1 | contig 20766 bp, 19 predicted proteins | sample OricomgcompostMG_FD_108783 | JGI IMG/M metagenome (GOLD analysis project Ga0164242, IMG submission 108783) | Miracle-Growth compost microbial communities from Emeryville, California, USA - Original compost - Miracle growth compost (MG) ... | reverse complement strand
TCATGGTAATCCTTACCATAAGCATACTTTGAGATTTGCGGAGCACCACTCTTTTGAATTTGTTCGGGAAAATAATTTAGCAATAAAGTGATGACTGATTTGGATCCCGGAACTAATTTTGAAGGATCAGTTCTGAGGTCAAAATAATTTTCCATATAAGACATTTTTCCATGGAAGCCCTTATTCAACCATGATTCCAGGCGCTTTGCTTCTTCATCCAGTTTTCCTGCTTTGGCAATTCCACAATAATCAAATCCTAATGAATGAGCAGTGCTTTTTACAAAAGAAGTATATTCAGATTTTGGCAACATAAGGATGCAAAATTACCATTGCTATACCAGAATATTAAAACTGAAAAAATTTCATGCATAACTCATTCAAACTGCATTTACGTCAGTTTAGAATGAGGAAGCAGACACATTTTTGTATAAATTCAGCTTGGATTAAAATTTGTGCAAGAATACAAAAATGATAAATTCTTAATTATGAATCCAAGTAATTTAACCATAAAATCACAGGAAATTTTTCAAAAAGCGCAGCAAGTTGCATTTAATGAAAAAAATCCAAATATTGAAGTTGAGCATTTATTGAAGGCGTTGCTAGTTGATGAGGATACTCCTGTAGATTTTCTTTTAAAGAAAAATAATGTCAATGTAAATTTTGTTGAAACCAAAGTGGATGAAGCCATCAGTAAACTTCCGAAAATGGATGTTGGGGAACCAGCCCAGGTCATTAGCCGCGATCTGAACAATGTTTTATTGAGAGCAGCATCTGATTTAAAAACCTTTGGTGACGAATTTGTGAGTGTAGAACATTTATTGTTAGCAATAGTCCAGGGAAATGATAACGCAGCAACGATTCTAAAGGATGCAGGCTTAACTGAAAAAGGATTGATTGCTGCAATTAAAGATTTAAAAAAAGGATCTACAGTTTCTTCCCAAACTTCCGAAACACAATTCAATGCTCTAAATAAATATGCAAAAAATCTCAATGAATTAGCAAGAAGTAACAAACTCGATCCTGTTATTGGACGTGATGAAGAAATCAGGAGAACATTACATATTTTATCAAGAAGAACAAAAAATAATCCAATCCTCGTTGGAGAACCAGGAGTTGGTAAAACAGCTATAGTAGAAGGTTTGGCCATCCGGATAATTGGTGGCGACGTACCTGAGAATTTAAAATCGAAAATAATTTATGCTCTTGATATGGGGTTGTTGATTGCAGGTGCAAAATACAAAGGTGAATTTGAAGAACGATTAAAATCAGTTGTAAAAGAAGTGGCAGAAAGTGATGGAGAAATTATCATGTTCATTGATGAAATACATACTTTGGTTGGGGCCGGTGGCGGAGAAGGTGCGATGGACGCAGCAAATATTTTGAAGCCAGCATTAGCACGTGGAGAACTAAGGGCTATTGGAGCAACCACATTAAATGAATACCAGAAATTTTTTGAAAAAGATAAAGCGCTTGAAAGAAGATTCCAAAAAGTGATGGTTGACGAACCAAGTGTGGAAGATGCAATTTCCATTTTAAGAGGTTTGAAAGATCGTTACGAAACACATCATCACGTGCGGATAAAAGATGAAGCAATTATTGCAGCAGTGGAATTATCAAATCGCTATATTACAGATCGCTTTTTGCCCGATAAAGCAATTGACCTGATTGATGAAAGTGCCGCCAAGCTTAGACTTGAGATGAACTCAATGCCGGAAGAACTGGATAATCTTGAAAGACAAATTCGCCAGCTGGAGATTGAAAGAGAAGCAATAAAAAGAGAAAAAGACGAAGCTAAATTAAAAGAATTGAATACAGAAATTTCAACTCTTTCAGTGGAACGTGATACATTTAAAGCAAAATGGCAACAGGAAAAAGAGATGGTTGAAAAAGTGCAGAATGCTAAAGCTGAAATGGAAAATTTAAAAATGGCGGCAGAAAAAGCCGAGCGTGAAGGCGATTATGGAAAGGTTGCAGAAATCCGTTATGGAAAATTACAAAACCAGGAAAAAATAATCGCAGAATATACTGTGCAACTTGAGGAGATCAATGAAAAACGTTTATTGAAAGAAGAAGTAGATGCAGAAGATATTGCTGAAAGCGTAGCAAAGACAACTGGAATTCCATTGAAGAAAATGCTGCAAAGTGAAAAGGATAAATTATTAAATCTCGAGGATGAATTGCATAAAAGAGTTGTTGGACAGGAGGAAGCAATTGAAGCTGTTGCAGATGCGGTACGCAGAAGCAGTGCGGGTTTACATGATCCACGAAAACCAATCGGATCTTTTATTTTTCTTGGAACCACAGGTGTAGGTAAAACCGAATTAGCAAAAGCATTAGCGGAATATTTGTTCGACGATGACAGCATGATGACACGTATTGATATGAGTGAATACCAGGAAAAACATTCTGTAAGCAGGTTGGTGGGCGCGCCTCCCGGATATGTAGGTTATGAAGAGGGCGGACAGTTAACGGAAGCGGTAAGAAGAAAACCTTACAGTGTGATTTTGTTAGATGAAATTGAAAAAGCGCATCCGGATGTTTTCAATATTTTATTGCAGGTTTTGGATGATGGAAGATTGACCGATAATAAAGGCCGGGTTGTAAATTTCAAAAACACGATCATCATTATGACCAGCAACATGGGCAGTCAACTGATCCAGGCAAATTTTGAAAACGTGAATGAAAAAAATAAAGAAGAGGTTGTTGAAAAAACAAAGTCGGAAGTCATGAACATGTTAAGACAAACAATTCGTCCTGAATTTTTAAACAGGATTGATGAAGTAATTATGTTCCAGCCTCTGATGCTGAATGATATCAGGGAGATCATAAGAATTCAATTGAATGACTTGAAAGAACAATTAGCTAAAAGTGGTGTCCTGCTTGAATTCACAGATTACGCTCTTGATTACCTTGCTGATAATGGATTTGATCCACAGTTTGGAGCAAGACCATTGAAAAGATTAATTCAAAAACAAATTGTAAATCAGTTGAGTAAAAAATTACTGAGCGGAAGTATCGATAAAACCAAGGCAGTGTTGGTAGATGTATTTGATGGAATGGTTGTGTTCAGAAATGAAAATATTTCAAAGGATACAGTGATTGTTTAAAGGGGTGTTTTACAAAAAAAATAATACTTAGAAACCGGACTTTTTGTTCGGTTTCTTTTTTTTATTCCATTATCCTTCTTATTGAAAATAAGGAACAAAAGAATTTTATTTCCAATATTTCCCTTAAAATAACGGCATTAAAGTTGTTGCCCTATTTTGATTACAAATTATACAATCAGCTCATTTTATCAACCTACAAACCAATGATCTTACAAAAAGGAACTCCGGCACCTGATTTTGAATTAAACTCTACACCTGACCAGAAATTAAAGTTGTCTGATTTAAAAGGAAAACGTGTTATTATAGCCTTCTACCCTGCTGACTGGAGCCCTGTTTGCACAGATCAGATGGGCTTATACAACGAAACGCTTAAAATATTCCATAGGTATAATGCAGAAGTTTTAGGAATTTCTGTTGATAGCAAATGGTGCCATATGGCTTTTGCCAAACACCGAAAAATTCACTTTCCGTTGTTGGCGGATTTCGAGCCCAAGGGAAAAGTTTCTAAAGAATATGGCGCTTATAATGACAAAGAAGGTACGAGTCAAAGAGCTTTATTTGTATTAGATGAAAATGGAATTATCTATTGGAGCTACCTTTCTCCTGAAGGTATAAATCCGGGAGCAGATTGTATTTTAGATGCATTAGAAGAAATGAATAAGGAGAAAAAATAAAGATTTAAATCATGTCAAAATTAAGAACACCAATTGGACAGCAAGATCATATTTTGGGTAAACCAGGGGCACAAATTTCTCTAGTTGAATATGGGGATTATGAATGTTCACATTGTGGCCATGCTTATCCACTTATAAAAAGATTATTGAAAGAATTCAGCAATGAGCTGCTTTTTGTTTTTAGAAATTTCCCATTACAAGAATCACATCCTTGCGCAATGATCGCGGCACAGGCAGCAGAAGCGGCAGCTCTTCAGAATAAATTTTGGGAAATGCATGACCTGATTTATGAACACCAGGACGAACTTGATGAAAATAACCTTTTATATTTTGCTGAAACGTTGAATTTAGATATGAATAAATTTCAAAGCGATTTAAACAGTCAAAATATCATTTCCAAAATTGAAAGTGATTTTGAAAGCGGAATCAGAAGTGGAGTAAACGGTACCCCTACATTTTTTATTAATGATCAAAGACTCGATAGTTACGACGAAAGTTATGAGTCATTGGCTGATGCAGTTAAAAATCAGGAATAAGTTTTCTCTATTTTAATTGCACAACTTCGTTTATAGCTTTACGTTATTCCAGGTTTTAAAACCCTGATTTGGTATTTTGATTCGCAAATACTTTTTTCAAAATATCAGTTATTCTTGCGGCAGGATCTTTCCTGATTTGCTGTTCTTCCAGGCCTATATGATAAAATAATCCGTCCAAAGCTTTTTGCGTTACATAAGCTGTAAGATCAGTGTTGACCGGCTTATTACTAAAACGATTGTAAGTTGAAAAAACATCTTTCCAATATTTTGTCGCATTTGTATTGTCAAGAGATTTAGAAATAATCGGTGTAAATGCGGTTGTCAATTCACTTGTTGTTTTTTCCTTTAAATAATTAGTAGCGGCCATATTTCCTCCTCTTAAAATTCCAAAAGCATCCTGGATGGTCATTTGTTTTATTGCATTAAGAAAAATATTTCCAACAAATTTTGTTGCATCTTCCGCAGCTCTGTTCATTGACAAAACGGCTTTATCAACAACGCTTCCAAGGCCGACATTCCTTAAAGTTTTTTCAACATTCTGCGCTTCCGGCGGCATCAGAATTTTAACCATTGCATCCTGGTAAAAACCATTCAAAGAAGACAAATGAAATGTGGCAGAGTCTGTTCCTAATTCAAGTGCTTGTTTCAAACCTGAAACCACTTCAGATGTTGTAAGATTTCCGTTTGCACCCGTACCTACAGAATCCATAATGCTTTTTGCTGTTTCACATCCACTAAAAGTAAATGACACTATTAAAATTAAAAGAGGAAACTTCTTCATAAATTTTTTTAATAAAATAGCCAAGTTCGGTGCCAAAAAATAAATTGCTTTTTTCCTAACATGAATAACGGGGCAACAATTAAAGCTCAATTCCAATTTTCTTCATAAGAATAGAAGCATTCAAACTATTGCAGATACCGGGTTTTAGCCGATAATCAAAATATAATTCCTCGTTACTTACCTGGACATCAAAATGATAATTCAAAATATTTTCAGAAAATAAATTGGCAAGGTCAAGGTCATGAGTAGCAATGATAGCAGCGGCATTCTTTTTCATTAACTGCCTTATTAAAGCTTTCGATCCCGTATGCCGGTCAAGGGAATTGGTGCCTCTTAAAATTTCATCCAGAAGAATAAATAGCCTTTCTCCGTTGTTTACTCTTTCAATTATTGTTTTCAATTTTTTCAATTCAGCATAAAAAGTTGAAGTACTTTCTTCCAGGTTATCAGTGATACGCATGCTGCTGATCAACTGTACATGGGAAACAGAAAATGATTTAGCGCATACAGGAGCGCCAGCCATTGCCAAAACAACATTTACTCCAATACTTCTGAGGTAAGTACTTTTGCCAGCCATATTAGAGCCTGTAACCAACATAAGATCGCCACTTGTTGGAATATCAATATAATTATCAACTCTCTTTTCTTTAGGGATCAAAGGATGACCAATTTCTTTTCCTTCTATTGAAAAATATTTTTCAAATATTCCCGGAAACAGCCAGCCAGGTTCATTAAAAGTTAAAATACCAAAACTATTTAACGCTTCAAAGCCGGCCAACGTGTCAAACCATTTATCAATTGAATCTTCCTGCTTCTGTTTCCATTTTTCCAGGTCAAGAACCTGTTGTAAATTCCATAGCAACAAAATATTTAAAGGCAGCGATAAAACCATATTGTACCGGAGATCCAACCTGTCTAAAATCTTCTTTATTTTTAAAATATCACCGGAAGCTTTTTTATTTTTATCCAGAAAAAAAGATTGCCACCTTTTTAATAAAGTGCTTTCAAATTTTTCATTTTCTATTGCGGAAATGTTCGAGGATAAAGTGGTTAATTCATCGGCTACTTTTGTTAATTGCTGATGAACAGGGGCAACAAATTTATTTACCTGGTAAGCAATGATTGCAAAAATTAAAAGTGCCAAATAAAATATCGTGTATCCAACGATGTCAAAAATAAATAAAGCAACTATTGTCAAAATGATAACCGGTAAAATATATCTTAACCAGTTCCATGGTTTAAAACCTGAGAATACGAGCGGTTCTTCCATCCACTCTTCTAACCTGTTTTTACCAGAAAAAGTAATCTTATTTTTCATTGCTGCCGAACGCAAATGTTGAATCCAGATTTGTTTTCCCGATAATTCTTTCGCTGCTTTTTGTCTTTCCGAAATAACTGAAATTGAAGCAGGAGCTTTTAAATATTCTGCTAACCTTTTGCTTCCAGGTTCAGACGTGGTTCGATTGATGTATTGAAACAGTGATGCCCTTCCAAAAATATCAAGATCATTCGCATAAGGATGTTCTTTGGGAATATGTTCGGCTCCTGAAGGAAAATCATAAAAATTTCCTGCAAGACATTTCAATTCATTCTCGTTTATGTTAATCAGGAATTTGGTATTTTCTATTTGTGATTGATTTTTTAAATCAGCGGAAATCAACCGCGCAAAAATAAAAAGTAACAAGATGGAAGCTGCAATAACATAAACAAGACCTAAAGACCAAAGCAGGTAAAATGCAAAAACAATTGCGATAATTGCACCAAGACGAAACCACGCAAAAGCCGATTTTCTTTTTTGTAATTTTTTTAATTGAATGTTTAATTCCTCAAGTCTTTGTTTGTAAAATTTCGTCGGTTCCATTAATTCATTTTGCTTAAAAGTGTGTAAAAGTAATTATTTGATTATTGAAATATTGATTAATTCGTTTCGTTAATAATTGAATGTCTAATCTTTGATTTCGGTTAAAATTTGTAAATTTGCAAGTTCAAAATTTTCTGGGGCTGACCGGTTTTGACAGCATAGTTCTTTGTAGGTATAAGCATGTAGCGCGTTGCGTAATTAGCGCTTTAATCTGAATGCGAAAACTTTAAATGGCAATACACAATTTGCCATGGCTGCGTAATCGATAGATTCGCTTCCATTAGGGCCGATGAGCTGGCCAGGCCTGTTGCCACGCTCTTCCGCCGACTCAAAATAAAACGGGCTGCTGCAATTGAAGGCTGTGACAATTGCTTAAGAATATGCAGCTACGGAAAAAGTTGGTTCGTTTTGCCCCCGGCTTTTTTCCGACAAATAATGCAAAACTAAACATGTAGAAGGCTTACGGCGAATGTGTTTGGACCAGGGTTCGAATCCCTGCAGCTCCACCTCAATAAAGGTTATGAATCGCGAAGATTTGTAACCTTTTTTTTATTTAGTCAGGAATCGCAGTTTCAACTGGTTCTTCCAGTTTTTCCACAGCGTCTTTATGCATAAGTATTTTAATTAAAAATATCACTGCTGTTGCCGCAAAAATTCCACCAATGATCCAGTTCATCAGGCTCTGATTTCCATTCAACTTCTGAACGATCCATTTGCCTCCAAAAATAAAAACACAGTTTCCCAAAAGCGTGCCCAAACCAATTCCGATAATGTAAATATTGTAATAGGAATTCTTTGGAAGAAGGATATTTTTGGTAAACAAAACGGTGCTCCATCCAAACCAAAAAGGAATTTGCATCGGACTGATAGCGCTAAGCATTACGCCTAAAAGAAAACGATTAATGTCATTATGCAACATTACATTTTTAGCGCCGTGATGCGTTTCCATAGCGGCAGCAAAACTTCCAATGGCAAGGGCAACAACGATGGCTAAGGCAATCCATTCCATCCACCGAAAGATTTTTTTTTGTTTTCTCACCCAATTAATTCCTACTAAAGAAATTCTCACATAAATCATTTCAACAGATAAAGAACCTAAAGAAAACAAAATGGCATTCTTAATATTTTCCTGAACACTAATCTGCATTGCAGCAACATTCAAAGTTCCTAATGGAAGCGAACCGAGAAAGCTGACCATCAATCCCCAGAAAAAAATTTTTACCAAGCCCATAAAGATTTATTTCTTAATTGCTGAAACCGACAATGATACTTCGACTTTGTTGCTCAATACCATATTCTTTTCTCCTACGCCAAACTCAGTGCGATCTATTTCAAAATTACCAGTGAACATAAAGCCATTCGCTGTTTTGGTAGCCTGGAAAGGAAATGAAATTGCTTTTGTCGTTCCTTTAATTGTCAGTTCACCGGTAAAAAAATAATAACCGGTTGCGGTCTTATTTGTCTTTTCAATTTTTTTAGAAACAATTCTGATGACCGGAAAATTTGCGGCATCAAAATATTCATCACTGGTTAAATTTTTATCGCGCATTTCATTATCCGTATCAATTGTTGAAACTTCAACAGTAACATTAAAAATAGAAGCAGGAAGGTTTGCAGGAGAAAAGGAAATTTCGCCTTTCAACTTTGAAAGATCACCACCTGTGTTAATTCCAAAGTTTTTAATAACAAAATGAATCTTGCTGGCTGAATCAACGGGAATATAATTTTGAGCTGTGGCAGCAGAAAAAATAGAAATAAAAAAAAGGCCAATCAATATACTCTTCAACATTTTCATAATTTTAATTTAGCAAGGTGTTTAATTTTCAGGAGATTTCCTTGTCAGCTTTATTAATTAATTTAAAATATTTTTTCGTGTCATACCGAAAGCGGATTCCTCTTAATAAAGGCCAATATTCAATTCCTTGCCGGTGATTGTATTTACTGATTTTATAAAGAATTTTCCAGTGTTTTAGAATCTCTTTCCATGCACCTATCAAAGTGTAACCCGTATCATAAAAATGATTCGGCTCCGCACCGCAACCGTTGTATTCAAGAATCTTAAAGTTTTTGCCTTGTTTTAAATCTTCTATTGACTTACACATAATATCATATCGACCATAAAAAAAATCATTGATACCAAGACTTATCTTATCAAGCATCGAAACAAGTTCATTATTAATTTCAGAACTAAGATCAATGAAATGAGCGCCGCGATTATGATTTCCTGCATAACTTAAAATATAGACTTCACCGGCAGGAATAATTTTACTGAAATTATTTTCATGTTTCAGTTTCAATTCACCAAGTCTTTTTTTCGTCTTAAGATTTTTCAATAACAGCTCACCTAAAGTATGAATTCCATCGCCTGTTACACGCATGGGCACTTTTTGAAGAAAGCCTGTGATATTCCCTTTCTTTTCATTAGGATAACGATAATAAAAAAGACTTACTTCTACTGGATAGTCAATAAATTCCTGGATAAAATATTCTGCCGGAATTTTAGAATGATATTCTTTTAAATGTTCTTCATTTTCAATTTTTCTAAATAAAATTCCTTGTCCCCCTACTTCAGGCTTCACAATCAAAGGATATTTTATTCCTGAATTCAAAAGCTTTTGTTTTACGTCAGAAAAATTTTCAGAAGGTTTTACATTAAAATAAACAGGGCAAAGTTCCGAAGGCAAAAGTTCATGCATTTCCTTTTTCGGTTCTCCATCCATTCCTCCAAAAGTTAATTTAGGATTGCTTGGGGTAAAAAACCAAACAGCACCGGATCGCACCATATATCCCAACCAAAAAGGAACGATTGGTGCATATAAAATTTTGAAAGGCCATTGCTCCCAATTTTTTATTTTCTTAAACAACTTTTATATTTTTTTTCGACGTGCAAAAATAAGTTTAAACAGTAGAAACTGAGACGGCAAATCAAAATTGTTTGTTGTATTTTAGCCGCAAAAAATAAAGGAAATGCACATTCCAACGATGGCGGAAATGATGGCGGAAGGCAAAAGCCCAGAAATATTATTTTATGTAGGGTGCGCCGGAAGTTTCGATCAACGGGCTCAAAAAATTACGAAGGCATTTGCAACTATTCTAAATAAAGTTGGAATAAACTATGCAATTTTAGGTAAAGAAGAAATTTGTAATGGAGATCCCGCAAGACGTGCCGGCAATGAGTTTCTTTTTCAAATGATGGCCTATCAAAATATTCAACTTCTGGATGGGTATGGCATTAAAAAAATTGTTACAACTTGTCCGCATTGTTTTAATATTTTGAAAAATGAATATCCTGCTTTAGGTGGAAATTATGAAGTGATTCATCACACAGTTTTTTTGCAACAATTGATTGACGAAGGCAAAATAAAGATGAAAGAAAGCGGAAGTTTTAAAGGAAAAAAAATTACTTATCACGATAGTTGTTATATAGGGCGCGGGAATAATATTTATGAAGCTCCAAGAAAAGTTTTGGAGGCGCTGGATGTGGAATTAATTGAAATGAAACGTTCCGGAAGCAATGGTTTATGTTGTGGGGCAGGTGGTTCGCAGGTTTTTAAAGAAGAAGAAAAAGGCAATAAAAGAATTAATGAAGAGCGTACAGAAGAAGCAATCGGAACCGGCGCTAAAGTAATAGCATCCAATTGTCCGTTTTGTATGATGATGCTTACTGATGGAGTAAAATTTAATAAAAAAGAAGATGAAGTACAGGTGATTGACCTGGCAGAATTAATTGCTGAAAGTATGGAGGAATAATTTGTAGTTTTTAGTTTTAATAAGAAAAAAATGTCTGAAGAAAAGAGTTTAAATTTTATTGAAGAAGTAATTGAAGAAGATTTAAATAGTGGAAAATATAAAAGTATTTTAACCCGTTTTCCACCTGAGCCGAATGGTTATCTTCATATCGGGCATGCAAAAAGTATTTGTTTGAATTTTGGCTTGACCCAAAAATATAAGGGCACTACAAATCTCCGTTTTGATGATACCAATCCAATAACGGAAGACACAGAATATGTTGATAGCATCAAAGAAGATATTCACTGGCTCGGCTTTAGCTGGAGCAATGAATATTATTCCAGTGATTATTTTGACGAATTATATTCTTTCGCAGTAAAGCTCATCAGTAAAGGATTCGCTTATGTTGATGACAGCAATTCTGAAAAGATCGCTTCAGAAAAAGGAACCCCAACAGAAGCTGGAAAGGAAAATAAATTCCGTAACAGAAGCATTGATGAAAACCTCCGGATTTTCCAGGAAATGAAGGATGGAAAATATAAAGACGGCGAAAAGGTTTTGCGCGCAAAAATTGATATGGCTCACCTTAATATGCTGATGCGTGATCCAATTATGTACCGCATTAAACATGCTTCTCATCATCGTACAGGCGAGAAATGGTGTATCTATCCGATGTATGATTTTGCTCATGGGCAAAGTGATAGCATCGAACATATTACCCACAGTATTTGCACCTTGGAATTCGTTCCACATCGCGAGTTGTATAACTGGTTTATTGAAAAATTAGAAATTTTCCCTTCACATCAATATGAATTTGCAAGACTCAATATGACCTATACGGTTATGAGTAAACGAAAATTATTACAACTGGTAAATGACGGTTATGTTGCAGGATGGGATGATCCGAGAATGCCTACCATTTCTGGCTTCAGAAGAAAGGGATATACGCCTTCCAGCATCAGAACCTTTTGTGAAAAGATAGGTGTGGCAAAACGTGACAATTTAATTGACATCAGTCTTTTGGAGTTTTGCATCAGGGAAGAACTGAACCAAACTGCAAACCGGGTAATGGCAGTTTTGAATCCGGTAAAACTGATCATTGATAACTATGAAGAAAACAAAACTGAAGAATTAACTACAGAAAATCTCCCAAATGATCCTGAAAATACAAGGAAAATTACCTTCTCAAAAGAGCTTTGGATAGAAAAGGAAGATTTTATGGAAGAGCCCGTTAAGAAATGGTTTCGCCTTTCACCTGGGCAAATGGTTCGGCTGAAAAGTGCTTACATTATCAAATGCGAAAGTTTTAAAAAAGATGATGCCGGTAATATCACAGAAATTCATGCAACTTATCTTCCTGAAAGCAAAAGTGGCCACGATATGAGTCATCTAAAAGTAAAAGGAACGATTCATTGGATAAATGCAAAAGACGCCGCCATGGCTGAAGTGAGATTATACGACCGGTTGTTTAAAGTAGAAAATCCGGCAGCAGAAGAAGGTGATTTTAAAGAACATATTAATCCGGATTCTTTGCAAATTATCAAACAAGCATTTATTGAACCGAATATTCAACATGCTGAAACCGGTGCTCACTTCCAGTTTATACGGAATGGATATTTTTGTATAGATAAAGATTCCAAACCCGGTTATCTTGTTTTCAACAGGACAGTTACATTGAAGGAAGGATTTAAAGCATCTTAAAAAAACACAGAAATTTATTTGAAACACCTCAATAAAGTTAATTCCAATTATTTCTTCTTTGATTCAGAATCCTTTATCATTTCCTTATTTGCTTCCATCATTTTTTTAAATTCCTCCTGTTGCTTTTTCCATTCTGAACTTTCAAAAAATTGTTTGGTTTGGGCCAAAGATTTTTGTAAATCCTGTTGCTGCTTTTTCCATGCATCACTTTTGAAATAGGAAGCAATAGAGTCTGCAGAACGTTGTATTAATTCCTGTTGCTTTTTCCATTCCGGACTATTGAAATATTCTTGCACTCTTGCGGAATTCTTTTGAATTTCCTCCTGTTGCTTTTTCCATGCAGGACTATTAAAATATTCCTGCATTTTCTTCGTATTTTTTTGAATTTCCTGTTGCTGTTTTTTCCATTCAGGACTTTCAAAATATTTCTTCAATGCAAGGCCATTCTTTTTAATCAATTCCTGTTGCTTTTTCCATGCATCACTTCGAAAATATTTTTGCATTGCCAAAGTGCTTTTCCTGATTTCATCCTGCTGCTTTTTCCATTCCTCGCTTTTGAAATAACTATCCAGGCGCGGAAAAGTATCATTTTTAATTGCAGGCAAAGGTGCTAAAGGAGGAAGTGCTGGAAGTGCAGGAATTGCCGGAATTGCCGGAAGTGCAGGAAGTGCTGCCACAGGAGCCATTGCAGGCAAAGGCGCAACCGGCGCTAGTGGAGGAACAGGCGCATGAGAAGCTGTTACATCACGGAGGGTAGGTGCTTTCGGAACCTTATGATTTATTTTAGGTGTGGTATCTGAAATTATATTAAAAGGAAAATTGTTCATACTAAAAGAAGGTCCAGCCTGGGCATCAAAATTTAAAAAAGAACTTTTTAATACTGGCGTCTGTTGGTCTTTCGGTGTCGACTTTACTTCTTTTGGCGAAAGCCAGGCAACGGAAACAGTTCCTGCAACAATTACTAATAAAGCAATAAATTTCTGGCGAAGGTTGATGTGATTGTTTTTCATTTCCATAATGTTTTTGATACGATGTAATAATTGTGAACGATTTCCCACAGCAGTCATAAGCAATGACTTATGTCGAGCAGGCTCTTCAAGTGCTAATAAAGCGTGAGCATAATGATGGGGATCTGATATTTCCAATACCATTTCATCACAACACTTTTCACGTTCGCTGCGAATATTTTTGGTAATCCACCACGTGAAAGGATTGAAAAATAAAAGGATATCGAGTACCGATTGCAGAAGATTGAATAAATAATCGTTGCGGCGAATATGCGCAAGTTCATGAAGTAAAATTGCTTCAAATTGTTGGACTGATAAATGATTCAAAGTAGCAAAGGGCAATAATATAACAGGCTTGAAAAATCCAACCATCACAGGTGATTCTATTTTATAAGAGAAAAAAGCAACAACCTTTTTATCGATTTTCATTTGCTTTGATAATTGCAAAATTCTCACCTGCCATTCATCTTCCAATATAGTAAGGGCTTTATTTTTAAGCTGGATGGTCTGAAAATAATTTAATATCAACTTTAGTGAAAACCACATCATGCCTAACAAATAAAAACCAGTGACAAATGGGACATAATTATTTATAAATGAAAAAGAAAAGGTGGGAAAGTCAAACTGTGTAGTGGCTTGTAAAGTAGTGTGCTGAAGAAAATTGCTTTCGATTAGCTGATTTGAAAACAATACACTTTTTATATTCATGAATTGAATAAATAGCGTAGAAATGAACCATAAAGCCACCACTAAATAAGCAAAATAAGAAAGTAAATATTTGATTCGGCTGGCCGCATTTGGAATAAATTTTAAAATCAACCTCAGGCAAAGAGAAACAATAAATGCTTGCCATAAACTATACAATAAAGTATATCCGAGAGCTTCTGCCATTGGAGAAAAAAGAAAGCTAAAGTGATTCATTGTTTTTAAGATTTTTCATTCATCAATCTGGTTACATTTTATAGATCCACATTTGTTATTCTAAACCTTTTTCCTTTTTGTAGAAACTGAATTTTCCAAACTTTCCAGGTATTTTTTTATTTCCTCAATTTCTTCTTTCGATGCCCGGTGGTTTCCTAAAGCATGCATGACCAATTTCGCGGGTGAACCTTTAAATAATCCTTTTATCATTTTACCAACCATTTGTTTTTGGATAGATTCTTTTTTTATTGCTGCCGTATAGACGTGCGTTTTATTTTCATCATTCCTTTGCAGGAATCCTTTGTCGAACATAATTTGCATCAATTTTAAAGTGGTGGTATACCCTGAATCTTTATTTTCCGATAAAATATTATGAACGAGTCGAACGCTTGAAGGACCTTCTTCCCAAAGGATTTGCAAAATTTCCATTTCGCTTTCCGTAGGCTTGTTTAATTTTAAATTACTCATTGAATTTATTTATGTACGAATTGTTTCGTAGATCAAATGTACGAAGACTTTCGTATTCACCAAATAAATTTTATAAATTGGAGTTAACAAATTATTGAAGCGTTTCAAATATTATTTAAAGAAATAAACCGATTCACCGATATTTAATAAAATTTCACAAAAAAGAAGATGTTTAAAAGCCGAAAAATAAATCCGGAAGCGAAGACAGAAATTAATACCGGTTTTGGGATTAATTCTTCAGATTATGGAGGCAGGTTTGTAAATAAAAATGGACGACCTAATATTGAAAGAAGAGGATTAGGATATTTTGAAAAAATAAGCTGGTATCATGTTCTGTTGGAGATGCCTCGTCTTAAATTCTTATCTGTAATTCTTGTTTTTTACCTGATAATTAATCTTCTCTTTGGTATAATTTATTTCTCCTTAGGAAGTGAAAAATTAGGAGGAATTATTAATGATACTCCTTTAAAAAAATTTGAAGAAGCATTTTTCTTTAGCTGCCAAACTTTTACAACCGTTGGCTATGGCAGAATCAGTCCGCTTGGTTTTATTGCCAGCGCATTATCGTCGCTGGAAGCCTTAATCGGCTTACTATGTCTTGCAGTTGTAACCGGTTTACTATATGGAAGATTTTCACGGCCAAAAGCATTTATAAGATTTAGTAAAAACGCTTTATTGGCTCCATTTCAAAATGGTAAAGCAATCATGTTTAGATTAGCGCCTTTTAAAAATACCACACTTACAGATGCAGAAGCAAAAGTAACTCTCGGATTGATTGTAGAAGAAAATGGGAAAATGGTGAATAAATTTTATCAGCTTCCGCTGGAATATAACATGGTAAATTCTCTTACACTTAGCTGGACAATTGTTCATCCGATAATGGAAACAAGCCCTTTTTATAATTTCACAAAGGAAGACTATGAGAATGCTCAAGGAGAAATTCTGGTTTTTGTAAAAGCATTTGATGATCTTTTTTCTAATACAGTTGTAACGAGGACTTCTTATCTATTGAGTGAAATAGTGATTGGAGCTAAGTTTCAGCCAATGTATCATAAATCATCGAATGAAAATAAAACTTTGCTACATCTTAATAAATTAAATTCTTACAATCTCGTAGAATTGAAAATCAATTCTGAAAACAGAAATGAATTTTCATCTTAAAAAAAATGGCCGGAAAAACCGGCCATTAAATTTTCAAATTAACTTTTCTTATTCGCCTTATACCTTTTATCAGGAGTTCCGTCTTTCTTTAAAGGACCTGCAGCCACAGTTTTCGTTTTGTTTTCTTTATACCTTTTATCAGGCGTACCATTCGCCTTTAAATGAACAGAAGATGATTTAGTGTCCATCTTTTTGTCATTCATTTTGGCAGGTGCAGTTGTTGCCGTTGCTGATGTTTTAGCCGCAACTGTTGTTTTATGATCTGTTTTTTGTTTGGTTTGTGCATTTGCATAACCAAAAGTTCCTGCGAAAAGCAGGCAAGCGAAAAGAAGCTTTTTCATTTTTTGTTTTTTAAAATTTGAATCATAAAATTAGTCGCAGGATTCACAATTAAAGCGAATCTATTTTTATATTACAAAGATTTGACAATTCTCCAAAAAGAAGAAGGTTTATTTCTTTAGGCTTTTAATAATTTCAGCAAATTCTGAGGCATTCAAGGATGCTCCGCCAACAAGGCCGCCATCAACATCCGGCTTGCTAAATATTTCTTTTGCATTATTTGCTTTTACACTTCCGCCATACAGAATAGAAATTGATTGGGCAATTTCATTTCCGTATCTTTTGTCAAAAACATTTCTGATATGTGCATGAATTTCCTGCGCTTGTTCCGGCGTTGCAGTTTTACCTGTTCCTATTGCCCAGATTGGTTCGTAAGCGATAACAAAATTTTTGATAGCTGAAGGATCTAAATGAAATAAACTTTCTTTCAACTGCTTTTCAACAAATTCATTTTGCGTATTACTTTCTCTTATTTGCAAAGATTCTCCACAACAAAAAATCGGTTTTAAATTATTTTTTAAGCACAAATCAACCTTTTCAGAAAGCATTTTATTATCCTCAGAAAAATACTCCCTTCTTTCACTATGACCAATGACCACATATTTTATCTGAAGCGATGAAAGCATTGCTGCACTTACTTCCCCGGTAAAAGCGCCTGATTCTTTATAGTAACAATTTTGAGCAGCAACAAAATAATTCTTATGATTTTTTACTTTATCCTTCGCTAAAAGAAGGTAAGGAAATGGCACGCCAAAAACCACTTCCTGGTCGTCAGAAAGTTCAATATCTTTATTTAGAATTTCATCTAATAATTCATTCGATTGCTGAAGTGATAAATTCATTTTCCAATTTGCAGCGGCTATTTGTTTTCTCATTGTATATTTTTTTATTGATAAATTCTTTTTAAGGATTCTGTTTCTAATTCACTGATTACGCAACCTTTTAAATTTTTCCAATTGTCAATATCAGTTATTGCTTTTTCAAAAATATATTTTTCATTCCCCCAGGTAAAACTTTCGATAAATTTTTGGGGAAATGGATTTCCAAAAATGCTGCAACACACGCCGACAACGGTTCCTGTATTAAAAGAAGTATTTATTGCACAGCGGCTGTAATCGCCCATTAGTAAACCACATTTCTTTCCTGCAGCAATAAAATCATTTTCTTTTCTGCTCCAGATTTTTACTGTTGAAGCATTATTTTTTAAATTGGAATTGCTTGTGCCGGCCCCGAGATTACACCACTCTCCTATCACAGAATCTCCTAAATAACCATCATGCGCTTTATTTGAAAAACCCATCAGGATTGAATTTTTTATTTCTCCGCCGGCAAGGCAATTGGGACCTAGAGTTGTAGCGCCATAAATTTTTGTCCCCATTTTCACCCTGCTTTCTTTACCTATCGCAACCGGACCTCGAAGCAGGCATCCTTCCTCGATCTTTGCATTTTTACCGATATAAATTGGCCCATTTTCAGCATTTAAAATTGAAAAAGAAACCTGTGCTCCTTCTTCAACAAAAATGTTTTCGGCTGCAACGAAATGATTGGAAGATGGAATTTCCTGCGAAATTTTTCCTTCACACATCATCTTAAAATCTTCCTTTATTGCCCAATCGTTGTATTCAAAAATTTGCCATGGATGTTCCAGTATTTTACAATCAGGTGTAAAAGAGATCTTTTCATTTCGTCCGAAAAGTTCTTTCAAAAAATCTAAAGAAGGCAGAAAATTAGCAGGAAACCGAATGCAACTTTCTTCATCAAAATCATTGATTAATTTTTCTGAAGCAATAAAAACTTTTCCCGGAAAATAGAATTGCCATTTTTCAAAAATGGTAAGGATTCCAATACGGATATGAGCAATAGAGCGAACTTCACCAAAAGGGAATAACGAATCTTTAAAAGAAATATCATCAAGCAAAATATTCATCTGCTAATCCATTTAATGCCGTTCGGGGATTGAAATTAAAAAAAATCCCCCGGTAATTGGGGGACAAAAAAATCAAAACTTAAAATTATTATTTCTTTTTCTCGTAACGCTTTCTGAATTTATCAATTCGTCCTGCGGTATCTACGAGCATATTTTTACCGGTATAAAATGGATGAGAGGTGTTTGAAATTTCCAGTTTTATAACCGGGTATTCTTTACCATCTTCCCATTGAACGGTCTCTTTTGAAGCGGCTGTTGAGCGGCTCAAAAACATAGTACCGTTACTCATGTCACGAAAAACTACCAATCTGTAATTGGATGGATGAATGTCTTTTTTCATATTATTTTGCTTTAAAACATGGCTTCCTTTGTAAAAGTCTCCATGCATTTTTTGAGTGTGCGAAGGTAAGGGAATAAAATAAATTAGCAAAAGGAAAAAATGCTAATTTTTCATATTTACATATTGCAATGCCAGGCCCAGGTTCCAGCCTTTTGAAGCCTGGATAACTGCCTGCAGATCATCTATTTTTTTTCCGGAAACTCTTACAATATCATCCATAATAGATGCCTGCACTTTATATTTTCCGTCTTTTATCAATTTCACGATTTTTTTTGCATCCTCCTGGCTGATTCCATTTCTGACCTGGATTTCCTTTTTTACTACTTTACCACTTTGATAAGGTTCGTTTTTCAAATCATAAATTTCAGCAGCTAAACCTTGTTTCATGCTTTTGCTGATCAGCACATCAATAATTTGGTTCAACTTCATTTCGCTATCTGCTTCCAGGTTCAGTTTTAAATCTTTTTTATTTAAATCAATCACCACATGATTTCCTTTAAAATCAAAGCGGTTTTTAATCTCTTTTTGAACAGTATTGATTGCATTATCAAGAGTTTGCAGATCAACTTTGCTTACGATATCAAATGATGGCATTGCTTTTAATTTTAATAATCAGTTTGCAATTTACATTAAAAAATAAAAATTTATTTTTGCACAGATTCAAACGGTTGATCATCAAGCGTGGAAACTGAATCAGGAAGATAGCTACCAAATATCAGCAGGGGAAAAAGATTTGTTCTTCAACTCTTTTGAAAACTTTTTCATTAGCCCTGTGATCCTTTTTAATTGATCACGATTTAAATTTTATTATGGCATTAGATATAGGCATTGGCTTTGTTACCGGAAGAAAACATTTCAAAAGTGTTTTGAATTCATACATTAATAATTGGGTTGAGCACGGACTCCTTTTAAATAAAGATATCCGGTTGCATTTGTTAGTTGCTTACGATTTAAAATATCATAAGACTCAACTAAGCGATTATAAAAATATTGATCCGGAACTGGCTGAAATAGTTCACTCTATCCGGTATTATGGAAAAGCTTCGATAGAGCAGGAACGTAAAATTTTAGAAGAAAAGGGGATTATAACACATGAAGAATCAGAACTTCTTATTGGTGAAGGTTATGCAAAAAAAAGAAACGCTGTTGTCTATTTTGCAAAGAAAAATAAAATGGATAGGCTGATGTTTTTGGATGATGATGAATACCCAGTCGCAACAATGAAAAATGAATATGGAAATTTAGTTTGGATGGGACAAAGCGTATTAGCTACTCATTTGAAATACAGTCGTGACGCGGATATAACACATGGACATCATTGTGGTTATATTTCTCCGATTCCCTACATTTCATTTAATCAAGTCTTAACCGAAAATGATTTTCAATTATTTATTGAAGCAATAAGCAATGAGATTGTTTCATGGAATGTTGTAAAAAAAACCATAATCGATAATAAAGGAGTTACTTATGCTAACCCTGATATAATTAACCAGTCAATTGTTGAAGAAGTAAAAGAAACAAATGGAATGAAATTTATTTCCGGTGCTAATCTTTGTTTTAATCTTGATAACATAAATAATCTTCCCCCATTTTATAATCCACCCGGAGCACGTGGTGAAGATACTTTTATGAGTACATCGCTTTCAGATATGAAAGTTTTAAAAGTTCCCTGCTATACTTTTCATGATGGATTTTTAAATTATAAAAATATTCTCAATGGAATTCTTCCAAAAGTTCTTCAACCTGTTGATAGTAGTTTGCCAATAATTGTAAAAAGATTTTCAAACGCAGCAATTGGATGGATTCGCTACAAGCCTTTAATGGTCTATATTACACAACGCGATGAATATGAATTAATTATGAATGATGTACAAAAGAAACTCGAATTAACCATTCCAAAACTTTGCAGGTATTTTCATACAGATCATTTTGAGCAAATCCGTCACGAATTATTTCATTACCGGAATAATGTAAAAAGACACTATGCCGCATTTCAATACACAAAAATTGCCTGGGCAAAAGTGATGGCTGAAATTGACAAAATTCCTGCCGCTGAAAGGCCGGTTTCACTTCATGATAAATGATTTTAAAATCCTTTATCCTCCTCAATTAATACGTTGTAATTTCAATATTATAAAAACAGTGTTTTATTTTATGAAAAGAAGAAGCTTTCTCTACCATACAAGCGCTGCGGGTTTGGGTATGTTCACTCCT
>Ga0164242_10002627_pt1 | contig 20771 bp, 16 predicted proteins | sample OricomgcompostMG_FD_108783 | JGI IMG/M metagenome (GOLD analysis project Ga0164242, IMG submission 108783) | Miracle-Growth compost microbial communities from Emeryville, California, USA - Original compost - Miracle growth compost (MG) ... | reverse complement strand
CGTACGGCGTGAGCAGGTCGAGGATCCGGACCCGGCGCTCCTCGGCGGCGAGGGTGACCATCCGGTCGTGCCGGACGCCGGTGTAGCCGAGGTGGTGCGCGATCCAGGTGCGGGGCCGCGGCACGCCATCGGCGGCGGGCCGGTCCAAGACCGCGTCGAGGGTGGCGTTCGCGGCGCGGATCCACAGGAACGGCCCACCGGAGACGGACTGGTCCACACCGTCGACCTCGACGGTGGCATGGGCCGCGGTGGAGCGGAAGTGGGCGCGCCACTCCGGCTCGCCGTGGTAGCAGTAGGTGCCCGGGTCGGCGAGTACGTCGATCCCGGCGTGACGCACCTCGACGGCGAGCGCGTCGGCGTGGGCGTGCGCGGCCATCGAGCCGAAGCCGTGCGGGCCGCCGTCGCAGCGCACCCACAACTCGGGGCCGCTGCCACGCGGGGTCCGCAGGATCGCCGTACCGGAGGCCGGGAGCACGTCGGGCCGGGTGGCCGGCCGGCCACCACGCGGCCCGGCGTTGGTCAGCGATCCGACCGCGACGGAGAGGACGGTCGGCGAGGTGGGGGGCCACCACTCGGGCGCGCCGGCGTACGCCGCACCCGCGGCGAGCAGCTGAGCCCAGGCCTCCTCGGGCGAGGCCTCGACGCTCGCCCCGGCGTCCACCACGAGCGCCCGGCCCTCGTCGCCGTCGCCTTGACGAGGCGGCCGGCCGGCGACGTCGGGCAGTGCGGCGGCCACGTCGAGCATCGAGGTGAGCAGCGCCACGGTGTCCTCCTCCAGCGGATGTGCGGCGGCCTCCGCCTCGACCGTGGCGAGGAGTGCCAGCTCGGCCACGAAGCGGTGATAGTCGGTCGCCAGTTCGCGGTTGAGCCCGTCCTCGTCGGTGTTGGTCCGCAGCGCATCGCCCAGCCGCCGGGTGGCGTCGCGACGCCACCGGTCGCTCTCGGCGAACCAGGGGAACGCGCAGGCCCCGACCAGGCGGCCGGCCTGCTCGGCCACGAGATGGTTGTTGGCCGAGGAGCCTGTGCTGGGGAACGCCGCCAGCCAGCGCTGGTGCCACCACAGCTGCCGGAGGGCGAGGTCATCGTGCTCGAAGAGATCCTCGACGCCGGGCCACTCGTCCAGCAGTCGTCGGATCCAGGTCCAGCTGATCAGCCGTACGCCGAGCTCGATGCCGCTGGTCCAGTGGATTCCGGAGAGGAACGGATTCGCGCGCCACCAGTCGCGCAGCTGCGTGGCCGCCGCGTCGGCGTACCGCTCGTCTCGGGTGAGCCACCAGGCCGCGGCCAGGATGGTGAGGTGGTGGTGGCGGGAGAGCTCCCAGACCTGCTTCACGTTGCCGGTGACGGCCTCGTCGCGATGGTCGATCCCGAACGCGAACCGCTCCCGCGGCGCACGGCGATCGGTCACCGGGTCGAGGAACCAGTCCGGAGTCGCGCTGTCATCGCGCTCCACGCCGAGCACGCGCCAGCAGCCGGTGAGCACCGCATCGGCGGCGCGGACCACCGCGGCATGAGCGGTCTCCGGGACCAGGTCCGCGGCACCGTGTGGCAGCGGCCGCGGCGCGGGACGGCCGACGAGGGTCGAACGCGGCCGGGTGGCGGTCCGGGAGTCGGGGAGGACCTGCGCGGGCCTCCAGGCGAGACGATGGCCGGCGTCCCGGGCGCGGCAGGCGACCTCGCCCGGGCTCATCCGGCTGAGCCGCCGTGCGTACCAGCCGAGTGTCCGGCTCATGGCCGCACCTGCAGCAGGTGCCGTCCGGTGAGGTCACCGGCGAGGGTTGCGCGGGTGGTGGCGACCAGCGAGTCGAGCGAGACGGGCATCGGTGCGCCGTCCCGGCATGCGGAGAGGAACGCGTCGAGCATCCTCCGCTGGCCCTTGTCCTGACCACGCAGGCTGCGGTGTGTGTCGCGCTGCCGGCCCCGCCAGAGCGTCACCTTGGTGAAGTCGTCGAGGCGGGCGTTGCGGCCCGCGGCCGTGACGTCGAGGGTCTCCTTGGGGAACCGCCGACTGCCCTGGGTCACGTAGCTGACCTGGCCGACCGAGCCGTCGGCGTACTCCAGCGTCAGGTGGCGGTCCGCGCCGGTCGCAATGGTGCTCAGCGCGACCGGATCGGCCCCGATCACGGCGGAGACGGTGTCGATGAAGTGACCGCCCTCGCCGGTCCAGCGGCTGCCCTCACGAGCCGTGTCGAGGTACCAGCTGTCCCTCCCGAGCGGACCGGCGTTGATGAGGTAGCGGACCTGACGGGGTCCGCCGAGCGCGATCGGGCCGACCCCGTCGAGCAGGCGTGCGGTGAGTGGTGCGAAGCGGCGGTTGAAGCCCACCATCAGCCGGTCGTTCCCGGTCCTCGCCACCGTCTGGAGGACCGCGTCGACCTGTTCTGCAGTCAGCGCGAGCGGCTTCTCCACGAAGACCGCCTTGCCGGCCTCGAGTGCCCGGCGGACGAACGCAGCGTGGGAGTGGTGCCGGGTGACCACGAAGACCGCGTCGATCTCCGGGTCCTCCAGTACCTCCTCGGCCTCGGTGCTGGTGTGCTCGAAGCCGAAGGCCCGCTGTGCGTTCGCCGCGGACAGCGAGCGGGTGGTCGCGACCCGATGGAGACGGGCCGAGGCCGACTCCGCCAGGTGAGGCAGCAGCATCGAGCTCGCGTAACCGCCGGCACCGATGAAACCGATCCGGACCCGGTCCCGACCCAGCGGCGCGTGACGCGTCGGCGCGGTGGGGGGTACGGCGCGCGGGCGCTCCACCGTGGCCGTTCCCGAGCCGCCCGGATCACTGGTGTGGGGGAACGCAGCGATCCGGGCGGGATCTGGGGCCGGGTAGTCGAAGAGGAAGCCGATCCCCTTGAGCTCCCCGGTGCGGAGCTGCTCGTAGACCTCGGCCGCCGCCGAGATCGGATGGACGCCGTCCACGAGGCTGGCGACCTCGAGTGACTCCGCGGCGATCAGGTCCAGGAAGCACGCGAGGTTGCGCCTCTCCGTCCAGCGTACATACCCAGGGGGGTAATCAAGGCCTTCGAGCTCATAACGATCGTCGTAGCGCCCCGGGCCGTAGGACCGGGAGAACCGGACGTCGAGCTCCTTCTCGTAGTAGTCGTTCCACGGCAGGTCGAGCCGGGTCTTGCCGATGTCGACCACCCGGCCGCGGTCGCGCGCCAGCTTCACGGCCAGCTCGACCGGGCCGTTGGTGTGACCACCCGCCGCCAAGAAGACCACGTCGGCGCCGGCGACACCGGGCGAGACACCGGCTGCGCCGGTGGCGAGTGCCCGCTCGAGGCGCGCGGTGCCGTCGGCGTCGGGACCCGCCGCGAGGACGGCGCCAGCCTTCTCCGCGAGGCGGCACCGCTCGGGCACGGTGTCGACGCCGAGCACCCGGACACCCCCGGCGACGAGCAGCCGGACCACCAGCTGGCCGACCAGCCCCAGCCCGATGACGCACGCGGTCTCGCCCAGCTGCGGCTCGCCGCGGCGTACGCCCTGCAGGGCGATCGCGCCGACGGTGGCGAACGCCGCATGCTCGGGTGCGACCCCGTCGGGCACCTTGACGCAGAGGTTGGTGGGCACCCAGTTGACCTCGGCGTGGAGCGCGAACTCGTTCCCGGCGCAGGCGACCAGATCGCCCACCGCGAACTCCTCGGCACCGTCGCCGACCTGGGTCACGACACCGGCCAGCGAGTAGCCGAGCGGGGTGTAGGAGTCAAGTTTGCCCATCGCCTTGCGGTACGCCGCCATCGGGCCCTGCTGGGCGACCGAGTCCAGCACCTTGCGGACCTGGTCGGGGCGGGCCTTCGCCTTCCCGACCAGGGAGAGCCGGGCCTCGGAGACCTTCATCAGCTCGGTGCCGGTGGAGATGAGCGAGGAGACGGTCCGAACCAGGACGCCCCCGGGCCGACAGGTCGGCTCCGGGACGTCGAGGACGCTCAGCTCGCCGGTCTTGTAGTTCTGGGCCACATGCTTCATGAGGTTGCTCCGTTGTCGCGGATCCGGCGGTACCAGTGCTCGAGCGACAACAGCTGCCACAGCTGCTTGCTGGTGTCGCGACGGTTGGTGTGCTGGTCGGAGACGAGCCGGCTCACGGCCTCCGCGCGCAGGAAGCCGGTGGACACCAGCTCGCCCCCGACCAGCACGTCATCGATCTGCGCGCGCAGGTCGTGGGAGATCCACGCGCGCAGCGGGGCGCCGAAGGACGCCTTGGGGCGGTCGACGATCTCACCGGGCAGCCACTGGCGGGCGGCGTCCTTGAGAGCCGCCTTCTGGGTCCGGCCGCGCACCTTGTCGTGGCTGGGCAGCGCGAACGCAGCAGTGAAGACCTCGCGGTCCACGAACGGCACCCGAACCTCGGTGGAGGCGGCCATGCTGGCCCGGTCGGTGTAGGTCAGATTGAGGCCCTGCATGAACAGCCGGGCGTCGGTCAGGCACATCCGGTTGACCAGCTCGCCGGGAGCGTCGAAGGCCGCCGGGTGGTCGGCGTACGTCGCCGCGTGCTCGGCGACCAGATCGTCCACGCAGTCGCCGAGGTCCGGGTCGAGCAGTGCGCGCAGCTCGCCGGCGTCGTACAGGCTGTAGGAGCGGCGGAAGCCCTCCTCCTCGGGCAGGTCGGCGAAGGAGCAGAACCGCTGTGCCCAGCGGACGGTCCGCAGCCCACGGCCGCCGGCGGCGACGGGCAGGGCGTCGACCGCGTGGTGCACGCCGCGGCGTACGGCGGCCGGCGTACGCCGATAGCCGGCGGCGAGCGCGCAGGCGAGGTGCTTGCGGTAGCCGCCGAAGAGCTCATCGGCGCCCATCCCGGACAACAGCACCTTCACGCCCGCCTGGCGGGCGGCATCGCACATCAGCAGGGTGTTGATCGCGGCCGGGTCACCGATCGGCTCATCGAGCGTCTCGGCCATCCGGGGGAGGAGGCCGGCGACGTCGGGCTGGAGCTCGATCTCGTGCAGCGTGAGACCGAGCCGGTCGGCGAGGAGTCGGGCGAAGTGGGCGTCGTCGGGCATCGCCTCCAGGCGGTTGTCGCTGCTGCGGAAGGCGATCGTGTAGGCCTCGAGCGAGGGATCGCGCCGGTGCGCCAGCGCCGTGATGATGCTGGAGTCGAGGCCACCGGACAGGAACGTCGCGACGGGTACGTCGGCCACCAGGTGGGCCGAGACCGACTCTTCGATCACGGCGCGCAGGTCCGGCGCGCTCCCGGTGGCGGCCCTGCTCGCCTCGGCGACCGGATCCCAGAACACGCCCTCCTGGACACGCCCGTCGGCGTGGTGGGTGAGCCAGGTCCCAGCGGTGAGCTGACGCACCCCGCGCAGCGAGCAGCGCTGCGGCGGCACCCAGTAGTAGAGGACCGAGGCGACCATCGCGGCCGGGTCGACGCGGAGCTCGTCACCCAGCGCGGTGAGGAGTGCCTTGAGCTCGGAGGCGAAGACGACGCCGTCGCCGCGCGGCATCACGTAGAGCGGCTTGATGCCAAGGCCGTCGCGGGCGAGGGTGAGACTGCCGGCCGCCTCGTCGTACACCGCGAGAGCGAACATCCCGCGGAAGCGGGCCAGCGCCTGGGTGCCCCAGCGGCGCCAGGCGGCGAGCACGACCTCGGTGTCCGAGCCGGTCCGGAAGGCCATGCCGTGGCCCTCGAGCTCGCGGCGCAGCTCCCGGAAGTTGTAGAGCTCGCCGTTGTAGACCAAGGTCAGCCCGTCGCGACTGAACGGCTGGTCCGCGCCCGCGGTCGGGTCGATGATCGAGAGCCGGCGGTGACCGAGTACCGCGGCGGCCCGCGGCGTCACCAGCTCCGCGATCCCGCCTGCGTCCGGTCCGCGGTGGGCCAGTCGGTCGGTCATCGCGGACACGATCCGTTTGCCGTCCTCCTGCTGGAAGGCGCCTGCCAGTCCGCACATGTCAGCGCCGTCCGGTGAGGCCGCACAGGCCGTCGTGGACGGCGAGGTACGCCGGGGCCTGGTGCTCCCAGGCCAGCACCTGCTCCACCCGCTCGCGCCCGCGCTTGCCCATCACGGCGCGGCCCTCCTCGTCGTCGATGAGTGCCACCAGCGCCTCGGCGTAGGCGACCACGGGATCGGCGGCGCGTGGGTCGGCGTAGACCGCGGAGTCGCCGGCCGAGACCCGCGTCTCGATCAGGTCGTAGGCGACGACGGGCAGCGCGAAGGCGAGGTACTCCATCGTCTTGTTCATCGTCGAGACGTCGTTGAGCGGATTGAGCGGGTCGGGGGAGAGCCCGACGTCCGCGGTGGAGAGCGCGGTGGCGAGGTAGGCGTCGCTGACCCGGCCGGGCAGGTGGACGACGTCCTGTAGTCCGCGTCGGTCGCGTTCGGCGATCAACTGCTCGTGGCAGTCGCCGGAGCCCATCAACTCGAAGGCGATGTCGGTGCGGCCCATGGTGTGGACGATGTGGTCGGCCGCGGCGAGCACGACGTCGACCCCGTCCTGCGGGCCCATGACGCCGACGTACGCCGCCAGGTGGGTGCGGCCGCGACGCAGCTCGGCGTCCGGGGCGACCGGCCGGAGTCGTTCGGGGTCGGGCCCGGTCCGCACCACGGTCACGTGATGCGGCGCCTTGCCGCCCCGGGTCCGGGCGACCGCTGCGTAGGACTCGTTGGTGGAGACCACCCGGTCGGCGGTGTGGAAGGTCGCCCGCTCCAGCAGCTCCAGGCCGCGCAGCCCGAGACCGCCACGACCGGGCCAGCGGGAGCGGTAGAGCTCCGGGCAGAGGTCGTGGTGGTCGAAGACGAACCGGGTGCCGTCGGTGCGCCACAGCCGGCGTGCGATCGGCCAGAAGATGTCTGGCGGGTTGCAGGCCTGCATGACCGCGAACCGGCCCTCCCGCCGCGCCCGGCGGAGGAGCCGAGCGGTGTGGAAGAACGACCATGCGTACTCGAGCAGGTAGCCGGCCGCACCGCCACCGGGAGCGTAGGCGGGGTAGGCGAAGACGGTGACGCCGTCGAGGACCGACCGGCCGCGTCGGGTGCCGTGGCCGCTCGGGCAGATCACGGTCACGTCGTAGCCGGCGTCGCGCAGCGTCTGCGCCTCCAGCCACACCCGCCGGTCGAAGGGCACGGGCAGGTTCTGGACGACAATGAGGACGCGCGGCGTCATCGTGCTCACCCCACTCACCAGGCCACGCCGGTGTAGCCGGCGAGGCCCTCGACGTCGTCCCCGAGGCGTCCCACCAGGTCGATCAGGTGGCGGGGCGGCGCCGCGACCAGTGCGGCGATGGCACTCGGGTCGGTCGAGGAGACGATCGCCACCTGCGAGGCGGTGAGCGCCTCCTCCGCAGTCGCTGCCAGGATCCGGGACAGGTGCGGCAGGCGCTGCCGGACGTGCTCGAGGTTGGTGCCGATCAGGCGGTCGGGGTTGATGATCGGATCCCAGATGCGGACGTCGTACCCCTTGCCGATCAGCCGCTCGGCGACCTCGACGTACGGGCTCTCACGCAGGTCGTCGGTGTCGGGCTTGAAGCTCAGGCCGAGGAGCGCGACCGAGCGGGCGCCGGTCTCGATCACCCGCTCCACCACGTCGCGCACGACCAGCTCATTGGTGAGCGCGGTTCCGGCGAGCAGCGGCGCGTCGACCCCGCTGGTGCGCGCGAGGTACTGCAACGAGCGCAGATCCTTGGGCAGGCAACTCCCGCCGTAGGCGAAGCCAGGGCGGAGGTAGGTCGGCGCGATGTTGAGCTTGCGGTCGGCGACGAACACCTCCATCACCTCGCGGCTGTCCACACCGTACCCGCGGAAGATCCGCGCGAGCTCGTTGGCGAAGGACACCTTGGTGGCATGGAAGGCGTTGCAGGCGTACTTGAGCGCCTCCGCCGTCGGTACGCCGACCTGGTGCACGCTCGCATCCGCGAACGCGAACAGCTCCTCCAGCTGGGCGCGGGTGCGCAGGTTGTCGGTGCCGATCACGACGTAGGGCGGCTCGAGGAAGTCGCTCACCGCGCAGCCCTCGCGCAGGAACTCGGGGACCATCGCGGTGCCGACGCTCCAGCCGCTGATCTCCGCGGCGAAGACCGGCGCGACCCGATCGGCGCCCGTGCCCGGTGGGACGGTCGATCGGATCACCACGGAGTGGTGACCCGAGCGGGGCGGGGAGGCCGTCCACATCGCCGCCCGGATGTCGGCGAGCACGCGGTCGAGGAAGGTCAGCTCGGTGCGGCCCTGCTGACCCGAGGGCGTCCCGACGCAGATGAGCGAGACCTCCGCGCGGTGCAGCGCGGAGGCGGCCGAGGTGGTCGCCCAGAGCCGGCCCTCACGCACCCCCTCGGCGACGAGCTCGTCCAGGTCGGGCTCCACCACCGGGCTGCGGCCCTCGGCGAGTGCGGCCACCTTGGTGGCGTCGACGTCCACGCCGACGACCTCGTGCCCGCAGGCCGCGAGGCCCGCGGCGGTGACGGTTCCGACATATCCCAGTCCGAACACGGCGATCTTCATGTGGCTTCCTTCCCCCACGTGTGCAGTGCCGGATCCACCATCGAGTCGGCCGTGTCCGACCTCGCACGATCTGCCGACGCGATCCCCCTAATTGGGGAGTGGGTCCGCCGGCGAGGCCGGCGGCTAGGGTGTGCGCCGTGACTTTCGACCCCGGAACTCCTTCCCCCGACGTGCTCGGTGACGACCACCTGCTTGCCGCCTGGTTGGCCGAGGCGGCAGGCCGACGGCTGCTCGAGGTGCGGGGCGAGGGACTGGAGGGGAAGGCGCTGAAGGACGCCGGCGACCTGGCGGCGCACACGCTGCTGATGGAGCTGGTCACGACGTACCGCCCCGATGACGGGGTCCTCTCCGAGGAGGGCAAGGACTCCAAGGAGCGGCTCTCCCAGGATCGGGTGTGGATCATCGACCCACTCGACGGGACGCGGGAGTTCTCCGAGCCGCCGCGCGAGGACTGGGCCGTGCATGTCGCGCTGTGGTCCTCCCGCAACGGTGGCGAGCTCGTCGCCGGCGCCGTCGCGCAGCCGGCGCTGGGCGAGACCTTCCACACCGGCAACCCGCCCGTCGTACCGGAGCGCGACTCCTCGCTCCGCCCCCGGATCGCGGTGTCGCGCAGCCGTCCGCCCGCGTTCGTCGCGGCGCTGGCCGAGGAGCTGGGTGCCGAACTGGTGCCGATGGGTTCGGCGGGCGTGAAGGTGATGTCGGTCGTGCGGGACGTGAGCGACGCGTACGTGCACGCCGGTGGTCAGTACGAGTGGGACTCCGCAGCCCCGGTCGCGGTCGCCGCGGCCGCCGGGCTCCACACCTCGCGCATCGACGGCTCGCCGCTGCGCTACAACCAGGACGACGTCTATCTGCCGGACCTGATCGTCTGTCGTCCCGAGCTGGCCCCGCGGATCCTGGAGTTCGTCGGCGAGCACGGTGTCGGCTGATCGGGCGGACACCTCGTGCGCTCCTCCCGGACGCCAACCCCGCGGGAAGTTGTAGGTTAGGCTCGCCTTCGTGACTCAGCCTGCGCGCCCCCCCAAGCCCGAGACCCATCTGATCGTCACCGCCACGGAACGGCTCAGCCCCGGCATGGTGCGGGTGTGGTTCCGCTCCCCGGACCTCGGCGCCTTCCGGGACAGTGTGTTCACCGATCGCTACGTGAAGCTGATCTTCGAGGGTCCCGATGGGCCGGTCCTGCGGACCTACACGGCGCTCGAGCCGGATCTCGACCGTGGCACGCTCGCGATCGACTTCGTCGTGCATGGCACGGAGGGGATCGCCGGACCGTGGGCCGCGCAGGCGCGCCCCGGCGACACGATCGACGCGCGAGGTCCCGGTGGCGCCTACGCCCCCGACCCGAGTGCCGACTGGCACCTCTTCGCGGGCGACGAGGCGGGCCTGCCAGCGATCCGCGCAGGGCTCGCGGCGCTCGCCGATGATGACCCCGCCGCGGTCGGCTACGCCGTCATCGAGGTCCCCGACCGCGACCACGAGCTGCCGCTCGCGCGACCCGAGGGCATCGAGCTGATCTGGCTACGCGAGGGCGCCTTGGCCGCCGCCGTACGCGCGCTTCCGTGGCGCGAGGGCCGTGTGCACGCCTTCGTGCACGGCGAGGCGCAGGCGGTGATGCACGGCATCAGGCCCTATCTCCTCGCCGAGCGCGGTGTCCCGCGCGAGGACGTCTCGATCTCGGGATATTGGCGTCGAGGGCGTACCGAGGAGGGTTTCCGAGCGTGGAAACGGGAGCTCGCCGCTGCCGAGACGACACCGTCGTGAGCACGAACCGGGCCTGCGGACCCGCCCACACTCACGACCTCAACGGCCGTTGAGGGAGAAGTGCTCGTAGTCCTTCTTCGTCTGCCAGCTCCCGCCCCAGCCCCATCCGACGCCGGCGAACGCCTTGGTCACCACGTCGCCGGCGCGGATCATGCCAGGCGCGTGCCGGGCTCGGTCGAGATAGGCCGAGGCGAGCTCGGGCAGGACGAGACGACCCGCGACGTAGGGGTTCTGGAACGGGTTCACGTCGATCGCCAGACCGTAGGCGTGCTGGGAGTACGTCGTCGTGCCGACCGCCGGCCGGCAGTCGAAGGCGCCGGTGTTGTTGCCGTCGCCGGTCGGCGCCGCGGCCAGCTCCGCCTTCGTGGTGATGTGCATCTGCTCGATCGGGAACCGCGCGGCGTAGAGCCGCCGGAACACGGCCACGACATCGTCGGCGACCCGACTGTTGAGGAGCAGTTCGCCGGTGTGGCGTCGCTGGTCGAAACCCCAGAACGTCAGGCGCACCCACGACAGCCGATCGCGGGCGACCGGGCACCGCGGTGACCAGGTCGAGCGAGCGATCACCCGGTCGGGCGCCGGCTCCACCCGGCTGGCGAACCCGGTGCCGGGCAGCATCGGCACCGAATCCGGCAGGGTGAACCGGCGGTTGCGGAGTGCCCTGGGCGTGGCGCGTACGACGCCGTATCCGTCGGCTGCGCGGGGCAGTGGTCGCTTGCCCAGCCAGCTCGGTGGCACGGTGCCCGGAGCGGGCGCAGCTGCCGCGTCGGCGGCGCGGTCCGGCGTCCGTGGCGTGCGGTGCGTGGGAGCGCCGGTGGGCGATGGGCTGACGGACGGGGTGGGGGACCGGCTGGGCGCCCGGGACGGGGTACCGCTTCCGCACCCGGTGAGGGCGAGCACGGTCGCGACGAGGAAGATCGCGACGAGGAAGGCTCGGCGGGCGCTCATTCGTCCCGGCCTCCGGAGTCGACGTCGAGGACGCCGTCGATCCCGGCGATCGACGCCGCGAGCTCGGGGACCGAGCTGCGGCCCTGCACCTGGATCCACAGGCGGACCACTCCGGCCCGCTGGTGCTCGTCGGGCCGGGCGTGCTGGGTGGTGAGGTGAGTGACCACGAAACCCCGCGAGGTGCATTCGGCGAGGACTTCGCGCAGAACACCGCGGCCGTCGTGGTAGTCGACCATGAGACCCACCGGAGCGAGCCGTGAGCCCGGGACACGGCGGACCAGCGCGGTATAGCCCGGGACCGCCGCGAAGTACAACACGGTGGTGCCGGCCGCCAGGATCGGCAGGCCGCCGCCGGCCGCCGACCCGATGGCCGCCGTGAGCCACACCGAGGCCGCGGTGGTCAGACCCGAGACGACGTCGCGACGCACGAAGATCAGTCCGCCGCCGATGAATCCGATGCCGCTGACGATCTGGGCGGCGACACGTGAGGGGTCGAGGACCACGCCGTCGCGGAGCACGTCGGTGAAGCCGTATTTCGACACCAGCATGAACAGCGCCGCGCCCACGCCCACGAGCGTGTGGGTGCGCAGGCCGGCCGCCTTCTGCCGGAACTCGCGCTCCAGCCCGATGCACGTCGAGAGCACGAAGGCGAGGCCGAGCTCGCCGAGCTGGGTCCGGCCCTGGCCGACGGGTTCACCGAGCACGAGCACCTGCATCCTCGCCACCCTAGCGAGCCGACCGGTGGCTGAGCCCATGCTCGGGGCCCATGCTCGGGGCCCATGCTCGGGGCCCATGCTCGGGCCCGACGCTTCGGCGGCGGTGTCGGTGGCCGCACGTAGACTTTGGCCTATCACCCCCGGCTCGTCCTTGAACGGGGGCCCTCGTGTTGTGCGCCCACCGCTCGTCACCCCCGGAGTCACCCGTGCAGCTGTCCGCTCTCGCCGACCGTGTCCTTGCCAGCCCGCCCCTGGCCGGGGTGTTGGAGGAGGCCGCCGGCGGCCGCATGCTCGCCCTCGACGTGACTGGGCCGGAGGCGCTGCGCCCCTTCCTGGTCACCGGCCTGGTCCGGCGCGAGCGCACCGTGCTCGCCGTCACCGCCACGAGCCGTGAGGCGGAGGACCTCGTCAGTGACCTGCGTGACCTGCTCGACCCGGACAGCGTCGCCTACTTCCCGAGCTGGGAGACGCTGCCCCACGAGCGGCTCAGTCCGCGCAGTGACACCGTCGGCCGGCGACTCGCCGTGCTGCGTCGGCTGGCCCATCCTGCCGCCGACGATGCGACCCACGGCCCGCTGAGGGTGGTCGTGGCCCCCGTGCGCAGTGTCCTGCAGCCGCAGGTGAAGGGGCTCGGCGACCTCGAGCCCGTGGAGCTGGTGCCCGGCCAGGAGGCGACCCTCGACGACGTCGTACGCCGTCTGGCGGATGCTGCCTACAGTCGGGTCGACCTGGTCGAGAAGCGTGGGGAGTTCGCCGTGCGCGGCGGCATCGTCGACGTCTTCCCGCCCACCGAGGAGCACCCGCTCCGAGTGGAGTTCTGGGGCGACGAGGTCGACGGGATCCGTCGCTTCGCGGTCGCCGACCAGCGTGCGCTGACGCCGGACCAGGGAGGTGTCGTCGACCGGCTCTGGGCGCCGCCGTGCCGGGAGCTGCTGCTGACTGACGATGTCCGGGCGCGGGCCAAGCGCCTGGGCCAGGAGCACCCCACGCTCGTCGAGTTGACCGACAAGATCGCCGCAGGCATCGCGGTCGAGGGCATGGAGTCGCTGGCGCCGGTGCTGGTCGACGAGATGGAGCTGCTGCTCGACTTGATGCCCGAGGACACCCATGTGCTGGTGCTCGACCCCGAACGGGTGCGTCGGCGCTCCCACGACCTGGTGGCGACCAGCGAGGAGTTCCTGGCGGCGAGCTGGGCTGCGGCCGCCGGCGGCGGCGAGGCGCCGATCGACCTCGGCGCCGCGTCCTACCGCGAGCTGGGCGACGTGCGCGCCCACGCGATCGCGACCGGCCGTCCGTGGTGGTCGGTGAGCCCGTTCGGCATTGACGAGGACGACGCGTCCGAGCGCAACGGGGAGCCGGTCGCGATCACCGATCCGGATGTGGTCGGCGTCCCGACCCGGAAGATCGCGATGCAGCCCGCCAAGGCCTACCGCGGCGACGTCGAGGCGGCGATCAAGGACCTCGGCCGCTGGATCGAGGACGGCTACCGCACCGTCGTCGTCCAGCCGGCCCACGGCTCCGCGCAGCGGACCGTCGAGGTGCTCGGCGAACACGACGTACCAGCCCGGCTCGCCGACCCGACCGACCCGGGCAGCATCCGGCCGAAACCCCGGGTCGTCACGGTGGTCCAGGCGAGCCTGACCCACGGCTTCGTGGACGAGCCGTCCCGGCTGGTCGTCCTGACCGGTGAGGACATCTCCGGTCAGAAGTCCTCGACCCGCGACATGCAGCGGATGCCGGCGCGCCGCAAGCGGCAGATCGACCCGCTCGAGCTCCGGCCCGGCGACTACGTCGTCCACGAGCAGCACGGCGTGGGTCGGTTCGTGGAGATGAAGCAGCGCGAGGTCGGCGGCGCGACCCGCGAATACCTCGTGCTGGAGTACGGCGCCTCCAAGCGCGGCGGTCCGGCCGACCGGCTCTACGTCCCGGCCGACTCACTCGACCAGGTCACGCGGTACGTCGGCGGCGAACAGCCCAGCCTGGACCGGCTCGGCGGGGCCGACTGGCACAAGCGCAAGTCCCGAGCGCGCAAGGCGGTCCGCGAGATCGCGGCCGAGCTGATCAAGCTCTACGCCGCCCGGCAGGCCACGAAGGGCTACCAGTTCGGCCCCGACACGCCGTGGCAGCGCGAGCTCGAGGACGCCTTCCCCTACACCGAGACCGTCGACCAGCTCACCACGGTCGAGGAGGTGAAGGGCGACATGATGCGGCCGGTGCCGATGGACCGGCTGATCTGCGGCGATGTCGGCTACGGCAAGACCGAGATCGCCGTACGTGCGGCGTTCAAGGCGGTCCAGGACGGCAAGCAGGTCGCCGTACTCGTGCCGACGACGCTGCTGGTGAGTCAGCACCTCTCGACCTTCACCGAGCGGATGGCCGGGTTCCCGGTCACGCTCAAGGGCCTCAGCCGCTTCCAGTCCGACCGTGAGGCCGCGCAGGTCATGGCCGGCCTCGCGGACGGCTCGGTCGACATCGTCGTGGGCACCCACCGGCTGCTCAACCGAGACGTGCGGTTCAAGGACCTCGGTCTCATCATCGTCGACGAGGAGCAGCGCTTCGGCGTCGAGCACAAAGAGGCGATGAAGCGGCTGCGTACCTCCGTCGACTTCCTCTCCATGTCGGCGACGCCGATCCCCCGCACGCTCGAGATGTCGATCACCGGGATCCGGGAGATGTCGACGATCACCACGCCGCCTGAGGAGCGCCACCCGGTGCTCACCTATGTCGGTGCGTACGAGGACCGGCAGGTCGTCGCCGCCGTACGCCGTGAGCTGCTGCGAGAGGGCCAGGTCTTCTACATCCACAACCGGGTGCAGTCGATCGAGAAGGCCGCGGCCCGGATCCGCGAGCTGGTGCCGGAGGCCCGGGTCGCCACGGCGCACGGCCAGATGAACGAGAAGCAGCTGGAGCAGGTCATGCTCGACTTCTGGGAGAAGCGCTTCGACGTGCTGGTCTGTACGACGCTGGTCGAGTCCGGCCTGGACGTGTCCAACGCCAACACCATGATCATCGAGCGTGCCGACACCCTCGGTCTCTCCCAGTTGCACCAGCTGCGAGGCCGGGTCGGGCGCTCCCGCGAGCGCGCCTACGCCTACTTCCTCTATCCCGCCGAGAAGCCGCTCACCGAGACCGCCCACGAGCGGCTCGCGACGCTGGCCCAGCATTCCGATCTCGGCGGCGGCATGGCGATCGCGATGAAGGATCTCGAGATCCGCGGTGCCGGCAATCTGCTGGGCGGCGAGCAGTCCGGTCACATCGCCGATGTGGGCTTCGACCTCTATGTCCGGATGGTCGGAGAGGCGGTGGAGGAGTTCAAACGGGGGCCCGACGGCGGACCGAGTGAGCTCGCCGAGGTCCGCATCGAGCTGCCCGTCGACGCGCATCTGCCGCACGACTACATCCCCTCGGAGCGACTGCGCCTGGAGATGTACAAGCGGCTCGCCGAGGTCCGCTCCGACGAGGACGTCGACGCGATCAACGAGGACCTGGTCGACCGCTACGGCCAGCCGCCGCAGGAGGTTCAGAGTCTGCTCCTGGTCGCGCGCTTCCGGGTCCGGGCGCGGCAGGCCGGGATCAGCGAGGTGACCATCGCGGGCAAGAACGTCCGCTTCTTCCCGGTCCAGCTTCCCGAGTCGCGGGTGGTCCGGCTGCAGCGGCTCTACCCGAAGTCGCTGGTCAAGTCCCAGATCGACACGATCCTGGTGCCGCGGCCGGTGTCCAGCGGCTTCCCGGCCAAGCCGCTGGATGGCATCGTGCTGCTGGAGTGGGCCGGGAAGGTCATCGAGTCGGTGATCAAGCCCGACGCCGACGCTGCGGCCGCTGCGACCGGCTCCGCCACGGTGAGGGCCTGAGGACAGCGTCTGACAGGATCGGGTCATGACGATGGAGGCCTTCGGCGAGGAGTCGTTCGGTGACGAGCCCGGGGGATTCGACCCCTCCGGCTGGGACGCCGAGCCCGGCTGGCTCTCGGAGAGCGCGCTCGCCGAGACCCGGGGGCGGGTCCCGATCCTGTACGTCGAGGCGGCGCCCGTGCGCACCGACCCGGACGGCCGGGTGAGTGAGGTCGGTCTGCTGTTACGCGGATCGCCGACGACCGGCATCATCACCCGCTCCCTTGTCTCGGGACGGGTGCTGCACGGTGAGCGGATCCGGGACGCGCTCATGCGCCACCTGGAGAAGGACCTCGGTCCGACCGCGTTCCCGGTCCTGCCGCCCTCGATCGTGCCCGCCGCGGTCGCGGAGTACTTCCCCTGGCCCGGCGACGGCTTCCAGGACCCGCGGCAGCATGCGGTCGCGCTCGCCTATGTCATCCCCGTGACCGGCGAGTGCCAGCCGCGCCAGGACGCGTTGGAGCTGACCTGGATGAGCCCGGCCGATGCGGTCGCCGAGGGTGTGGCCGCCGAGATGGAGGGTGGTCGCGGGGCGTTGCTGCGCCAGCTCCTCCACCACGTGGGGGCATTGGGCTGACGATGGCGGAGAGCGGACCCCGTACGCGTGCGGAGGGGGAGGGCCTCATCGACTTCCTCGCCATGATGCGGCTCATGCGGGAGCGGTGCGCGTGGAAGGCGGCCCAGACCCACGAGTCCCTCGCGCGGCACCTGCGTGAGGAGTCCGAGGAGGTGCTCGAGGCGATCGAGGAGGGCGATCCCGATCACCTCAAGGAGGAGCTCGGTGACCTCCTCCTGCAGGTCTACTTCCACGCCGTGATCGCCGAGGAGGCCGGCGAGTTCACCATGGACGACGTCATCGCCGGGCTGACCGAGAAGATGGTCCGCCGCAACCCGCACGTGTTCGGTCCCGATGCGGACGCCGCCTGGCAGTCGGGCCGCCGCTACACCATTGAGGAGATCGAGGAGCTCTGGCAGGCCGCGAAGGCCGCCGAGCGGGAGTAACCGCGAGTCGGCGCAAGTGTGCGCTTCGGCAACGCCGAGTCGGCGCTACTGCTCGCCTTGCCCCGTTCAGTAGCGCCGACTCGCGGTCAGGTCAGGCCCACTGGACGGCGGTCTCGACCTCGACGCGGGGGAGTCGGTCGAACCACGGGTTCTCGCCGGGGTGGCCGATGTTGACCACCATGAGGGTGGTCCAGTTGCCGTCGGGGAAGAACTCCTTGTCGATGGCGTCCTTGTCGTAGCCGGCCATCGGGCCCGCGGCGAGACCGGCGGCGCGGATCGCGAGGATGAACGCACCGGCCTGGAGCGCGGCGGAGAAGTTGCCGACGCCGTGGCGGGCCTCCTCGTCGGCGGCGAAGTAGTCCTTCATCTCCGGCCGGATGGGGAACACGGTCGGGATCTGCTCGTGCCAGAACTTGTCGTAGGCGACGATCGCGGTCACTGGAGCGGACTTGGTCTTCTCCTGGTTGCCTTCGGCCATCAGCGGGACGAGCCGCTCCTTGCCCTCGGGGGTGCGCACGAAGACGACGCGCATCGGCTGGGTGTTCGCCATGGTCGGCGTCCAGCGGGTGAGCTCCCAGATGTCCTTGAGCTCCTCGTCGGAGACGGGGGTGTCGGCGAAGGTGTTCGACGTACGGGCACCGGTGAAGACGATCTGGCGGCCGCGCTCGTCCAGCTTCTCGAGAGTGATGGTCATGCTGCTCGCAACTCCTGGGTACCTAGCGATATTCCCGCAACTTCGGAAATAAGAGTAACACTCGATTCCGTGGTCTCCGCGGTACGCTTGGTCACATGACGGCGCCCGACACGATCCACGAGCCTCAGGCCTGCAACGCCGCGCTGACGCGTGCGTTCGGATTCCTCGGCAAGCGGTGGAACGGCGTTCTGCTCGGCACGCTGACGGCGGGCCCGATGGGGTTCGCCGAGCTCAAGCGCGCGGTCCACGGCATCAGCGACTCGATGCTTTCCGAGCGGCTCGCCGAGCTCGCGGGCGCCGGTCTCGTCGTACGCCGCGTGGATCCCGGCCCGCCGGTCGCGGTCCACTACGAGCTCACCGAGTCCGGCCATGCCCTGCTGCCGGCCCTCGAGGCCCTGACGACGTGGGCGGAGAACAATCTGCCCGAGGAGCGCTGCTCCGGCGAGTGAACCGACGACAGCCGGTCCGGGGGCGGGCACTAGGCTGCTGAGGCACTCGCCGTCAGACCACCTTCGGAGCAGAAGGAGCACTACCGTGGCAGCCATCGAAGCCGTCGGAGCCCGCGAGATCCTCGACTCGCGCGGCAACCCCACCGTCGAGGTCGAGGTCATCCTGGACGACGGGACCTACGCCCGCGCCGCCGTCCCGAGCGGAGCCTCGACCGGGGCGTTCGAGGCGGTCGAGTTGCGTGACGGTGGCGACCGCTACCTCGGCAAGGGCGTGGAGCGCGCGGTGCAGGCCGTCGTCGACATCCTGTCCCCGGCGGTGGAGGGCATCGACGCCGACGACCAGCGCCTGGTCGACCAGGCGCTCCTCGAAGCCGACGGGACGCCCAACAAGGCCCAGGTCGGTGCGAACGCCATCCTGGGCGTCTCGCTCGCCGTCGCGAAGGCCGCTGCGGCCAGCGCGGCCCTCCCGCTCTACCGCTACGTCGGTGGCCCGAACGCCCACCTGCTCCCGGTGCCGATGATGAACATCCTCAACGGCGGCGCCCACGCCGACACCAACGTCGACATCCAGGAGTTCATGATCGCGCCGATCGGTGCGCCGACCTTCCGCGACGCGCTGCGCAGCGGCGCGGAGGTCTACCACGCGCTGAAGTCGGTGCTGAAGAGCCGGGGGCTCTCCACCGGTGTGGGCGACGAGGGCGGCTTCGCCCCCGACCTGCCCTCCAACCGCGCCGCGCTGGATCTCATCGGCGAGGCGATCGGCAAGGCCGGCTACGAGCTCGGCAAGGACGTCGCCCTCGCCCTCGATGTGGCCGCGTCGGAGTTCGCCAAGGACGGCGCGTACGTCTTCGAGGGCTCCCCGAAGAGCGCCGCGGAGATGACCGCCTACTACCAGGAGCTGGTGTCGGCCTACCCCATCGTCTCTCTCGAGGACCCCCTCGACGAGGAGGACTGGGACGGGTGGAAGACGATCACCGATCAGCTCGGCGCGACCACCCAGCTGGTGGGCGACGACCTCTTCGTCACCAACGTCGAGCGGCTCGGCCGCGGTATCGCCGGCGGCCAGGCCAACGCCCTGCTGGTCAAGGTCAACCAGATCGGCTCGCTCACCGAGACCCTCGACTCTGTCGAGCTGGCCCATCGCAACGGCTATCGCTGCATGATGAGCCACCGCTCTGGCGAGACCGAGGACACCACCATCGCCGATCTCGCGGTCGCCACCAACTGCGGTCAGATCAAGACCGGCGCCCCGGCCCGGTCCGAGCGGGTGGCGAAGTACAACCAGCTGCTCCGGATCGAGGACGAGCTGGCCGAGGCCGCGCGCTACGCCGGCGCCGGCGCGTTCCCGCGCTATCGGGCCTGAGGTGTGCCGCGCGACCGAGACAGGCCGCGTTTCACTGCCCTGAAACGCGGCCCGTCTCGGCGAGAATCGAGGGGTGGCTGATCAGCGTCGCTTCTCCCAGCGCGGCCCCCGTGGGCCTCGAGGACCCGCGCGACCGAAGCGGACCGGTGCCCTCGGTCGCGCCGACACCGGTGAGCGGGCCGCCGTCGGGCGCACCCCACGCGTGCGCCACCGGCCCACCGGCCGGGCGGCGATCCTGGTGGTGGTGCTGGCGGTGCTGATCGTCTCCTACGCCTCCTCCATGAAGGCCTACCTGCAGCAGCGCCACGACATGGACACCCTGCAGAGCGAGATCGCGCAGCGGCAGCGGTCCATCGAGAGCCTGCAGGAGCAGAAGAAGAGGTGGCAGGACCCGGCGTACGTCGCCCAGCAGGCGCGGGCGCGGTTCGGGTACGTCATGCCCGGCCAGATCTCCTACGTCGCCCTCGACTCCCACGGTCACCGCATCGATCCGGAGGCGACGTTGGGCAAGCCGTCGACGGTCGGTGTGCCGCAGAAGCCGACCGCGTGGTGGGAGGATGCCTGGGGGTCGGTCGAGCTCGCCGGGAAGCCGCCCAAGCAGGACACCTCCGGCCCCGCGACGACGATCAACGGCGCCGCCGGAAGCAACCAGAAGGAGTGACGCGTGATCGATCCCGCTGACGAGGCGGCGATCGCGGCCCAGCTCGGACGCCCTCCCCGCGGCATCGCGGGCGTCGGGCACCGCTGTCCCTGCTCCCTGCCCGATGTCGTCACCACCGAGCCCCGGTTGCCCGACGGCACGCCGTTCCCCACCACCTTCTACCTCACCTGCCCGCGCGCCGCGTCCCGGATCGGAACCCTCGAGGGCGGCGGCGTGATGAAGGAGATGCAGGACCGGCTGGCCGAGGACCCCGAGCTGGCGGCCGGCTACCGCAGGGCGCACGAGGCCTATCTCGAGGCCCGCTACGCACTCGGCGACGTCCCGGAGATCCACGGCATCTCCGCCGGCGGCATGCCCGACCGGGTCAAGTGCCTGCACGTGCTCGCCGGTCAGGCGCTCGCCCAGGGGCGCGGAGTCAACCCGCTGGGCGATGAGGTCCTCGACCGGCTCGGCCCCTGGTGGGAGCAGGGGCCGTGCGTCGACCTCGAGCTGGAGGACGAGGAGCAGTGATCCTCCGGTGACCGAGGGCGTGGTGGCGGCGATCGACTGCGGCACCAACACGATCAAGCTGCTCGTCGCGGCCCGCTCGGGTGAGGAGGGGCAAGACGAGTTGGTCGAGCTGGCGCGCGAGATGCGGATGGTCCGGCTCGGACAGGGCGTCGACCGCACCGGGATGCTCGCGGAGGAGGCGCTCGCGCGGACCTTCGCCGCGATCGACGAGTACGCCGCACTGATCCGTGATCACGGCGCCGATCGGATCCGCTTCGTGGCGACCTCCGCCACCCGGGACGCAGCCAACGCCGACGTGTTCGTGGCCGGCGTGCGCGAGCGGCTCGGGGTCGACCCGGAGGTGGTCTCCGGCCG
>Ga0164242_10002626_pt1 | contig 20772 bp, 25 predicted proteins | sample OricomgcompostMG_FD_108783 | JGI IMG/M metagenome (GOLD analysis project Ga0164242, IMG submission 108783) | Miracle-Growth compost microbial communities from Emeryville, California, USA - Original compost - Miracle growth compost (MG) ... | reverse complement strand
GGGAGGTCGAACTGGCCGGTGCTCTCCTCGCCGGATTCGGCCATGCGCTCTTCGATGATCTCGTTGCACAGCTCGACGCATTCGTCGCAGATGTACACGCCGGGGCCCGCGATGAGCTGCTGGACCTGCTTCTGGCTCTTTCCACAGAACGAGCACTTGAGCAGATCGGCGCTTTCTCCGATGCGAGCCATGGAACCTCCCGAGTGGGCCGCTTCTTACGAGCCTAACCTGTGGTGCCGACAATGGCCGGTAGCTGTCTGTCGGGTGTGGCAATCCGATGCCGGGAGCGCAAAGCGGCGGAGGACTGGCGTGTTCCTCCGCCGCTTTCGCCGTCGTCCGCCTACTTCGCGGTGAGCGCGGGGAGGCTCTTGCGGCTGGTCAGCACCTGGTCGATGAGCCCGTACTCGCGGGCCTCCTCGGCCGACAGGATCTTGTCGCGGTCGATGTCCTTGTTGACCTGCGCGATGTCCTTGCCCGTGTGCCTGGCGAGGGTCTCCTCGAGCCACGTGCGCATACGCATGATCTCGTTCGCCTGGATCTCGATGTCGGACGCCTGCCCCTGGCCGGCCTCGCCAACGGCGGGCTGGTGGATCAGGATGCGAGCATTCGGCAGTGCGAGCCGCTTGCCCGGGGTTCCTGCGGCCGTGAGCACGGCGGCGGCGGACGCCGCCTGGCCGAGCACCACGGTCTGGATCTGCGGACGGATGTACTGCATCGTGTCGTAGATCGCCGTCATGGCTGTGAACGAGCCGCCGGGCGAGTTGATGTACATGACGATGTCGCGGTCGGGATCCTGGCTCTCGAGCACGAGCAACTGGGCCATGATGTCGTCTGCCGACGCGTCGTCGACCTGCACTCCGAGGAAGATGATGCGGTCTTCGAACAGCTTCGCGTAGGGGTCCTGACGCTTGTAGCCGTATGCCGTGCGCTCCTCGAAGCTGGGCAGGATGTAGCGCGCGCCCGGCATGGCGATGCGCGGTGCGCCGCCGGCCAGACCGGAGAAGTTCGGGGTTTCCATCTGTTTCGTGTCCTTCGCTCTCTCGCCTACTCCTGGGTCCCGCCGCCGCCGACGACGTCGGTCGCCGACTCGCGGATGTGATCCACGAACCCGTACTCCAGCGCCTCCTGGGCGTTGAACCAGCGGTCGCGGTCGCCGTCGGCGTTGATCTGCTCGACGGTCTTGCCGGTCTGGGCCGCCGTGATCTCGGCGAGCCGCCTCTTCATGTCGAGGATGAGCTGCGCCTGCGTCTGGATGTCGCTGGCCGTTCCGCCGAAACCACCGTGCGGCTGGTGAAGCAGCACGCGCGCGTTCGGCGTGATGTAGCGCTTGCCCTTGGTTCCCGCGGTGAGCAGAAGCTGTCCCATCGAAGCCGCCATGCCGATGCCCACCGTCACGATGTCGTTCGGAACGAACTGCATGGTGTCGTAGATGGCCATGCCCGCGGTGATCGAGCCACCTGGCGAGTTGATGTACAGGTAGATGTCGCGCTTGGGGTCTTCGGCCGCCAGGAGCAGCAGTTTCGCCGCGATCTCGTTGGCGTTGTCGTCGCGCACCTCCGAACCGAGCCAGATGATGCGGTCCTTCAGCAGTCGGTCAAAAACACTGGGTTGCAGTGTCGGTTCGGCCATGAACGTGCTCCTTCTTCTTACGTGGTCTCGAATCTATCGAAGCGGTCGCACCGGCACGGCTCTGTTCGCCGTCGGCAGAGCCGTGCGCGTCCGGCCCCTGCTGCGCCCACGTCTCAGTACGTGATTTCTCTGGCGTACGCCGCCACGGACCTCGTGTAGAGCGGAAGGTGCGGCGCGAGCGCGGTCAGAGCTATGGATGCTGCGCGCCGGGAATCGCCGCTCGTCACCAGCGCGAGGGAGTAGAACGCGGCGACGGCGTCGCGGTAGGGGGAGGTGGGGTGGTTCGCGTACTCGTCGCCGAGCATCCACACGGCCTCGTGCACTCGGCCGAGGTTGCGGAGCGTGCTCGCCAGTTGCACGACCGCGCGCACCCGGTGATCGTCGTCCAGCCCCAGTTGCAGCGCGCGTCGGTACAGCGGCTCCGCCTCCTCTTCCCTACCGGCGGAATCCCGCGCACCTGCTCGATGGAACAGCGCCACGGCGTTGTCGCCCCACACGGCCGCCAGCCGGTCGATCTGCTCGATGCGCTCCGCATCGCTCAGTTCTTCGTCTGCCCACACGGCGTCGAACTGCTTGTCCCAGTCGGTCACCGACATCCTCCGCTCGGTCGTTCTCGTCGTGATCAGCGGACACGGCCGGGTGAAGGCTGCTGCGCCGATGAGAAAGGGGGCGGATGCGACCCATCCACCCCCTTCGAGCGACTCTAGTGCGACCGGGCCTACGCCTTCTTGCCCGACTTCTTCTTGGGCTTCTCGTCGGCGTCCGACTCGGCGCCCGCGTCGGCGGCGCCCTCGGCGTCCTGCTCATCGGCCGCCTCGGATGCTGCGTCCGGCTCGTCTCCGTCGCCGCCGATCTCGCTCACCGCTGCGAAGTCGGAGAGGTCGACGGGGTTGCCGTTGCTGTCCTTCACGACGGCGCGACCGAGCAGTACGGCGATGGTCTTGTTGCGGGCGACCTCACCGAGCATCTGCTGGAGCTGGCCGTTCTCGCCGAGAATCTGCACGAACTCGTTCGGGTCCATGCCGTACTGCGCCGCGGCCTGCACCAGGTAGTTGCTCAGCTCGTCCTGGCTGACCTGCACGTTCTCCTTCTGCGCGATCTCGTCGAGCAGAACCTGCGTGCGGAACGCCTTCTCGCTGGCTTCCTTCACCTCGGCGCGGTGCACGTCGTCCTCGAGCCGGTTCTCGGCCTCGAGGTGGCGGTGCACCTCGTCTTCGACGAGCCCGTCGGGAACGGGGATGTCGGTGAGCTCGAGCAGGCGGTCGACGAGAAGCGTGCGCGCCTCGCTGCCCTGGCTGAACGTCTTGCTGCGGGCCGCTTCGCCGCGCAGGCTGTCGCGCAGCTCGGCGATGGTGTCGAACTCGCTGGAGATCTGCGCAAAGTCGTCGTCGGCATCCGGGAGCTCGCGCTCCTTGACGGCGTTGAGCGTGACCGTGATCTCGGCGTCCTCGCCCTCGTGGTCGCCGCCCAGGAGCTTCGACGTGAACGTGGTGGTCTCGCCTGCGGAGAGGCTGTCGAGCGCCTCGTCGATGCCCTCGACGAGCTCGCCGGAGCCGATCTCGTACGAGACGTTGCTCGCCGTGTCCACCTGCTCGTCGCCGATGGTGGCGACGAGGTCGAGCTGAGCGAAGTCGCCCTTCTTCGCGGGACGATCGACCGTCACGAGCGTTCCGAACCGGCTGCGCAGACGCTCGAACTCGGCGTCGACATCCTCGTCGGTGACCTCTGCCGCGTCGACGGTGAGCTCGATGCCGTCGTACTCGGGCAGCGTGATCTCCGGGCGCACGTCCACCTCGATCGCGACCACGAGGTCGCCCGAGTAGTCCTTCTCGCTCGGCCACTCGGTGATGTCCGCCTCCGGACGGCCGACCGGCTTGACGTCGTTCTCCTCGACCGCCGTGCGGTAGAAGTTCTCGAGTCCCTCGTTGACCGCGTGCTCGAGAACGGCGGCCTTGCCGACCCGCTGGTCGATGATGGGCGGCGGAACCTTGCCCTTGCGGAAGCCGGGGATGTTCACCTCGGCGGCGATGTGCTCGTAAGCGTGCTTGATGCTGGGCTGCAGCTCGTCCGGGGTCACTGCGATGGTGAGCTTCGCGCGCGTCGGGCTCAGCTTCTCGACCGTGGTCTTCACGTGGGAGATCTCCTGTGTTCGAAAGTGATTCGGTCAGAGTCGACCTTGTCGGGGCGACAGGATTCGAACCTGCGGCCTCCCGCTCCCAAAGCGGGCGCTCTAGCCAAGCTGAGCTACGCCCCGGATCGTGGTGACCCGTGAGGTGCGACCGGCCGGGCATGCGCCGGAGCGCTCAGCAAGCCGAAATGACCTCGCACAGTCTAGCGAACAAAGAGGGATGCCCGTTCCGCGGCGGTTCCGACCCCCCGGCCGGCATGCATTACACTTGCACAGCGGCGCACCGTGGTGCTCCCCGGGGATGTAGCTCAATGGTAGAGCCTCAGTCTTCCAAACTGATGGTGCGGGTTCGATTCCCGTCATCCCCTCCATACGAGAGAACCCCTGTACCCAGGGTTGCTGCGAGGCGTCTACCTCTCGAGCGCTACTGCGGCCGTTCGTGCCACCCGACGGTGCTCATGGCACTCGGGTGATGCCGCCCAAAGGCATCCCTGCCAGCCGCGACGATCCTCCGCGCTGCCATCCGGCGTGCTGGTCGGTGAGTACGACCGTCGTCGAGCGGTGCCCGGGCGGCTGCGTAAGCTCGCGGGTCGTTGCGCCCACCTGTGCCGGCGTGATGAGCCCAGCGTGCCTGATGTCGTGCAGGTCGAACTGCTCCATACCCAGCGCCCTGGGCAGCAGTGAGCGCGGCGGTTGATTTCGGCGAGCTTCCGATTATCCGCCTCGGGCGCGATGCTCGTTCCCACCGCTGACGGCAGGCGAGCCCTGGCTGCCATGCCTCACGCCGGTTGAGCCCTCCGGCTAGACGACCGGCTCATGGTCGACATCGATCGTCGCGGGGGCGACGAAAACGGGAGCTCGCAGCCGCCATGTCAGATCCCCACCGGCCCAGCGAACGCCATCATCGACATCGTGAGGCTCGAGGCCAGTCGATACAAGACCGAGGAACTGGCCACGACCTAGCCGAGAATCAGAGCAAGAGCCGCCCTGTCGCGATGCAGGGCGGCTCTTGCGTCTGCGTATGTCGTGCCCCTCCTTTTGGGAGCGTCGCCGCAGACGGGTGCCCCCATACGCTCGTGGCACCACGGCGAGGAGGCCCAAGATGGCATCGCAGAAGACCCGGAGAGTCTTCCGACGTTTGGCCACCGTCTCGGCACTCGTGCTCGCTCTCGGAGGCCTCGCGGCATGTTCCGGCACGGTGTCGGCCGCCGACGCCGCACATCACGCGAGCATCAGCACGAACGCGGTGAAACCGACACGCAGCCCGACACCGACACCGACCCCGACGCCCTCGATCGTTCCCACCGATCACACCGGCGAACAGGCGGCACAGACCCTGTCAGAACTGCAGGCGCAGGGGCTCGTCGTGGTGTTCGTGGACGCGAGTGGGGTGACCGTCCCCGATGCCACCGGCTGGTCGGTCGCCAGCACGGATCCAGCTCCGGGCACTCCCCTCTTCAGCGGTGCGACCGTTCGCGTGACGGTGACGCCGCCTCCACCGCCACCGCCACCGGCACCTGCTCCGGCCCCTGCGCCCGCCGGGAATGGTGCAACCGCACTGTGCAACGACGGCACCGTTTCGTACTCTGCAACGCACCAAGGCACCTGCTCACATCACGGTGGGGTATCGGTCTGGTACAGGTAGACGACCCCTGGCATTCGTTGGCGCCGGCGAACGGCGCAAGCGCCGCCGGACCCTACGCATTCATGATCACCTTCCAAAGGTTTTCGTGTACCGAGCCACGTGGCTTAGTCGTGGTTCTCGACCTCTGTGCTCGTTGTCACCGCGATGTCGCTCCTGTTGTTGAGGAGTCGATAGCGGCCATCGGCATCGAGCCACTCCGGGAGCCAAGGCAGAGGAGCTCGCGCTAGGCGTTCAAGAGCATCTGCAGATCGCTCGCCGAGGCGCTGATGTCTTCGGTCCTGCTCGCGGTCCGCTCGGATGCCGTGACCGCTATCTGCCGATCTTCGATCCGCCGGGGGTTCTTTTGTCGGCGCCTGTCCGTCTGCTGGGCTAGGCCGCGGTCGCACGCTCCCCCGCCGGCCGGAAGTCGATGACGTACTTCACGCCGCGTGAACGTCCGGCCGCGACCAGTGCCTCCGTCTCCGGAGCCTCCTCGGCGGTCACCGTGCTGACCTGGAGCGTGAACTCCCGCTCTGCGGCGAGCTTCGCCAGCCGACCGAGGTCGAGCCCATCTGGCCTGACGTACAGGTTGTTCGTCGTGATGCCGCGCGCGGCATCCGGGGCGTCCGAGGTGAGCGAGGTCAGTCGCCCGCCGTCGTCGATGAGCTTGATCGCTTCGCCGGACGTGCCCTCGATCGCGATGAGCACGGCGTCGAACCGGCGGTCGGTCGTCTCAGCCCAGCCCTCCGCGTGCGAGTCGATGACATCGACCGCCCCGAGCCCGCGAAGGCGGTCCGCGTGCCGAGGGCTCGCGGCCGCGACCACCTCCGCTCCGGCGAGCGCGCCTAGCCGCACCGCGATCGTCGCCGTCGGACCGGAGCCGACGACGAGCAGTCGCGTGCCGTCGCGCACCTGAAGCTCGTCGAGCGACTGGCTCGCCGTGAGTGCCGCAACCGGCAGAGCCGCGGCGTGCACGGGATCCAGGTCCGCAGGGAGTAGCGCCGCGCTCGAGGCGTGCACCAGAACCTGTTCGGCCCAGAATCCACTGCCTCCTGCAAGCGGGGTGTCGTGCACGACGACCAGATCGCCGACACCGAATCCTTCGACGTCCGATCCGACAGCGATGACGCGTCCGGCGCCTTCGACGCCGAGGGCCGCAGGCGGGGCGAGCTCGACGTCCCATCCGTCGGTGATGTGCAGCAGGGCGTCCCAGGGGCCGATGCCCGCGGTGATCGTCTGCAGCAAAACCTCTCCGGTCTTCGGCTGTCGCGGCTCGGGCAGGTTGAGGACTTCGACCGGTCCGTCCACCGTTCGGGCTCCGATTGCGATCATGGCTTCTCCTATCGATCCGAGGGCTCAGGCGGGCTACTGCGAAGCTGCGCGAGACGGACGGGTGTCCGTCATCTCTCGGCTTCTCCCCTGCTGATCGCGTCACTCCTGGCCGTTGCTCTTACGCGTTCGATGCGAATCCGGTCGCGAGAGGCACGCGAGGCGCGCCGAGTCACCCCACCCTCTGGGCCTGAGCCGACGCCGTTTCCGAATCCATCGCGTTCAGCAGGAGTCGGCCCACAGTCTTCTCGGTCGGTCGATGTCGGCATCATCCATCAGCACGGATGCGACGTCTCTCGCCGTTCCGACGCGGTCGTGGTCGCCCGCGCTGACGAACGACCAGTCCGGGCTGCGCCCCGGATCGTGTTCGATCCACACCGAGAAGTTCCAGAACCCGCGGAAGTCCGAGTCCAGCAGGCCGGGTCCCTCGGCGATCAGCACGCCGTCCTCCGAGAGGAACGGCGCGACCGTGTGCTCGCGGAACGTGTCGGCACCCGTGGGGCCGTCGATGCTGCTCCTGCGCACTCGCTGGCCGGCGTCCCGCAGCGCGCCGGCGAGCAGATCTGCCGCTCGGGCCGGGTCGCTTTCCGGCACGCCCGTCACGGCGACGAAACGCGGTCCCCGCGTGTAGTGCTGCAAGAACTCCGCGGCCAAATCGGCGTAGAACCCTTCCGTCTCCTTCGCGGATGCGGTGTCAGTCATCTCTTCTCCTCGCCTTCGTTCTCCTGGCTGCGGCGGACGCCGGCACGAGCACGGGGCGTCACGCGCGCAGCTTGCCGAGCTCGCCTTCGTCGACCATGGCCAGGAGCCGGAGATTGTCAATCGCCACGTCGATGGCGGAGGCCATCGGCGCGACATCCCGCGCCGTCTGCGCCAGGAGATAGCCGCCCTGGACCGACGCGACGAACCCCGTGGCCAGCCGATCGACATCCGCTTCGTCCGGGATGAGGCCGTTCTCCTGGAATCGGCGGAGGACGACCAGGAACAGTTCCTTCCAGGTGTCGAACAGCTCATTGAGCTTCAGCCGAGCCACGCGGTCCTGGTCGGATACCTCGTTGGCCAGCGAACCGAGAGAGCATCCGTACCGACCACTCTGCAGCGCGTTGTTCTCGACGACGGCATCGCGCCATCTGCGCAGGCCCGCAAACGTGCCGACGTTCTCCAGACGCTCTCGCTCTTCGCTGATCTTGCGATCGCCCACGTACTCGATCACGGCGCGCACCAGGGCGGTCTTGTCGTCGAAGTGCCGGTAGAACTGCGACTTGCTGACCTTGCTCGCCGAGACCACATCGTCGAGGGTGGTTCCGCCGACTCCGCGAGCGCGGATGAGGTCGGCCGCGGTCGCCACGATCTTCGCTCTCGTCTTGGCGCCCCGCGGTGTCAGCCGCGCGACCGCGGCCGTGCGCGAGCTCTCCTCCACGACGTCATCCTACGACCGCAGCACCGTACGAGAACGGGCGCGGCCAGCGCCGTCCCTATCCGGGCCGGGGTGGGAAACTCGACCTGCGCGAAACGACGCGCGCGTTCCACCAATGGTCCTCGGGAGCCGAGCCAGCAACGCGGACTGCCCGCGCGACAAGTGCTTCCACTCTCGTCAGTCCTCGACCTGCCGCGCGGCGATCACTTCGACGGCGACAAGGAACTCGGGCCGCTCCAGAGCGCGGACTACCGTCACCGACGAAGCGGGCCGGTGACTCAGGTAGCGGGTGCGCACCGCCAGGTACTCGCCGATGTCGGACTCTCGTGTCAGCCACTGTCGGGTGTAGACGATGTCGTCGACCGAGGCGCCCGCCGCCTCGAGCACGCGTGTGACGTTCTCCCATGCCTGCTCGGACTGCAGCGTGATGTCGTCGGGGATGTCGCCGTCCTGGTCGATCCCCGGCGTAGCGGAGACGAGGACCTGGTCGAAGCCTGCCGGGATCACCACGGCGTCCGCGTAGTGACCCAGCCTGGTCGCGATGCCTTGATCGATCGTCTGGATGATGCTCATGTGTGCTCCTGATTCTGAAAGTGGTCGACTTTCGCGGCCGTCGAGACGGCGTCGTCGCTGTTCTCCGGGTGAAGTGCCGGGACGGCGCCCTCGGCGAGCTTCAACCGGGTCCAGACGTTCATGTTGATCACCACGGCCGCGAAGGCAGCGATCTCCTGGACGTCATAGTGCTTCGTCATCTCCCGGTGCGCGCGGGCAAAGCTCGCCAGGTCGTAGTTCGTCAGCGCCTCGCAGTAGGCGAGCGCAGCGCACTCGGCTTCGCTGAACATCCGGCTCTCCCGCCAACTCGGAAGATGCGCGACCTTGGCCGCGTCGATACCGCACTCGACCGCGACCCGCGTGTGCAGGATGAGGCAGTAAGAGCACGGCGTGAGCTGGGCGACCCGCAGCCTGACGAGCTCGGCGATCTGCCGATCGATCGGCAGGTCGGCCGTGTATCCGAACGCGTACGCCATCCGGTCGGCGAGCGCGTGGAATGACGCAAGCTCAGGGCCCAAGCGTTCATTTGTGAACGAGACGGCTGTCATCCTCGCCCGTCCGCCCGATCCGCCGGTCGCGCCCGTTCCAGCTCCTGAACGTCCCAGTAGAGGCACGCGACGAGGTCGCCGGCCGGGCAATGCGGGGCTCCACCGTCGTTCGATGTCGTCGCGATCCGCGCAAACTCGCCACGTGCCTTGGCCAGCAGCGCCGCGAACTCCTCCTCCTGAACGACGCATCCCTCGACGCCGAGCCACTCCTTGAGCAGGACCTCGACGTCTTGGTGGTACACCGTCGAGTCCGCCCATACGCGTTCGACGATGCCCGCGATCTGGTCGGCCCGCGGGGCCGGGCGTGCACCGTCCATCACCGGGAACGTCTGCACCTGCTTCGGTTTCTTGTTTCGCATGATCTCTCCATCGCGACGAGGGGACACCCCTGCCGGGTGTCCCGCCGTCTTCTCTTGTGATCGGCCGCTGAGCATCGGGACGCAGCGCTCCCGGTCGCCCGGACGTCGTCAGGAGTAGCGCTCTTCGCGCCACGGGTCTCCGTGGAGGTGGTAGCCGAACTGCTCCCAGAATCCGGGCTCGTCGTGCGCCTGCATGACGAGCCCACGCACCCATTTGGCGCTCTTCCAGAAGTAGAACTGCGGCACCAGGAGGCGCGCGGGCCCGCCGTGCTCGGAGGACAGCTCGGCTCCGTCGTACTCGAATGCCACCCACGGCTTGCCGCCGAGCACCTCGTCGAGAACCAGGTTGGTCGTGTAGCCCCCGTAGGAGTGCGCCATCACGTACCCGTACTCGGTGTCGACTCCACGGAACAGGGTGTCGAGCGAGACTCCCCGCCAGCGGGTGCCGGTCTTGGACCAGCTCGTCACGCAGTGGATGTCGCACTCGATGTCCTCGAACGGGAGCGCATGTATCTCGTCCCACGTCCAGGTGTGCGTCGCACCGGCCTCCGTGTGGATGAAGAATTGCCATTTCTCGCGTGCGATCGACGGCGTCGCGCCGGCAGACAGCACGGGAAAGCTCTGCATCAGGTGTTGTCCCGGCGGGAGCGCATCATCCGGTTCGGGTCGGTGCCCGGTGAATCCGCGCGTGAAGACCGCCATGCCTGTGCCCCTTCGCAAACGCTACGCCGTCTTGGCGCTTCTGCGGAGGTCGCCGTTGAGTCCGTCTGGATAGAAGCCGCCGGATGTCACGCTCTCCGTCGTCAGGTACACGATGTTGAGAATGTGCTCGGGCGAGCGGCCGAACGCCCTGCCCTCGGCATCCGTCGGCACGAGGTTGATCGACTCCGCGGTGCCGATCGCCTGGTCGTCGGTGCCGACACCGTCGACCGCCCCGCGAACGGCGGAGATCTTCTCGACGGCGCAGAACACGGCGTCGTCGATCATGCCCTCGTTGTAGAGAGAGGTGCGGACGATCCCCGCGTGGTACGCCTCGGTGGCCAGGAGCCCCGCGGCCGCGTCGAGGTACGTCTTGTTCGTGATGAAGGGCGCGGCACCTTTGAACGCGGTGACGCCCACGTCCTCGAACAGGAACGCCGCGAACAGGAAGTTGAGATCGTTCGCGTACGCGTCGAACGTTTCACCCGGCTGGATGAGACCCGCCGCCACAGCAGCAGCCGTGAAGCTCTGGTCGAGCGAGATGGCGGGGCGGGACACCGCTGCCCCGCCCAGGGCTTTGCGGAGAAACGCGACGTGGGCTCGCTCGTCGGCGGCGATCTCGGCCGCGAACTTGCGGATGACCGGATTCGTGAACTGCACGGGGCGCCCGCCGGTGACGTCGCCGCGAGTCCCTGCGCCCGTCGTCAGCTCGTCGGGCAGGGTCATCCCGCTTGCACGCAGGTAGAACTCCGCTTCGAGGTATTCCAGGTTGAGCGCGAAGTTGAGGATCGAACCGTCACTGATCTCGGGCGCTTCTGCGCCGTCCACCTGGTGCGCTCCGGCGCTCGCCACCATGCCTGCGAGCGCTTGCCGATCCGCACGGGTCTCGCCGCTGCGGTTGATGGCGTCGGTGAGGAAGTCTGCATCGGACATGTCAGCCTCTTCTTTCGGTCGATGAATGAGGATCGACCGTTGGTGTCGCCGGCAGCCGGCGGTCTTTCCTCCGCCTCCCGAGATGTCGCCTGGATCCCCCAGCACCTCGGATGCACCGAGTCGGACCGCATCCGTAAGGTCGCGTCGCCCCCGGCCGCTAACCCTCAGACGAGAACCGACAGAGGCACCCTGCCTTGGGCGGCTTCTCGCTGCTGACCCACGAGCTTGGAGGAACGATGACAGCGCACTCCCTTCCGGAACGCGCCCGCGAGGGCGGACGCATCGTGCGAGACGACATCGAAGGCGCCGTGACCGCCGCGCAACTGGTCTACGAGGACGGCTCGACCCAGGTGTTCGATCCCGACGGCACGACGACATACGTCGAGAGAGGACGAGAGACGGCGGGCGAATGGTACGTCGACGAGCATGGCCGGTTCTGCTCGTTCTGGCCGCCCAGCTATCGCGCGTGCTACGACCTGGAATGGGTGGTCGAGGCGGGAGAGCCGGCCGGCGTCTCCTTCCGGGAGGTCGCCAACGGATCGACGTTCGTGGGCCGCTACAGGCATTGAACGGGGCCGGCGGGACTCAGGTGCGGCCGGACTCCCGCTCAGGCGGTGTGGTCCCCTGCGCGGTCCGGAGTGCCTCGTCGCCGATCAGAGCCGAGAGGCCACGGAGGGCTTCCGCGCATGCATCGCATGCGGCCAGGTGCGTAGCGACGCCCGGGTAGCGTTCGGCCGGATCCGCGCCCGCCGCGACAAGGTCCGCATAGACGTGCAAGCTCGCCCTCGCCTCGTCGCAGCCGACATCGCGCGGGTCTGTAGCCAGGATCCGGTCGATCCAGTCCGGCGCTTCGCTCACGTGAATTGCGCCCCCGTCTGCGCCGATGGGACCCGGTCCATGCGCGCCTCCCCCTCCAGATACCCGTTAGTGGTCAGGTAGGCCCGGATTTTACGGCGTGCGTCGAAGACCGTCTTGTAGATCGCGCCAGGAGTGGCGCCGCAACGGGCCGACATGGCGTCGATCGGGATGCCGTTCACCACCGTGGCGACGAAGAGCAGGCGCTGACGCTCTGTCAGCGTCTCCACCGCGCGCTGAACCGCGGCGATGAGGTCCTGATGCTGGGCCGTGGCCAGCGGGTCGCACGCGCCGTGCCGTTCGGGCAATCGGTCCCAGTCCTCGTTGTCGAGTGCGACAGTCGGGCGGCGCCAGAAGTGGCGCCCCAGCTTGCTGGAGATCTCCAGCACGACGAAGCGGTACGCCCACGTCGTGAAGCGGCTCTCCCCACGGAACGAGTCCAGCTTGCCGAGCAAGGACACCATGGCGTCGTCGGCCGCTTGATGCGCGAGGTCGTCCAGCTCAGGACCTGTGATGTGCGCGGCCGGTCCGCGCCGGTACGCCTCCGTCAGCCCGGCCTTCAGAAGCAGTTCGTGCAGTTGCGCCTGCGCGGCACGGCATCGCGTGCCCTTCCCTCGGAGTGCGGAGAGCCAGGAGGAAGAGTCGTCGTCCATGCGAGATTCCATTCGAACAAAAGAACTATCTCGTCCAGATTAGGTCGCGACTCCTCCTCCGGCAACGCGGAAACCACCTATCTCCCTGTGCATTAGCGCACAGTCCGGATCACGTTGTCCGGTTGCGCAGGAACTGCACTGGCCTACTTCGTCCTGTTTATACGCGCGGCCGGGCGATCCGAGAGGGGGTAAGAGGACGGCGGCGCCCGCCGCGAACAGCGTGAAACGCACGAGAGAGGTGGAACTCATGCCCAGCAATGACGGTTTCGATTCGGACGACGCGTTCGATGACGTCGACCTGCTTCCGACGGAGGAGAGCCTGGATGCCGATGAACTGGGCGACGACGTCGACGAACTGGCGTACTCCCCCTCGACTACCGTCCCGCCGACCTGTCCTGGGGATTCACGGCTCGCGAGGCGAGGTTGCACGAGCCGCTTGCCGCGCGGCTGGCGCGCGAGGTCCCGGAGCAATCCGATGAGATCGAAGGCGACGGCCTCGGGGACGCGGTCGACACGGACGGCGAGCTCCTCGACGACCAGGTCGGTTCCGTTCGCGCTGGGCGGCTCGTCTGGGCGGAGCCCGACAGTCCCGATGAGGCCAGCGAGTACTGGGGCAGGGATGTCGGGCTCGACGACGGCGCGTCCTCGGCCGAGGAGGCGGCCATCCACGTCGTCATAGACGAGGACTACTCGGGCTGAGACATGTGTGGCGCGGATCGGCGCGTCTTCTCAGACCCGCATCCCGGCGTCACGGAAATCAACCCTGGACGCCGTGGCACCTCGATCTGTCAGGATGGGCCAATGCCGACGCGCCAGCCAGCACCACTTCGCGCCGCAGTCGCCGCGACGGCCTTCGCCTTCGTCCTCGTACTCGTCGGCTGCACCGACGGCGGCCGGCCCTCCGGTGCGACGACCCACTACACGGCGGGTGGTCGCCACGCGTGCGCCTCGGGAGCATCCATCGAGCTCGACGGCTCGTCGCGATCGTTCTTCATCGAGGGCCGGTGCGGAACCGTGTACGTGCGAGGCGACGGCAACACGGTGCATCTGCAGCGGGCGGTGTCTCTGAACGTGCAGGGTCAGTCGGACTCCGTCACGGTCGACGACGGTGTCGGCTCGGCTCTGGTCAAGGGCAACGGCGTCTCGGTGACAGCCGACTCGATCGGGTCGGTGCAACTCACGGGGCAGCGCAACTCGATCACGGCTCCCGCACTCGGCTCGGTGACGGTGCAGGGCGACCGTAACGCGGTCACCACCCATCTGAAGCCGAGCGACTACCGGGTCAGCGGGCAGAACGACACGCTGACGCTGCAGTAGCCGCTCGCCGCGAGCGGACCGCGGCGGCATCCGTCGCCGAAGGCTCCCAGGTTTTGGGAGAATGGCCGCGACGCTCGCGACGACGCGACGCGATCTCGCCGCCCTGGCGCCCCGCGCCACCCGCCCACGAAGAGGCCGAACATGACCCCAGACGAAGCAGCAGCCCTTCTCGATGTCGACAAGGATGCTTCCGCCGCCGCGATCCTCGCCGCGTACTCCGCGAAGGCGAAGGCGGCAGGCGGCGACCATGCCGGTGACCTCGAGGCCGAGAAGGCTGAGGTGCAACTGCTCGGGGAGGCCCGGGTGACCCTGATGACGCACAGGCAGAAGGCGCAGGGAACGCAGCAGCGAACGGCCGTCGCCCAGCGTGCGGCAGGCACGACGACGACAAGCGGCGGGTCCGCACCCGAGTACGGGCAGCGTGCCGCGACCAGCGCGTGGCCCGACGATGCCCCGGCCAAGGGCAAGGCACGCACGGCCGAGGAGGAGCAGATCCGCAAGCAGCGATCGTTCATCATCGCTCTGATCGGTCTCGTGCTCTCGCTGACGGCCTGGGTGTGGTGGCTGCTCGAGCCGCTGTCGCTGTTCGGCATCGGCCTCAGCATCTGGGCGCTCGTGCGCGTGCGAGGCTACGGCAGCGGCCTCTACACCGGAACGCGGATCGTCGCCTGGGTGTCCATCGTTCTCGGCGCGCTCGGGCTGCTCGGCAACATCCTGCTCGTCGTGAACGGGATCGGTGCGGCTCGCGGCTGACGGGGGTCCCGACCGTCCTCACGCGAAGTTAGCCCAGCCTGTGCTTCCTTGCGGAATGCGGGTGGCCGCGTAGCGTTGACGGTGACAACGAGCGAAGGGATGAGCACTCCATGAGCAACATCGAAACCACCCCCAAGGCCACCACGAATCCCGACGTCGCAGCGGGCACGGCGCAGTTTTTGACGCCGGTGGTCATCGAGCTCGAGGCGCTCGTGGTGAACGGCAAGCAGGCGCACTGGAACTTGCGCGGCACGAACTTCATCGGCGTGCACGAGCTCCTCGACACGCTGGTGGCCGATGCGCAGGAGTGGGCGGACCTCGCCGCAGAGCGCATCGTCGCCCTTGGCCTGCCGATCGACGCGCGCATCTCGACCGTGGCCGCCAACACGAAGGCCACGCCGCTGAGCGACGGCTTTGTGCAGTCCGACAGGTCGATCGCGGAGGTCATCGGCCAGATCGATGTTGCGCTCGAAGCGGTGAATACTGCGGTTCGCGAGCTCGACGAGCTGGACCAGACCAGCCAGGATGTCGCGATCGAGATCGCGCGCGGGCTCGACAAGGACCGCTGGCTGCTCTTCGCGCACATCGCGAAGTAGCCGCGACCTCTTCGACAGACGCTTCAGGGCCCCGGCCAGCTCGGCCGGGGCCCTGAAGCGTCTCTGCCGTCGGGCAGGTACGCCGCTGCGGCGGCGCCGTCAGACCTGGGACTTCGGGCACCAGTACAGCTTGCGCGCGCCCATCAGCTCCATCGCGATGTTCGTGCCGCACACCCGGCACGGCAGCCCCTCGCGCTTGTACACCCAGTGCCGGTCCTCACGGCTGGCCATCGCCCGCACCCAGTCCTCAGGACTCAGGTCGTCCATCGTCATCATCTGCCCGGTGCGCACGCCGATGTCGAGAAGGTGCGCCCAGTCGCGCCACAGCGCGGCAGCGGTCTCGGTGGGGACCTTCTTGCCTGGAGTGTGCGGATCGAGCCGCGCCCGGAACAGCAGCTCGGCCCGATACACGTTCCCGATGCCGCTGATCACCGACTGGTCCATGAGCAGAAGGCCGATGGGCGTCTGCTTCGACGTGATGGTGCGCACCACCCGGTCTTCCGCCTCGGGCCCGTCATCCACCAGGGGATCGGGACCGAGCCCCGCGACGACCTTCGCCACCGTCCGCTCGTCGATGACGGCGCACGCCGTCGGTCCGCGCAGATCGGCGACGGCCGTGTCGGTGAGCAGACGAGCGCGCACGGCACCGATGGGGTCGGGCGGGAACACGAACGCCGAGTCGTCCTCCTTCTCCGACTCGGACATGCGCAACCGGGTGCGCCGCGGCGCTCCCATGCTGGCTATCGAGTCCTCGCCACGGGAGTCCAGCACGGTGCCGTGCTGGTTCGTCTGGCCCATGCGACCGCCGGCCGAGGCGATCGTGTCATCAGCGGTGATCTCGCCCGCGAAGTCCCATGCCCCGTAGAGGCCGAGGTGCACGCGCAGCCACAGAGCGTTGTCGAACTCCAGGAAGAGCTGCTTGCCGATGGCGCGGGCATCCACCATCGTCCGCCCGTCGATGAGGGCGGCATCCGCGGCGAAACGGCCTTGCGGCGAGGTGACCGCGACCCTCTTCCCGACGAAGTTGCGGCGGAACTGCAGGGCGATGCGGTGTACGGAGTGGCCTTCTGGCATCCGCTACTCGTCGACGTTCTTGCCCGCGATGGTTCCCGTCGCCTCGAACTCGGCGAGCTGGGCGATGCGGCGCACGTGACGCTCCTCGAACGAGAACGGCTCGGCGATGAAGGTGTCGATGTACGAGATCGCCTCCTCGACCGTGTGCTGTCGGGCACCGATGGCGATCACGTTCGCATCGTTATGCTGACGCGCGAGCAGGGCCGTGCTCTCACTCCAGACGAGAGCGGCCCGAACGCCGAGCACCTTGTTCGCGGCGATCTGCTCGCCGTTTCCGGAGCCGCCGAAGACGACGCCGAGCGCCTGCACCCCGGCCTGCTGGTCGGCCATGACGCCTTTGGCCGCATTGATGCAGAACGCCGGGTAGTCGTCGAGCGGATCGAACTCCTGCGGCCCGTGATCGATGACCTCGTGGCCGGCCTCTTGCAGGTGCTTCTGCAGGGTCTGGGAGAACTCGAGCCCGGCGTGATCCGTACCGATGTGGATGCGCATGGCGTCCAGTCTAGGGACGCCACGCGCGCTCGACGGTCCGCGTGCGACGCCCGATATGCGGACCGTCAGTCGAAGATCGGATCGCGCGTCCTGCTGCGCTTGAGCTCGAAGAATCCGTCGTACGAGGAGGCGGCGACCACGCCGTCCCAGAGCTTCAGCGCCTGCTCGCCGCGCGGGGTAGGCGAGAGCACGGGGCCGAAGAACGCTGTGCCGTCGACCGCGATGACCGGAGTGCCGACATCCTGTCCGACCCTGTCGATCCCGTCGGAGTGGCTTGCCCGCAGCGCCGTGTCGAACTCGTCGGAGTCGGCGTACCGCGAGTAGTCCGCCGGGAGGCCCCGCTCCGCCAGCGCCTCGGCGATCACCTCGTCGACGTCCTTGCGGTGACCGTTGTGGATGCGCGTGCCCAAGGCGTCGTAGAGCGGCTTGACCGCCTGTTGGCCCTCCACCTCGCCCACCGCGGTCACGAGCCGCGCGTACCTCAGTGTGCGCGGGAGCGACTTGCGGTACGACTCGGACACGTTCTTGTCCTCGTTGAGCACGTACAGGCTCATGATGTGCCAGGTCACATTCAGCTCGCGGTGCGGCGCCACCTCGTCCACCCAGCGGGACGTCATCCACGCCCAGGGGCACGACGGGTCGAACCAGAAGTCAACATCGGTCATGTTCTCCATCTAAGCGACAGTGCCCCGAGCCCGCGGCGCCGAGGGACTCGAGGCTCCCTCCCTACGCCGAATAGGCTGGGACGTCGGGCCGCGCACACGATGCGCCACCGCTCAGGAGAAGGAGAACCATGCCAGGAGAGAACCTCACGCGCACCGAAGCCGTCGAGCGCCGGGCGATCATCGACACCCACAGCTACGACGTGACGCTCGACCTCACGACGGGCGACCAGACGTTTCTGAGCGTGACGACGGTGAAGTTCGCCGCTCGCGAGGGCGCATCCACGTTCATCGACGCCATCACCGACAGCGTCGAGTCGATCGAGCTCAACGGCGAGCAGCTCGACGTCGGGGCGGTGAACGACGGCGTGCGCATCCAGCTGCCTGATCTGAAGGCCGAGAACGAGCTGACGGTCGTCGCCCACGCCAGGTACACGAACACCGGCGAGGGCCTGCACAGGTTCGTCGACCCCGTCGACGGCGAGGTGTACCTCTACACCCAGTTCGAGGTTCCCGACTCCCGGCGCATGTTCGCCGTCTTCGAGCAGCCGGACCTCAAGGCGCGGTTCACCTTCACGGTCACGACCCCGGAGCGCTGGGCGGTCGTCAGCAACTCCCCCGTGGCGGCCGTCGAGTCGGCGGGCGACTCGAAGACGACGGTCTTCGAGACGACGCCGGTCATCTCGTCGTACATCACGGCACTCATCGCGGGTCCGTACTCGAGCTGGCACTCCGAGCTCACCAGCAGCGACGGTCGCGTCATCCCGCTCGGCGTGTACGCGCGAGCCTCGCTCGCCGAGTACATGGATGCCGACTACATCTTCGACAAGACCAGGCAGGGATTCGCGTTCTACGAGGAGCGGTTCGGCGTGCCGTATCCGTTCGCGAAGTACGACCAGCTGTTCGTGCCTGAGTTCAACGCAGGCGCGATGGAGAACGCCGGCGCCGTCACCTTCACGGAGACGTACGTGTTCCGCTCCAAGGTGACCGATGCCATCAAGGAGCGCCGGGTCGTGACGATCCTGCACGAGCTCGCGCACATGTGGTTCGGCGACCTCGTGACGATGAAGTGGTGGAACGATCTCTGGCTCAACGAGTCGTTCGCCGAGTACGCCTCGACGCTGTCGACGGCGGAAGCCACCGAGTGGACAGAGGCCTGGACCACGTTCGCAGCCATGGAGAAGAGCTGGGCGTACCGGCAGGACCAGCTGCCGTCCACGCATCCGATCGTCGCCACGATCAACGACCTGGAAGACGTGCAGGTCAACTTCGACGGCATCACGTATGCGAAGGGCGCCTCGGTGCTCAAGCAACTCGTCGCCTGGGTGGGACAGGACGACTTCCTGGCCGGCGTCTCGCAGTACTTCACGAAGCACGCCCACTCGAACACCGAACTGCGTGACCTCCTCGTCGAGCTCGAGGCGACCAGTGGCCGCGATCTCACCTCGTGGTCGAAGCTCTGGCTCGAGACAGCAGGCGTGAACACGCTCCGCCCGGAGATCCAGGCGGATGCCGACGGCACCATCACCCGGTTCGCGGTGCTGCAGAGCGCCCACCCGGACTACCCGACGCTGCGCCCGCACCGGCTGGCCATCGGCCTCTACAACCTGCGGGACACGGAGGACGGCGCCCAGCGGCTCGTGCGCGAGAAGCGCATCGAGCTCGACGTCGACGGCGAGCGCACCGAGGTCGAGGAGCTGCTCGGCGTGGCCCGCCCCGACCTCGTGCTCATCAACGACGACGACCTCGCCTACGCGAAGATCCGTCTCGACGACGAGTCCCTGGCCTTCGCCATCGAGCATCTGTCGGAGATCGAGTCCCCGCTCGCTCGTTCGCTCGTGTGGGGTTCGGTGTGGGATGCCACGCGCGACGCCGAGACGTCCGCCAGCGACTACGTGCGCCTGGTGCTCGGCAACATCGGTGCCGAGACGGAGTCCACCACGCTGCGGACCACCCTGAACCAGCTCGTGCTCAGCGTGCACGCGTACGTCGCCCCCGACCGGCGCGTCTCCTCGGCGCAGCAGGCGGCGGATGCGTTGTGGGAGCTCGCCTCGTCGGCCCAGCCAGGCAGCGATGCGCAGTTCCAGTTCGTGAAGTTCTTCGCGGCGCTGGCCTCGACCCCGGATCAGCTGGCCAAGGTGTCCGGTCTGCGCGACGGTTCCATCGTGCTGGACGACCTCACCATCGACACGGATCTGTCGTGGGAGCTGCTCACGTCCCTCGTCGCGGGCGGTCAGGCAGGGACGGACGAGATCGACACCGCGCTGCGAGCGGACAACACCGCGACCGGGGCGCAGGCGGCGGCGCAGGCGCGCGCCGCCATCCCGACGGCGGAGGGCAAGGCCGCTGCATGGTCGAGCGTCTTCGACTCCGACGACCTGCCGAACACCATCGTGAGGATGACCGGAGTCGGCTTCCAGCGCGTGCACGACGCCGCGCTGCTCGAGCCGTACGTCGCGAAGTACTTCGACGCACTGCAGTCGGTGTGGGCATCGCGCACATACAAGATCGCCGAGTACCTGGTCGAGGGGATGTATCCGTTCCCGCTCGCCGACGAACGGCTCGCGGACGCCACGCGCGCCTGGCTCGAGACAAACCAGGAGCCGGCCGCTCTGCGCCGCATGGTGTCGGAGAACCTGGCGACGGTCGAGCGCGCGCTGCGAGTGCAGGAACGCGACGCTCGCGACTGACGGGCCGGCAACCGATTCGGGCATCCGATCCAAGCATGGTCAGGGGCGGGTCGAGGGGCGTTCCCTCGACCCGCCCCTCACTTTTCGGGTACGTTCCTGCAGCGCGCTCGTGTCGACGCGCCGAACGAACGCGACCGCCGGTGACCGCGGAGTAATCCGCCGGGTGCAGCGGTTCTCATCCTGTGGGTGGACGACACCGTTGCCCGCCCGCCCTAGCGTTGACGCATGATCGAAATCGAAGGCCTCACCAAGAGGTACGGCGCCAAGCTGGCCGTTGACGACGTCAGCTTCACCGTGCGCCCTGGCGTCGTCACGGGATTCCTCGGACCCAACGGTGCAGGCAAGTCCACGACCATGCGCATGATCATGGGCCTGGACAAGCCGACGGCGGGGCACGCCCTGGTGGGCGGGCGACCCTACGCTCTGCACGAGTCACCGCTGCACGAGGTGGGTGCGTTGCTG
>Ga0164242_10002625_pt1 | contig 20779 bp, 20 predicted proteins | sample OricomgcompostMG_FD_108783 | JGI IMG/M metagenome (GOLD analysis project Ga0164242, IMG submission 108783) | Miracle-Growth compost microbial communities from Emeryville, California, USA - Original compost - Miracle growth compost (MG) ... | reverse complement strand
GGCCGGCCTTCACGGTGACCTTGGTCGAGTCCGCCGAGGACAGCGCGTTGCCGAGGAACTCATCCGCGAGCGCCGGGGATGCCTCGTCCCCGTAGAACTGCACGAGGTAGGTCCCCGCCGGAACGAACAGCGAGTAGTGACCCTTCGAGTCGGTCGTCGCATTTCCGATCCAGCCCTGGCCGTCGGTGTCCGTCGCGCCGACGCCGATGCCGGCCTTCACCGGGGTCGAGCTCGAGACGGAATACACCGTGCCCTGGATCTGGGCGTTCTTCGCCAGCTTGTAGCTCGCGGTGTTCGCGCCGGACTTCAGCGTGAGCGTCGGGAACGTCTCGGTGTAGGAGTTGTCCGGCGCGTCGATGAAGAGGAACGCGGTGCCCGTGGGGAGGCCGGTGAAGCTCGCGGTCCCGGCCGACCCCGTCTGCTTGTCTTGATTGACGTAGCTGCCGTCGCTTGCATCGACCGACACGTTGACGTCGATGCCCTTGAGCGGCTTGGCGCTCGTGTCTTCCACCGTCACGGTGAGCGACGCGGTGCTGGCGGCCTGCGCCGGCGCGGCGGCGGCGACGCCGCCCGCAGCCAGGGCCAGGGCCGAAACGACGGAAAGCGCGCGAACGCGACGGGTCAGAGCGGACACTCTGCACTCCTCATCTCACAGGGAGGGCCGATACGGCTTAGCGCTCAGCTTGGTTGAGGATGCCTCAGGCGCGGCATCCCCAGTTGGGGCGGCATCACTTGCGTCCGAGCTTTGCCAGTGCGGCCGTGGCGCGCTGCTCCCCCGCCGTGTCGCCGAGCTGCTGCGACACGTAGCCGAGGGCCTGCCAGCTGTCGGCATCCGTCGGGTCGATCGCGACGGCCTTGTCGAGCTGGGTGCGCGCCGTCGCGTAGGCACCGCGCTGCGCGTCGACGAGGCCCAGGCGGGCGAGCGCCTCAGGATCGTGCGGACTCAGCGCGACGGCGCGCTGGGCCGCTGCGCGCGCGGGGCCGAGGTGCCCGGCCGCGTCCTGCGCGGCGGCCAGCGTCTTCACCGCGAGCGCGGAGTCGGGCAGCGCGCGATCGGCGCGCATCGCCCAGCTGACGGCCGTCGCCGGCGCCTGCGGGGTGGCGGATGCCGCGGCGGTCAGCGACTGCGCAGCGATCAGCGTCACGTCGGAATCCCAGGGGCGCAGTCCGCGCGCGATCGAGAAGGATGCCGTCGCGGCAGCGATGCGCCCATGCTGGGCGTTGACCACTCCGCGCTCCAGCGGGAACTCGGCGGCGGTGGTCACGAGGACCGCTGCGGCCCAGACGCCCAGGGCGACGGGGACGATTCGGGCGATCCGGCGCACGGCGCGCGGGAGTGATGCGCTGGTCGTCGGTGCGGACTGCTGCGCGGGCGGCGGAGTGGGCGCTCGGCGCGCGGCGTCGGGGCGCGCGACCCGTGAGTGGGCGGTCTCGGGCTGCTCGACCGCCGGCTGCGCGATGGCAACACCGGCGAGCAGCGTGGCGAGGAGCACAGCTGCCGGAGAGGTGAACGACGCGAGAAGTGCGGCGAGGCATCCGATCACCGCGAGCGTCGCACCGAGCGCGATGGCGCCGCGATCGCCGTTCGGCTGCACGAGCGCGCGCCGCAGCCCCGCCGCCACGACCCATGCGGCGGCGGCGAGGCCGATCGCGACCAGCGGCAGCCCCCCGGCCGCGGCGAGCTGCAGCGGCCAGCTGTGCGGCGAGTCCGTCGTCGTGCCCGGCGCCATGACGGCGCTGAACCAGTCGGCGGGGAGGTGGGCGGAGAAGGCATCCATGAACCCGCTCGGTCCGACACCGAGAAGTGGATGCTGCGCGAGCAGCTGCGCCGCGGCGGACCACAGCCGCCCGCGGTCGGCGCCGAAGTCGGACCATGCGGACCCGCCGGGGAGCATGCGGCCGCGGGTCGCAGGGATGGCGAGAGCGATCGCGGCCGCGCACGCGACGAGGGCGATGGCGGAGCCGATGAGGGTGAGCCGCGCGCGCGGCGGTCGGCCGATGCCGAGCAGCACCGCACCGAGCAGAAGGACGACCACGCCGGCGACGGCGGCGCCGCGCGAGGCGGAGAGCACGACGAGCAGCGCGCCGGCCGCGAGCCCGATCGTGGCGACGACCGGCCTGCGCCCGGACGCGAACACCCGCACCACCAGGACGCCCAGCACCGCGAAGAGAACGACGCCGGCCGTGCCCTCGTCGCTCGCCTGCCCGAAGAGCGACCCGGGCCGGCTGAGGTCGCCGCCGAGCGGGCGCAACCCGAACGCCTCGATGACGGCGAGGATGCCGGCCGCGATCGCCCCCGCGCTGATGGCGTTCACGAGCGCGGCGAGCCGCGGTGCGGGTGCGCCCGGCCCGAGCAGGCGAGCGCCGGCCCAGACCACTCCGAGGTAGACGGGCAGCGCCGCGGCGCCCTCATAGCGCGGCCAGCGCCCGAGCAGCTGGGCGAGCGGGGCGGCCCCGGTCAGCGCGGCGATCACAAGTACGACAGCCGCGGCGAGAATGAGCCAGAGCGCCCAGCGGGGAAGGCGGCCGACCGGCGTCGTGATCGCGGCGAGCACGATGCCGACAGCAGCGACGGCGAGCTTCGGCCACACCCACTCGTCGAAGGCGCCGGGCAGGAACACGAACGACGAGAGGGCCAGCAGCCAGACCGCGGCGATGCCGAAGGCATCGGAGCGCGCTGCCGCGGTGGGTCGTCGACGTCGGGTCTGGGCGCTCACTCGCTGATCACATCAGATCGCGGGTGGGTTCAGCGATGCCCCATTCGCGCGACGCGCGTCAGCCGAGGCATGACTACGCACGGGTCCGGCTGCCGGCCAGCACAGCGCGGAAACGCTCTCTGAGCGGAGGATGCACAACGTGGACGTACGTCCCACGAATCCCGCGTGTCAGCAGCACCGCATAGATGTTGCGGACGAAGGCGAGCACCTCTTCGTCGGTGTAGGTGTGGCCGAGGAATCCGTTGCTCTCCATACCCTTCTTGTCGAAGTAGTGCGCGCGGTCGAAAACGATCCGCCCTGAGGCCTTATCGAACCGCAGGTCCGGCCCGACGATCACGCCCGCATAGTTCAGGTCGTAGCCCTGCACCGTGTGGATCGATCCGACCTCGTCAACGGAGCCGGGCGAGTTGATCCAGTCCTTGTCCGTGCGGTTCCACTGCAGGCGGCATCCGTCGAGTTCGATGTCGAATGCGTTCGGGTCGCGCTTGCTCTTCCATTCCCACGCGTAGCCGGCGACCAGTCGCGACAGGCCGACCTCTTCGTCGCGCGCTCGGATCTCCCCGTGCATCTCGGCCAGGCTGTCGAACATGCGCAGGTCGTATCCCTCGAAGCGCTGCGGCACCGGCGGGTCATCGCTCAGCATCCGCCGCACGTAGTCGACGTAGTCGAGATCGTTCGCACCCGCTTTCGCGCGCACGCGCATTTGCGAGGCGAGCGGATGCCAGCGCTCGCCGGCCTTCGCTTCGCTGATCAGCTCGCGCTGAGTCTCGGCACGCAGATCGGCCGGGCGCACGCTCTGGGCCGAGTCGATCAGGAACAGCTGGTGCGTGCTCTGGGCACGGATCCAGTCGAGCTGGCTGCGGTTCGCGCCGTCGGGTCCGAAGAGGCGCTCGTTGATTGCAGCGAACTTCTGGTTCTGCATGCCTGACGGCTGGTTGGCCCGTTGGCTCAGGCGGTGGGTCTCGTCGACGATGAGCAGGTCCCACTTCTCGGCGCTCGCGCCGACCTCGAAGGGCGTGAGCACCATCTTCGGGTCGAGTGCCGGGACGTGCCGAAAGACGTTGCGCACCGACGCGCGCAGCGACTGCTGCGGGATCACAAGCCCGACTTTGACGTCTCGCAGCAACCCGCGGTTCTGCTCGGTGAACAGGTCGGAGAAGACCGAGTCCGCGTCGATGAGGTCGTCGGGGTCGCTCGTGGCGATGTCCTGCAGCAGCTTCAGCAGGTAGACGCCTACGATCGTCTTCCCCGTGCCCGGGTCGCCCTGGATCACGGCGGTGCTGCCGATGCCGGTACCGAGATCCTCGAAGAGCTTCTCGAGGATCACCTCGACCGCGACCGCCTGGCCTGTGTTGAGCTGCTTGAAGGGTGAGAGCTTGAAGAGGTCGGTGTTCTCGATCTCGGGAATCGACCGCTCGAAGAGCTTCTCGCCGCGCAGCCGCTCGAAGATCGCGTTGAACGCGGCGCGGTAGTCGGCGCGCGCGTAGTAGTCCGAGTCGATCATGCGGTCGTTGTAGTTGAGAACCTCGTATTTGCCCTCGCCGGCGAACAGAGACGTCAGATACGCCTCGAGATCGAGGCAGACCGACTTGTTGAAGGTCTCGTCGAGGATGACGCGCGCGACCTCAAGCGATTGCTTCGCTGGGGATGCCAGATGCTGGCGCATCCTCGCGACGAAGTTGCGCGACTCCCCCACATAGACCTGGCGGGTTCCATTAAGCACGTACACCACGGGCCAGTTGGTGAAGCGCCCGCCGAGCGCTTCGCGCACCTTGAGCTCGGCCGGCGACATCACCAGCCGCTCGACCTCAAAGCCGGTCATACTTCGCGCTCGTGCCGCGGGATTTCTCGACGGGGTACTTCGCCTTCGTCTTGGCGAGCTTGTCGAGCACGATCTGGTCGGGGTCGACGCCGAGCTTGTCGGCGAGCAGGTAGCAATAGGTGAGGACGTCGGCGAGTTCTTCGGCGACGCGTTCTGCGTCGAAGTCGGGGCTCCATTGGAAGCACTCGAGCAGTTCGCCGGCTTCGATTGACACGCTCTTTGCGAGGTTCTCGGGCGAGTGGAACCGGGCCCAGTCGCGCTCGGCGACGAATTCTCGCAGTGCGTGCAGAACGGCGTCGTTGGTCACCGGATCACGCTACTGCCGCCTTGAATATTGGCCACACCACGGATGTAGCTCGAAGTGGGAGTGACGCTGACCGTCGAATGCACCTTGAGTTATTGAATGCTGCAGAGTGCAGCACATCGAATGACCGCGGCCGCCTGCGACACAGCCGGAGTGCACTGCGTGCCTTGTGCGCGCTATGGCTTCGTCATCGAGAAGCAAATCGAGTGGATGACCGAGATGACTCTTAAGTCTGTTCAGTTGGTGAACTATAAGGGCTTTGAAAATCACCTCGTTCACTTCCGGCGGTCCAATGCGCTCGTCGGCGCGAACAACGCCGGTAAGTCAACAGTGCTTGGTGCCCTTCGCTTGATAGTCGCGATGTTGCCACAGGCTCGGCGTGTGAATCCGAATACGGTTGGATCGCTAGACGGGCATACGTACCGCGGCTGGGCGATTACGACTGCTGCGATTGAGTCAACCGGATTCTCGACTGAAAACCTCCGGTACGACTTCCGTTCCGACGAGACGACGATCGAAGTCAAGACCAGCACCGGGGTACGCCTGGTAGCCGCCTGGCCAAGCGTCGATGATTCCGAAGAACCTGCCCCTCCGGGCACGTTCTTTGTGTTCCCACCGGATGGGTCTTCCTCGACGCCGCGTAATGCGGCACGGGACCTGGTGCCAACTATCGCAATGCTGCCCATGCTCACGCCTCTCGACGATCGCGAATCGGCCGTTAGCGATGAAACGCTTCGACGGCATGCGAGTGGGCGCCGCTCGAGTCGGTACTTCAGGAACGCTCTCTGGCACTTGTCAAGCGAAGCGTGGGTGGACTTCACGTCATTTGTCTACGAGCGAACTCCTGAGCTAACGAATCTCTCTGTGCGGCGTGACATAAGCAGCGATGACAATGATTTCGACCTCTTCTACTCCGAACCAGACACCGGCCACGAACGGGAGATCGGGTGGGCGGGCGATGGAATTCAGATCTGGACACAGATCCTCTATCACCTTTGGCGTCAAAAAGATGCAGACGTAGTGCTTCTAGATGAACCCGAGGTCTTCCTGCATCCGGACCTTCAGCGGCGCTTAGCGCGCACGTTGTTCGACGGGCGGGCACAGGTAGTGGTAGCCACGCACAGCATTGAATTGCTCGCGGAGGCTGATCCCGGCAGTGCCGTGTGGGTCGACCGGTCGCGTCGAACCTCAGAGCGGCCAAAGGACGACGGAGCACTGGGCCTAGTAGGCCGACGGTTGGGAAGCGGCTACGAGCTCGGAGTTGGCCGCGCGTTGCGCAGCAATGCGGTCCTGTTTGTCGAGGGCGATGATGCGCCGGTGCTCGCACATCTGGCGCGGAAACTCGGGCATTCAACGCTCGCAAACTCGAATCTGTATGCAACTGTGCCGTTAGGAGGGTTCAGCAAGAATTGGAGAGCTGGCGCGTTCACCGAAACTGTCGCCGCGCTTGGCGGCTCCGTCAAGAGTTTTGTGATTCTGGACGGCGATCTCCGATCGCGAGACGCTATTGAGGCCGAGGTCGCGGCTCTCCGAGACTCGGGCACTCGAGTTCACGTCTGGCACAGGCGAGAACTCGAAAATTATCTACTCAGCCCTTCAGCGATCAGTCGAGTAGCTGGCATTTCCGTTGCCGAATCGACCGCTCTGCTCGACGACGCGCTCGCACAGCACCGTGATGAAGCAGCCCTCGCACTAGATGCGCAACGTCTCGCGGAAAAGGGGCGCCTGTCGGACAGGACCGTGCTCGGAGAGTCACGCGAAGAGTTTCAAGCGCGCTGGGCCGAACTTGACGGACCGCTTCAACTTGTCGACGCCAAGCTCGTGATTCGCTCCCTAAACCGGGAGCTTCAGCACCGCAAGGCAAGGACCCTCAACGTCCATTCACTCGCGAAGGGAATTACCAGGGCTGATATGCCCACGGAATTGGCCCAAGTACTCGACGAATTAGAGGGGTTCATCGTTGATGCGGCGCGTCGGTAGGACGTCGCAAATCACCGATCTCAAGAACGATCTGGCTAGCTTCGCCCAGTCTCAAGGGCCCGGCAATAGATCCGACCGGTCAGTCACTCTCACGCCTAATGGCGCCAATCGCGCAGCGGCTGGCGGTTGAATCCGCAGCACGTGTTTTGCCCATGGAGGTTTCGAGCAAGTGCGTCAGCGGCTCGACTCCTCCGGACGCTCCGCGTCGACGGCAGCGCTCCTGACCTCGTCGGTCACCGCGTCGGTCGGCGGAGCGGCATCGGCTTGGGCGCCGCCGCCGGCATCCGTCTCTGGCGACGACTCGTTTCCGGCAGGCAACTCTTCTCCCGGTTCGGGAGTATCGACGACACCGATGCCGACCGCCTCGTGGTCGACCTCTTCCGGCTCGGGCTCGGCGTCCTTCGGCTCTTCGCCCGGGTCCTTCTCGGTGCTCGGCTCTTCCAGCTGCTCGTCGGCCGGCATCTTGTCGGCGTCGGGCTCTACTTCGTCACTCATCAGGGCTCCTTCGCTCTTGCCACAAGCCTCTGCCGCAGGCATCCGCCAAACAACCGGGGTGCGCCCGCTGGCGAATTGTGCAAGCGAGCCTCGATCACCCGAGGGGCGGCCGCCCATAGTCGACGGCCTCGCGCACCTCGGCCGGCAACGTCGCCACGAACTGCCCGTCCGGCCTCGCGCCCAGCGCATCGTTGACCGTCGAGAACGCGATGCGCAGCGCGACGAATGCCGTGATCGCGAAGATCTGCGCGTCGTCGAGACCGGCCTCCCGCAGCTTCTCGACATCGGCGGGGGTCGTCGAGTTCGGGTCGCGGGCGACGATCCGCGCCCAGGCGGCCATGGCTGCCTCTTGCTCCGTCAGGCCCGCGTCCGTCCCGGTCAGCACGGCCGCCGGGATCGCGGCGTCGTCGGCGAACGTCGCCAGCTTGCCGCCCCACGCCAGAGAGCAATACGAGTCGCCTAGCGTCGAGGCAGCCGCGGTGACGAGGATTCCCCGGTGTCGCTTGCTCAGCCCGCTCGGTGAAATCGCATCACCCATGAGATCGAAGAGCTTCCGCTGCGTCTCCGGCTGGTACGCCCAGAGCCGGCTCAGGTTCCATACGAAACCGTCGTCGGCGAGGTCCTCGTCATACAGCGCCTGCGCCTCGGGCGTGAGCGGCGGCTCGGGCAGGAAGCTTCCACCGGCCTCAGGCGCGGGCGCCTCTTCGGCCGCGCGCGGCTCGCCTGAGGCATCCGGTATCTCAATCACGCGCTTTGTCATGGCCGCACAGTACGCACGCCGAGCCGCCGCCGCACCCGTCGAAATCGACCTACGCGTCCTCGCCGCCCCACCGCGCGAGCGCGTCGATCGCCTGCCGCAGCGCGAGCCCCCGATCGGTCAGTGCATAGGCGCGCGTGTTGTGCTTGAGGGGCAGGCGGCGCAGGACTCCGGCCGTCTCGAGCTCGCGCAGGCGGGTCGCGAGGATGTTCGTCGGAGCTCCGAGCTCGCGCTGCAGATCGCCGTAGCGCTGCGGCCCGTCGAGCAGACACTCGACGATAAGCAGGGCCCAGCGCGCGCCAACGACCTCGAGGGCCGCGGCGAGACCGCTCCGGCGGTCGCCGTCGCTCGCGTGATCGCGGTCCCGGTCCCCAGCGCTCACGCGGTCGCGGCGGCGGCGTCGGCCGGAACCTCGGGCTTCATCCAGAACGGCGAGTAGTGGTAGCCGTCCGGATCGTCGAACTGACGCTGATACATGAAGGGGTGGTCGTCGGTGTCGCCGATGCGTCCGCCGGCTGCGCCGGCGCGCTCGACGAGCTCGTCGACTGCCGCGCGTCTCATCCGAGCCGCGGCCGCAGCTCCCCCGCGAAGAACTCCAGGAAGCCGTCCGGGTCCGGGCCGGCGTTGTGCAGCACGAGGTGGTCGAAGCCCGCGTCGCGGAACTGGCCGATGACCTCGAGGTGCCGCTCGACGTCGGGGCCGCAGGCGAACTGCTCCAGCACGTCCGCCTCGCGCACCGTCGATGACGCCGCCTCGAAGTTCTTCGGGTTCGGCAGCTCGCTCATCACGGGCCAGCCGGTGGCGAACCAGCGCTCCTTCTCGAGCACCGCCGCCGCGGCATCCCCCGCACTCGCCGCGAATGCGAGCGGCACCTCCGCATAGCGCGGGCCCGCGCCGCCACCTCCCGTGTAGCCCTCGACCAGCTCCGGCCGCGGCTCGGTCGCCATGAGGCCGTCGCCCAGCTCGGCGGCGAGCGAGACGGATGCCTGCCCACCGGCCGCGACCACGAGCTGCGGCAGCGTGTCGGGCAGGTCGAACACCTGGGCATCCTCAAGGCTCAGGAACTCGCCGTCGTAGCTGCGATATCCGCCCTGCCACAGCAGGCGGATGATCTCGAGCGCTTCGCGCAGCATGCGATGACGGATGCGTGCCGCCGGCCACCCCTCGCCCGTGATGTGCTCGTTGAGGTTCTCGCCGGCGCCGACGCCGAGCGTGAAGCGCCCGTCGGAGATCAGCGCCATCGTCGCCGCCGCCTGCGCGATGATCGCCGGGTGGTAGCGCATCGTGGGGCAGGTGACGCCGGTCATGAGGCCGACCCCGCTGGTCTTCGCGGCGATCGAGCCGAGGATCGACCACGTGAACCCGCTGTGGCCCTGGTTGTCGAGCCACGGGTGGAAGTGGTCGCTGATCTCGACGAAGTCGAAGCCCGCCTGTTCGGCGGCGACGGCCTGGCGGATGATCTCCTGCGGGCTGAACCCCTCGGTCGAGAGCTTGTAGCCGAGCTGCATGGTGGCCTCCTGCGGGTGGGCCGGCGTCGGGCCGGCATCCGGATGCGTTCACCGGCTCGGTACCCGCGTGGGGGCGGTCGTTTTCGCGAACCCGCAATTTGTACGAATTGGGTTTGCGAGAAGGTGCCGTGCCCGCGCCTCGCGTCGCCCCTCGATTGCGCACGCCGGGTGCCGGGCCCACGGCACGCCCCTCACAGAGACATGTCGATGACCGCGCGGCCCGTGATCTCTCCGCGGGCGAGCGCCTGGTACGCAGCGTCCACGTCGTCCAGCGCGAATCGGCGGGTGACCATGCCCGCGACGTCGAAGTCGCCGTGCTCGGCGAGCCGCACGACCTCGGGAAGGTCCACTCGGGTGCGCGCACCGAACGAGCCGGTCAGCGTGTAGCCGCGCCGCACCAGCGGCGTGATCGGCACCTCGGCGGCGGTGTTGCCGGCCGAGATGCCCACGGCGACCATACGGCCCCCGTCTGCCAGCAGACCGACCGCCTGCTGGAAGGTGACCGGATTGCCGAGCGCCTCGAAGGCGACCGCAACCCCGACCCCGTCGGTCAGCTCGCGGACCTGCGCGACCGCGTCGCCGCTGCGGGAGTTGACGAGGTCCGTCGCGCCGAGACGCCGCGCGCTCTCGAGCTTGTCGTCGGCGATGTCGACAGCGATGACGCGGGATGCCCCCATCGCGCGCGCCATCTGGATGATGCTCGAACCGACGCCCCCGACCGCGACCACCGCGACCGTGTCGCCGCGCTCAACCTGGCCGGCGCGCACCACCGCGCCATACGCCGTGAAGGCGGCACAGCCGAGGATCGCCGCGGCTGTGCGGTCGAGTGAGACCGGAGCCCGAGTCAGGGCGGAAAGTGGGACGACCGCGTACTCGGCGAGGCCGCCTATCGAGTACATCGCAAGGAAGCCGCCGTCGGGCAGCCTCAGCCGGCTCTCGCCGTCGTAGAGCGTGCCGTTCAGGCGGTTCTGATCGAAGAACGCCTTGCAGAGGTCATCGCGCCCTGCGCGGCACGCGGCACACGTCGTGCATGGCATGATGAACGCCCCGACGACCGGGTCACCGACGTCGAGTCCGCCGCTGTCGACGGTGCCGGGCCCGAGCACCACAATGGTTCCGCTGATCTCGTGCCCCAGCACAGCCGGCCGCGGGAACGCGACCTCGCCGCGCATCACGTGCAGATCGGTGTGGCAGACGCCGCACGAGCCGATGCGGACGAGAGCTTCACCTTCGTGCGGCTGCGGAACCGGAATCCGCATGAGTTCGAGCCGTGGCTCATCGCCGAGCAGCACCGCCGCCCTCATCGTCGGCGGCAGTGCAGTCGATTCGGAATCGAATGTCATCGGGACCCTCCGGTCTCGCTCATGAGAACGCGCAGCTCGTCCAGCGCTCGGGAGTCGACGCGAGCGACGGGGGCGCGAACGGTCGCGCTCGCGATCACCCCCTGCTCCGCGAGAAGCTGCTTGCGAATCGCGACGCCGCCCGGGCCCAGCTGCGCTTCGTAGCGGATGAGCGGGAGCGCCCGGAAGAACTCCCGCCGCGCGGTGGCACGGTCACCCGCGGCGAACAGCGCGCACACACGCGCGAGAACGGATGGCACGGCGAACCCCGTCATCGTGCCGACGGCGCCTCGATCCAGCTCTTCGAGCAGGAACTGGCCGCCGTGGCCGCCGAAGACGCGGGCGCCCGGCCGCTCCGCGATCACCTGGCTGATCTTCGTCGGTGTCGGCGCGTGCTCCTCTTTGACGGCGAATACGCGCTCGTGGTCGAGCACGGCCGCGATGGTCGCAGCCGAGATCGTCACACCCGTCGACACGGGCTCATCCTGCATCAGGATCGGCAGATCGGATTCCTCCGCCACACGTGCGTAGTGCTCAAGCTGCAGTTCCGGCGTCCCGGCCGCGCGCGGCGGCGCCACCATCGCACCGTCGGCGCCCTGCGCCGCAGCGGCGGCGATCCGCTGGACGGTCGCACTGCTCGACTCGGCGGTGCAGCCGGCCAGCACAGGAACGCGCCCGGCGCTGTGCTCGGCGACCGCCGCGACGACCACGTCGCGCTCGGCATCCGTCAGCTTGCTGCCCTCGCCCATGATGCCCAGCGCCACGATCGCGCGCGCCCCGCTTTCGATCGCGAAGTCGACGGCGGTGCGCAGGCTCGCCAGGTCGATGGTCTCGTCGGCGGCGAACGGCGTGACGATGATGTGGCCGAGGCCGCTCAGCTCGTCGAGCGGTGTCACTGCGCGACCGCCAGCAGATCGCCGAGCAGCTTCTGCGCGAGGCCCACCTGCTGCGGCACGTCGCCGAGCAGGTAGAGGCCGATGTGCTCCATGCCCGCCGAGATCCACTGCTCGAGGCGCGTCCGGATCTCGGGGACGCTTCCGACCAGGTAGCGCTCCTCGAGGTAGGCCGGCGGCCGCTTGTCGCTCACCAGGTTCTGGCGGAATGCGGGAAACTGCCGCTCGCGCGCGGCCGCGGGGTCGTCCGTCTCGACGAGGTGGCCGGCGACGATGATGCACTTCTGCACTTGCTCGGGCGCATGCGGGTCGCCCGTTGCCCGGCGCAGCGAGTCGAGGTCGGCCTGAAAGTCGGACCATTCGGCCGTCGGCCGCGGAATCCACCGCCGTTGCCTCATGATCCGCTGCGCGACCGTATCGGCCATCGTCGCCGTGATCAGCTTCTCGGCCGCGCCGAGGTCGCCGCCGCCGGCCGCGCGGCTACCGCCCGCAATCCAGATCTCAGGCGCGACGCCGACGTCGCCGGGGGTGAGATCGGCGTAGTTCCAGTAGCGGCCGTGGAAATCCTGCTCGCCGGCGAAGATCGACTCGATCACGGCGATGAACTCATCGGTCACGGACCCGCGGCGCTTGATGTCCACGCCCGCGGCCTGGAACTCGACGGGGTTCCAGCCCGTGCCAACGCCGAGGCGCATCGAGTGCCGGCTCAGCGACTGCAGTGTCGCCACCGCCATCGCGGTCTGCACCGGCGGCCGGACCGGGGCGACGAGTACGCCCGTGCCGAGCCGCACTCCCAGGTCGGCGACAGAGCCCAGCGCGATCAGTGGGTCGTGCCACGAGTTCTGGTAGACCGGCGCCTTGAGCATGTGGTCCCACACCCAGATGGTGTCGGCTCCGGCATCCGCTGCCACGGTCGCCGCCCGCCGCAACTCGTAGGCGAGGTCGCGCTTCGCCTCGTGCGGCAGCCGCTGCGACGGCAGCACGACGCCGAACGTCGGCCTGCTGCCGCGCGGCGCCGTCTGCCGGGCGTCGCTCGGCTCGGTGATCGTCGTCATGAGTGCTCCTCTTTGTCCGAATGTCCGCGGGATCAGGCCCGACGCTGGAAGACGCGAACCGTCTGGCGGCGCGCAATCCGCCAGCCCTCTCGCGTGCGCTCGAAGCGGTCGTGCCACTCACCCATGGCGAACGGCACGTCGAGTGGCACCGGCAGCTGGTGTGTCACGGTGTCCTCGTCGTAGCGGAACGCGCAGTAATAGGTGATCGCCGTCGCGCGGTCCGGACCCTCGATCTCGACAGCGGTGCCCAGCACGCAGTGACGCACCACCGCCGTCGCGGGCGCGACCTTCGCGTAGGAATCCCTCAGCTGGTCTCGACCCGCGTAGTCGACCCCGCCGCGCTTCCAACTGCCTGCAGCGGTGAAGAGCTCGACCGCGTGCGCGGCGTCCTTCTGGTCGCCCAGGTGGGCGAGCTTGACGATGACCGCGGCGATGTCGTGCTCGATGTCCCGGCGTTCGGCTATGCCCACCACGAGCGGCTCCTTTCGGGTTCGAGGGTCACTGATCGACACTCGCCATCGCGGCGGCGGGGTAGCGTTCCCCCGCCCCCGCGCCGACCGGCACGAGGTCGTCGAGCAGTGTGACGAGCTCGGGTGTGAGCTCGATGTCGGCCGCCGCGAGATCGTCGCGCAGGTGTTGCACCGACGTCGTTCCGGGGATCGGCACGACGTCGCGGCCCTTGGCCAGCAGCCACGCCAGGCACAGCTGCGGCAGCCTTACGCCGAGCTCTTCGGCGACGCGCCGGACCCTGTTCACGATGGCGAGGTTGCGCGCCAGGTTCTCGCCGTGGAAGCGCGGGTGGGCCCGACGTCGATCACCTGGGGCGAACTCAATGGACGCCGCATCGGCAAGCAGTCCGCGCCCGAGCGGCGCGTACGCCATGAAAGCGGCCCCGACGTCTCGGCAAGCCGGCAGCAGCTCGGCTTCGACGCCGCGGTACCAGAGCGAGTACTCGGACTGAACGACGGCGATCGGATGCTGCGCGACCGCGCGCCGCAGAGTGGCGGGCCGCACCTCGCACAGGCCGATCGCCCCGACCTTGCCCGCGGTGACCAGTTCGCCCATCGCACCGACGGTCTCTTCGATCGGCACCGTGGGGTCGACGCGGTGCTGCAGGTAGAGGTCGATGCGGTCGACACCCAGCCGGGCCAAGCTCGCATCGCACGCCTGCCGCACGTAGTCCGGGCTGCCGTCGTCGCGCACGACCTCGCCGTCGGGGCCGAGCACATGTCCGAACTTCGTGCAGACGACGACGCGCTCGCGACTGCCCCTGATCGCCTCGCCGAGCAGCCGCTCGCTCTGGCCCGCGCCGTAGCGGTCCGAGGTGTCGAAGAGCGTGACGCCCTCGTCGAGGGCGGTGCGCAGCAGTGTGAGCGCGTCCTCGCGCGTGACGTCGCCGTAGCGACCGCCGATCTCCATGCAGCCGAAGCCGATCGGCGACACCGATATCGGGCCGATGCTGCGCGCGGCACCCGAGGCACCTCCCGCGTCCGCGGCACCCGCGGCATCCACGCCGCTCATCGGGACTCCACGAGAAACCGCGGTACCTCGCCCGCGATGACGCGGCGCACGTTCTCGGCCACATACTGGGCGACACCCGCATGGGCGCCCCGCACGGAGCCGGCCTGATGCGGCGTTGCGACCACCCGAGGCTCCAGGAACAAGGGGTCGCTCGGGTCGAGCGGCTCTGACCACCAGACATCCAGCCCCACGCCGCCCAGGTGCCCGGACCGAACCGCGGCGAGAAGCGCGTCGTAATCGACGATCGGCGCCCGCGCGGTGTTGACGACGAACGCTCCGCTCGGCAGCGCGGCCAGCTCCCGGGCGCCGATCAGCCCACGCGTGCGAGCGCTGAGCGGCACGTGCAGCGAGAGCACATCGCACTGCGCGAGGAACTCCGGCAGCTCGGCCGGTGTGCCGAGCCAGCTGAGCCGCAGGTTCGCGGCGAGCCCCGGGTATACCTCGTTCTTCAGCCCGATCACGCGCATGCCGATCGCACGCGCCATCTCGATGAGCGGGGTGGCGGTGCGACCCACGCCCAGCACCCCGAGCGTCTTGCCGGCGAGCCCGGTCGTCATGGGCGCGCTCACAACGCGGTCACCGATGCTCTGCTGCCCAGCGCGATGCTCCTTGGCGAGCAGCAGCATCAGGAACAGGGCGTGCTCCGCGATCGACTGGCCCGGGATCAGCCACGATGGAAGCGCCGCGGTGTAGATCCCGTGGGCGCGGCAGTAGTCGAAGTCGACGCCGTAGAGATGGACGCCGACCCTCTGGATGAGGATGAGCCGGGGCGCCGCCGCCAGGACGGCGGCCGACAGCTCGACATCCCGATTCAGCGTCACCGTCGCGTCCGCCACCAGCTCCTCCACCGGAGCGTCGGCGCGGTACGGACGCACTTCGGCCCCGAGCGCCCGCAGGGCGTCGTCGATCTCACCCTCCGGGTCGATCTCGAACCCGAGGTGCTGCACCACGGTCGTCATCGGCCGCGGTTCCACCAGACGACGGCGTACTCGACGGCCTGCACCAGGTAGAAGAGCACGATGCCGAGAATCGACAGCACGACGACCGCCGCGAACGTCAGTGTGGTGTCGAGGTTGCCGGCGCCTTCGTTCGCCATGTAACCGAGGCCCTGGGTCCCGGCGACGAGCTCGCCGACGACGGCACCGATGGTCGCGAAGGTGATCGCCAGCCCGAATCCGGCGAACATGGCGGATGCCGCCGCGGGCAGCCGCATCCTGATGAAGATGCGCATCCGGTTCCCGCCCATGATCGACCCGAGCCGCACGTACTTCGGGTTGAGCTCCTTCAGACCGAGCGCCGTGTTGATGACCACGGGGAACACGCAGAGCACGAACGCCATGAGGCTCGTCATCTCGATCCCGAAGCCGAACCAGACGAGGAACAGCGGCGCGACGGCGATCTTCGGGACGGCCTGCGTGAGCACGAGAAGCGGGTAGACCAGCTTCTCCACCGTCTTCGAGAACGCGACGGCGACCGCGACGAGCACGCCGACGACGATCGCGAGGCCGTACCCGATGAGGATCGCCTTCAGCGTCACGATCATGTTGGTCCACAGCTCGGCGCGCAGCGCCCACGTGCGCTTCGTCACGTCGAGCGGCGAGGGCAGCGTCACCGGCTTCACGCCCGTGAACACGATGATCAGCTGCCAGATGATGATGCACAGCACGATGCCGAGGACCAGCCAACCCAGCGAGCTGGCGGCCGAGCGCACGCGGCGACCGGTTCCGCTGCCCGAGAGGTCGCGGCGTGAGACGAGCGAACCTGAGATGACGTCGGTGTCGACCATCAGCTGTGCTCCATTCCTAGGATCTCGCGGACCTTGCGCACGTATCGCTGCAGGTCTCCGCCCTCGCTGGGCCACACGCGCGGGCGGGGCGCGTCGATGGTGATCTGGGCCGTGATCCGGCCCGGCCGCGGGGACATGACGATCACCCGATCGCCGAGGAAGACCGCCTCTTCCACCGAGTGGGTGACGAGCACCGCCGTGCGCTTCTCGCTCGCCATCAGGTCGGCGAGCAGGAAGTTCAGGTCCTCGCGCGTCATCGCGTCGAGCGCCGAGAACGGCTCGTCGAGCAACATGACGTCCGGCTGGTGCACGAGAGCGCGGCACAGGGCGACGCGCTGGCGCATGCCGCCGGACAGCTCCCGGGGCAGCTTGTTCTCGAAGCCTTTGAGGCCGACGCGGGCGAGCAAGGCGGATGCCTCGTCGCGGTGCGGCTTACCCTTCTGCCCCCGCATGTCGAACTGCAGCAGCACGTTGTTGATCGCGGTGCGCCAGTCCAGCAGCAGGTCCTCTTGGAACACCATCCCGCAGTCGGTCGCCGGACCGTGGAGCCGGTCGCCCTTGTACTTCACGTCTCCCGACGTCGGGCTGTCGAGCCCCGCCATCATCGAGAGCAGGGTGCTCTTGCCGCACCCCGACGGACCCACGATGGTGAGGAACTCGCCTTCGTTGACGGAGAAGTCGACGTCTTCGAGGGCGACCACTCCGCCTGTTCGCGTGCTGTAGGTCTTGCCGACGTGCTCGAAGCCGATCACGGGCGCCAGGTCGAGGGGCTGGTCTGATTGGGTCATCACGCCATCTCTCGTGTTCGAGGACTGGACGGTTGCGGACATCTCGTGGACCTCAGCCGTTGGACGGGGCGGACACGCCGTCGATCGGGCACACCTGGCTGGTCACCGGCTTGCTGCCTGTGACGAACTCGTTCGTGAGCATGCCCTTGGCGGAGAATCCGGCGGGCAGCAGCTTCGCGCCGATGAACGACGTCACGGCCTTGTCCCAGTCGGACTGGGCCATGTAGCCGATCGACTTGCCCGTCATCGACGGAGCGCAGATGTACTGCGCGTAGTCCTTGATGGTGTCCGCCGCGACATCGGCAGGGACGCTGGTGACGGATGCGTGCACCGCGGCGCCGGCCGCGTCGTAGTTCTTCGTGGTCGCGACCACGGACTGGTACATGCCCGTGAGGAACGCCCGGATCGCGGGCTTGTTCTTCGCGTAGTAGCTGGGCGAGACGAAGAAGGTGTAATCGGGGATGTTGAGGCCCGCGGATGCCAGCGAGATCGTGTCGGACGGCCGCTGCGCCCCGACCGCGGCCTCGCCGAACGGGATCGACGTCAGCAGGCCGTCGCCCTTGCCGCTCGCATAGGTCGTGTTGATCGCCGCCGAGGTCACGGTCGCGTACTTGGGCGGGGTGCCGCCCTGCTGCTTGACGAGCGCGGTGAGCAGCGCCTCGATGCCCGAGTCCGCAGCGATGATCGTCTTGCCGCTGAGCTGCTTGATGTCGGTGATGCCGGAGTCCTTGTCGACGAACACGCCGTTCGACCCAATGCCGAACATGTTGCCGACCGACTTCGTCTTCTGGCCGGCCGCCTCGCTGACCAGCAGGTTCTTCACCGAGGCGAAGCCGACGTTGATCTTGCCGCTGGTCACGGCGGTGATCGTGTTGGCCGAGGTCGTGCCCGGGACAATCGTGAGATTGACGCCGTTCTTCTTGAAGATGCCCTGCTTCACGCCGTAGTAGAACGCGGCATCCTCTCCATTCGGAGCGAAATTGAGCATCATGCTCATGTTGTAGGTGTGCGCCGGGCCGCTGCCCGATGAGCCGGTAGACGCCGACCCCGAACTGCACGCCGCCAAAGAAAGGGCGGCGGTGATCGCGGCGGCAGCCGCCGTGATCAGGTGGCGGCGGCGCCGCCAAGACGATGCGTTGCGCATTTCTTGCTCCGATCAGATTCGCGAGGCGGCGACGCTGCCGCCCCGATCGATGGGTGTTGGCCGGCAGGTCATCCGCCCAGAGATGACTGCCACGAGGTCACCAGTCCTGCAGCACGACGGCGCGGACCGGACTCGACTCGACATCCGTGAACGCCAGCGGCAACGCCGACAACAGGATCGGCTTGTCCGCGTCGATCCGGTCGAGGTTCCGCAGATAGCCCATGGTGCAGATACCGTTCTCCAGGAACGAGCGCAGGTAGTACGCCTCGAAGGGCACGTCGCCGCCGTCCTTGCCGTGCGCGAAGTCGTAGCCGACGAGGACCGGCCGCCGCTCGAGGACCCACGGGACCGCATCCGTGCCGAAAAAAGGCGAGCGGTCCTTGTAGTCGTCTGCTCCATAGTTGCGGTTCCAGTTCGTGCGCAGCAGGATCCGCTTGCCGGCGATGTCCTTGCCCTTGCTCGCCTTCTCGAATTCGGCGGCTGTGATCGCCTGGTTCTCGCCGACGTGCGTGAAGTCGAAGAGGACGGTGTCGCCGATGAAGGTGTCGAGCGGCACCTGCCCGATCGGTGTCCCACCCTCTACGAAGTGCTTCGGGGCATCGACGTGGGTGCCGTTGTGGAGCCGCATGTGGACCGCGGTCACGTACTGGCCCATGCCGCCGGGGTAGTCCTTGATCACCTCGAACTCGAGCTGCACATTCTTGACGCCCTCCGGCGTGTGCATCTTGTAGTCGGAGCCCAGCTGCAGGCTGATGTCGATCACGTTCATGGGTGCTGAGAGCCTCTCTGGTGGACGGACGGGGACAGTGTTCAGGCGTCGATGACGGGGTTGGTCATCTCGATGAGGTCGCCGAGGGCGAGTCGCACCTCATCGCCGGCCTTGAGCCAGACCGGCGGTGTGCGGAACGCACCGACGCCCTCTGGCGTGCCGGTCGAGATGATGTCGCCGGGCATGAGCGGCAGCACGGACGACAGGAACTCGATGAGCTTCTGCGTGTTGAAGATCAGCCGCGAGGTGCTCGAGTTCTGCATCTGCTCGCCGTTGACCCACGAGCGCACGGCGAGATCGTTCGGGTCCGGCACCTCGTCCTTCGTGACCAGCTCGGGACCCATCGGGCAGAAGGTCCGGAAGTTCTTCGCGAGGACGAGCTGCTCGGGCTTGCTGAATTGGATGTCTCGCGCCGATACGTCGTTGATGAGGGTGTATGCCGCGACATGGTCGAGGGCGTCGTCGGCCGAGACGTGGTCCGCATATGCGCCGATGACGACCGCGAACTCGACCTCCCAATCGAGCTGCTGCGTCAGCGGAGGCTTCACGATCGCCTCGCCGGGGCCGATCACCGTCGTGCGGTACTTCGGGAACAGCCGAGGCATCGAGGGCGCTTCGCCGCCCGCCTCGGCGACGTGATCGGCGTAGTTGCGGCCGATGGCGTAGACCGATGTGGGCGCGGGAATCGGGGCGAGCAGCTTGACCGCCCCGAGCTCGATCGTCGCCTCGGCCGACTGCGCGACCTCGCGGGCTGCGGCAATGCCGCGATCGCCGAGCGCAACGAGGCCCGCGAGATCTGCAGGGCGCGTGCCGCCGAGCGCGGACGACAGCGCGGCGGCCGCCTCTCCCGTGCTGAGGTCGATGATCCGGTCGCCGTGACGCACACCGAACTTCTCTGAGCCGTCGTGTTGGAACGTGACAAGTCGAGTCATTCGCTTCTCCTTCGGAGCATGGGGCTCGCGGGGCCGCCGCCGAAAAATGTCACGGCGGAGCGCGCCCGAACGCGCCGGTCCGCCGGCCGGCCGCAGCCGCGATGGCGGTCGGCCGAGCGCCGCGGACCCGTCTCTCAGACGTCGTGGGCGCGAGGTGGTTATTCGGACGGTGATGGGTGCGTCGCGACGCCGGGCTGCTCTGCCCGGCCGCGGTCGCTTCGGTTTTCTCCTGGATCAGACCGGCTCTGGGACCGCCGATCTGTCACCACTTTCGATCAACTTTCCTGCACAGCGCAATCGCCAATCGCGCACCTTCGTGTTCAAAAATGCACAGGTCCGGATCGTCTATGTGTCGCCTACTGTCAGTGCCATGTTGGTCTCCGACGATCTGCTTTTCTTTCTCGAAGTGGCGAGAACGGGTCGACTGACCAGCGCGGGGCGCGGTCTCGGCGTCGGGCACACGACCGTCGGCCGGCGCATCAATCAGCTGGAGAAGACCATCGGCTCGCGGCTGTTCGACCGGTCGCCGGCCGGCTGGACGCTGACCGATGCCGGCGATCGCCTGCTCGTCCACGCCGAGACGGTCGAGTCGGCCGTGCTCGCCGCGCAGGAGGACATGAAGTCCACGAACGGCCGTCTCTCCGGAACTGTCCGGATCGCGACACCGGACGGGTTCGGTGCGTTCGTCCTGCTGCCCGGGCTCACGGTGCTGCATCAGCGGCATCCCGCGCTCAACATCGAGGTCGTCACCGCGACCCGCCTCAACTCGCTCGCCAGTCGCGGCTACGACCTCGCGGTGACATTGGAGAAGCCGCCGAATCCCCGGCTCGACGTGCTGCCGCTCGCCGACTACCAGCTGAGTCTCTACGCGAACCCGAAGTATCTCGCGGGCCGCAGCGAGATCACGGCCGTGAGCGACCTCTACCGCCAGGACATCATCGGCTACGTCGACGGACTGCTCGACATCC
>Ga0164242_10002624_pt1 | contig 20785 bp, 18 predicted proteins | sample OricomgcompostMG_FD_108783 | JGI IMG/M metagenome (GOLD analysis project Ga0164242, IMG submission 108783) | Miracle-Growth compost microbial communities from Emeryville, California, USA - Original compost - Miracle growth compost (MG) ... | reverse complement strand
GCTCTGCTCGGGTACACGCAGGCGTCGCTGCTCGACGACCTCGTCGAGGCGATCGCGGCGCGCGACGGCGGGGCGGCGTTCCGCGTCGTCGAGCGCGTCATCTCCACCGGGCACGAGCCGCGGAGGTTCGTCGAGGACCTGCTCGAGCGGCTGCGCGACCTGATCGTCATCGCCGCGTCCGGTGACGCGGCCGACGCGGTGCTGCGTCACGTGCCGGCGGACCAGCTCGAGCGCATGCGGCAGCAGGCGCGGAACCTCGGCGCATCCGAGCTCTCGCGGTCGGCCGACCTGACGAACGCCGCGCTGACGGAGATGACGGGGGCGACGTCGCCGCGCCTGCACCTCGAGCTGCTCATGGCACGTCTGCTGCTGCCGGCGGCCGAGGACTCGCGCTCGGGGCTCGGTGCGCGGCTCGACCGCCTCGAGCGCGGGCTGCCGGCCGGCGCGGACGTGGCGCGCGAGAGCGGCGCGCCCGCGCGCTCCGCGGAGCCCGCCCCGGCGGAGCGACCGGCCGCGAGCGCGGCGCAGGCGCGTGCGGCGCTCGCCCAGGCGACGGCCGAGCGGGCTGCGACGGCGCCCGTACCGGTGCCGGTGGTTCCGGGTGCGGCGGGGCCGACGGGACCCGAGAACGCTGCGCGTGAGCCGGCGCGGCCCGACCGCGCTCGGCCCGAGCCCGCTGGGCCGGAGCCCGCCGCGTCCGGCCCCGGCGTTCCTGCGCCCGACGAGACCGCGGGGTCGGTGGACGCCCGGGCCGACAGGCCGTCTGGGGATGCGGTGGCTGGAGCGGCCGGCGGGCCGGACGCCGACGTCCCGGCCGTGGGCGGACTGGTCGACGAGCCCGCGCCATGGGGGGCGCCGGCTGGCGCCGAGGAGGCGCCGGCTCCCGCCGCGCCTGCCTCGCAGGACCCGGCTGCGGCTGCCGCGCAGGACCCGGCTGCGGCTGCCGCGCACGACCCGGCCCCGGCTGCCGCGCCGGACCCCGCTGCGGCTGCCGTGCCCGACGAGCCCGTGGTCGAGCCCGCCGGTCCGACCGCGGTGCCCGCAGCCACGGGGCAGACCGAGGTGCTGCGTCGACGTTGGCCCGAGGTGCTCGAGACGGTCAAGGGCCTGCGCCGTGTCACGTGGGCGCTCGTCGGACCGGACAACGCGCAGGTCGCCGAGCTCGACGCGACGACGCTGCGGCTCGCGTTCGGGAACGGCAACCTCGCGACGACGTTCCGTACGGGCGGGCACGGCGACGTGGTGTCGCGCGCGGTGCGCGAGACGCTGGGCTTCGACGTCCGCGTCGAGCCGGTGGTCGGCGACGCCCCGGTTGGTGGCACTCCTGCGCACGGGGACGCTGCTGCAGGCGCCACCGCGGGCCGCGCGCCCGTAGGCGGAGCCGCAACCGCATCCGCGTCTGGACCTGCGGCACCCCGACCCGCGCCGGCGGGGTCGTCGCCGGCAGGGTCTTCGTCGGCCGGGTCGGCGGGTGCTGGGTCGGCGGGTGCCGGGTCGGCGGCGGCAGGGTCCGGATCTGCCAGCCACGGGACCGGTGGGCGTCCCGAAGGTCGGGCGGCAGGGGTCCACGACGTGCCGTGGGACGAACCCGAGCCGACCGATCCGGGCGGGGACGTCCCCGAGTCGCCCCGAACCGGCGAGGGTGACCCGGGCGGCGGCACGCGCGTCCCGAGCGCGCGCGAGCGTGCCGTCGCTGCGGCGCGCGCGTCAGCCGCCCAGGCTCCGACTGCGCGGTACGAGGACGACGAGCCGTCACCCGACGACCCCGACATCGCGTCGTCGGGCCTCATCGGCGCTCCGCTGGTCGCGCAGATGCTCGGCGGCACCGTCATCGACGAGCGTCTGGACGACCCGCAGACGTGAGCCGCCCCGCCGAGCCGAGTTCCTGAGCGTTCTCGACCCGCGGCGGTCGAATCCGCTCAAGAACCGCTCCGGCCCGGCTGTGCTGTGCGGACGGGACCGGGTGGGCGGCCGCGGCGCGGGGGCGCGGCCGAATGCTTCGGCCTGTTCGACGCGGCTCGACGACCCGCAAGCCTGACGGCCCACGGGCCGTGCCCACGTAGGCTGGCCCCGTGTACGAGGGCGCGGTCCAGGACCTGATCGACGAGCTGGGGCGGCTGCCCGGCGTCGGCCCCAAGAGCGCCCAGCGCATCGCGTTCCACCTCCTCGCCGCGGACCCGGCGGACGTGCGCCGGCTCGCCGACGCGCTCATCGAGGTCAAGGCCCGCGTGAGGTTCTGCGAGGTCTGCGGCAACGTGGCGCAGGAGGAGCAGTGCCGCATCTGCCGCGACCCGCGCCGCTCGCCGACCACGATCTGCGTGGTCGAGGAGCCGAAGGACGTCGTCGCGATCGAGCGCACGCGCGAGTTCCGCGGCAAGTACCACGTGCTCGGCGGCGCCATCAACCCGATCGCGGGCGTCGGCCCGGACGACCTGCGGATCGCGCAGCTCATGAGCCGGCTCGCCGACGGCACCGTCACCGAGGTCATCCTCGCGACCGACCCGAACGTCGAGGGCGAGGCCACCGCGACGTACCTCGCGCGCCTGCTGGTGCCGATGGGCCTCACCGTCAGTCGGCTCGCGAGCGGCCTGCCCGTCGGCGGCGACCTCGAGTACGCCGACGAGGTCACGCTGGGCCGGGCGTTCGAGGGGCGCCGCCGCATCAGCGCGTGACGCAGCGGCGTCCGCGCGACGCTGCACCGTCCGCGGCCCCGGGGTGACGCGACGCCCCGCGTCCAGCAGGCTGGGACCACGAACCACTGCCGGCCACCCGGCCCGAACGACGAGGAGGCGACCATGGCTGACGCCGTCGACGTCGACCTGCTGGGGCTCGCCCGGACGGTCTCCGACGAGGCCCAGGCGTTCCTGACGACGGTCACCGAGGTGGCCGCCGGCACCAACCCCGAGGCGGCGCTGCCGCTCGCGCTGCTCGCGATCTCGGACCTGCTCGCCGTCGGCGCGCGGCTCGGGGCGACGACCGACGTGGTGCCCGTCGAGCGGTTCGAGCCCGACCTCGGCCCCGACCCGGACGTCGAACCGCTGCGGGCGAACCTGGCGAACGTCTTCGAGGGCGTCGACGAGTACGCCGAGGTCGTCGACCCGCTGCTCGGCGCGGACGTCGAGCAGTCGACGATCTCGGGCGACCTCGTCGCGATCGCCGGCGCGCTCGCGCAGGGGCTGCGCCACCACGCCGCGGGCCGCACCAGCGAGGCGCTGTGGTGGTGGCAGTTCTCGTACCTGTCCGACTGGGGCGAGCGCGCCGCGAGCGTGCTGCGCGCGCTGCAGACGATCCTCGCCCACCTGCGGCTCGACGTCGCCGACGACGTCGCCGCCGAGGCGGAGTACGACGCGCTCCAGCCGTGACGCCGGACGCCGGACGCCGGGCGTCCGGCGAACCGTGCGCGGCGTCAGGCGCAAGGCGTCCGGCGAACCGCGTGCGGCGTCATGCGGCCGGCGTCACGCGCAAGGCGTCCGGCGAACCGTGCGCGGCGTCATGCGGCCGGCGGGCGGCGCGCGGCCATGCGCCGACCGCGACCGTGACTGACGCGCCGACGCCCCGGCGCACCCGCGGCGTCAGGCGACCCGCGTCCCCCGCGGGAGCGCGCGCTGCGGCAGGGAGAGCCGGCGGACGGCCACCACGAACCCGCCCACGCCGAGCAGCAGGTTGACGCCGAGCCCCCACGGCCAGACCGGCCCGTTCGACGTCGGCTCGACCAGTCCGGCGCCCGAGTCCCAGCACTCGTTCAGCGGCGCGGACGCACCGGTGCGCGCGGTGCGGACGGCCCCGCGCAGCATGCCGAGCGGGTCGTTGCGCTCCTCGGCCTCGTGCACGGAGCCCGAGGTGCCGGCGCCGTCGGCGAGGACGACGAACGGGTTCGCCGCGAGCAGCCACCACGTGCGCTCGGTGTGCGCGACGGACCGCTGCTGCGTGGTCGGCACGCACTCAGTGGGGTTGCCGTCGCCGTCGGTGCGCTGCACGTAGACCTGCACGGTCGTCCGCTGCTCCTGCGACGGGTACGTGACGCCGAAGAGCAGCGGCGTCCCGAGCACGAGCGCCGCGACGGTGACGAACGTCAGCACGGTCGAGCCCGCCGGGCGCGCGACGAGCGCCGAGAACCCCAGCCCGACGCCGCACACCCCGGCGAGCAGCACCGCGACGAGCAGGACGACGCGGACGACCGACCACCACGGCGTCGGCCCGACGACGGCGGCGAAGACGAGGAACGGCACGCTCGCCGCGAGGAACGCGCACGCGGCGGTCCACGCCGCGAGCACCTTGCCGAGCGCGATCTCCGCGGGCGTCAGCAGCGTGACCTGCAGCGTCGCGAGGGTGCCCGCCGCGCGGTCGCCGTTGACGGAGGTCGAGGCGAGCGTCGGCGTCACGAGCAGACCGAGCCCGAGGACGAGGAACGAGACGGCTGCGAACAGGAGCGCACCCTGCAGGTCGCGGTCGCCGTCGTTGACCGCCGAGAGCGCGCCCGAGATCAGCAGCGTGAGGCCGCCGACGACCACGAACCACACGACCAGGGCGACGATCCACCGGGTCGACCGCACGCGCTGGCGCAGCTCGAGCGCGGCGACCGTGCGGACGCCGTGCCAGGTGACGCGCCAGTGGCCGGCCGTCGTCGGGGCCGCGGCCGGCGCCGCGGGCTGCTGCTCGTCGAGCTCGACCGTCGTCGTCATCGCCGGTCCTCCTCCAGGGTCAGGTACGCGCGCTCGAGCGCGCCCACCGCGGGTGCGACGGACGTCAGCGGCACACCGGCGGCGACCGCGTCGCGGATGAGCGCGGCCGCGCCCTCGTCGCCGGCCACGTCGACGAGCACGCCGCCCGCACTCGTCGGCGGCGTCGTCCACGGTTCGTCCGGCCGCCAGGCGGCGCCCGCGGCGTCGAGCCACGCGACGAGCGCGGGCAGCGACAGCGCGCGGACGTGGAACGTCCGTCGTCCATCGGCCCGGGCGCCGGGCGCCGCGTCGGGCACGACCGTCCGGCCGCGCGAGAGGAACACCGCGTCGTCGCACATCTCCTCGAGCTCGGTGAGCACGTGGCTCGAGACGAGGACCGCGCGGCCGTCGTCGGCCAGGCGGCGGAGCAGCAGCCGCAGGTCGACGCGCGAGCGCGGGTCGAGGCCCGAGGCGGGCTCGTCGAGGAGCAGCACCTGCGGGTCGTGCACGAGAGCGCGCGCCAGGCCGAGGCGCTGCTTCTGCCCCCGCGACAGCACGCTCGCCGGCCGGTCGGCGTACTCGGCGAGGTGCACGGTCGCGAGCAGCTCGTCGACGCGCCGGCGCGAGACGCCGCGGTCCAGGCGGTACGCGTCCGCGAACGTCGTCAGGACCTCGCGTGCCGTCAGCGAGTCCCACGTGCCGAACGCGTCGGGCATCCAGCCGGTGCGCGCGCGGGCGGCGGGCCCCTCCGTGACGGGGTCGTGGCCCGCGACGCGCACCTCGCCGCCGTCGGGCGTCAGCAGGCCCGCGAGGACGAGCAGCAGCGTCGTCTTGCCCGAGCCGTTCGGTCCGACGAGCGCGGTCACGGCGCCGGGCGGCGCGTCGATGTCGACCCCCGCGAGCGCCTGCACCGTGCCGAACGCACGCGTCACGCCGCGCACGACGATCCCGTGGTCTGCTGCCCTCGTCGGGTCGCTGCCGGTGGCCGGCGGGGCCGCGTCCTGCGTCGTCATGCCGGAGACGGTAGGCGACCGGCTCACAGCGGGGCATCAGACTCGGGGATGAAAGCACCGACGCCCGCGTGGCCCGTGCGGCTGACGCACTGCCCGATTCGGCGGGCGAGGTCCCGGCCGCAGCGACCGGGACCCCGCCCGCGCACCGCCGTCAGCAGCCGACGCGCTGTGCGCTCACCGCGACGTCGTCGAACCACAGCGTGTCGGAGCCCTCGCCGTACGACTCCCACCCGAGGCGCAGGTCCGTGAGGCGCGGCGACCACGCGCGGTTGTCCCACTGGCTGTCGACGTCGGGGGTCGGCGTGCGGTCCGCGACCAGCCCCGGCACGACCGAGCCGTCGAGCCACGTGGTCAGCGCACCGGCCGAGCCGTCCACCTCCGCCTCCACGCAGTGCCACGAGCCGGTGGGCAGCGGCGTGCTCTGCGCGACGCCGACGGGACTCTGCGCGGGCAGCGTCGCGTCGTCGGACTCGCGGTTCCACTGCAGGGCGCCGTTCTGGCCGCCCATGCGCAGGTCGCGGTTGCCGTCGGCCGAGTCCTTCATCGCGAGGAACGTCGTGTGCGACGCGGGCTGCGCGGTCGAGTGCCGCACCCAGAACCGCACGTACACCGGCGAGACGCTGCTCACCGGTGCGGCGGCCTGCACGAAGACGTGGTTGCAGTACCCCGCGACGCCGTCGACGCGCAGCGACCGTGAGCCGCCGTGCGCGACCGACGCGTCGACGCTGGCGCGGCCCGAGCCGGAGCAGTTCGGCGTCACGACGGTCCACGAGCCGCTCGGGGTCGTGCCCGTCTGCGACTCGAGGCCGTCGCAGAACACCGCTGCGCCGCAGCCCCCGGCGGGGGGCGTGGTCGGGGTCTGGGTCGGGGTGGGCTGTTCGGTGGGCGTCTGCGTGGGGGTCTGGCTGGGGGTTTGGCTGGGCGTCTGGCTGGCGGTCTGCGTCGGCGTCTGGACCGGTGACGACGGCGTCGTCGGCGTCCCCGTCCCGCCGCCGCACGCGACGCCGTTCAGCGTGAACGACGCGGGCGCCGGGTTGGACCCCGCCCACGTGCCCTGGAACCCGAAGCCGACGCTGCCCCCGGCGGCGAGGTCGCCGTTCCACGCCGCGTTCGCCGCGGTGACCGACGACCCCGACTCCGTGACGGTCGAGCTCCACGCCTGCGTCACGTGCTGCCCGGCGGGCCACGTCCAGGACAGCGTCCACCCGTGCAGCGCGGCCGACGAGGTCACCGACACGTCGGCCGTGAAGCCGCCCGGCCACGAGCTCGTCCGCCACGTCACCGCGCACGACGCGGGAGCCGCGGCCATCGCGCCGGCCTCGCCCGCGAGCCCCGCCAGCGCAGTGCCGAGCACCGCGGCCACGGCAGTCAGCACGGCGACGCGGGCGCCCCGGGGGCGGCGTCGCCGTCGCGCCACGGGACGCTGCGGACGCGCGACGGTGTCGTCGAGGTGGGACATGGGGGACCTCCCGTGGGGTGCGCCCGCGCGCGGCGGTGCGCAGTCGGCGGCTGTCGCCCACACGGCACCAGTCGCCACCCGGCGCACGGAACCCGCCCAAACGCTTCGCCAGCCCCGCCGCGTGCCTCTGACGGCCGGGGCCCGACCGGGCGCGCCGAACACGAACATCGGCGGGACTTCGTGAGTGCGCATCGACGAAGTCGCGCCATTGTTCGGGTTCGGCGCGCGTCCCGGCTCGGCGTCGGGCTGGCGGAGGGGCGCCCCGTCGGCGCCGCGGCGGGGCCGGGGCGACCGGATCGTGAACGGCGTCGCGCGCCGGCCGCCGACGCGCCTACGATCGCGGCGACCAATCCCACCCGGCGGGCCGTTGAGACAGACGGAGGCCGGCGACAGATGGAGCAAGACGTGGCACTCGTCGTGCAGAAATACGGCGGCTCGTCCGTGGCGGACGCCGACAGCATCAAGCGCGTGGCCAAGCGGATCGCCGCGGCCAAGCGCGCCGGGGACGACATCGTGGTCGTCGTCTCGGCGATGGGGGACACCACGGACGACCTCATCGATCTCGCGCAGCAGGTGAGCCCCGTGCCGCCGCAGCGCGAGATGGACATCCTCCTCACGGCCGGCGAGCGCATCTCGATGTCGCTGCTCGCGATGGCGGTGAACAACCTCGGCGTCAAGGCGAAGTCGTTCACCGGCCAGCAGGCGGGCGTCATCACCGACGCGGTGCACGGGAAGGCGCGCATCGTCGACGTGGTGCCCAGCCGGGTGCGCGAGACGATCGAGCGCGGCCAGGTCGCGATCGTCGCGGGCTTCCAGGGCGTGACGCAGGAGACCAACGACGTGACGACGCTGGGTCGCGGCGGCTCGGACACGACGGCGGTCGCGCTCGCGGCGGGCCTCGGCGCCGACGTCTGCGAGATCTACACCGACGTCGACGGCGTGTTCACTGCCGACCCGCGCGTGGTACCGGCGGCCCGCAAGCTCGACCGCGTCAGCTACGACGAGATGCTGGAACTCGCCGCGAGCGGCGCGAAGGTGCTCGTGCTGCGGTGCGTCGCGTACGCACGGCGGTTCGGGGTGCCCGTGCACGTGCGCTCGTCGTTCTCCAACCACACCGGCACGCTCGTGACGGACGCGAAGGATGCAGACATGGAAGACCCGATCATCGCGGGCGTCGCGCACGACCGCTCGCAGGCCAAGATCACCGTCGTCGGCGTGCCCGACGTGCCCGGCAAGGCGGCGCGCATCTTCGAGGTCGTCGCGAGCGCGGGCGTCAACATCGACATGATCGTGCAGAACGTGTCGGCGGCTCAGACGGGCCTGACGGACATCTCGTTCACGCTGCCGGCCACCGACGGCGCGGCCGCGATGACGGCCCTCACGGAGCACCAGCCCGACCTGGGGTTCGCGTCGCTGCAGTACGACGACACCATCGGCAAGCTCTCGCTGATCGGCGCGGGCATGAAGTCGCACCCCGGCGTCTCGGCGAAGTTCTTCGCCGCGCTGTCCGACGCGGGCATCAACATCGAGATGATCTCGACGTCGGAGATCCGCGTCTCCGTCGTCACGCGGGCCGACGACCTCGACGACGCGGTGCGCGCGGTGCACACGGCTTTCGAGCTCGACTCGGACCAGGAGGAGGCCGTGGTGTACGGAGGGACGGGCCGATGAGCGGGGCAGGGCTGAACGTGGCGGTGGTCGGCGCGACCGGCCAGGTGGGCGGCGTCATGCGCCGGCTGCTCGACGAGCGCGACTTCCCCGTCGCGTCGATCCGGTACTTCGCGAGCGCGCGGTCGGCCGGCACGACGCTGCCGTGGCGCGGCTCGCAGATCACGGTCGAGGACGTGGCCACGGCCGACCTGAGCGGCATCGACCTCGCGCTGTTCTCGGCGGGTGGCGGGACGTCGAAGGAGCACGCGCCGCGGTTCGCCGCCGCGGGCGCGATCGTGGTGGACAACTCGAGCGCGTGGCGGCGCGACCCGCAGGTGCCGCTCGTCGTCTCCGAGGTGAACCCGGACGCGCTCGACGAGATCCCGCTGGGCATCGTCGCGAACCCGAACTGCACGACGATGGCCGCGATGCCGGTCCTCAAGGTGCTGCACGAGGAGGCGGGCCTGCGCCGGCTCGTCGTCTCGACGTACCAGGCGGTGTCGGGCTCGGGCCTCGCGGGTGCGCGCGAGCTCGACGACCAGATCCGCGCCGCGGTCGAGCAGGACACGCTCGCGCTGGTCCAGGACGGTGCCGCGGTCGGGTTCCCCGAGCCGGTCAAGTACGTCGCGCCCATCGCGTTCGACGTCATCCCGCTCGCGGGCTCGATCGTCGACGACGGCCTGCTCGAGACCGACGAGGAGCAGAAGCTGCGCCACGAGTCGCGCAAGATCCTGTCGATCCCGGACCTGCTGGTCAGCGGCACGTGCGTGCGCGTCCCGGTGTTCACGGGCCACTCGCTGTCGATCAACGCCGAGTTCGAGCGGGCCATCACGCCGCAGCGGGCCTACGAGTTGCTCGCCGACGCGCCGGGCGTGCAGGTCGCCGACGTCCCGACGCCGCTGGGCGCCGCGGGCCAGGACCCGTCGTTCGTCGGCCGCATCCGGCAGGACGAGGGCGCCCCCGAGGGCCGCGGCCTCGCGCTGTTCGTCAGCAACGACAACCTGCGCAAGGGCGCCGCGCTCAACGCGGTCCAGATCGCGGAGCTGCTCGCCGCGAAGCGGCTCGTCACGGCCTGACGCCGGGAGCGCGTGGCTAGCTAGGCCACGGCCGCTCGCCGGTCGCCGCGGTCGTCGGCCCCGCGCAGCGACCGCCACGCGCCCCAGGTCAGCAGGCCGAGCGTCGCGCACGTGACGAGCGCGGCGCTCCCGACCCCCGGCCGCGCGGCGGTCGTGAACACGCCGCCGGCCGCGGTAGGCACGAGCCCGTCGAAGCTCGCGAACACCAGGTGGTCGGGCACGTGGGTCCACCAGCCGTGCGGTGCCGCCGTGGTGGCCGCGCGCACGGCGGGCTCGACCAGGAACGCGCCGGCGACGACGGCGACCACGGCCGCCGTCTGCGAGCGCAGGGCCAGCGCGAGCAGTGCCGCGCCGAGGCCCCAGGCGAGCACCCGCGCGAGCTGACCGACCAGGAGGTCCGGCCCGACGCCCGCGAGCGGGAGGCCCGTGGCCGCGAGCAGGCCGCAGGCGACCAGGAGGCCCGCGACCGCCAGCGCCGTCGCCCCGAGCGCGGCGAGCGCGAGCTTGCCCGCGAGCAGCCGACCCCGCCGGGGCGTGACGAGCACCGACAGCTCGAGCAGCCGGTGCCGGTGGTCCATGCCGCCGAGGACCGCACCGAGGACGGCCGCGCCGAGTGGCAGGAACGGCGGGCCCGAGACGACCAGCCGCGCGACGTCGACGGAGGTGTACCCGGTCGCCGGGGCGGGTCCGTACGCGACGAAGGCGGCGACCCCACCGGTGACCAGGGCGTGCACGCCGATCCCGAGGCCCACGAGCAGCCATGTCGAGCGCAGCCCCGTGGCCCGCACCAGCTCGAAGCGCAGCGCGCTCATCGGGCGCCCGCGATCGTCAGGTACGCGCTCTCGAGCGACCCTTCGTCGGTGCTGAGCGCGAGCAGCAGGCCCGGCGCCGCCTTGGCCACGGCCGCGACGTCGGCGACCCCGAGGCCTCGGACGCGCAGCTCGGCTCCGTCGAGCGTCACGGCCGCGCCGCGGGCGACGAGGGCGTCGCGGAGCGCCGCCGGCTCGGTGGAGCGCGCGACGACGACCGCCGGTGCGACCGAGCGCACGATCTCGGCGCACGTGCCCGACGCGACGAGCCGTCCCTGCGCGATGACCTCGACGCGGTCTGCCACGTGCTCGACCTCGGAGAGCAGGTGGGACGACATCAGCACGGTGCCGCCGCGATCGGCGAACCCGCGCAGGAACCGCCCGAGCCACCGGACGCCGTGCGGGTCGAGCCCGTTGGTCGGCTCGTCGAGCACGAGGACGCTCGGAGAGCCCACGAGCGCGGTCGCGACGGCGAGGCGCTGGCGCATGCCCAGCGAGAGCGCGCGCGCACGCACGGCGCCGGCGTGCGTGAGGTCGACCAGCTCGAGCAGCTCGTCAGCGCGCCGCGCGGGCACCCGCAAGGCCGCTGCGACGGCACGCAGGTGCCGGCGCGCCCGGAGACCCGGGTGGATGCCGGAGGCGTCGAGCACGGCCCCAGCGAGGGTGGCCGGCTCGTCGAGCGCGACGTACGGGCGGCCGTCGAAGAGCGCGGTGCCGGGCCCGGCGTCGATGCCGAGGATCCGGCGCAGCAGCGTGGACTTGCCGGACCCGTTCGGCCCGAGCAGCCCGGTGACGGTGCCCGACGCGACGGTGAAGCTCACGTCGTCGACCGCGAGCGTGTCGCCGTAGCGGCGCGAGACCGAGCGGACGTCGATGGTCGTCATGCAGGGAGCTCCTCGGGGTCGAGCGAGACGTGGCGCGCGGGTGCGCCGCCGGTCGGGAGGGTGTGGCTGACGAGCACGACGAGCGCGTCGCGCGCCCACGCCTCGATCTCCCGTGCGAGCGCGTCGCGGGAGTCGGCGTCGAGGCCGTCGAACGGCTCGTCGAGCAGCAGCAGGTCGGCGGATCCGGCGGTGCAGAGCACGATCCAGGCCTTGCGCGCGGTGCCGGTCGAGAGCGTGCCGGCGGGCGAGTCCAGCCACGGGCCGAGGCCGAGCCGTTCGGCGCGGGCGACGGCGTCGTCGCGCGGCACCCCGCGGGCGAGCGCGCCGAACGCCAGGTGGTCGCGGACGGTCATCTGCGGGAACAGCGCGACGCGGCTGCGACACACCCGGCGACGGGCCCGGGCGGCCGGGAGGTGCGCAGGCACGCCGAACACCTCGACCGTGCCCGTGCGTGGTCGCAGGTAGCCGCTCGCGAGCTCGACGAGCGTCGATTTGCCGCGGCCGTTGGGCCCGACGAGCTGTACGAGGCCCGTCCCCTCGAGCTCGAGGTCGAGCCCGTCGAGCACGGCGGGCCCGTCGCCGTACCCCGCGGTCACGCCGCGGAGGCGGAGTGCGACATCGTCGTCACGGCGTGCGTCGCGCATGCGGCACCTCCTCCCAGCAGGACGGCGGCGACGGTCGCCGCGGCGGTCGTCCGGACGGACGCGGGCCCGACCGCGAGCGCGGCGAGCACGGGCACCGCGAGCACGACGCCCAGCGTCGCGCCGGCGACGGACGGGGTGACGGACCCGTCCGGAGCGCGTCGAGGCGGCACGACGACGTCGGCCAGCACCAGCGCCCCCGCGACACCGAGCGAGACCAGCACCGGCGACGCGTCCAGCGGCGGGGACACGAGGCCCGTGACGAGCGCGACGCCCGCACCGACGAGCGCGACGTCGACCGCGACGAGCGCGACGGCGCTCGAGCCGAGCCACCACCGCGGCACACCGAGCTCCCAGGTGGTGCGGCGCTGGCCGGCGAGCGCGTTCGGCCCCGCGCCCGACAGGACGACCTCGACGAGCGCGAGCGAGACGACGAACGTCACCGAGAAGGCGGCGGTGTGCAGCGACAGGCCCGGCACGCGTCGCGTGAGCGGGGCGAGCCCCAGCGCGGCGACGAGCGCGAGCACGAGCCCAACGTGGATGCGCGCGCGGACCCGTCCGGGCCGGCCCGCGAGCATCGCCGCCGTCGTCGCCGCCACGACCCACGTCTCCGGCCGGCGCCTGCCGCGCAGCAGCGGCGATCGCGTCGGGTGCGAGGCATCGCCCCGCACCCGGAAGCCGTCGAGCGTGAGCGTCCAGAGGCGGTGTCCGAGCGCCGCGAGGCTCGCGACCACCACGGCCGACGTCACGAGCCGGAGCGTGAGGGCCGTCGCACCGGCCGACGCGGTGGCGGCCGCGCTCAGCGCCGTGCCGTCGATGACCTGCGCGACGCGACGGCCCGCCACGGCGACCACGCCGACCGCGAGGACGGTCACGACGACCGTGGTCCGTGAGGCGCGGGCGGTCGTGGCGAGCGCTGCGGCGACCGCGACCTCGAGGCACGCGCCCGCCACGACGAGGCCGAGCAGCAGGACGGGCGGGTCGACCTCGGCGCGCAGCTCGGGCGTGAACTCCTGCACGAACGGCGCGGCCACCGCGAGCACCACGAGCCACCGACGCACGATCGGCCAGGCCACCCAGAGCAGGAACACCGTGACCGCGCCGAGGTCGACGGCGCGGTACACGTCGACGTGCGCGGGGTGGGCGACGAGGTCGCGCCGCCGGGTCAGGGTCTCGCGGCAGACCCCGAGGCCCGTCAGGTAGCCCACGCCCGCCATGGCGAGCGGCACGAGACGGCCGACCGGCACGGGGTCGACGACCGCACGCACCAGGTCCGCCGCGACGCCCGCCGCGCCGGTGAGGCACACGAGCCCCAGGACGAGCGCGACCCGCGATGCGCGGCGGAACCACGACGTCGTGACGTCCCAGCCGAGCGCGTCGGCCTGCAGGAACGCCCGCAGCGTCGTGCCCGCGCGCCACTGCGCGGCGACCAGGTGCACGGCTCAGTCGATCGAGGACGCGCGCGCCGACTCGGCGGCCTCGGCCCGCACGAGCGTCGCCACGACCGCGATCGCGAAGAAGAGCACGAGCGGGAGGACCGCGACGCCGCCGGCGACGGTCGCGCGGACGGCGCCCCACAGGCCCGCCGTCGCGACCAGACCCAGCACGGCGGCGACCACGGCGCCGAGCGAGACGGGCCGGCGGCGTCGAGCGACCAGGACGACCGCGGCCACGATCCCGAGCGCGCACAGGGCGAGCGGGACGGCCGCCGGCACGCGGAGATGGTCGGCGACCATCACGAGCACCGCGACGAGCACGAGCACGGCACCTGCGGCCGCCGCAGCGGGTGCGACGGCGCTGCGGTAGACGGACGACAGCACGACGAGCCTCCGATCACGCCTAGATGAGGGTGGCCAGCAGGCCGAAGATCGTGGCGGCCGCGAACAGGAGCGCGATCCGCGCGCCCCCGACGTGGCGCCAGTGCCGACGGAAGAGGAACGGGGCCCCCGCCGCCAGCGCCAGTATCGCGACGTAATACCACGGGCTGGTGCGCAGCGTCACCCTGGAAAGGGCGACGCAGATCGCGTGGAACGGCACCGTGGCGGCCACGGAAATGACGAAGAACAATCCCACACGAAATCGTGGACGGCCGATGCTCGGGGTGAATAGGTGGCGTTCCAGCGCTCGTGCGAGCGATTGATAGAGAAACACCAGCGCGAGGCTGGTCGCGAGGGCCAGGCCGAGCCCGACGTTCACCGCGAGCCTGCGCAGGTGCGGGTCGTCGAGGCCGTCGAGCGCCGCGGGGTGGACGGCCAGGAGGTCGCCGACGTATGCGCGCAGCACGGGTGCACGTGCCGCGAGGAGCGCACCCGTCAGCGTGAAGGCGACCCGCCACATCAGCCGCGCGGTCGGCTGCGGGCGGTCGACGAGCGGCCGGGGTTCCGGGGGCGCGCCGTCGGACGCGGACTGCCCGGGCGCGGGCGCGTCGGCGAGCGTGGAGTTCTCGGTCATGGTGTCCGTCCGTGGATGACGAGGGCCTCGACGGCCGCTGCGACCGCGAGCATCGCGATCGACAGCAGCAGGAGGCCGAGGCTGGGCGAGAGCGCGGCGGCGTACGCGTCGCGCCGCCGCACGGCCTCGGGCCGACCGATCACCGTGGCGGCGGGCAGCAGGCCGCCGACGGCCGCCAGCAGGAGCGCGGTCAGCTCGAGCGGCGCGTAGGACGCGATCGAGCCGAACGCGCTCAGGGTGCCCACGGCGGTCGCCGCCGTCGCGAAGGTGGCGCCGACGTACCCTCCGAGCAGCAGCAACGCGACGAGGGTGGAGCTCCCCGCGGTCGCGACGCCCGAGAACAGCAGGAGGGCGGCCGGCACGTTGCGCGCCAGGATCTGCGTGAACGTCGCGCTCGACGTGATCGCGTCGGCCGTGCCGCCCTGGCTGCCGCGCATGCTGAGGTACCCGAGGGTCGCGGCGGCGACGGCGACCACCGGCGCCGCGACGAGCGCCCGGCGCAGGCCGCGTCGCCACGTCGCGGCACCGGCGACGACCGTGTCGGTCATGGGATCGGCTCGGACGTCAGGCGACGGCCGCGGCCTTGCCCCACTGGGTGATGGCCCAGCGCGCGGTGGCGACGACGACGCCGGCGATGCCGCCCGAGATTGCGGCCATGACGACGGCCAGCACCCAACCGCCCACGCTGACCGCGGCGACGATCTGGCTCGCGAACGCCGTGGACAGGCCGAACAGACCCGCGATGTACATCACGCTCAGGCTGGCCGCGACCAGCCCGAGACCACCGGCGACGAGCGCCAGCGACTGGACACTGCGACGTGAGACGTTGCTCATGTGACACCTCTTTTCCGTGTGCATGGAACTTTCTCGTGAATATCGATGCACCGCGGAAGACGGGTGAACAAGTGTTGCCTGCCCCCGCGGCGGGCCGATGCTTTCGCAGTCGGGCGCGGCCCGCAAGCGGGCGTCCATTCCATGACATGGACCGGCGTTCAATTGTCCGGTGCATTCAAGGACGCGCGATTCCGCGTCGAGAGGCGCGCCCCAGTGGTGAACCGTTTCGGCGCCTGGACGCTCCCTGTGCGTCTGGCGAGGGTGGCACGGCCGCCGGCACGGCACCGGCTCGCGCATCGTCGCGCGGCCCACCACCGAAAGGCCCGCACATGTCCTCACCACAACGACGCACGGCACGGGCGGCCCTCGCGCTGCTCGGCGCGTCGTCGCTCCTGGCGGTCGCCGGGGTCACCTCTGCGCAGGCGGCGACACCGTCGCTGATCCAGGCGCTGCCGTCCGGCGTCAAGCTCGCCGCGCCGCTCGCCGCCGCGTCGACGAACGACGAGTACAAGCAGCGCTTCCTCACGATGTACGACAAGATCCACGACCCCGCGAACGGGTACTTCTCGCCGCAGGGCATCCCGTACCACTCGATCGAGACGCTCATCGTCGAGGCCCCCGACTACGGCCACGAGACGACGTCCGAGGCGTACAGCTACTACGTCTGGCTCGAGGCGCTGTACGGCCAGGTGACCGGCGACTGGTCCACGCTGAACAAGGCGTGGGACACGCTCGAGAAGTACATGATCCCGGGCAGCGTCGACCAGCCGACGAACTCGTTCTACGACCCGAACAAGCCGGCGACGTACGCGTCGGAGTACAACACCCCGGACAAGTACCCGTCGCAGCTCAACAGCGGCGTCTCGGTCGGCAAGGACCCCCTCGCCAACGAGCTGAAGTCGACCTACGGCACGTCGGACATCTACGGCATGCACTGGCTCGCCGACGTCGACAACAAGTACGGCTTCGGCGCGACGCCGGGCACCGGTTGCGAGCTCGGCCCGACCGCGACCGGCACGTCGTTCATCAACACGTTCCAGCGCGGCCCGCAGGAGTCGGTGTGGGAGACCGTCCCGCAGCCGTCGTGCGACGAGTTCAAGTACGGCGGGAAGAACGGCTACCTCGACCTGTTCACGGGCGACTCGTCGTACGCCAAGCAGTGGAAGTACACCGACGCGCCCGACGCCGACGCGCGCGCGGTCGAGGCGGTCTACTGGGCGAACCAGTGGGCGACGGCGCAGGGCAAGCAGGCGGACATCGCCGGCACGGTCGCCAAGGCGGCCAAGCTCGGCGACTACCTGCGGTACTCGTTCTTCGACAAGTACTTCAAGCAGCCTGGGTGCACCTCGCAGTCGTGCGCCGCGGGCACGGGCAAGGACAGCTCGAGCTACCTGCTGTCCTGGTACTACGCGTGGGGCGGCGCGCTCGACACGAGCGCCGGCTGGGCGTGGCGCATCGGCTCGTCGACCGACCACTTCGGCTACCAGAACCCGCTCGCGGCGTACGCGCTGTCGACGGACCCATCGCTGACGCCCAAGTCGCCGACGGCCAAGGCCGACTGGGCGACGTCGCTGCAGCGCCAGCTCGAGTTCTACACGTGGCTGCAGTCGTCCGAGGGTGGCATCGCGGGCGGCGCGACGAACAGCTGGGACGGTGCGTACGCGCAGCCCCCGGCCGGCACGCCGACGTTCTACGGCCTCTCGTACGTCGAGGCGCCGGTCTACCACGACCCGCCGTCGAACCAGTGGTTCGGCATGCAGGCGTGGGGCATGGAGCGCGTCGCCGAGCTGTACAACACCTCGGGCAACGCGCAGGCCAAGGCGGTGCTGGACAAGTGGGTGCCGTGGGTCGTCGCGAACATCACGGTCGACGGTGACGACTGGAAGATCCCGTCCGACCTCGCGTGGAGCGGTGCCCCTGAGACGTGGAACGCCGCGTCGCCGAAGGCGAACACCAACCTGCACGTGACGATCAAGAGCTACGGCCAGGACGTGGGCGTCGCGGGTGACACCGCCCGTGCGCTGCTGTTCTACGCGGCCAAGGCGAAGGACACCGCGGTCCAGGCGAAGGCCAAGGCGCTGCTCGACGCGATCTGGAACACCGACCAGGACGCGCAGGGCGTGTCGACGACGGAGACCCGCACCGACTACGGCCGGTTCGACGACGTCTACGGCGGCGCCGGCACCGACGGCACGTACATCCCGTCGGGCTGGACCGGCACGATGCCGAACGGTGACGCCATCAAGCCGGGCGTCTCCTTCCTCGACATCCGCTCGTTCTACAAGAGCGACCCGGCGTTCTCGAAGGTCGACACGTACCTGAAGGGCGGCGCCGCGCCGACCTTCAACTACCACCGGTTCTGGGCGCAGACGGCGATCGCCGCGGCGATGGCGGACTACTCGCGCCTGTTCGAGGGTGACTCGACCGGGTCGGACACCACGGCCCCGACCGTGCCGACCGGCCTGGCCGCCGGCACGCTGACGTCGACCTCGGCCACGATCACGTGGACGGCGTCGACCGACGCGGACTCGGGCGTCGCGGGGTACGACGTCTACCGCGGCACGACGAAGGTCGGCTCCTCGACCTCGACGTCGTTCACGGAGACGGGCCTGACGCCGTCGACGGCGTACACGTACACGGTGCGTGCGCGTGACGTCGCCGGCAACGTCTCGGCCGCGTCGGCGGCGCTGACCGTCACGACGCGGGCGGTGCCCACGGACACGACCGCACCGTCCGTCCCGACGGGCCTCAAGGCGGGCACGATCGCGCAGGACAGCGTGACGTTCACCTGGACGGCGTCGACCGACGAGGCCGGCGGCTCGGGTCTCGCGGGCTACGACGTCTACCGCGGCACGACGAAGGTCGGCTCGACCACGGCGACCTCGTACACCGACACCGGCCTCAACCCCGCGACGGCGTACTCGTACACCGTCCGGGCGCGGGACGTGGCGGGCAACGTGTCGGCGGCGTCGGCGGCGCTCGCGGTGACGACGAGCGGCCCGACGACGGACACCATCGCGCCGTCGGTCCCCGCGGGGCTGACGGCCACCACGGTCACCGACACGTCCGTGACGCTGACGTGGACCGCGTCGACCGACACGGGCGGCTCGGGCCTCGCCGGCTACGACGTCTACCGCGGCACCGCCAAGGTCGGCTCGACCTCGGCCGCCGTCACGTCGTACACCGACTCGGGCCTGACGGCCTCGACGGCGTACCAGTACACGGTCCGCGCCAAGGACGTCGCCGGGAACGTCTCGGCCGCGTCCGCGGCGCTGTCGGTGACGACCAAGCCGAGCACGCCCGCGGGCTCGTGCAAGGTCACGTACACGCACAACGACTGGAACACGGGCTTCACCACGCAGGTGCACCTCACCAACACGGGCACCGCGGCGATCAACGGGTGGACGCTCAAGTTCTCGTTCGCGGGCAACCAGCAGGTGACGCAGGGCTGGAGCGCGAACTGGTCGCAGTCGGGCTCGGCGGTGACCGCGACGGCGATGGACTGGAACAAGCAGCTCTCGCCCGGCGGCAGCGCCGACATCGGCTTCAACGGGTCGTACTCCGGCTCGAACGCGACGCCGACGTCGTTCACGCTCAACGGCGCGACCTGCACGGTCGGCTGACGGGCTGACGCACGAGGGCCGGTCCCGGGGTCTCCCGGGGCCGGCCCTCCGGCTGCCCGCCCCGGTCAGTCGCGCTCGAGCAGGTAGCGACGCCCGTCCGGGCCGACCACGCGCTCGAAGGCCCCGCGCAGCTCGGCGTCGCGTCGCTCGTCCTCGGGCGTGACGACGACCGGCCGCGCGGTCCGCGCGATCGACGGCGGCCCGACGAAGCGCAGGAAGAAGAGCGTCACCTTCTCGTTGAAGGCGTCGTACGCGTTGACGATGCGCATCATGAGGCCCCTATCCGTGAGCGGGCTCAGCATATGCCCGATGGATCTACGATCGACGCATGCCCGAGACCGCGCTCGACCCGCTCGCCGTCGAGGCGCAGCTCTGCCTCGCCGTCTCGGCCGCCTCGCGCGCGATCGTCGCGTTCTACCGGCCGCTGCTCGAGCCGCTCGGGCTCACGCACCCGCAGTACATGGCGATGCTCGCGCTCTGGCAGCACGGCGACCTGTCGCTCAAGGACCTCGCCGACCTGCTGCACCTCGAGCCGCCGACGACGTCGCCGATCGTGAAGCGCCTGGAGACGATGGGCCTCGTCACGCGCCGGCGCAGCGCCGCCGACGAGCGCGTGCTCGCCATCGGCCTGACGGAGCGCGGCCGTGCGATGCGCGAGGACGCGGTCGGGATCCCGGACGCGATGGTCGACGGCCTCGGGCTGTCGCTGGACGACCTGCGGCGCATCCGCGACGCCGTCGACACGCTCATCGAGGCGACCGGTCGGGCGGGCGCGGCGCGCGCGCCGCGCAAGGCCTGACGAGCGGTCAGTCCCGCGCGAGAGCCGGTCCGGGAACGACCGGCCGGACGGCCGCCGGTGCGCGCCGGGCGCGCGATCCCGCGTACAGCACGCCCGCCACGACGACGGCCGAGCCCGCGAGCTCGCCGCCCGAGACGTGCTCGCCGAGCAGCAGCCAGGCGGCGCTGATCCCGACGACGGGCACGAGCATCGAGTACGGCGCGACGCGGCTCGCCGGGTAGCGCGCCATCAGCGCGGTCCACAGGCCCGAGCCGAGCAGCGTGCCGACGAGCACGGTGTAGGCGAGGCCGGCGAGCGCGGCGACGCCCGTGCGCGTCGTCAGGCCGTCGAACGACTCGGCGATCCGGTGCGGCCCCTCGACCGCGAGCGACACGGCCAGCATCGGCAGCGGCGGGACGACGCTCATCCACAGCACGAGGTGCAGCGGCCGGCTCGCGGCCGCGAGGCGGTTGCCGAGGTTGCCGAACGCCCAGCCCAGGCCCCCGGCGACCGTCAGCAGGAACGGCAGGAGCGCCGCCGACTCCCAGCGCTGCCAGCCGACGACGGCCAGACCGGCGACGGCTGCCACGATCCCCGCGACCTGCCGGCCACCGAGTCGCTCCCGCAGCAGGACGGCCCCCAGCGCGACGGTGAACGGCGCCGACGACTGCAGCACGAGCGACGCGAGACCGGCCGGCATCCCGGCGGCCATGCCCCAGTACAGGAAGAGGAACTGCAGGACGCCGAAGCCCGCGCCGTAGAGCAGCCACCAGCGGACCGGCACGCCGGGCCACGGGACCAGCGCGAGCGTCGGCACGGCGATCAGCCCGAACCGCAGGGCCACGAGGAACATCGGCGGGAACTGCTCGAGCGACGCGTCGATCGCGACGAAGTTGAGGCCCCACG
>Ga0164242_10002623_pt1 | contig 20785 bp, 22 predicted proteins | sample OricomgcompostMG_FD_108783 | JGI IMG/M metagenome (GOLD analysis project Ga0164242, IMG submission 108783) | Miracle-Growth compost microbial communities from Emeryville, California, USA - Original compost - Miracle growth compost (MG) ... | reverse complement strand
CTGTGTTTCCGGTCGCACCTGTGTTTCCGGTCGCACCTGTGTTTCCGGTCGCACCTGTGTTTCCGGTCGCACCTGTGTTTCCGGTCGCACCTGTGTTTCCGGTCGCACCTGTGTTTCCGGTCGAACCGGTATCTCCCGTCGCTCCAGTTGAACCCGTCGCTCCAGTTGAACCCGTCGCTCCAGTTGAACCCGTTGAACCCGCCGTTCCGGTCGAACCCGTTGCTCCGGTCGAACCAGTCGAACCGGTGTTTCCAGTCGAACCGGTTGTTCCACTTCCGCTTCCAGCTGATCCGGTTGCACCAGTTGGACCAATAGGACCTTGGAAGGGAAGAAGCCCTACATTGTCCAAAATCGCATCATTGTATGGCTGACAATACGCCATTTTAAATTAGAAATTATTTTTCAATCGAAAAATAATTTATGTTAAATTAACATTAATAATTTCTTATTTTAAACAATGTCCGGAAGTGATGAATGTTCAAATATTCAAGATTGGATCGGTGTTGCTGTCGCAATTGTTTCGACGGTTTGGGCGATCACAAATGAAATATTAGCCAAGCGAAAGGGCGATAAAAAGGAGGGTTATGCTTGTGTTGGTGATTGTGTTCGAGGTGCCCTAAGTGGAACAATGAAGAAAAATTATGTTTTACCAAAAAGTAGTGATGAAAAAATCCAAGTTTAATATTTCTTTTCGATGTATTCTTTGAATGCTTTGTTCAAAATAGTTTTATAATTACTTTCCCAATCTCGATCAGACGAAAGTAAAATGAGATTAATTTTTTCACTGAGGTTCAGGCAAGATCCTGCTTCCTTTGTTATATAAGAGCGATATTGAGTGATGAGGCTGTAGAGATAATTAGCTTGACGTTGCCCGATCACAATTTCGGATTCTTGAAGAAAATTAATTAAAATCGCTGATAATTCTTGGTTATTATAGCTCTCTAAAATAATCGGGGGTAAAAATCGACGCTCCAAACCTTCATTTGAATTCATAAATTGAGTCATTTGTTCTTCATAACCGGCAAAAATAATAATTGATAAACCGATCATTTTGTCAGCGAAATTAATAAGCTCGGCGATACTCTCAGAAGAATGATCGGCTGTATTTCCATAATTAGCGTTTTGATTGACTATTGAATAGGCTTCGTCAATGAAAAAGACAGATTCTAAACTTGAAATCAGGGTTGATCTTGTCTTTTCGGCGGTTGCGTTAACATAAGGAGAAATCAAAGATGTTTTCGTTCCCATTACAATATTATCATAAACGAGGATCCCCGATTTTGATAACACGAAAGAAATAACAGACGCTAGTTTCGTTTTTCCGGCTCCTGACGGCGCGTAGATATTCAGGTTAAAGAATTTCTTAAATGATGCTTTCGGATTACGAGAGAAAGAATATAAACGAATACTAAGAAAGTCCTTGACTTGTTGACGCCCGATCAATGATTCCATCCCCTTCGATTGATTATAAACCGCGTCTCGAAGATTCTTTCCAACAATTGTCGGGTTGATTTCGAGAAGTTTTCGATCGATTTCGAGGATGATATCAATAATCGTTTTCAATGTTTTCAATGAAAGTTTTCGATTTTCATTTCGAACATCACCATCGCTAAAAATACTAACCTCTTTCTTATAATATTTATGCAATTCTTGATAGTGAGATCGTTTCATTTCGAGGTTAACCTTGATTGCTTCGGTAAATTGTCGAATAAAATTTTCTTGTTCAATCAAAATCTTAAATTCATTATAATCAATCGTTTTAAAATCTTCAACGTCATCATTTTCGATTTCGATCAAGCTGAAATCTTTAATTGTATGATGGACGATTGAATTGTTTATGGTTTCAGATTTATATTCAATTTCTTCTTTTTTGACTTCTTCGATTTCTTCATTATCATCATAGAAAAAATATAATCCCAGGATTATCAAGAAAATTATTAACAAAAGAAGAACCCAGATATTCAGATAACTCGCTAAGATAATCAACAAATAAAGAATAACAAAAATAATTAGTTCATAATTCTTTATCATTGCTCTTTAATTTAAATCAAAAATTTTTGATTTAATCTTATTAATTTTCACCAATCAAAACTTTTTCATTAAGCATTTCTTGATATTTATCACTATATTCGATTTCCTTGATTTCCTTGATCGCGAGTTCAATCGTTGAATAGTCGTGAAGATAAATAAAGGACTTTGGATTAAAATATTTGAAAACTTCAGCCGACCCGTAATAAATCGGGATCGCACCAGTCTTAAAAGCGTCGACGATTGAGTCTTCAACAACCAAGACAAACCGAGCTTCCGTTTCTTCACCGGGGCTAATTAAAACGATCTTTTTGAACTGTTGGAAGATTTGAACAATCGAATGTTTTTCATTGAAACAAGCACCGAAATATGTCCTTTTCTTTTTGATCGCTTCTTTCCGAATTTCTTCGATTTGATCAAGATTCAATTCAACGTATCGGATCTCACGCGCTTGAAATTTGGTTTTTCGATTCGAGGTGTAGAGAATGTCCGGGTAATGTTCCGGTGAAACAACATCACCATCAGCTTTCAAAAGGATTTTTTCAAAAGCGGTTCTTAATGTTTTCTCACCTTTTAGTGATGACAATAACGGGGCCGAAAGATGTTTTTCGAATTCTTTGACCATCTCAAAATTAAGATATTCAAGATAATGAGAAATTAAAAAATTAACCTTATTTTTGAGATGGAAATAATCAAAAAGATATTTTTTGAATTCGATTGGATCAAAAAACTTATTCTGACCGTTTCCAACAATGAAATAATCTTTGCCATCGACGTGATGTCCGACCCAAGAAATGTTTTCCCATTTTCGATCGAAGGTTGAACGAGAGAAGTATTTGTAAGGTGAAACCCTCATTCGAATCGCGTCTTCGGGGATTTCATCGACGATTTGAACGTGAGGATATTTTGGAAGAGTTAAACCAGGAGCATAAACTTCAACGTCGCGAAATTGGAGCCCGTGAATAAACCGTGTCGTGTCTTCAACGTTAGTTCCAATCAGAACAAGACGTTGAACAACGTTTTGAACAAGTCCAATTTCGAAATGATCAGGTTTAATTTTCAATTCGGGATTTCGTTTTTGTCGTTGCCGTTCAATGTCTGGTTGATAAAGATTCAAGTCGCATTCTTCGTAAATCTCGACTTCGTTTTTGTTATTCCAAACGTTAAGATAAACGATTGGTTCTTTCAAACAGATCATCGGGATTTCGCGATCACGACAAAATTGCCAAAAAGCAACGTCAACGTATTCGGCTTCAGGACGAAGAGAAAGGAAATCAAAAGCAAAATCTCGACTCACTAAATACCCGAAAGAACCAAGCGGAATATTGTTAATAACTGTATTTGGTGAATTTTCGGTCAAGATCGGGGAAGGGCGACCTCGACCTGTGTTGAGAAAATGACGATGATAATTCATTGTCATCCCGAGCCAGCAAATTTCTAAATTTTCTTCAACAAGATCAAAAATTCGCTTGAAATCGCACGTTAGAAATGAATCTGGTTCAACAACAACACAATATTTCGCCGTTGAAGAAATGAAATCTTCGAACGCTCGGCAATGAAGCCTCGTTGCCGATTCACCCTCATTCGCCTTAATTCTTTTAACTTCGATTCCGTGAAATTCAAACTCTTCTTTAACGTTTTTCGCCTTGTAATCCGACCATTGTCGATCAACAAGATAAAACCGAAAGAATTGCATTTAAAACTAAAAACAACAGTTTAAATTTGATAAAAAACTTTATTTTTATCAATTGATAAAAACTTCGTTTTTGACCAAATCTCTGATTTGATAAATTTAGCGGTTTAAATTTTTCCGTGCCATATTATAAGCTACCTGTCGATCGATAAAAGGATCATTCCGAATAATTTCGTTCATTTCCCGCTGTAAGGAATTAACGAATGTCGGGGTGAATGTGGTTCTATGACGACCAAAATAATTTCCAGAATCCAATTCTTCTTCGAAAATTTCGAAAGTTTGATGACCGTCAACAAACGAGATTTCAATCTCTTTCTTTCGATTGCCATATAAATCGTCAATTTCGATTTCTTCCTCGGTTTGAATAGCCCCACGTGAATTAAGATAATCCACGGCTTTTTGTTCGGTCGAGAAAACGCCCAAGGGACCACCTCCCCGCTTGTTCATCACAACATAAACGTTCTTCATCTTTTTAATACGTTTTTTTTTTGAAAAAGATCTATTTTAATCTGAACAAAAAATGTCTTCGAACTTATGATATTGGATAAGAAGAGGAAAAGAAGAAAACGGAACTTACGGCGAAGCTGGTTTTGACCAAATCAGAGATTTGATAAAACTTAGGTTTTGACCAAATCAGAGATTTGATAAAACTTAGGTTTTGACCAAATCAGAGATTTGATAAAACTTAGGTTTTGACCAAATCAGAGATTTGATAATATTTTCTGATCAGAGAATATATCGATCTAACAAGATAATTTATCGAAAGAATTCTTTTCACATGTCCTAGAATAAAAATTTCAGTAGATTAATTGATTCGATTGTTGGAAGATCAGTCCAAACCTTATATCGATGACCATTCGATGTTCGAACGGTTTTTCTTCAAGAATATTATAAACTCTTTGATAATTATCCCAACCAATAAAATATAAAATGATCAAAAATTGATATTTGTATTCAGGTTCGATAATTAATCTTTCTGATGTTATTTCGGTTAAAAGATAAGTCCATAATTTTTATTCTTTTCTAATTAGAAAATAAATTATAATTTTGATCAATCTTTTCGATCTCGTCAACGACTAATCTGGAAAATTCCCGAACTCCAAAATTGTTTTACCTTGTTGATAAATTCATCAAATGATCCGAATGAAAAAGGAATTTATTTTTTATAAAATGAATTGCGATGATTATCGAAATTTTGAGAAAAAACGAATCGAAGTGGGAACAGAGCCAGTTCTTCACAAAAGCTATTCCGTTGAATGGAATTGTTGTTTTGAGTTGGGGTTCGTTAAAGATGTTATTCGAGTCGTTCAATATAGTTATCGAATAGAACGATTTTAAATTATTATTTTGATCCTGAAAAATCAATATTACATTTGAGTTCAGCACTGACCGTTGCGATCAACATTTATTTTCTCGAATAATTTTAAGTTAAACTTTTTCTCTGAACAGAAATAATATAACGATTCATAAATGGAACAAATCATTGGCGAACATCTTAAAAATTTTCGATCGTTAAGTTTAATTTTTGATCTTGAGCCACCCTTGATTAAGATTGATCAACGGATCTTATTTTTCGACGAAATTGTTTTTGAGTTTGATAAATATGTGAAGACCGAAGGTATTTATCAAAACGGAAAGAAAGAGGGTCATTGGATTCGTCGGTATGTAAATGGTCAAAAATGGGCAGAAGGAAATTATCGTAATGGAAAGAAAGAAGGTTCATATATTTATTGGTATGAAAATGGTCAAAAACACATAGAGGGAAATTATGTTAACGGAGAACGAGAAGGATTATGGATTGCTTGGGATAGAAATGGTCAAAAATATGAAGAAGGAAATTATCAAAATGGAAAAGAAGAAGGATTATGGATTTATTGGGATAGAAATGGTCAAAAATGGTCAGAAGGAAATTATCGAAATGGAAAGAAAGAGGGTTTATGGATTGGTTGGGATGAAAATGGTCAAAAATTAACAGAAAAAAATTATTAAATAAGCTCTTTTATATTTTCTGATCAGAAAATTAATAATTTTAAATGGAAAATGTTATTGGAAAACATCTTTCTCGCCTTGATTCCGTTCGAAATCTTGGTTTAATTTTTGATCTTGATCCAACTTTGATTAAAATCGATGATAAGATCTTATTTTTGGATGAAATAGTTTTTACAATTAATGATGAAGATGAAATATTTGAGGGAATTTATCGAAATGTGGAGAAAGAAGGAAGCGGAGCTTACGGCAAAGCCGGATTATGGATTCATTGGTATAAAAATGGTCAAAAACAAACAGAAGGAAATTATCAAAATGGAAAAGAAGAAGGAAGCGGAGCTTACGGCGAAGCCGGATTATGGATTTATTGGGATAGAAATGGTCAAAAATGGAAAACCGATAAGATTGAAGCAAAAAGCAGGATGAAATTATTTGACCTAAAAATGAGGAAATTAAATTATAACTGTTTCTACTTGAATAGGTATAAAGATCTTGAAATCTGAAGAATTATTACAAATCGTGAGATAAATTTGATTTGAACAGATCTAGACAAAATTCGTTATTGGTAAAATTTTACCAATAATCGAAAAATTATTTATATCAAGATTTTGACCCTCAATAATGAAACATCAAAATCATAAAAATGGTATCGGAAACAGTGATTGAAAAATGAAAATTCCTGACAGATCATTTTTTGATTTAATATCGAAGAAATAAGTCAAATTAGCGATAAAATAATTTCTTCTAATAATATTCATATATAACCCATAATCCCTTTTTTACTCCATTAACATAATTTCCCTCTATGTGTTTTTGACCATTTTCATACCAATAAGTCCATATCCCATCTTTCTTTCCATTTCGATAATTTCCTTCTGATGCTTTTTGACCATTTGGGTGCCAAGAAATCCATAATCCCTCTGCTTCCCCATTTCGATAGTTTCTTTCTGATAATTTTTGACCATTACCATACCAAGAAATCCATAAACCTTCTCTTTCCCCATTTTGATAAATTCCCTCTTTCTGATAAACTTTGATCCCAAATATAAAGAGCTCTTGATGATTTTTGATAAAGATCGGTTCAGGATTAAAAATTAAGTCAATGTTTCGATAATTTTCAAGAGAAGAAAGATGTTCTCCAATGACATTCTCCATTTAAAATTATTAATTTTCTGATCAGAAAAATAAGAAGATAGTCATTCAAAATCATCAAAAATAAGATTCAAGATGTGAAATATAATTTCCCCAATGTTCAATTCCTACCCGCAATTTATCTTTGACACGGTCGCGAATTTCCGGCTTTGACAAAAGATACGTTGAAACCGGGCGTCGACAAGCCAGATTAAATAATTCGGTTAAAAAAATGTCCTTCCATATCAGACATTAAATCTTTAATTTTATCATTCGGATTTTCATAATATTTAATCATAACATTGTTGAATTGATATGATCCTTTGCTTGCTAATGACAAAAGTAGATCCATTTAATTAATAATCTATTTTTCAAAAAATAGTATTCCCAGGATAACCAAATTTTTCGAATTTCTGAACAAAAATTATTCAAAACTACGAATAATATCTAAACCTCTTTCACCAATATGATAACCATCGACGTTTCAAAAAATCACCAGATCTTCAACAATATGAACAGGATTTGAATAAAAAATATATAACAACAAGAACGAATATTAATATAATAGCAATTGAAAATTCAATTCCTAAAGGAAGAGTAATCAATAAGAAAACAAGAGTGATAACAAAAAATAAAATTAGAAAAACGGGTAAAAGAACAATAATAGCAAAATTAGAAGGAACACCAGAAAATATTAACAAGAGAAAAATCGTTATACAGATGAGAAAAATATAAAAAATTTGCTCCCAAGATATACTGATTTCCATTTAAAAAAAAATATTTTATTTAAAATGGAAGTTGAAGATATTTTTCGAGCTTTTGAAAATGGTCAATTCAACCCTGATCAATTTATCGCCCGAATTGAACTTAATTTTTCGCGATTAAGTGCGAACCAATTAGTCGATTTTTTAAACCTTCTTGCTCATAATCGACGACCGCGTTCTTTAACTATCTTAAATCAATGGTTTTATCTCACCACGAGACAAATAAGATTTTATGATCCAGAAAAGATCACCAACGTTATTTCTGATCTTGCTTTACTCAACGTTAAACCAGAAAGTCAATGGTTGACCGAATGGTATCAACGAAGTCAAGAAATTTTCAACCAATTTAGCCTGAGACAAATCAATGAATTACTTCAGTCTTTGGCGAAACTGAATTTATCAAACCCTTTTTGGCTCCTGAAATGGGAGAAGAACACCGTCAATAAAATTAAATTTTTCACCCCACAAGAACTCGCCGATTCAGTTTATTTTCTCGGTCAATTAGGTGCCGGTGTTGACTACACTTGGCTTAATGAATGGTTTCTTCAAAGTGTTGATAATTTTTCGACTCAAGATTTTTATCGTTCTCTTTACGGCTTAGCTTTGTTGAGAGTCGATATTAACCGAAAATGGCTCGATCGTTGGTATCAAGCAACGAGTAAAGAAATGGAATTTTTCAGTCCACAATCTTATTCATCATTGATTTTTCCCTTTACAATGATCGATATTAAGGTTAATTTGGATTGGTTAAGCGTATGGTATCAAGCGAGTCTGCGAAAAATGGAAGATTTTGAACCCGAAGATTACGCCGAAACAATTTATGCGATCGGAATTATTGCGCCGAAAATTTATTTAGCTTGGTTGAATAAATGGTTTGACTCAAGTATCATAAAATTAGGCGATTTTGACCCTCATCAACTTGTGATCACGATCGAAGGTTTGAGTAAATTAAAGGTCTCAATTTATGGAGCTTGGATGCAAAATTTCTTTTTGGAAAGTCAAAAGAAGTTAAAAGATTTCAGTTTAAAAGAATTAAAAGATATAATGTATTATCTCAAGAAAATAGGTTTCCCTATTCGGACATCTTGGTTCGACGAATGGGAAGCCCAGATTGCCAAATGATTTTTTCTGATCAGAAAAAGATATTTTTAAATCAATAGGCAAATAATGAGTATATATACTCCTAAACCAAAAATTGGATAAAATCCATCAGGGCAAATCATTAGATAGAAGATAAAGGTACTGTATAAGAGACCAATTTTGAATAAATTCGGCTGATTGAGAAATATTAAAACGATCAACATAAAAACCCATATTGAGATCAAGGGTAAAAAATACCGCTTTGAATTTTCGAACCAACCACTCATTTTAAATAATTAATTTATTTATTTTTGGTTGCCAAATATAACCTAAAAATTCAGGTACATCAAACAAGCGTTTAACATACCAAGGCTTTTCGTTCCTCTCAAGTTCCTTTTTCAAAAGAGCACCTCGATGATTTTCAAGAAAATCTCTGTTTTGAGTCCAAGCTGGCAAATTAATTATTCCTGGTAATTCGTAAGATTGAAGAATAACGTTTCGATAGCCTCGATTTGCCCATTCTTTCAAATGACAGTTGTAATAATATTTAAGTCCGTCAAGATAGCCGACCCAAAGCAAAACCGCCGGATGACGAACCCAAGCAATTTTCTTTTTCGATCTTCGAATCGCTTCCTCTCGCCATTCGATCCTTTCTTCCCAACTTTTCATTTTCTTTTCAATCGGGTTAATTCTTTCTAGTTCTTCTAAAATCTTGATAATCTGATGACTTTCAACCCTTTGTTTTCCAAGTCTCAACCGATCGAGACATTTAGCAGACGCTTCAATATCAGCTGAAACGAGAAAAGTATGCATTTTTTCAAAGATAATTTAATGATTTTCAAGAAAAAGAATTTATCATACTTAAATGGAGAGATATACCGAAAAAGATATCATTGTCTTTTGGACAATTACAACGACCGATGTTTCAAAACTGAAAAGATTTTTTACTATCAATTTTGAACATTATTATTTCTCAATAATGAGAAAAATATATTTTTTCGAGAATATGGAACAAAAATATTATGTTCAATTTCATACCAGATTAGAAGAATTAATGACAATGAACAAAACAACATTTATTGAAAACTTTGATCCCGAGGATGGTAAAACGATCCAATGTATGGATGGACTTTTAACCTATGAAATCGACGATAATGTGTTAGTGATTCCTGTTGTTCAGGTTTTACACAAAAGACAACGTCAAGGTATATTCTCCAATTTTCTTTATTATGTTGCGAAGTTTCCTGAATTTGACGAAATTGTTATTACCGATATTTCGGAAAGTATGGAATCACTATTAAGAAAAATAACTATTGATGATAAGAATTTTATATTTGTTGAAGAAAATGATTCTTTAATTGCTAAATGGATCAGATAAATTTCATTTTATTCACTGAGGGAAACTTATGTTGGGTGTTACTGTAATAAACCACCGGATATTGGTTAATTCTTTATTTTTTGACAACAATAATCCTAGAAATAAATTTATTTCTAACAGAATATTTCAAAATCAATTCACCATAGTTTCGGAATTTTAACCGGGGCTAAATTTTCATTATCGTCTAATTCGAATAATATTTCAGCCTGTATCGAAATTAAAAAGTCGGTCATGTAAATCGTATGCCCTGATCCCGCAAAAATTAACGTATTCTGATTATCTTGTTGGCTCCAATGATTAATCACCCAAATATCGATCAGATGACTATATTGATCTCGAACACAAAATTTAACTTTGTCTTTTTCTTCTCTTGTTAATCTACTTTTTCTAATAAGAGCATCAAATTCGTCTTGATACAATGATAAAAAATCTTCATTTTTATCATTGATGTATTGTTTAATGACATCTTGCCAAGGTCCAAATCTTATTCTTTCAATAATTTTTCTATCGGTAATATTTACAACATCTTGTAGTGAGCGAATATTAGCGTAAAGGCCCCGGAATGGAAATCCCATATCGATATTTTTAGATTCGACAGGGTCCCGAAAATCAAAGGGTATCGATTCAAAATATTGTTCATTTCTCGGTCTTTTGCCAATGTAATCGATTAGATCAGTTAAGGGCCCTCTTAAAATTGTTATGAATTCAAGTTGATTATTTGGTATGTATGGTCTAATTTCTGAATCAGATTCAAAATATAAGACAAATTTTTCTGGCCCTGAAAATAGAGAAACAATTAAATCAAGTTGGTTTGGCTTTTTTACTTCTGTGTGTAGATCAGAAAGTAAAAATATTTTTCTATCTTCATATTTCAAAATCGCACATTGATATACACCATTTATTTCCATTTTAAGATATAAAAATTTTATTTTTATTAGTTGGATTATGGTTAATGAAAATAAATTTCGGTAAATTATTGATAAACAAAGAGATTCGACCCCATTTTATAAAACGCCTTTGATAGGAAAGATAGATTATTTTCATTAAAATGATGCCTTTTGATATTAGCAACTTTATTATTCTGAATTTATCAAGATTATGAACCACCATACAATTATGGACAATGGTTCTCAAATCAAGGAAAAAATATTTGATGAAAATAAACAACATATAATTTTTAACATTTTAGGTTTTGAGAAAAACATTGATAATATTCATATGAGTCGATGAAATATTCTCATATCGATGATTTTCTTCTCAAATAATTAAGATAATCAAATTATTATTCATCTTTTATATCAAAAAAATCAGTCATTCTTTATATTAATATTAGAAATTTCTAATATATTAAAAATGAATATTACTGAAAAAATTAGCTATTGCGACTTTGCAAAATCTAAAATCTCTGATGATCTTCTAAAGGCTTGTGGTAAATTATTTTCTGAACATTATGCGGTTCGACCGAATGGTGATCGGGTTAAAATGGGACCTCAAACGTTAAAAAAACTCTTTCTCTTTAATGAAAAATGTCGCTTGGTTTTCGCTCAAGACGCCGAAGTTATCATTGGACACGCTTTTTATGTCCTATTTGAATCGGAACTTGGAAAATCAATTTGGATCACTCAATTAATAGTAGATAAAGAATATCGAAATCGAAAGATCGCAAAAACATTAATTTCAATCATTTTATCTCACGGATGGGAAGTTGTCGGTCTTGTTAGTTCTCATCCTTACGCGATCAAAAGTTTAGAACGAAGTACCGAACGTTTTGTTGATCCTGAAATTAATCAGAGATACGCTGAAGATATTATTCGATCTTCCAATGTTCCATATTTGAAAGACGCTAAAATTTATGATAATGTTATTGATACTAACTTTGATGTTGATCACAAAGAAATTAATGATATTTTGAATCAACTTAATGATTGGAAACTTGGAACTCTTCCTGATAAATTTGAATTTATTGGATTAATTATTAGGATTGCTCGTTTTTGATAAAATTTAATTTTCGATTAAGATATCAAATTTGTCTGTTTGAGATGAACCAAGAATTTTATGAAAACTATTCTTACCCAGAAATGGCTGACGCGATCCCGGAACAATCGAACGAATCGTTGTTATACTTGGATCAGTCGAAAAAGTTTTGTTGTCCCATTGATAAATTAACCATAGTTTAACTCGAGGTTAAATTTGTTATCTAATAAGATTCAGAAACATCCATTGATGTTTTTAGAACCATTCTTGAGTTGAAAAATACGATAAATTTCATTCTTGAAATCAAAATTAATTTATCTCGATCCCTAATCCGAGTCGATACTTATGAAGATCGACCCTCAGAACATAATTGAGATTTCCTGAAAGATCGTAACCGGGGATAAAGGGAATTTCGGATAAATTGAATCGGCGATCCAAGTTCTTCGAAGATGATTTCCGAAATTTTCGTTATTAGATATTCTTCTTCATTTTCCCGAAATTCGCCAAGAAGTTTTCAATCAATTCACAGTTTTTCAAAGCAAGTCGGCGCCGTCGGGCAAGAATCAAATTCATTCGGTGTTTTTATAAAAATAAGGTTTATGAGACATTTTAACAAAATAAATCGAAATTTAAAAATAAGTTGACTTATTTTTTTATCAAATTTCTAAAAACATCCATTAAATGGGTGTTTACGGAGACTATGTTTTCAGAAACATTCTTGAGTTGAAAAATAGGTTTTGTTGTTCTGCCTAATATGTTTGGTCATCGTGTGCTTGGACAACTTACGATGACGATTTCAATGAACCTTATTATCAGCGTCGAAAAATTTTAAAATATTGCCGAGAAATTTTTGGTTTCGGTGAAGAATTTGATTCTTTCTCAATCGATTTCGAGCGAAAGAAAATGATAATTACAGACAATAGTTCATTTCAGGGCTTGATTGATAGAGAAATTGATTGTGATGTTGATGTTTATCTTAGATATCATCAAATCGAAATTTTCTTTTCGGAAAAGATTAACTTTTATTTTTTCATAATTATGAGAAAAGAGCAAAAAATGGAATGTCAAATTTGCTTCGTTCCTGGTGGTTCGACCGTTGCTTGTCCGAAATGTCAAATCATTTCTTGTCGATCGTGCTTTGAACAATGGCTCCTAACCAAAACAAAATCAATTTGTTTCAGTTGTAAATATGAAATGAGTCAAGATTTTCTAAAAATAAATCTTGATCAAACTTTTTTAATTCAACGAAATTATTCACAACGAGAAATAATGTTTCAACGCGAATTAAGTCAAATGAACGCAACCGCCGAGACGATGACCTTTAAACTTGCTCAAATTCTGGTTAAACATCCGGGAAATTTGACTTCCACTGGTGGAAAACTTAACGAATCAGGTTTTGACTTAAGTCGAATTCCCCTCGAATTCGATAGATGGAGAAGATTTTATAAACTTTATGGATATATCGAGGAAATTAAAAATATGTATGAAGATTTAATCAAAATTGGAGTAGTTAAGGATAAACGAAAAGATATTAACCTTGATTTTCCCTGTCCGACAATCAATTGTCGAGGATACTGCCAAAATGGTTTATGTTCTGTTTGTCAAATCAAGAGCTGTTTGAAATGTTGGGAAACACACGAAGGTAAATGTAAGGAAGAAAAAGTTCTCAACGTTGAAACGATTAAGAAAGATTGTAAACCTTGTCCGAAATGTGGGAAAATTATTTTTCGCTCACAGGGATGCGGACATATGTTTTGTGTCCTTTGTTCAACACCGTTCGATTGGCAAAGTGGACGTATTTATCAAGACTTAACTTGGTTTTCAAATCCCGAGATGAGAAATCGAAATTGTGGTGAACACACTGGAATTTCTCGCCCATTAGAAACTTATCTAAAAACACGAGGTCAAGAATGGATTCGATTTATCGAAATGGCGGAACATTGTAGAACCGAGATTTCTGACAGAGAAAAAATAATTCAAAGAGGTAATTTGGATCTTCGAGTTTTTTATCTTCTCAATATTATGTCGAAAGATGAATTTGTCGCCGAACTTTGTCGTCGGGCAGAAATATTTTCAATTTACGAAAGTGAAATCGACGCGTTGAGAGCTTATCATCTCCAAACTCAAGAAATTCTTCGTGATTTTACCGGGAAGGAATACGCCGATGCTGAAAGAAAACATTGGTTGAATATCCAACGAATGAACCTTGAATTAACGAGTCAAGTTAAACCTCAAATTTTCATCGATTGGAAAAGTTCGAATGTTGATCTCAATTATTTTTTGAAACATTATGAAGAATCAAAAATTGAAACTATGCAAAATCGCGATTCAGGAATGACCCGAGCGATCGGGGCGACTGGAGCGATCGGGGCGACTGGAGCGATCGGAGCGACTGGAGCGATCGGAGCGACCGGAGCGACCGGAATAAGATGGGCGATTAGATAATTGACTTTCAAGTTAAACCTATTTTTAATTAATCACGATTTGAAAATATGAAGTGTTTATTTTAGGCGTCATCAGATCGAAATTTTCTTTCAGAGAAGATTGTCTTTTATTTTTTTTCATAATTATGAAAAAGAACAAAAATGGAGCAAACGTTTCCCCTTTGCCAACAGAACGGTTCGGACACAACACCGCTTCTCGAAGTCGTTGCTCGTCGTCTTTGCCAAGATTTTTCTCAAACCAATCCCCTCATCGATTGGAAGATCAAGAATTCAGATTTGGTTATTACTGTTCCAAAACTTGACGGTAATTTGAAAGATGTTATTCATTATGATCCGATCAATCGAAAGAATTTCGTTGTTCCGTCGATGAAGGATTCAACCGAAAAAATTGCTTTTGCCCTTCGAGATTTTTATGATAATCTTTATCTTTACTGTAAGAGGAAGAATTTTATTATTCTTCCTGATTTTAAGGACATCGGTTATCGCCTCGTTGAGGGTGAAATTTCCCTTTTTCTGAATGGATTTTCAGATTCATTTTCTCTCTTTGACAATAACGCTTATGTCATTTTTGCCGAACTTGCTTGCGAAAGTTTCGATTTTTACGATAGTGAAATCAGGCTTCTTTGCGAAGAGGTTATCGTTTCGACCGAAGAGATGAAACACGTTCGCTCAGTTGGGTTTTCTGCTCGAAATGAAGACGAAGATTTTGCCGATTTTAACCAGCGAACGACTCAAGGTCAGACACAATTAGAAATGGCTCGCGATGTTGTTCGAGTCCTAAGAAATTATCCTTCTGTTTTCGTCGTTTATGAACAATATCGAAATTCTTTGAGCCCGATTCTCCTTCTTCATTATTTGGGATCATTTGTTGGTCCAGCCCACAATTCTTTTTATCCGTCAATTAAAGATGTTCCAGAATTGGTTAAGATTATGGAAACCTTGCCTCCTCCTTTTGGTCTTGCGTAATTATCCAAATTTGGATAAAACTTTGTTTTGACCAAATCAGAGATTTGATAAAATCATTCATATTCAATTTTTCGCATCTTTCCATTATTCCATTCGGCCCAGATCCCAATCTTCTTTCCTTCTTTAAATTTTCCTTGTTCTTTCTTTTCTCCTTCTTCATTCCATAAAGTCCATTCACCTTCTTCTTTTCCTTTTTGATAATTGCCCTTGATTAACATTTGTTGATTTGGATACCAAACCGTAAATTCACCGTCGTTAATTCCTTCTTTGAAAGAAATTTTTGAAATCAGATTTCCTTCTTTGTCAAACATTAAATCGAGACCGTTCTTCTTCCGGTTGACGAACATTACCCTTTGTTTGACATTCCCGTTATGATAATAGACAACCGTTTCGCCATTGAGATTACCATCTGAATATAAATATTCGATCCTAACAAATTCATTAATGACTATTTCTTTGCCATTCTTTTTCCCGTTTTTGAAGACACATTCAGCCGAAATTGAGCCATTGGGGGAATATTGAACGGTTCGACCGTGGAGGGCTCCGCGTTCAAAATTTAACTCATATTCGATCGTTCCATCCGAATACCAAGCCCGATAAACGCCAGAAAGAACGTTATTAACATAGTTCTTTTCTAACTTTTTCCCGAGGTTCCAAAATGTCCAAGTTCCAATTTTGACCATCGGCTCTTTCGGGTCAAAAAACTTTGTTCCAAATTTGAAATTATATTTATATTGACCCCGTGTTATCAGTGTTTCATTTTGATCCCATTCGTTGAAAAAAATCGTTTCTTCATCTCTTCTATATTCTTGACCTGTTTTTCCATCAGGATAAAAGTAAATTCGTTCTTGGATTTCTTCATTATAATAGTCAAACCAGGAAATCTTAACCCCATTTTGATAAGTTGTCATTCCAATCGAAGTTCCATCACAATTTCCACATTGACACTCGCCATAATCAATTTCGAGTAAAATTTGACCATCCTCACCAAACCTTTTTTCTTTTCGGAGATATCCATAATCGTAATCAAATATTTCCTTGGTTTTTCCATCAGGGAAATATTTATAAGCTTTTCCAAAGATTTGGCCTTTTTGATAAAACTTATATTTCTTAATTTGACCATTGTCGTACCAAGAGCGCCAAATTCCTTCTTTGTTTCCGTTTCGGAATTTCTTTATTGCCTTGGTTTGCCCATTCGGGTGCCAAAAAGTGTTTTCACCGTGATTTTGATAATTAACCTCCGTTTCGTGTGATTTGATTTGTTTGTTTTCATAATATTCGATGGAAATTTTCTTTTTGTGAATAATCCGACCATTTCGATATTGAACTTCAGTTGTTATTTTTTTGTTTCCATATTCAGAATTAGATGACCAAGAACCTTCTTTTTCTCCGTTATGATACTGGCCCGTAATTTGGTCCAATGGATCTTCGTTGTTGATAAAAATTGGTCCTTCGAGGCGTCCATTCTCATATATCATTTTTTCAACTATTTTTCCCTTATAGATACTTGTCCAAATTCCGTCGGCGTGCCCATTGATATAATTTCCTTCGATGGTGAGGTTATCATTACCATAGCTCCAATGTCCTATTTTAAAACCGTGTCGATGATTTCCACGGCTTGAGAGGGTAAAATAACCATGACAATATCCTTCTCTTTTATCATTTTGTAGAATCCCATTATACTTTGAAATTTTTGTTCGTTGAACCCCTAAAATATGTGATGAATACAACATATAATCATCATCCCAGCTCGTTTCATCAAATTGATTTTCAACGATATGAATGTCTCTTTCCTCATTGTTTAGATGAAGAAAAAAAGGATCGCCGGGGTGAGAATTGGTTGTCATTACCAAAGAATCAAGAGCTGAAATACTCGTTTCATCGCGAAAGAAGATGATTTCAACGGGAAAAATGACGGCAAAATTTCGAAAAACCGAAAGTGTCGAGCAATGTTCAACAATAATTTGTTCCATTGTTTGATTAGATTTATTTTTTTCTGATCAGAAAAAAATAGTTAGTCTCAGGCGAACCCACATTTTGTTTTTCCTTCGTAGACATTAAACAAATCGCGATGTTTGACCAATTCATCAACGATATTTCGACCATCCCGAAGGAACAATTCGATTAAGAGTCTCCCATATTTGTCAAAACCTAAAGCTTGAAATTCCATCACTTTATGATGTTGTTCGAAGATATTGATGACGAAATTCTTCGCTTCTTGCCCCTTTCGTTGAGTTTTCGGATCGTGAATTTCGATCGCGTCAACGCCCATCAAACGGCAACGCCAGCGAGAAAAGAAACCCTCCATTGAACCGTAAGGAATAATGGAGGCTTGGTCATTGCTTCGTTTTTCAGTCAAAAAGACAAACGGAACGAAAAGAGCGACTGAGAATGTGTCGCCGTCGATGACATCGACGATTCGGCAATGTCCTCGAAGCCCGAACAGGCTGAATTCGCCGAGGTTTTCGAGCTCATTGAACGGAAGTTTGTTAATATTCTTCGTTCGGACCGGTTCAACCGTTTGATAATGAGTTTTCTTTTCCATTAGATGAAGTTTTTGAAGCATTCGGCAGAAGATGTTTTCACTTTCATCTTTGTTCAAATGATTTAATTCACGAAACCGATAAAGTTGTTCCTCGGTTCCGGCGACACGGTATTCTTCATCATATGTTAATTCGGCTTTCCGATTTCGATGAACGCGATTCGTCTCAAGCGAGTAGTATTCGGGTGGTTTCGGAACGTTGAAATGTTTGCCGGAGAGGTTAAGAAGAGCCATTTTATTAACCGGGAGAAAAACTATTTTTATTAAAAATTAAAGATTTCCTTAAATTCCAAAGAATGTCTCTTCAACGATTTATAATCAGCGACGGGGATTGGTTGCACCCCGGTATTCCGAAGCCTGTTTTCTTCAAAAACGCTCACATTGAGCATAAACAGCACGAAGGCTGGGATTCCTTTTGTCATCAATTTTTTGTCAACATTCACGGGCTTGACACCCCTTTCTGTTCTGTGAAAAAATGTGGAAATATTTGGGTTTCGGGTGAACACATCATCGTTTTCGATCGTAATAAGCAATTCATCGGAGAAGCGTTAGCCTTACTTTGTCGGCATCATTATACGATGAATTTTACTCTCAATGAAGATATTTTCTTCGTTCTCGAACCGAAAGCGATGATTCTCAAGATCCCAACACAAGCTGATCTCCCATTTGGATTTTTCGATCGGGAAGGAAACCCAAAAATAGGATCGTTATTTGAAGATTTTGCCCATTGCTCGTCTTATAATTGCACTGGAACGAAAGAAAACAAAATTCGTTGTTGGAACAAAGTTTCCTTCGGGCCGTTTTGTTATATTCATAATTCTTAAATGGAAGAATTCGGATCGAAAGAATTATTCCTCTCGCTCCTCGATTTCTACCCTCACATAAAATAAAAAATATTATTAATGGTTATTATTAGTTCACCCTTGTCTTCTTTTGAAAATGTTGAACTCGAAGCTCATCGTATTTTTGAAAAGTCCAAAGATCAAAATCTGGCTGAATTATTATTAGAAGAAATTTTATATTATCTTCCAAAAAATAATGTTCCTGATTACTCAAAAGGGAGGATCATTAAAATGCTTGCTTATTTTATTGTTAATTTTAGAAACACAAGTTTCGAAAGAGCTTTTAATGAAGCCATCAATACCTATTTTGAACCTGAAGAACTTTAAAACGTGTTGGAAAAAAATTTAAATTGTTAAATGGAACAATTTCATCGTGCAATCGAAAAATCAATAATCACGATCAAAGATGAAATTCACTTTGCTTCTCTCGAAGATTTTCCCCTTTTGAAAAAACTTTTAACTATAATGATTGAAATTCGGTCGCCAAAAATGTTCACTTCTCAAATTAAAGCCGAAATTTCGAGTATTGTTCGAGGTTGTCGAGGCGATAATCCTGAAATATTTCGAGAATGGTTAGGGGAAATTCTTGACTTTTTAATTTATTATTTACCCAATGATGGAACAATTGATACGCAAATAAAAAATTTAAAATATCTTCATCTGTTTGCTCTATTAATTTTAAATGTTGATAACCCAGGTGCCGATATCGATAGATCTTATCACGAGGCTGAACAAATTATTATGAAATAAAATAGCTGTTCGACAAGGCTGACTCTTTTCAAAAAATTTCATTTTCATCTTTGATTAAAAATGTCGATTCTTGATCACGCCAAACCGTATCCGGTTGGATGGGAACCGCTATTTGAAAATAATTATCATCTTCTTGAACACATTCAAAAAGTAATGGAAATGCAAGGGACGGGTTTTTATCCTCCCCCCGAGGATGTTTTTAAGGCTTATCGCCTTTGTCATCCGAACAAGGTTAAGGTTTTCATTTGCGGTCAAGATCCGTATCACGGAGAAGATGAGGCGAATGGACTTGCGTTTAGCGTTAATCCGGGGACGCGGATCCCACCTTCTCTCCGAAACATTTTCAAAGTTATTAAATCGACGACTGGGAAAGATTCGATTTGTGCAAATAACGGAGACTTGACACAGTGGGCAAAACAAGGCGTTTTTCTCCTGAACGCGTCGTTGACTGTCCCCCCTGACACACCGGGTGGCTTTAAGAATATTTGGGATGGTTGGATTCAGCGGACTTTATCCTTCCTCTTCAAGGTTGCCGACAACAACGCTTTTCAAGATATTTATGAAGACGATGATGACGGATCCGAATCCTCGAAAAGGTTTGCTCCGATTTCTCTCTTGTGGGGTCGAAACGCTCAAAAGTTTAAAACATATGTTTCGGGTCCTGTCCTAGAAACTTCTCATCCATCCCCGTTCAGCTACGCTCGCGGTTTCAGTGAATCAAATCATTTCAACGAAACCAATAAGATTCTCCGAGCACGCGACATTGCCCCTATCATTTGGTAATTCAAGATTTAACCAATCGGTTAAAAGTTTGACAAAATCGTCAGTTTGACAACCGTTTGACAAAATTGATAAATTGAGAATATCGTCAGTTTGACAACCGTTTGACAACCGTTTGACAAAATCGTCAGTTTGACAAAATTGATAAATTGAGAATATCGTCAGTTTGAGAATACCGCGTAGCGGTGCGAAGCTCGCCAGTTTGAGAATATCGTCAGTTTGAGAATATCGTCAGTTTGAGAATATCGTCAGTTTGAGAATATCGTCAGTTTGAGAATATCGTCAGTTTGACAAAATTAATAAATTGAGAATATCGTCAGTTTGACAAAATCGATAAATTGGAAATAAATTTATTTTCAAACTTCCTATATATTTTTATCTATTTATTTTTAGGAATATTATTTTAACTCTTTCACATTCAAAATTG
>Ga0164242_10002622_pt1 | contig 20819 bp, 20 predicted proteins | sample OricomgcompostMG_FD_108783 | JGI IMG/M metagenome (GOLD analysis project Ga0164242, IMG submission 108783) | Miracle-Growth compost microbial communities from Emeryville, California, USA - Original compost - Miracle growth compost (MG) ... | reverse complement strand
CGAAAAGGTTCGCCGTCAAAATCATCCCCACTCCCGGCGGCAAGCGGCTGAGGCAGCCCCCGACGGTTCATTTGGAGGTGTGTCGGGATTCATCACTTCGCCTATGGTTACACAGGCTAGTGTTTCCTCAAACGTTCTGGAGACTGTCTTTTCTCAAGTGGAGGAGATCGCCATTCCGGGCACAGTGGTTAAGACCCAACCCCTGGTCATGTCTGAAATAGTCAACGCGCTACTAGCGGGCTCTTTCCAAAGGTGAGTCGTCATGCCACGCAGGGGATTTCGACGCGAGTTTACGTCGGTACTAAAAAATTATTATAGCTACTCCGGCTCCTTAACAACTCCTCCCTGTAGCGAGAGCGTCCTCTGGCTTGTCGCGACACAAAAGCTACAAATCAATGTCGCAACATTCGAAAGGGTCCGCTCCGTTATAGGTTTCAACTCTCGGTATCCACAGAACAACCTAGGTGAGCCAAACCTGCTAGCGGTAGCGGCAGCGTCTGTGGCAACGGGACAGGTAGCACAGGCAAACGTGGATGGTCCGGCGGCGTAGGCTTACCCCTTACTCCATCCCAGTGGAGAAGGACGGGCCCGAACTATAAGGATCGGGTGGAACAGCTAGGCAAAGGCCGTAGAATAAAGATATTGCTTGGCTGTTCGATTTAAGCATCGGGGGCTGGGTTCATTTTGATCTCAAGTGAAGAGCTCGGTTTCTTAGCCGTGCTTCAATGTCATGGGCCAATTGTAGTGTGGATCCGAAAGGGAAGGCCATTTTAATTATGTATGCCTTGATATCGTTGGTACTTTGCACCCCCGATGGCTGAAAGCCCGAGAGCTTGTAGTTAGCTCCCGGGATAACCTGATTCCATCAGCACATACACAACCTTAACTCCGTATATAAAACGAAGAAAATTACGTGGCTTTAAAGATAATCTGCATTGTTCTGTCTGCCACTTGAGGCTATCTGCAACCTTTTTTTTCTTTTTCGTGGAGGCTCATGCCTGGCGTGGATACCTCTTCGACTTCCCGTGTAGAAGCAGTATTGTATGCTCAACCCCCTACCACGGTTCCGAAACCTGTGGGATTGCCCCTTAACCCAGCTGGACCATTACCACAGTCTATACTGGCAATTCGCACCTGTAATTTGAAAGTTATCCATGACTGGCAAACTCCGTAATGCAATTTTGTTAATATTGTTGACGCACCAAGTAAAACGTGCATAATACATACATGCATTGGATTTGTACAGACAGCCCGTCTGCGCGTACGGAAGGCCCAAGGTATTCTGTTGCTTAACTGAACATACCCCTATTGATTACATGGCACCGGGAATTTCCTGCACGCCGCTCACGACTGTCAGTCAACACACCGGGTCAGTGATATTCGAGCCTGGGAAGCGCACCCTATACAGGACCACAAAGCGTAGCGGGAGGCAATGAAATGCTACGTGTGACACTCACCCCTGACTTACTTGAGATCTGCAGCAACAACGTCTCTGGCAACCAGCTTGCACAATATGGTCTAGGATTGCAGTATAGATAGGTAGCCCGCGCTCTAGGGCTGGGCCTATTTAATTATTTTGCTACCGAGATATCCCGCGCTGAACGGGTAATCGGTATACCCTACAGTTGTGTTAATATAAAAAGTCTTGCGGTCATATACCCCGAGATCTATCCTCTCCTTAAATCTGTAAACCAAATCTGGGTTGGCAATGAAGTATCTCCCAAACATAACCAAAATGTCCTTGTCCGGGTATTCTTCATCGACAAGTTTCTGCGCATCGGCTAGCTTATAACCCCCAGCAACAAGAAGAGGCCCATTCCAAAGCTTGTATGCAAAGTCTAGCTGCCCATTGCCATTCTGGTCCTCGCCGCCAGCAACTCGCGACTCGACCAAGTGAAGGTATGCCAGATTCAATTGGCGGGCTTTCTTGATGATATCCGAAAATTGAGGGATTGGATCCTCCATCCCCATGCCCTGGAATAGACTCCATGGGCTGAGGCGAAGGCCAACGCGTGCCGGGCTGACAGCGTCGACGACTGCCTTCATGATGTCGTTCACAAATCGAGATCTATTCTCCACGTTCCCACCGTACTTGTCGGCGCGCTGGTTACTGATGTCTTGAATAAACTGATCCACGAGGTAACCGTTGGCGCCGTGGCACTCGACACCGTCAAATCCCGCTTCGATTGCATTCTTAGCGGCGACCGCAAATTCGTGAACCATTTGCTCAATCTCTTCAACGGTCATAGCCCGTGGGACTGGTGCGGCTGCGTCGATCGGAATGGCACTGGGCCCCACGATGCTGACTCCATCGTTTTTAGCCACTTCAGCATTTGCGGCGCGGCCCAGTGCGAATAGCTGGCAGAATATGAAGCAGCCTTTGGCGTGAACCTCGGTGGTTATCTCTCTCCACGCCTCGACTTGTTCCTTGCTCCAGATTCCGGGTGCGTTGGGGAACCCCCCACAAGCTGCTTGTGATACGATGGTGCCCTCGGCAATGATCAGAGTACCAGGCACACAGGCCCGTTGGCCGTAATACTCCCTCATCACAGGTGTCGGTATGTGGTCACTAGTCCCACGGAGGCGAGTGAGTGGAGCCATCCCAATCCGATGCTTCACTTCGAAGTTGCCGATTTTCAACGGCTTGAAAAGACGTGTCTCAGCCATGCGCAAACGGTTTCTGGAGGCAGTATGGGCTTAATTTTGCGATTTTTGGAGAAGTAACGTGTTGTCAGTTGCTGGTTTGGACAGGTTGAAGACGAGGGGTTCGGGAACGTGGACATCGGAAACTTTTATACTCCATTTCCTCGCAGTCCACTCACCCTAGATGTTTACCTTAGTTGCTGATTAGTCCATTTAGGAACGAATATCATTCCGCTGAAGGAAGATAGGGACTTTCTCTTTGCGGAAGAGAGATACTTCCATTTACGGAGCATAGAATACATCTAATTGGTTGGGAGGTCGCCCCAGAAATGGAAATAAGGTACTGCCCGTTCGGGTTAAAGGGTGTCTCCCGAAAGGTATTAGGCGTGTACATCCGTGGTACGCAGTTCTACTCGTATTACCTAGGTACCTAGGTGGACAGCTCTCGACAATCTGATTTATAAGCAAGAATGACAAACACCGCCTCTTGTTTTGGTATTCAACAATTTTGCGAGTCACTAATCCGTAATTCGAAAGGATTATTTGACGACACCTGGGAGTTCCAACCAAGGAAACCTTGTTAGAGAACAGCGATTCCTCAAGATACTCTAAAGTTTAATTTATAAGCGAGCATAAACGAACACGGCATCTCAGCCGCCGAAGCAAGCTGATTCCTTTTCCGCTACGGCCATCACGTTGACCCCAGCATCGTTAAGATACACTCCATCATTACAAAGCGAAAGCCGGCATTCTACCCCCAATCCCCCCTTTAGCAGTTCTGCATAAGCGCGTCAACAAGTGATATCGTTTTCGCAATGACCGAAAATGAACCTAGCGCATGTGGGTGCAGGAAATCTAGCGCAGCCACCTACCACCTTGTTATTAATTAACCCTTGACAGCTGGCTCCTTTCACTTCATATTGATTCAAGGTCCAGACGATGCGAAGGATGCGAGTAGTGGAGCGGTAGCTCGGTCGCATGCTGTAAAGCAAGCACTTCAAAAGAAACGAAACCTTCAGCGAGAATCGGGAAACAACTTTCGTGTAACAACCTCCGAACATAAAACTAGAGTGTTGGCGGCCAAGAAAAGCCGTACTGAAACGCTAGCGTCGTCAATCATCTCTCTGTCTGTGGGTACACTCGACCCTTTCCAGGCGCTTCCGGTTGATTCGTCAAGATTGCAGACACTCCTTGGTGACTGTAAGTCCCCCTTCCTAATCCCCCGAGGAACTTGCCAAGGACATATTTTAAGAAAAATGTCTTTAGACAAAGCTAGGCAGGCTCCTGAACCGGTATTTAGTGTTGCAGAAGAGTTTGCCTTTCAGAATTTTCACTCGGTTTTCCGGACTGGTTTTGTTGATCCCGCTCTCCTAAACGCTATAATGCTCTCGTTCGCATTCGCGGCAACCGGAGGGAGCATTAACGAGGAGTGTCTTGGCTACCAGGGTCAGGCAATTAGTTGCATTCGTGAGAGGATGGACGCTCCGAACGAGGCTGCCTCTGAGGCAACTATTGGAGCCATTTTGTTGCTAGCTGGGGTAGAGGTCTGTCAAGCCTACTCTTTTTGTGGTTTCCTAGCGCATTGAGCTGATATTTAACTATTTAGGCTCGCCTTGGAATGACATCTCATGTTCAACTTCACATGGGGGCGGTGCAGTTGCTGCTTAGACTATGTCAAACGGAGGGAGTATATCTTACCGGCGGAATCAAACGGGCTATATTTTGGTCAGCATACATACCAACATTTTGTGATTTATTGCGATACTAACCTACTCCGGTGCTGGCTGGCAGGCAAGACCTGAACACTTCGGTTTTATCGGGATCCAGGCGCATAGTCACTCACGCGACTTTTACTGAGGTCCAATGGACAAGAGATCCATTCTCCCCAAACTTCTTCAGGCTGCCGCCAGGATTCGAGATGCGTTCCCACTTACTCGACCCAGAGTTCTTGGAAGTGCTTGAAGATATAAATGCATTACAGTGCATTCGCGATGCTTCTCGTTCAACAAAGACACCCTCGGCGTACATGTCACGTATTAACAACCAAATAGCATCCATTCAATCAAGACTTGTGGGTTTACCGAGCATCTCTCCTGTGCAACGGTGCTGTCACCTTGCAGCATATATATGCTCGGTTATGCTATGCTGCACGGTTTGGTGCGCGTTAGTAATCCCTGTAGGTGAACTCCAAAATGACATGTTTCTTCATCCATTGTTACCATTGGTTCTGTTACAAATCCCTCGTCTGGGTAGTTAGGAATGATATGCTGGATATGGCATATTCTTTCCAAATCTAGGTCGTTAAAACTGCGCTAACACTAGATACCCACAGCCTCACCTCTCTTCAACACTACTCCGCGAACTACAACAGGCGAACAACGATCCCGTATGGGATGATCACCCTGATTTGCTACTCTGGCTCTTATACATCGGCGGGGCATTCTCCCCACGAGGACTTATACGCTCTGATTATGTCGCACTGCTGCGGTCGAACAATGCGGCCAGGTTCGGGGATAAGTCATGGCCAGAACTACTTATGATCTTAAGGCAATTCACATGGTCAGAAAAAGCATTCGTGTCAGAGGTCAGGGCACTGTGGCAAGAAGCCTTCCCTTGACAGATAGCCGATTTCTCGTTCCTGTGGTTGAAAGTCTTGGCCTAGTAGAGCACTTGGCGCGGGAAACTACTGCTTCTGTGACATCGAAGATGCATCAAAGCCTAACCATGGAAGGCAAGAGTCGGAGGCACCCGAAAGAACTGAGGACTGAATCTAGCGTTATACCATAGTTGACGCAAAGGCCTCGCCATTACGTCAGTGCCCAGTACTGCTCGGTCGCCTAATTCTGCCACATCCAGGTACGCCAAGGCACCACCTTCACTGGGGGCCCCAGCGGCTACGACTCCGTGCGGCCTGGACGGCCCCCTCGTCGGTGGCACCGCAGTAAAGCCGGCAGACTGCAACTAGCAAGTCCTCGGTCTGAAAAGTGACTCACGCTCTTGGGACGGTAAAACGCGTCTTACCGTACCAGCGTACTTCCTAGCAAGATGGTGGCTTTCCCTTGATGAACCAGATAGTTCGCGGAGGTCGGAACAGCGCAGAGGATGTTCTTGTAAACAACGATCGTAGTTTCAGTACCGAAGGATAGAGAGTAGGTTGCTGCGAAAGAACGGAAATTATCCCGATAAAAATATGCCCTTTGTAGTTTGGCTGCGGGGAGTTCCGGGTCGCGCAGCCAACCACCTCCGCAAAATCCTCGTTACCGTTCATCCGTGACACATCGTAATCAGAAATCGCAAGCAACCCCCCCTGAAACGCGAAAAGGATCCGGGCGAGTATGCGCCCTTGAAAATATTCCTAGAGTATCGTTGTTGACAAAGTCGAGTGGTGTTTATATACCATCTGTTCGCTTTTCCCTTTATTAGACCTTTCATATTCCTCTCATCTCCCCATCGTAGATACTCTACCAAGGCCGTGCCCTAATCACCAAGCATTCAAAGCTCCGCGCTATTTGTTGCACTCCCGTCATGCCTGGCAAGCCCGTTTTTGTTTTTGTCCCGGGAGCATGGCACAGTCCTTCCACGTGGGACAAAGTTATTTCGGCATTAGAACCCCTGCAGTACAAAAGTGTTCCGGTAGCACTTCCTTCGACCTTATCTGACCCAAACGCGACTTTCTTTGCGGATCTTGAGGCCGTCCGGAACGCAATCATCACCGAGACTACACATGGCAACAATGTCGTCGTTGTTGTGCACTCCTACGGCGGCATGGTTGGCAGCAGTGCGATGAAGGGTCTTGCGCGCACGGCCACGAGCAACGCCTCATCCACAAATGATGCATCTGGCCATATTATAGGGCTTGTCATGATGGCTTCCGGCTTTATCCCTACGGGGTTCAGTTTTATAGAGGCTAGTGGCGGCAAGCCGCCACCGTTTTGGAGGGCTGATTCGGACAGCGGATTCGCCGTCCTCACCGCCGACACCAGGGACCTATTCTATCACGACCTCCCGGTTGAAGAAGGAAATTATTGGGTAGAGAGGCTGCAACCCCATTCTCTGAAATCCTTGATGGAAGGGGGGGAGCATGCTTATGCAGCATGGCGGGATGTACCCATCTGGTACCTGGCTACGACCGACGACCATGCACTCCCAATCGAGATGCAGAGGGCCTTTGTCCAGATGGCCAAAGATGAAGGAGCTGACGTGACGCTCCGGGAAGTTAAGAGCAGCCATTCGCCAATGTTGAGCCGACCAAAGGAAGCTGTTGATGTGCTCTTGGAAGCGGTGAAATACTTTGAACAGTAAGGGGGCCATCTTCCTCGCCTCACCCACCTCTCCTGCCCATTCAAACCTGGTCCGATACATTTGTAAAATTACTTGGATAGATTAGCGTATACCATCTCCACTTTTGAACGGTTGTAGGTAAAAGCTTCCAGCCCAATGTGTGGTCGCTGTCCTGAGACCCCGGTTGGGGCTGCCGCACCATTCTGCGCGGAGAACTAATCTACTTGGCCTTGCGGTTAGGGCGGAGTGGACGCATTGGGCGGCTCCCCTTGACATTCTCAAAACCGGGACATCCCTTGAAGAACAGGTGTGAGTTGAAGGTGGGATTATGCCTTGGGCTACAACATGTCAGCAAAACCGTTGTAAGTTCGCTTTTTTTGCAAGGGGTGAAGCTAGAATCGCACCGGACCCTCAAGCCCGCAAGACTGTCATTTATATCAATTCCATCTCGTTTGGCCAGGTGTTACGACGTGGAGTATGATAATATCGCAAAAGCAAGCACATGCTCCAGTAACGCCGTTGAGGATTCGCTGAATATTATGATACCCGACTGCCGCACCCTCTGGGGGTAGCAAAAACTGTCCGAAAGCGGAGGGCCGGATTAGGAGAGTTCTCGGTCAGTGTAGGAAACTGGAAGTGGAATTCAATATCCGCGCAAGTCTCTGATAGCCGCCTATCGAGATTACATCGGCTGTAATTCTAGGCCTGTTATCGGGGTAGAGAGTCTCCCAGCTCGAAGCCGTGGATTTCCGGGTTGGGGTCGTCGGCAAGGAGAACTCAACAGACGACCAATACATGACCTTCGTATCATCCAGCTAGGTATCGTTAGGTTAAGGAATTGCGGTAATGGGCTAGACCCGTAGGGGACAATGACACGTCTTGGGAGTCGAAGTGATCTTCCGCCAAGTATTGGAAGGAAGGCAGCCATGCTTCTAGGCCGATTCAGAGGGTATTTTCTAGTCATACAAGGCGAAAATGGATAGAAATTGTATATGTATGTAGTAAAACACGGGAGTAATATGATGAGAGTTTTCCGCAACCTCTTCGGCAAACGATATGTGTGGGCTTGAGATATCGCGAACGGCATCTAGAGACAGTCTCTAGTGACAAGTCACCGTTTATGTGATTAAGTGAAAGTCGTGACAGCGTATGCAGCTCCATAAGTAGCCTTTATACATAGTAGCGTAAGGGAATAAGTCCACCGTCAACGCGTAGCAGCCAGAGTCCAGTCATAACATAAATATAGGTGCTCGTGATGCTGCCGGTGATAACGGTGTATCTGCCTCATCGTAACAGCACAATCTCTCTTTCGCTTGACGATGTAGATGTGTATATAGATGACGTCACGGTCTAAGGCACCTCTGAGAACAAGTTGCTCGCTTTTCGTTGATTGCGGCAAGAGGGAAATTGGTTTAGCAGCCAACTAGCGTAAACTATTCTCTTACATTACTTAGCCCTAGTCTGGTAGCGTAGAATCTGCGATAGAGAATACTGTAGAAGAAAAAGAATCCTCTATAACGGCGAACCAGTGTACGAAGATTGTCAATTTCACGATCGAAGTGGCGTTGCTGGAGGTTGGTAAACTGGTGTTTAAAAAGGGGCGAGATAAGTGAGCTAACGCAGTACATACCATTCATTTTCTCGGTGGTAGGCGGTGCATGGCCTCGCTCGTCTTGGCTTGGCCTCCCCGGCTACCTATGATGGAACCAGTCAAGTAGTGTGGTAGCCCAATGCACTACCGCGGTAGACAATGGTTTTCGAGGGTTTTTTTTTCGATGTCGTAATTAGTCGTAAACACCCCTAGTTAGATTTAGATTGTGCCGCAGAAGTCAACGGCCCTACAGCTGACGCGGCAGTCGAGTGTATGGTCCCCAGGGGTAAGAGGGTTGGAGCTTAATCATATCACATGCATACCCGGTCAGGCCTACGAGGATACGTGCTAGTTTGCTATAGCCCTCTGCAGCCACACGAGGTGGGAAATATGCCGCTCGTGCAGCTCAGACGCAATCTCGACATCACTCAGCGAGCGCTTCTGCTGCGGAAACTATACAACATGGCCGGGTCTTTGGCCTTCCGCGGCGTGACCCCGAGGCCCAACCGTATGTCTCCGATGGAACGCCTGCCAAACATTATCCTATCAGTGTCTATTCCAGAGCGGTTCGTCAATAATCGACGAACATCTGCACAGAATCGGGAATTTCTCGGCAAATAGTTACCCAAACCAGTATTAAACATTGCCGGGATCTCGCCAATATTGCAAGATCCATCAGCGGGTTCCTGTTGATATAGGCATGGGAGCTCGGCTGCGAGATTGCGGCTTTTATAGCGGCTATTGTTGCCACGCTGTGCTGCCGTGATCTGCTCTCTAAGAACAGGTCGACTGGTCTGTATTATCACTAGACGGCATTATCGCCACTACAATCATTAAGATTAGTTTTGATCACGTTTCCGCACCCAGTCCCAGATAGGTAAACATGTTTTCATATGTGAGCTTTGGGTTGTGTGTTGGTCATGACGACGAAGCTCGATCTGGGATCAGACGCCATGTGACCCATACGTTGACACCACGTCGCATTAGATCAATTCCACGCGGTCTGGTATGATGGCGGCCCGCAGACCGCAATATAAATCGGTTACAAGACGCTGGCGGGATATGGCTTCGACCAGGTTCGCCGGTCTTCTGGCGCGAACACAACACTACTGTTTGACATGCGCCATGACGAAGTTCAATACAACCCCGAGATTTCCACGGCCAGATAAAGGCTAGGCAATGGGGGCTTCCCAAAATAATTCACACATGTGCGACATACGCACAGAGAAAAGGAGAGGTCGCCATCCCCCAGCGGGACAGGGTGGGGGGAGGGGCCGCAGCCATGGAGATGTGACACGCACGGATGCCACCCACATGGGCATCGGGCATCTATAGTTCGGCCTTTTTTTCCTTCTTTTGGCCTTGACCCTTGGAAAGAGTAAATGGTAGTGACGATCGTCGAAGGCAAAAGGATGTGGTGGAGCAACTACGGAAACTAGGGCGCAAGTCTCTTTAAGACTTTTGGTTGGTTGTTTCTAAACGAAAACCCGGCCCAGTCACGGGAACCAGTCTCTGGTTGACATCGGGCGCCTAGACCTTGGCTATATTCTGGATTCTGAGTGGAGGACGCAGGTTTTGGTTTGTTCCTCGGGTTACTGTGTCCAAGCAACGTGGTGTCGTCAAGTTGTTTATTCTGGGGTTTAACCGGAGGCTAAATGTCTTTTGACAGGCACACCACCAAAATAAACAATCAGGGAACCGGCCCTCCGGCAATTGGGGAAGACTCAAGTTATGGTTTTAATTTACGCAGTAGTACTTCCAACCCAATCAATATATTGTCCCCAGATGACAGCAAAGGATCTAGCATCTTCCCCAGAGCCGGCAGTTAGGCACATTGGAGGTGCCTGCCCATGGGGCCCCGGGTTCCTGATAATAAGAGTCGTGCAACCCACGAGGCTTTCCTGCGTCGTTGACATTCCTGCCCTTCCTTCTTTTGTTCTCCCAGCCAGTCCACACTGTCGTTGTCAACATAAGGCCACAGCTAGCACAGCGATACGTTAATACACGACCAAGATGCAGTTGACTCCCCTTACCGCCGTCGCGCTACTCGCGCAGTATGCCGCCGCCCAGAACATGCTGCGATTCGCATGCTCCCAACTGACAGTCGATCGTGTTGACCCGATTGTCAACCCGGGAATGCTCTTCTCACCCCATCTTCACCAGATTGTCGGTGGAAACTCCTTCAACATCACCATGGACCCCGAAGGACATGATCTCCCCGGCCAGTCTACTTGCACATCATGTAGCTTCAAGGAGGACAAGTCCAACTACTGGACAGCCGTCATGTTCTTCAAGTCAGCCAACGGTTCTTACCACCGTGTTCCCCAGGTCGGCAACGGTGGGCCACAGGGACAGCTTGTGAACAATGGTGGTCTCGACGTCTACTACATTCCTAGCGGCACTGTTACGGCGTTCAAGAAGGTGCGTCGTCCTTGTTACAGACTGATATAAGTAGTATGCGGCTATTGACTGGTTGTTATCAGGGTTTCCGTATGATTGCTGGTAATGCCGCGAACACGGACGACAACAAGGTGGCCAAGGGTAACATCTGCCATCGCTGCTGGACCTCCACAAACGACAACCAATTCGTCGGCGGCGCCCCCTGCTCCGGATCCGATACTGTGGATATTCCCGCCAACCCCCAGTGCAAGATGGTCCGCCAGACAATTATCTTCCCTACGTATGTTTTACCAATAACCAGTTTGTGCGATGCCGTATCGGACGCTAACGTGGAGTCTACAGTTGTTGGGATGGCAAGAACCTCGACAGCCCCGACCACCAGAGCCACGTCGCCTACGGACAGGGATACGGTGCTACCGGTGGCGGCGGGTGCCCTTCGACTCACCCCGTCAAGCTTCCCCAGATTATGTATGAGCTTATGTGGAACATCTCGACTTTCTCCGACCAGTCCCAATGGCCCAAGGATGGCTCCAAGCCCTTCGTCTACAGCATGAACATTGGGTAAGCGACGCATAACCCTAGTGGTACTAGATGATTTAGTGTACTGATCTCGCCCTGCAGCGGTGCCGCGGCACACGGCGATTACGTTTTCGGTTGGGAGGATCAGTCTCTCCAGAAGGCCATGGACAACCGCTGCAATCTCAACAAGGACTGCCCCGCTGCCGGTCTCCACGCCCAGACCCCGGCCGAGTACAACGCCTGCACTAAGCAGCAAATGGCTAAGGAGGATGTCGATGGCTGTAAGCTCAAACCCTTCTCTTCCAATCCCAGATCCCAGTAGCTATAGACATTCGCTAACCAAGCGTGTGCTATCCAGGGCTCCAAGCTCTGCCGCTCGGCGAGATGGCCGTCAAGGCCTAGAGAGAATATTACCAACCCCAAAGCCAGGGTGGCGATCTTCCTGCGGTCACTTCCATTTAGGTCCTTCCTTCGATCCGATGGCTTTGGAAGGAAGGGGGTGTTGATCCCCGTCGGCGCTCTTTCGGGAGGGAATGGGAAATTGCCAAAGACAAGACGCCAAGGGAATCAATTTGGACAACCCACCCCTGCAACGTAGAGGCGGATAATATGGCGACCTTTCTTAACATTCGTTATGCCCTGGCATTTTGGTTGTACCTTGTATTCTTGACCCCTATCTGCAAATCTACCTACATTATATCCATAGCTACCTCGTGTTTTCGCCTCGTTTCTATGTTTAATCTCTGAAATAAACTTTGTAGAATATTTTAGCTGATAATTACCTGACGCTCAACCCGGTCCATATGCAAAAATGAAATACGAAGTTCTTGTCATTCAGGGGTTACTCCTGACAGCCTAGATTCATGGCGCGATAAGAAACAGATCTCAAAGAGCATGTCTTTCTGCAAACCCTGGAACGCTATGTTTTAGAGCAGATCCCGAATGGTGGCCCCAAAGCTAGAATTGGACGCCGACAACCCATCGGGACAATTGTACTAGTACATTGGCACGCGGACGGCGTCCTCTGACCTATTTAGGCATAATTGCAACGTCCTCATTTGGGGCCTTGGCCGCCATTTACAGCAGAGGTTGGCTGGGGACTATATCTGCTACCTCGAGCCAGCGAGTGACAGCCATTAGCCATTTTCACCAGCTGCCCTATCCTGGTCAAGACAACCTTCCGTGCCGCACCCCCACCACCCCCACCCACTTCGATTGGGCCTGGGAGACAGGGATAAAAGAAGGAAAATAGAAGAAAAGAAGAAACGCAGTGTTGCAGGTAGGGGACCAAATACAACCCTAATATTCATCTCTCTTTGGGTGTGCTTCGCTTCTTTGATGTGGAGAGGAAGCTCGTCAATTCTCTACAATTGCTTACCTAGTCTCGGGAATTCTGACCATGAATCAAAACAATTCCCTCATTCCGGGAAGCACCTAGTCCCCATTTTCCGGCATTGACTCGGACGCGGAAAAGCGGCCTAGCCTAAGGAGGGACACGAAGCCACCCAACATAATATAGCGCCGTAGTCTAAGAAATGGAGCTAAGGCTACCTTGGCTGTACTATAAGATGGAGAGGAAAATAAAGTACCTCGAAGATCTGAGGGTTAAAGAGTATATTAAGCCAAAATACTAGGAATGCCACAATAAAGGAGGACGTGATTCCTGACCCGCATTGCTCGTTAAGGGCCGGTTCATGAGACAAGTAGCTCTAAGATCCCTCAGCACTCACTCGGCGTCTAGTTCCTAGACTCTATTGAATCTTAGGCTACGCGAGACTTCTAGGCTTTATACAATCACGGAATAACTCGACTTGCACCGTCAAAGGTGTCGAGATCCATGTTCAATTCCTAATGTTGTTACTTAGGAAGACCACATAGCTCCAGCGCTGGGAAGCGCGTGTTACCTCGGTCTAGGCTATAAGCAATCGATTTCTAGTTTATTCATTATTGCAAGCGTTAATTCGATTCGATTTGGCTCGTGAGGCGCCGCGTGCTCCCACAAACGCGATCTACGGTGTTGTCGTTGGTCATGTTACCTGAGGATACCGCCAAGCCACGAAGATTCATCACCTCCGCGGATGCAACGCTGCAACTTGAGTGGATTCTTGGAATTACCGTGCAGTCTAGTTGCCGCCTGGGGCTGTTGCTTTCGAACTGTTATGAAGAAGGTAGTCAACTCGAACCATTGTACCTCGCGAACAACTCCAGCGTCGCCGGGGTGAGTGCAAACTTCTCGGCGTCTTAGAAAATATAGCCCCGAACTACCAAGGCAAGCAAAGCATATAACCTAGAGGCTCCCTTGGATCAATACAAGATTAGGCAATGGATTGTACACTAGGGCCTTCCGGCAACGGAACCCCGTTATGGCTAGACAGCACACAAGCTCCTCGCCTCGAAGAAGGATGTTGAAAGATCCACCTGCTGGGTTCGTTCTTCGGCTAGTTGAACGTCGTCAAAGTCTTCTGTGAACCACCAGTGCATCGGCTTCTGTACGGAGAGGGGGTTAGCAATTCAGTTTTCGTCGCTAGGTGGGTAATTGTGAAGATCGTACCCTATCCATTTCTTTGTCCGTGAAATGCCGAACAAGATGGCCATAACGGTTATCGCAACGCGTATTAACACAAACATTGACAACTCTCGTCTTCCACGGTTGCGGATTAGAGATCAAAAACGAGATCACCTCCAAGGGGCCCCCCCGGCTGTCGTAGATTGTGGTGATAGATGAAATATCCGATGGATCCCACTGGCCTAAGAAGTCCATGCTCTCGTCAAGGTGATGAACACAAAGGCCAACGCAACGGTGTTTGACAGTGCGCAAGTGAAGTTTCCTGACCCCGACCAGGGAAGCACTAGAGAAAAATACGGCTGTTCCGGAGTATTCATACATGGGGGAGGCCTCTGGAGGCATTGGAATTTTAGGCTGATCCGTCGGTAATGCCCGAGGGTTGTCTGTCCTGTCCACTGAGGCGCCGATGCTTTGGAGACGCGTCCGGGTGAGCGACATGGCATCAGCGAATATTCCTGTCACAGCTCCGGAACCAACGCCAGTAACTGTAGACCAGTAGTCGTCATCGAGAGCTATCAGACCGGGACCAAAAAAGCAGAACCGACTGGAACTTGTCCCAATCTTCATCGCTATTAGCTTCGCTGTTCAATTATGCTTCAGTAATAATGCGGCCCTTACCATCATCAAAGGCCCCAAAACTACACCTAGAGCTCTGTAGCGGCTGCTGCGAAGGTGCAACGACACGATCTGCTCGCCATGGCCAAGCTGAAAGGTGACTGGTACACCACGCTTGATCCCAAGCATTCGCTGAGAATCTCCAAAGGCCATGATTCCGAAAGTTCCATTGTTATCACAGAATACTGTGAGAGTCAATGGAATACCGCCACCACCACCAACAAGCGGTAAATACTGCGCAAACATCCATCCGGGGTGGTGAGATATAGGAGGGTGCGCGAGACCAGCATCCACGATACGGTAGTCGTATGACACGTCCAGGGCGGGATCGCGGCACCACAGGACTCGATCTTGCCGCTCGGATGGGTTATCGTCTGAAAAGTGTACACGTAGTATTTTCAGATCCTGCGGTTCCGTCAGCGCAGATTTCTAGCGGTTAATGGCGAGGCCTACATTTTGCACAGTACAGAGCTCTAGCAGATCACGGCCATACACTCTAGCGGTTGAACCTAGAGTAGGATTCCCAAGCCATGGCGATGAAGATCCGTCGTCATACAGCACGCTGATAGCGCGGAGGCCGTAGGTTGCAAGTACATATTTCACCCCCCTAATGGGAGCGCTCCGGACTGGGATGCTGTAGGTGAAGACTTCTGGTGTCTTATTCAGAGCTACTCTGCGTAGATACGTAGCTCCAAAAATACGAATAGGCTCCGCGTAGAGTGCATCGACCGTTCCCGACCCGCCTGGGAACAATGGTCCACCAGTACTATTTGACGCTGAACTTGATGATATTAGCCCGAGGAGTGAACTAGTCTGTAGTGTACTGAGAAGTGAGAAAGTTAGAGTTCCTCTAAGGCGACCGAGTATCTCTTGCCGAATCTCTTCTGGGAGGCAGGTGGCAACGCCACCCAGATAGCCACTGAGTCCTATACTTTGTTGCGGGTCCAGAATCGGGAAATCAAGCCCTGGCAACAAGTCCCTGTCTCCCAAGTTGGCCCAATCAACTACCGGTCGGATCTGCAGTGCCAGTCGATGCAAATTAGTCACAGACACAGGCCCGTAACGCTGACGAGTCATCTTCCAGCAGCACAGGTGAGCGAGGAAGATATGGCGGTTCCGATCGCACCGTTGGCACGGACGCTCGCAACGACAGAGGTCAAAGGCTAAAGAGTCGCCATGGGAATTTCGTAGAACCATCACATCCCCGAGGAAGCCCGGGTCGCCCAGGTTGCCGGCAAGCGCGTAAAATTGCGGGGAGTCACCGACTGCCTCGGCCACATCGCACACTGATTGTCCTCAGTGGTCAAATATGAGGCTTGGGATTATACGGGGAGAGGCGCACATACAACAGATTACCTCCAGGCGCCATTCTTCAAAGTGCAGGAATGAGTCGCCGAACCAGGGTAATACCGGAAAAGGCCCTCGGCACAGAAAACAATATGTGTCCGGGTGGATGTGCACGGGTTCATCGACAGGACTCATATTGACCGTCTTTACAGGAGATGATTTGAAGGCACATAGGTACCTAAGCTTCAGCCCCTAAAATCTGCCTTTAAGCACACCTGTTGCCCGCCTGAGGCGCTTCCCACTCCCGCGACCCCCACTCAACCGCATGGGGGTTACTACCCCGCAGCGACAATCCATCCGTCGTCCAAACTTGCATGGACCGCGCAAGGAACCTTACTCGGCTGACCTTGAAGCAGTAGCTCCGCATTCCTAGGTGGACGCGATGTCCCAGGGTCAGTATGCTGGAGAAACATGATAAAATAAATTCGCGTACACATAACCTATGAGCGATGGTGTCGGACAAAAAGTGGCTTTACGTCGGCCTCTATCCGAGCAGGGCACGTCCTAACGAAGAACGAAGGTGATTTCCTTACCCATCACCGACTACCTACCTGGGTACCGAGGTAGGTAGGTACCTTAGCGGTAGCTGATATGGTGTGATAGGTACCACTGGGCTTTCTTGGTTGGGCCCAAAAGCGAGGATGGAAAGAAGCCGGTGCCTGGCATGCGCTACCACGTCACAAACAACCCAAGATCACAATGGAGCTACGAAGGAATCGAGGTCGACAACATTAAAAATGCAACGAACCTACTAGCACGGGTTTTAATAGCCAAGATTGAAGATCACGAGCGTCTTGAGAACATTTTCCGGAGCATTCCGGTTATCCAGAACGATCCAGCGTGGAGATGTCGTACGTGGATCGAAAGTGCATTGAGCGGGATTGCAAACGACGGCAACGCTGTGGGAACTTCGGTTCTGGATTGGAAGAGAATTGAGACAACAGCGAGAGAGTACGTAGCAGGGAAGATAGCCGATGGCCGGTATCAATCCGGCGCAGATATAACAACCAAGCCAACATGGGACATGCTTGAGAATCGGGAACTGGTTGCGTGACGAAATATAACGACCAGTTATCCATACTATGAGACCCCGGCCGTGAGCGCTCGCTATATCCATGAGTTCGGACAGGGCTCTTACCCCTTTAACCTGTGCTAATGTACAATGCGTAGGTAGGCTAGTCTTATTCGCCACCCCGTTTAGAGAGGACGAATACTTAAGCTCACGCATATAATAAAGACAGACACTCTACAATTAGAACTCAAACGGTGTAACTGGTAACACGTTTGGTGCCTCGTAACTATTGAAGATTGTTGAAGCCTCTCCGGGGCTAGTTCACAGGTTCGTTCGAGGCCTAGGTCTCATTCTAATAATAGATAACCGACTCAACACAACCTAGATGATACTTATATCCGAGAAATATAGCTCGTGGATTAGAACATAACTTCCCTATACGTTTTTATCGGATTCCTCACCGCAATGCTTAGCCCCGGTGTGGATCACGGACGCAACAGGGGACGTACGTGATCTAAGCTAGTGTGAGCTGTCGAGAGTTCTGTAGGCGAACAATTAAGCCAAGGTGGGGATACATGAAAGTAGTGAAGTGCTGTATAAACAAATATATACACTCTGTCACACCTCCCGGCCGTGGAACCACTCCCCCTTCCCATGAACCTTTGCGATTTTGTACACGGGATGAACTGCGACCTTCACATGATCATGGATCTTTTTCGTCCACTCCGTATCCGTTAGTTTCTTCAGAGCTGCTACATCTACGTCCTCGGTCTCGAACTCGTGCAACGCCAGCCAAGTCGGCGGCTCTGGTGGCTGCTCATCCGACGTCACAGGGAGACCTTTGAGGGCGCGGGATTGCGCGTTAGAACGAGCGTACACCACCTTGAACCGTGTCGTGCGTAGGTACCCCGGCGCTGTGGCGAGCTGTTCAAGATGCTATAGAACCGTCGGGTTAGCTACCCGGCGGGCCTCCGAAACTTATGGGGTGGGACAAAGTTACCTCCTTGCGATACCAATTATCGAAGTCTTCAACGGGATACCCATCCTCGAGCTCGTATTGCGCTGAGATCATACACTTTGTGTGACCCGGGCCCTTCTTAGTCGGATCGTAGACCTGAACGAGGCTGCAATACCGCACGTCGTTATCCGCAAGGTCATAGCAGAGCCCCGAGCCGGGAAGAAGCTTGCTGTGCACCTTGATCTTTCTGAACTCGTCGCCTTGGGTGAAGGCAATGTCGTCCATCTCGTATATGGCTAAGTATGGCATGCGCGCACTAGCCTTGTCCTCACGGATGTAGCGGAAGGCGGAGTTGACACCACTGGTCGCAACGACCTCGGCGATGTGATCATTGTCGTACCAATTCATATACGTCGCCTCATCCATAATATCTGGGCGGGAGATCCTCGCCTCGACATATAGGATACCTGGTCCGCTGATGTTTTTCGCCATTATTACCGGTTCCCGATGTTGGCTTGGTAGGAACGTAGGTTAATGGTATATTAGAAAAACTTAGACGAGCTACCTGCAGCACAGAATTGGTACGGGGGATACTTGATAAACTGGCAGGAGGTCTATCGACGCCTATGAATTCGTCTCACGGAAAGGGTGGGGAAATTGGGGAAATGCGGAGACGGCGGGTATGTTTTACCTGGATTCCGGATGCGTGCTCCGAGCCGTGACCGAGCATATCCGGCCCCGGTCATCCGGACCTTCCGGTGAAGCGTTTCGGTCGAAAAGACTGAATGTTTTAATTGTATCAACATTTTTAAACTTGCTTTGCTAACGGGCTGAATCAAGACCGAAGTGGTCGAGCCAGATAGGCCATCACCCAAGTCTGGCTTTCGAAAAAGGGCTTCTTAGGTCAATTTCAGGTTTGCACGTTCTTGATCGTGAAGTTGAGATTGGGGACAGCTCGAAAAGGAGAAATAAAAACTGAGGATATAAGAGAACGTTGTGGGCAGCCATGACACGACGAGTCTGTAGGCCTCATAAACCCCACTTTTTAGTTTCCCCAAGGTGGACGTCAACTAGACAAAGGCTTTTTAAGAGACACCTTTGCATTTGCGTCCAGGAGCACAGGATTATGGCCGGGGACGTAAACTCTCACCCTATGCGCCCTTCGGTAACCACTCGTCTCCAATGACGAGGTTGTCCCATCCAAGCATAATATGAATGGGCGCGAGGATGAAGTTGGGCTCGTCCGCTTATTGCACTGATGTCAGCATGAATTCTCCATAACTATTCTATCTCGGGGGCCAAGCGCTTACCAGCAATAATATCCACAAAGTCCGGGTCAGTAGTAATCGCTTTCCAGTCATCCAAACTATCCACCCATACCTCTGCGACGCCGTCATACTCTAGGGTGGGGATACCGATGCCCTGGGCTTGCTCTCTCTCCGCCGGTGTTACGTGGTACTAGAAACCACGTAGGTTAGCTTAACGTTTCTTCTTAGTCTAAGGGGCAGGAGATCGCACTTGATTGTAGCGACGCACACGGTCGGTGAAACTCTTGTTATTCAACGCCAGCTCGATGTGGTTGTTGGCCCAGTAAGCATGGAAATATTCGTCTGTGACGTGCGGCTGCTTGCGGAGATATAGGGATATCTTGAGATATTTGCCGGGCTTCGGCGGCGGGCCAGAGGGGGCAGGGCTTTGAGTTGACATATTGTGAGATAAATGAAGTATGTCACTGTAGCGAACGACACAAACGTGATAGTAGAAAAGCCCTAGATGAAGGCGGTGCTCGTTGAAGGAAGGGGCCGCAATATGTTGACCGACTGGGGGTCAGAAGTGGGGATATGCATCTAGTGCCGTGACCTATTACCTTTCCACTGGGTTGACATCCTCCCTATGCGGGTCTGGAATACATTTTCCACCCCCACAAGACTGACCTCCCCTATCAAGCTTGGCGATGCCCATTCAGCAGCATCATCGATATCACGCGTGGATAAACACGGACCGCATAGACACTCCCTAAACTTGACGAATACCACCGGAGATGTCTCCGTTAACCCGGCTTTCCGGGCCCAGACTGACAACTCCCGCGGTGCCCGGCCATATCCGTTCAGATTCGTTGCATGCCCCGCGAACTAGGAAGACGGCGAATGCGGACAATGAGCGTGCAGAGCCGCTGATCCCAAGTAACGTCGCGACCGGCCAGGTATCACCAAGTGACGAATTGGGGGGCTTCCTAGCCTGACGCACCCAGATACCACCATTCTGCTGAATAATGGCCTGCCGAATTGAGATCTCAAAGACCTTGGATATTGTTCCGGTGAGGGTTGGAAATTGAAGCTGCTGACGTGATGCATCGACGAAAGAAGCCGCCATAGATTGTAGCACGTCCCGCAAGAGACCTTTGCCCCGGCGATCGGCGAGTTTCTGGACCCGACAAGAGGCTTTCGGGCAACGCTAAACCCAATAGGGGGGTCATCCGTGTCAGCTTACCAAAGCGCTGGGCCATCACGGGCCATCCCCAACCATTCTCCCCCTTTGTCACATTTTGTTTCTCTCACGCTGTGGAACAGGACAAACGCAGGGGATGTGAGATCCGGAAAGTTCTCGTCACACATATCAATGCATATGAATCAGCCACGCGGTCATCAGAAATTTACTTACTGCTTCTGGTCTCAAGGGAATTCGACGCTCAGTTCCCAAGCTGCCTTACCTGTTCAGGGAGGTACTCAATGGCCCTCCTCCACGTGTAATTATAGGTGCCTGGTCTGGTCCCCCAATAGTAGTGGGGTGGTCCCTTTTTTTTTTTTTTTTTTTTTTTTTTTTTTTTTTAAAGGGTGGTGATTTTTTTTTTTTGGAAGTATAACACTGCCTTTTTGGGGTTTTTGGT